>Ga0137359_10005834_pt1 | contig 10179 bp, 9 predicted proteins | sample Mad1_40_16metaG_FD_108281 | JGI IMG/M metagenome (GOLD analysis project Ga0137359, IMG submission 108281) | Vadose zone soil microbial communities from Angelo Coast Range Reserve, California, USA - Mad1_40_16 metaG | ecosystem: Environmental > Terrestrial > Soil > Vadose zone | place: USA...
AATACAGTACGATAATATTGTGTGCCTACGTTACAGGAATGCGTTCTTACACTGCTCCCCATCCATAGTCCGTAATGTAAATGACAACTCCACGTGATCGCGTTCTAACGCGTCCTAAAAAGGAAGACTCTCACGCCCGAGGACTTATTTCCCTTTCCCCTCTCCTTTCGTACTGCTACAACACGTTAACTGACACCAATCTCTTTCCTTTTCCTTGGCAGCGCCCCCTTCTCCCTCGCAACTCCGATGTCATCATCAAGCAATCGTTTCCCTGTATCTGGCGTTCCCGTCTCAGCACCAACAACCCCAGCATATACTACTCGTTCTCATAAACCGAGCAGCGAAGGACCACCTCCAGTGACCCCCCAGCGTATCCCCAGGGCACAGCGTCACCACCACCAACTTCAAGACTATTTCAGATCACCTCTGACACCCGCAAGTACCCTTTCAACCCCTTATACCCCCCTGAGTTTGCGCTCGTCTTGGTTCAACGCAAATCAGTCAACCTTGACAACACCAGCCTCGGCAGCAAGTCTCAAGCGTTACGGTCTTACTATATCACCTAAAACCGCCAGTTATGAAAACTCCATTGATAGTCAAGCCATGACCCGGACGGATGCAGAAGATAGCTGGCGCTCTCGTGCAAGCGAGAATGGGATTAGAGTGGGATCAAGAGACGATGACGGTCTCGTATGCAACGAAGGTATGCTATAATTTTCCTTCCTTACATTTTTCGTTTTGATGATGATCATGCTTGTCATAAGGTATGTATATGCGCCCGATTTTTTTTTTGAAACTAGTCACTAACCATCTCTGCATGTTATCCTATTCATGATCCGCGTACGTGTACATTGCATCGCGGCAGTCACTTAAACTCTGACCCTTTGGCCGTCTAGATTTTCGATGGGTGTGCAGATTGTAAGCGCTACACTGTTCAATCACCATGGCGTTACTTAATGATCCGCCAATAATTAATTTTCACACCGGATGACAGCTGGTGCGGACAATGCTGCACCTTTAGTTATCTACGCTAACATTCCTCTCATCCAGTCCTTAGTGCCCCTGCTGTCCTTATGCAAGGCCGCTCCCGTTCCCGAACCCAGACAAGTCAAGCTCCCTTCCTCTCTCCTCAACCTCCACCCCATACTCCCGCACGGCGCACCTTAGCTTCACTAAACACGCCTTCTCCGCGCGCTTCCAATGTCAACCTTCTGAAGATCAAGGGCTCGTTGACCGACCCTGCTCCCTCACGTCGCCGCTCTATACTTGGACAGGTCTGCTTCTTATTTTCACTCTGTGATTCTCTCTCAATCGCCTTGATAGACCGACTTATTCGACATCGATGAGAACAGCTATGTGCCATATCCGTCTTCCTTCTCCCACACAGAACCGCTAGCACTTCCTCTGAGCCTCAATGACCCTTTTGATCACTCTAACGTATCGTTTGAGGCCTTAGACTACCCTGGTACCCAAACGTCTGTGTATCGTAACGTGGAACCACTTGCGCCGGAGTTATGCTGCTCTGTCTGCGGTAGCTTAGGTCCTTCCTTGGCGGAGCTTCAGCCCTGTTCGCATTTGTTATGCTCGGCATGCCTCACTAGTGCCCTCAACATCGTCGGCGAGAAGGACATGGAGTGTGCTGTCTGCAAGACTGGAGTGGCCAATTTCCATTTGAGGAACACTGGGTCTAAAGGAAGCAGCATGCCGACACCTGCTGCACCTCGTGGTCACCTCACACCTGCGGCGCTTGATGGCTTGAATAAGGATGATCTCGTAAATGATTTTCACTTCTTTGATTTGCAAGCCTCGTCAACACCCAACAAGAGTGACCGCTATCACGTGCGAGATGGTGACTCGCCAGTACTAAGAATTGATAATGTGCCATGGGTGTGTATTGATATCCTCCTATGTCAGACGATTTTTTCTTACACAATCTACCTTGACCCTTATAGGATATCACACCTCCTACAGTCTCCGCTTGGTTAAAGCATCCTGTCAAACGTGTGCACGTCCTCCTTGATCGGAAGGGGAAGACGCTTAGTCATGCATATGTTGAGATGCCTAATGAGGAAGCGGCAAGAGCCAGTCTCAGAACGGCTCAAAACTCTGTGCTCGGGAAGGGGAAACGGGCGCGCGGGGTTACTGTCACGCGCAGTAGCCAGGAAGAGCTGATGAAAGCGTTGTTTCCATCTTGGCAAGGTCCTTTCGACGGATGTCGGCCATCCCTTGCAAGTCTCAGTAATGAACAAGTTGTTTCAGCTCTGGAGCACGGGCTAGTATCAGAGGCGGAGCTTAAGGCATTACTCCACCTGATACGATCACCTGATGTCAGTGCTAGCTTGTGTGGAGATAGATGGAACTCATTTATCGTATCTTTAGTCCCATTTCCTCAAAGTTCCTTCACTCCCATTTTACTCTCTCATCAGTGTACTGTCCAAATTTCCAGCGGACGCTGATAGTAGACTCTTCTGGTCTGGAGCGTCAAGAGACTTCATGTTTGGTAAGATAAATGAGTTCCTGCTTGGAACGCCGTCCACGAATGCTGATCATCTCATCGCATAGATATCACGTATAGTATGCACATCTATTCCTTCGTCCTATTATCCTTTACGATCATATGTCCTACAGCCGCAGTTCAGGTTCTTACTTCTAACGATAAGAAACGCATTATGAACACATCCGAATTGTTGGCACAATTGCTTAACGTTGCTGTCACATGCGACGGTGAGTCATTCAGCTCTGTGGACCAACTTAGTTGATCACTCTTGTTCAAGTATTCACAACTGAACAACGTCGAAAACTTTCCATCATCGTGGCTGGTCATCAGCCTTTTTTCTCCCATAGCCCGGCATCTTCCACCAGTGGTCACAGCTCCCACCAGGAGCCTGGTACGCCAGACCATGTGCTTGGTCAGAGTGGTCGGATGATGTCGTTAGGGCTTTCGCGTATACCAGCCAATGTGGAGTATGGAGAGCTCGCCAGTCAGTTTGGAGTCGAGCCCCGCCTTGTTGAGGCGCTCGTACAAAAACTTTCGGGCATATGCTGAGCTGTGCCCGAATATTCATTTCTTCCATCGCATAAATGGACAATTGTTACAGTTCAACAATCCCCTTGTATCATCGGAATACTTCCTCTACATCATCGCAATCATGCTCTCGATACTCGCACGAATTCTTTTCATCATGGCATATGGCGTTCTTGGTCTCGATAGACTTCACAATTGTTTACGACTTCATGATACTGGTTTTGTCATGTCATGCTTACGTTTTTTTGTCCGTCCATTATTCGTATTGCTCTGCCATAACTGCTTTCTGCTTTCTCGCATTGCAATGTTATCCGTGGCCCCGTGCCATCGCTTCGCTTTTGTAACGTGGACCCAACCAAGCAAGTGGCAACGCTGTGTGTTTATCGACTTCGGCTTACGGCTTTCACTGCACCCGGGAATCGGTCTTTCAGCTAGAAATTTGTGAAAAGATTTGATTTAAACATAAAGATTTGATTACAAATTTCCGCGTGGCGGAAAGACATTATGTCGCCCATTGTCCTCTGCTAAAAGACTCAATGTCTGACACAATTTTATAATTTTTGTGTGAATTTTAAGTCTAAATTGGGTCTTTTCACAATCTTTTTGCGAAAAGACCAATTCCCGGGCCCAGTGTTTACTTTGGCTCTCGCACATACCTCACGTGATCCATCTTAAACTCGTCGTGTCTTGCTCGCTATCGCTTTCTGGGCCTCAGGCCTCAGGCTTTCCTATTGAGCAGGAACTCTATTCTCTCCAACAAAGGCAATCATTAAGTCATTTTCACCTTTGCTGTGCGTCATGAGCGAGTCGGGAATACAAATCACTATCCCAGGTCCCTGCCATGTCCCTTAGCCAATGTTCTGTCGAGCTGACTGTCGCATAGATCTCACTGATGATGATTTCAACGTGACACCGAATCCATTTTCTCGTGCTGCTGGGGGTGCTTTTGGTTTTGGGATGTTCGGCCATGGTCAAGAATCTCCTACGGTAACGACCCCAACGACAACAGCACTGGAGCGCGGAGATCGACAATATTTCCATTCCCGAGGCGATTCAGCTACCTCGGATGATTCCATCCAGTCTTCGCGACCTGCTCGTAAAGCATCCATTCCTTTCGTACATTCGTCCCATTCCTCAATAGCTACTTCCGGGAGTTCGCCATTTTCCAAAAAGCCGTCATTTGCGTCCATTCGCAACGCATTCAAAGGTGGTGCGAAGACAGCCGACCCTCCACCGCTCCCTTCCCTTGAATATACCTCCTTGTCGTTCAATCGGTCGACTTCATCTCTGGGCCACGCACCTCAGACATTACGACGAGGCCCGGAGAACCTGAGCCCACCACATCCGAGGCCACCTACTCCTGGCTCTAGTGAGAGCAAACTCTCGAACCGCACCACACGCTCCAAGGGACATACATCGGGTCGTTCCGGACACTCGCACACGGGTTCTTTTTTTCATAATTCCGACCCGGGGAGTGATCACGGACATAATTTTAGTTTTCCATCTTCCCCCCCTCCCCTTCCACCGATTCCTAATGGCTTCTTTTTTGGTATGTCGCAAAGTGAAAGTCCGACGTTCGAACCAGAGGAAGACAAAGTGGAGGTTGACCCACGAACTCCAGCAGAATACGCACTGCATGCCGTCTTTATGCGATTTGCCACCGCAGCCGAGCATAAAATAACATCGTTCCTCAAACAGCCTCTCGTAAGTGTCATTCTGAGGTCATTTGGAGCCCTGATTTACCTTCATGCAAGGATCAGGAGCCATCGTTACCAGATTTTTTGGGTCCCGGTATTGACCCCAAATTCGATGACATCCTCCAAGCACTAGGTCGCATAGGACAGAAAAACGCAAAACCTGTTATTGATAGTATCAGGCGTTGGCGACAGTCCCAAAGTAGCTCTCCTATCCCGCCAGATATCGTCCGCCTCCAACATACCCAATCACCTGCTTCTTCGAGAGGTCACCGGTCGTATGACGCCTCTTCGATTCTCGGCGAACGCAAATCTCTTGCTGCCATATACGTTATGTGCCGTGCGCTCATTGTGGTAATGCAGTCTTTGTCCAAGGATGCTCTGGGAGAGGGCATTGGATTTAATCTAGAAGAGTCCACCTTCGAACAGTTTCGCAGGCCTGATCTGAAGTTACTATCCCAAAGTGCTAATCACAGAACAAATGCAGAATTATATGCGACACTTCTTGGATACCTCGCCAATTCCAGGTTCATTACTGTCACTGACCGTTTTCTCGCCGAGCTGGAACGTGTATCGTCGGGCCAGGTTGTTAAAGACGTAGACTCAAAGTATGAGAATCTTGTTCGAGGGTTAAAGCATGTCCAAATCAAGGTTGAGTGATTAGCATATCCCGAAGGGCACCATCTTATTTTATTGTCCCAACTTGCTAGGTTTGGCCTCCAGAATCCTTCGAGGAAGCCGCAGAGTTCATGGAGGCGCTAGCAAAGGCGTTCGAAAATGCTCATGGTTTCCGCTTCAAGCTTTCTTTTGCAGAGACACTGGTCCAACTTCTACATCCCGTTGCCAAGGTTTCGTTCTGTCTTAACTGTTGAAGGACATTCTCGTTGAATTGAATTATTAGACCGCGCAAGCCGAAGTCAATCATCCTCAGTGGGCGAAAGCTGTCGAGATCATCCACCCAAAGGCTAGAGACCTATCTGGAAAACTCCGTTACTGGCATGTGGCATATGCTTTAGTGGTCGTCAGCCTTTGCGTGTCCCCGACAGACTATTTCCTGCGCAACTGGTCGGCTTGCTTTGAGGCTGGTCTCAATAAACTGAAGGTGACGCTTCTATATCATCTTGGAACTCCAGCGCCTTCTCAGACTTGTTGCTCTCACAGGAAAAAGCTTTCCGCATTCCCGTCATGAACGGGATGATGCGCCTTATCTGGACCTATATGTTCCGTTGCCGCGAATCGTTGTCAACTTCGACGTCAAAGATGGAGGCACTTCTCAAAAATTTCTTTCCTCCTAACCGACTCACTATCTTTCCCAATGAGGACCATCTAGAACCATTCATTTATATTGTTCACTTCCTCCACTCGCGGTATTTTGATTTTGGCTCTGAGTTCGTTTTGAATCTTATGCAGGAACAAGTTGTTTTGGCACACCCGCCCAACATCACTGCTGTTCTTTCACCAGAAAGGCTCAGTATTACTGCCCGTGCTGTCCTTCTAACATACCATCTCATGGAGCGGGATGAACTTATCCCTGCCTGGCCATCCAGCACCGACTTTTCTGCTTCACCATCGTGGCAAGACTACCCGTCATCATCTGACTTTATGCCACCAGCCCTTTTGTCCAAGCCTGGTTCGCAGGAGTTTTTTGATCGATTTTGTGTTGTTTTGTGGCATGTCGCGTTGACATGCATGAAAGCCGTCGGGAATATGTCTGTCTTCGATGAACAATGGACCGTTCATCGACAAAGTCCTGCTTACGAGGAGACGCACAGTTACATCATCCGTCGCCACCCTGATGGTGTTTTCGCATATTCTAACAGTCTTGCGCCTCCGATCAATATGCTTCAAACTTGCTTCCTATCATGGCCTCGTTGTCTTCACAAACCCGTGCCTAGCGAAAGCGCCGTCGATATGCTTCTTCGTGGCGTCATACATATTGAACCATCGGTTGGAGAGGCAGCAGTCCTCGCCTTACGGCGGCTCATGGCTGAGCCTATTCACGCTTCTATTGTTCTTAAGCAATATTCAGCGCTGCTATTCGACCCAACCCACCTAGCTCAGGAAGGATCCGCTCAGCGTCTATTACTGGAAAGTGCACGTCTTTTGAACCTCTGGGCCAACCTCTTTGAAGGATGGATGAGTGATCTTCTGGAACAGAAACCTGGCGCAATTGTTGAAGAACAGATTGCTATCATCTCAGCAAGGCTAGACGAGCTGGAGGCTGGTGCTCTATTTTTACTTTGCTACTCCTCCCGTCCCATATACACGATAGGGGTAAAGATGTTACGTTTGCTTCGTCCAGTTACGGTCCATCTATCCTCGGTGCTCAAGATCGGCGCTGAGACAACCCGACCCCGCATTATCGATGCCTTATACAACAAGTCGCACACCAACAGGGTGTTGGAAAGCTATAACCACGTTCTTGAACCTGACGATGTCAGACGTGCCAAATTATGGCGAGATTCGGCCGATGATGCTCTGTTAGAGGTTGCAGAAAGCGAAGACATCCGAGATCGGACTCTCTGGCAGTGGATTTTCCCGGGCATCCTGCAACTCCTGGTCGCGGAAAGTTCCGAACGCCAACCGACTTCGTTGTGGATCTTACGAGAAAGCCTCATCGCCGCTGCCTCAAGATTCCATCCCACGATCGCGGTCATGGCTGGTCTTGTCCCGAAAATGCCCTCTAATTCGCAATCTCGAGGTGGCGCGGTCGAGCGTGAAGGCTTGAAACTTTTTGGAGAAAATAAGTTTCTACCTGAGCAGTGGTACATGTGGACCAAGGTTTTGTCGTCCGTTCCCGCAGTCGTGGAGAACCGACCTGCTCTCATCGAGCGCAGCCATAGCCGTGTACCGTCGGATGCCAGCTTCGATCGCGAGCGACTCACAACTACTCGTGGCCTTATTCGTTACCTTACGCCTTTCCTGGACTCTGAACACTCACTCTTCCGTGATGCCGCCGTCTTTTGCATCAGCTCTTTCCCCGTCGCAGGATACTCGCAATTATTGGAGGACCTCGGTCTCCTTCTCCATCGTCAGTTCTTAGATGACCCAAGGACCGGAGATCTAAGGCTGAAGGGTGTTCAGACCTTATCCCCTGAGCGCGGCCGCAGACAAGAACGCCTGTATACTGCCGTCGCTCGCATCTATTTCCTTACCGCTCATTACCTGCAAGATCAACGTTCGCCCATACGCCAGGCAGCACTATCATCCGTGTTGCGTTTCGTCCGAAACACCCAAGCATTCTTGACTTCACCAGAGTCAAGAGACAATTTCAAGCTTCAGAGACTTAGACGGTATTTCTGCGGAACAGTGGAAAGACTGTTCGACGGACTCAGCAGCCTTAGTGATACAGACCGGTTTATCCCCGCCAAAACCCACCTTTCCCTTTATCGTCTATGTGAAGAGTGGTGTCAACTTGGGCATCAGTCGGAGATAGTCAAGCAGCGCCTTATTTACATGCAGCGCTCGGCGACTGAGGCCGTGTCTTCCCCATCAGAACGAGGAGAGGCTGTGATCCTCTTCCAGAAGGAGACAAAGCTATTGTCCAAGGCAGCTACTGCTGCTATGGCGTCTCTCTGCGTAAGTGTCCATACTGATAATCATCGCAAATGTCTGACCTCGTATTAGGCAAGAGCGTACTTTCAGCCTGATGTGTCTTCGGCATCTCCTACGGATGGTCTTCCAGAATACATGAAAGCCCTGACTCCGAAGGAAACGCTGGACCATATACATACTGTGCTTACATCCATGGACAGGGCGATCTTGGCCAGCGGAAGGCTCGTCCTGCCCCTGCAAATCTTACTTAGTATCTGACTATCACCACAGGAAAGCCCTCAAATCGCTCTTGACATATAACAGCGTACAGGACGACGATCTCACGGGTGAGGCGTTGCAACTTGCTTTCGTAACCGCGCGAGAACTCGATACAAGCAACACGCGCTTCTTCGAGGTGGTTGCAGATTTGGTATCGCAGTCCCCAAACCATGGATTCCGCTTCGAGGAAACAATTTGTCTGGGGTTGTCCAATCTTTGTCATCCTCTTCATCCTGTCCGCCATCGTGCTCTGCAACTTCTTGAGGCCGTACATCAGCGGGCATCCGGCATGCTTTCCCTCACTCAATTTGACGCTACTGTGGGGAGCTTTACGCCAAGCACGTATCTGCGTGCCCATCGCCTCATATCTGGTGTCCTCGCTGGCGAGCACCCAGATGATGCCATGAAAGTCCTTTCGGCCTTTGCGAAGTGGCTGCCTCGCGTGTTCAGTGTACCTACGTGCCCGTTGACGCTGCTTCAGTGCCTGGAATACTGGAGTCCGAACGTCAGTCTTATGGAGGACAAGTCGAACCTTTCATATGGAGGGCGGATGACATTATTACACCTAATGTCCCTCACTTTGCGTTACATGGACAATTTCCCCGAACAAATCGAGGTTCTTTGGACGCGCTTGGTCGATGCTCCATATCAGTCAAATGGCCATGCTACCGTCTGGTTCCTATTGGAACAGTCACAGAAAGTTGGTAGTATCGCTTACATTCGGTGCGCAACAAAGGTCGTAGCTTGCCTCTCCCACTCCGTCATCGGCCGCAGTGCCATGAAAGATTTGTGTAGCGTTATAGAACCAGCTCGCATGCTCCCCAGCATAGAACACAAGTTGGCGTTTCCGGAGCAAAGCGATATCGATCTATGGTCCGAGTTAGATGCACTTTTCTCGGAACAACCCCGACAATCGTTGGGTGCTGGCCAGTTTGCTTTACTATTTCTCTCCGACGTTGCCTTAGAACGCAGCTGGGAATTTCAAGAGGAATTGCCGACACTCTTGCATGCCATTTTCACACATTTGGACCATCGATTACCCTTCGTGCGAGATTCAGCGAAGAGGATGCTGATCCAATTACTACGCTCTTGGGTACCTGGATACGATGAACTTCCTGACCGTTTAAGCTATCCTAACCGATCTGTTCTAACATCTTCTATAACGGAACTTGAGCAAGAGTTGGACGACGGTCTTTGGAAAGAGGAAGACACCAGTTATCAGGTGGAACCCAAGATGCAAAGGTTGTGTTCGCGTATTCTTACACTCCTTATTCCTTTGCATCCTAAGCTAGCCGAATGCTGGGGTTCGTTGGCGCTACTTTGGGGAACCGCGTGCTCCATCCGGGCGATAGCCTTTCGTTCCCTGCAAATCTTCCGGGCATTGCTCCCTGGCACAACCTCAGGCGATCTGGCGTTACTACTGGCACGACTGTCAAATACAATATCTGCCCCTGAGGAGAACATCAGATCCTTCAGCAACGAATTGATCCGCACCTTGAAAGTGTTGGGTTCATGCAGTCTCCTCGACAAATCTCTTCTTCCACAAATGTTTTGGTGTGCCCACGCATGCCTCTCAACCACAGTCGAAGCTGAATTTCTTCAAGCCATCGCTTTCTTGGAGTCGGCGTTGGGTCATCTGAACCTGGA
>Ga0137359_10005836_pt1 | contig 10179 bp, 9 predicted proteins | sample Mad1_40_16metaG_FD_108281 | JGI IMG/M metagenome (GOLD analysis project Ga0137359, IMG submission 108281) | Vadose zone soil microbial communities from Angelo Coast Range Reserve, California, USA - Mad1_40_16 metaG | ecosystem: Environmental > Terrestrial > Soil > Vadose zone | place: USA...
GAGATCGAGCGGTATCTCGCCGCCGTGGAGCTCTTCCGGGCCGAAGGCCGCGAGCCGCGCTGGCGCGAGGACGCCATCGTCGTCGCCAAAGCCTCAGAGCTGGCATGACCGAATCGCAGGATCGGTGGTCAGCCGGCCTCGAGACCGCGGTAGTCGTCGCCGTAGGCCTCGCCGTGCTCGTCGGCGCTGTGGCCTGCGGCTCCACGCGGCCGAGGAACGTTCCCGACGTGACCGGCCGACGGCTCGATCTGGCCGAGAACGCGCTCGACGCGCGCCGGCTTCGTTATCGGGCGGTCGGAGGCGGCGAGCTCGGCATTGCGATCCGCTCGCACTGGACGGTTTGCGCACAGAACCCGCGCCCCGGCAAAGCGGCAATCTCGGTCACGCTATTCGTCGGCCGTACCTGCCGGACTGTCCCCGACGTCGTCGGTGAGCCACTGGACCTGGCCGAAGAAGAGATCGAGGCCCTCGGCCTGAAGGCGAGCGAGCAGAGCGTTGAGGGCGATCCGGTGCTGGTCGATCAGCTCTGGGTTGTCTGTAGCCAATCGCCTGCACCCGGCACGCGAGCGGGTGCGGTCGATCTTCACGTCGCATACGACTGCTGAAGGAGCGAGCCATGACGATGCTTCAGACACAGCTCGACGACTTCGCGAAGCGCCTGCGCGCGCTCGAGAACGAGTTCGAGCAGTTGCAGCTCATCGCTGCCGCAGAGGCGCAACCGGAACAGTTCCCGCCGAAGGCGATTGACAGTCCGCAGCCCTTCCCCAGGCCGCCGTACCTCCTGTGGGCGCAAGACCAGCTCCAACACGGAAAGGTCAAGGCTGCGCTCAAGAGTCTCGAGATCGCCCGTGCGCGCGCGTTCGACGAGCGGGACCTTGACCTTCTGGCCGAGACGCTCGGGCTCGCGCGCCTCGCTGCCTCGATGGGCGGCGGCATGGAGCCGCAGGCCGAGCGCCTTATCTACGTCATCGAGCAGAACATCCGGTTCATCGAGCACGAGCCCGTAGCAGCCTCTGCCGCGGTTCATCCATTGCCTACGGTCCGGCCGCCGCTGCCGGCGCCCGATCGTCCGCCGGCGCGGCAGCCGGCGTTCCGCGTTCCGCAGCTCGAGCTGTCGGACCTGCTCGGCGCGCGTGCGCTGGCGATTGCCGGGGGCGTCGTGACATTGCTCGGCATCGTGTTTTTCTTCGTGCTGGCTGTGAACCGCGGCTGGATCGGCCCGGCCGGCCGCGTCGGCCTCGGCGTCGCGGCCTCGCTCGCCGTGTTCGGCGGTGGCGTCGAGCTACGCCGTCGCTACGGCCCGACGCATTCCGCGCTTGCCGCGGTCGGTGTTGGCATCGCCGGCGGCTTCGCGACGCTCCTCGCCGCCACCGCGCTGTACGACCTCATTCCCGACGCCGCAGCTCTCGCGATCGTGGCAGCGATCGCGGCCGTCGGACTCGTAACAGCCCTGGTATGGAACTCGCAGCTGATCGCCGGCTTCGGTTTGATCGGCGCAACGTGCGTGCCTGCGGCCGAGGCTGCGCAGGGCGGTTTGAGCGTGGTCGGTACCTCGTTCGTGGCAATCGTGTTCGCCGCCGTAGCGATCGTCGCACTGAGGCAGCGCTGGCGGGACCTCCTCATCGTCGGTGCGGTCGCGAGTGGCCTTCAGATCGTGGCGCTCGTGCTTCGGCCCGAATACAACGGAGCGGGGCCCTGGCGGATCGTCGTCCTCGCGGCCGTGTTCTCGCTTCTGTACACCGCGGCTGGAATCGCCTACGAGCTTCGGCTGCGGACGGCTCTCGGCTAAGTGACGACGTCGCTTGTGCTCGGCGGCGGAACGGTGGCGACCGTCGCCGCGCTCCGGCTGTTTGCGACGACGGACCACCAAGGCTATGCGCTACTTGCTGTGGCGCTCGCCCACGGCCTTCTTGCGGCCGGGTTGTTCCCGCGCCGCGTCCTGAAGGATCTCAGCGCGCTGCTCGCCTCAGCCGGGTTCACACTTGGCGCGTTTGCGTTCGGCGACCTGTTCAGCGGGCAGCCGCTCGCGTATGCCTGGGCGGGCGAGTCGGTCGCGCTCGCGTGGCTCGCGGCAAGGACGCGCGAGCTGCGTCTCCAGGCATGGTCGGCCATCTACCTGTTACTCGCGCTCGGACACGTGCTGGCCGTCGATGCTCGCCCAAGCAACCTCTTCAATGCCGTCGCACACCCGGCAACGGGTGCGCCCACGGCGGTCGCGGTCGCAGCGGCGGCCGGCGTCTTCGCACGGTATGCGCGCCCGTCCGCTCACGGGTTCGTCCAGCCCCGCGGTATCTACCGTCTGGCCGCCGGTTTCTTCGAGGGGCTGGAGACGAGACAGCATCTTCTGCGGGTCTCGGCGCTCTGGCTGGCCGGCGTCTCGGCCACGTACGCGGCTTCGCTCGGCACGCTCGCGTTGTTCGCGAGCTTCGATTGGAGCCACGTCGCCGTCGTCGGTCTCTGGAGCATGCTCGCGCTCGGCCTCGTGCTCGTCGGCCTGCGGCTCGATTCGTTCCAGCTCCGCATCGGCGGTCTCGTTTGGTTCGGAACGACCGCGCTGATCGTCGTTCCGTACGCGAGCATCGCACTCGCACCGACGCCTCGTGCGTACGCGTTCATCGTGCTCGCCGCGACGCTGCTGGCGGCCGGCATCGCAGACGAGCTGCAGAGGCGCCGAACGGTACCGCTCGAGTTGGTTCCGGTCGTGGCGACGCTCGGCAGCCTCGCGCTCGCGTGCAGCGCGATTGTGCTGCTGTTGGGCGACACGAAGGGCGCCGTCGACCCGCTTGGCTCCGCGCTCCTCGGACTCGCCGCGCTGTACGGCGGTATCGCCTCAGCACTGTTCCGGCGGCCGGGCGAACGGGAACTCCGCACACTGCTCTGGGCGATTGCGATCACGCTTGCCGCGGTCTCATTTGCGAGGCTTCTCTCCGGCACGTACATCGTGGTCGCGTGGTGCCTCGCCGGCGTCGCCCTCTCGTGGCTCGCCTCACGTGTACGGGAGAGTCGATTCCTCGTAGGCGCGGCCACGTACTTCGCTCTCGCGCTCGGCCATGCGCTCACGGTCGAGGCACCCCCGACGCACCTTTTCTCGGTGCGACTCGGACCCGTGCACGGAGCAGTCGCCGTCTTCGTCGCCGCCGCGGCGGTCGCCGCCGCGACGAGGCTCGCAATGCTCGCGCCCCGAGTTCGGGCGGTTGCGTGGTGGATAGTCGGCGTCTCGTCCGTCTATGCCCTCTCGCTCTGCATCCTCGACCTGCTCGAGCGTGCCTTCCCGAATGCGAATCTCCACAGCCAATTTCAGCGCGGCCAGACCGGTGTCACTGCTTTCTGGGGACTGCTCGGCCTAGGGCTGCTATACGCCGGGCTCACGCGCTGGCGCTCACTCCGCGTGGCCGGGCTCGCTCTCTTTGCGGTGAGCCTCGCAAAGATCTTCTTCTACGACCTGGCGTCGCTCAGTTCGATCACCCGGGCGCTCTCGTTTCTCGCCGTCGGCGCTGTAACGCTCCTCGGCGGATTCTTCTACCAGCGGCTGGCTCACGATCATGGCTAGCCCTCATGCGAGCGGGGGCGGCGCCCGACGCTGCGGTTCGACTACCGCCATACGGTCCTCGCATGACTTGCTACCGAGCTCTGACGCCGTTGATCCGACTCCTCGGAGTGGCCTTCTGCCCAAAGGTCGACGGCGCCGACCTTCTCCCCAGCTCCGGCGGCTTCGTGATCGCGGCCAACCATCTCTCGGGCTCCGACTCGTTCGCGATCGCGCAAGCGCTCGGCTCGCGCCCGGTGCGGACGATGGCCAAGAACGAGCTCTTCGCGCGGCCGCTCCTCGGGCGGCTCGTGCGGCTGCTCGGCGCCTTTCCTGCCCATAACCGCGGACCGTTCCCAGGCGGCGTCGAACGCGCCGCGGAGCTCGCCGCCGCCGGCGCCGTGGTTGTGATCTTTCCCGAAGGGATGCGGCGAAGATCCCGCGCGCCCCGGCCACGGACGGGTGCGGCGCATACGGCTCTCGAGGCGGGCGTCCCGCTCGTTCCGGTTGCGCTGCGGGGCACCGACGGTTGGCGGCGCGGTCGCCGTTGGAACATCGCGATCGGCGATCCGGTCGCGCTCGACGACTTGCACGAGGACGAGCCTGCGGCTGCGGCGCGCGAAGCCACCCGGCGGCTGTGGCGTGCCGTCACAGCGCTCGAGGCTTAACTCTCCGAGGAAAGCCGAGTCGAGGCCGCGCGTCGGCCGGCCCTCGAGGGTGGCCGGCCATGAAGTTGCGCCTGCGCACGAAGCTGCTCTACGCGACGAGCAACGTCGGCACCGAGGCGCTCGGCCGCAGTCGCAGCCTCTGGCTCCTCTACTACTACGCACCGCCGGCAGACGCAAGCCTCCCGCACCTCCTGCCGACCATGGTCGTCGGTCTTCTGCTCGCGGTCGGAACGATCATCTCGGCCTTGAACGAGGTCGTCCTTGGTTACTTCAGCGACCGAACGCGTTCACGCTGGGGCCGTCGCATCCCCTACATCATCGCCGGCGCACCGCCGGCAGCGGTGTTCGCGTTCCTTGTCTATACGCCGCCCGGCGACGCAGGCACGGCCGCAACTGCTGTCTACCTCTTCTTCGTGCTCGAGCTGATGTTTCTCTTCTCCACCGCCGCCGGCGCACCGTACGACGCGCTCCTGCCCGAGCTCGCCCGGACGAGTGAAGAGCGTGTGAGCCTGCAGGCGATCAAGGTCTACCTCGGCGTCGGGGGTACTGCACTCGGTCTCGTCGGCAGCGACCTGCTCGTGCACAAGCTCGGTTTCAGGCCGATGGCGCTGACGATGGCGGGAATCGCACTGCTCTGCCGGTACGTCGGCACCGCGGGTGTCTGGCGACACGCAAAGCGGTCCCAGGCCGGCGAGCAGCAGATCGGCTTCCGGGAGGCGCTGCGCGCGACGCTCGGCAACACTTCCTTCCGCCGGCTCCTGCCGAGCGTCGTCCTCTTCGCCGTCGCATTCGAGCTTCTAATCGGCGTGATCCCGTTCTACGCGCATGCCGTCATCGCGAAAGGAAGCTGGCTGACATCGACGTTGCTGCTCGCCGTCGCCATCGGCTCGGCAGTTGCCTGCGTGCCCCTGTTCGCGCGACTGGCTCGTCGTACCTCGAAGGGGCGCGCGTACCGGCTCTCGATGCTCGCCGCCGCCGCCGCGTTCCCGCTGCTCGGCCTGGCCGGTCTAGTGCCGGGAATCCCCGCCGAGCTTCAGATTCTCGTTGCGATCGTGCTCATCGGTGCTCCGATCGGCGCGCATTACTTGTTTCCGGTCCCGCTGACCGCGGACGTTATTGACGAAGACAGTGCCAGGACCAATCAACGCCGCGAGGCGACCTACCTCGGCGCTTCGCATTTCGTCGAGCGGACGGCCACCTCACTCGCGCCCGTGATCCTCGTCGCGCTGCGGCTGCTTGGCGATACTCATGCGCACTCGATCGGGATCCATCTCGTCGGGCCGGTGGCCGGACTCATCGTGCTCGCCGGCTATTTCGCCTTCCGGAAGTACGACGTCACCGCCGCCGCGTTCGACCGCGCAAAGCCGGAGATCACAACGCCGCCGTCGACCCGCTGTGAGCCGCTTCCGCTCGCCGGAACGGCCTGAGGACCCGCGCGGTACATCTGGTGGTGGACCGCTTCCGGCAGCGCAGTCTCGCGTAGGATCGACGCGTGGCCGAGTTCGAGACGCCGACGGATCTGCTGTACAACCGCGGGCTGATCGCCGATCCCGTGGCGTTTGCGCAGGAATCCAACGCGGCATCATGGCTCTACCTGTGCGGTGAGGAGTTCGCCTCACTCGAGGGCGGGATGTCGTACGCGGACGTCGAGCAAGCAATTGCGGTGTCGGCCAACGTCGTGTCCGACCCGCCCACGCCGCTCAGCCTCGACCTCGCCCGCCGCCAAATCGAAGCGCTGGACCGTCTCCCCCGACCGACGCTCGTCACGTGCCGAATCGGGCCTCGCTCCTCCGCGCTGGTCTACCTGCACGCCGGATTGCACACCGGGGCGTCGGCCGAGGATGTACTGGCTCGAGCCGACGCCGATGATGCGCCGTTCGCACGCTCGGAGGAGCTGCGAGCCTGGGTCACCGACGGCCTCGCGCAGCTCTCGGCCTAGCGCGTAACCAAGCCGCGCAACAGGCGGCACGGCGTACCCGCGGCTCGAGTCGAGGCCAGGCGAGGTTGTCCTTCTGAGGACCTCGCCCGGCCTCGTGTCGGGGTTCGGCTACGTCAGACGACGGGGCAGTTGACGACCAGAGTGGTCTTGGTGATCGCCACTTGGCCGGCTTTCTGCGCGGTCGTGATCTGCGCGTACGAGGTGAGCAGGTGCGGCTTGACGCCGGCCTTGAAGGTGACCTTGATGATCCCCCACAGCGGCGGATACTTGGTCTGGCCCGGCGCGATGTTCTCGAAGGCGATGTTGTGCTGCTGAGCGCCAACGGGATTCGTCACGGTGTACAGGGGAGCCACCACGTTGCCGGGTGCGACCTTGACGGGGCCGAAGTCGAGGTAGTGGATCGCGTGGCCGTTCGAGTATCCCGTAACACTCTTCTGCCCGAAGCCGAGCACCGGGCAGTTCACGACGGTCGTCGTGCTGGTTACCGTGACCTCGCCCGCCTTGACTGCGGCGTCGACCTCGGCCTTCGACTTCAGAAGGTGCGGTGTCGTGCCCGACGTGAAGGTCACCATGTTGAGCTGCCACAACGGTGAGTAGTCCGTCTTGCCAGGGACGGTGTCGATGATGTTGTGCTGTCCGGCGGCGCCGTTTGTGACCGTCCAGATCGGCGCCAGCTTGTTGCCGGGCTTGAGCTTGACAGGGCCGTAGTCGAAGTACGTGATCGTGCGACCTTGGAAGAAGCCCGGTACGACCGGCTGCTTGGCCGGGGTTGCAGCCGTCGCGGGCACGGCGAATGCAAACGCGGCGAGTACGAGCAGAAACGTTCTTTTCACGACGCCTCCTGGCTGGAAGTGGAATAGCTGACGGTAGGAGGCGTTTCTTGCGGTGTGCTTACGACCCGTCGAATTTCAGAGAGCTGTAAGAACTCGACGGCTGTCTGTGGCGATACTGGATTCAGATGACCTGCGTCCTTGTCGTCGATGACGAGCCGATCGTTCGCGAGGTCGTCGTTCGCTATCTCGAGCAAGCGGGCTTCGATACCCGCGAGGCCGAGGACGGCGTCGCTGCTCGCGAGCTGCTCGAGCAGAAGATGCCGAACGCGATCGTCCTCGATCTGATGATGCCGCGCATGGACGGGCTCGAGCTCTGCCGGTGGATCCGGGCGCGCTCGGACGTTCCGGTGATCATGCTTACCGCGCTCGGCGAGGAAACCGACCGGATCGTCGGTCTGGAGCTCGGCGCAGACGACTACGTGACGAAGCCCTTCTCGCCGCGCGAGCTCGCCGTTCGCGTCAAGGCGGTCGTGCGCCGAGCGACGCCGGGGGCGCCGAAGGCGGAGCGCATCGAGGTGGGCGACCTCTTGATCGACGCAGGCACCCGCGAGGTCTCGAAGGCCGGACGGCCGCTGCGCCTGACCGTGACGGAGTTCGATCTTCTCTGGTTCTTCGTCTCGCATCCGCGCCGGGTCTTCTCGCGCCAGCAGCTGATGGAGTCGGTCTGGGGCTACCAGGCCAGCTTCGACACCGGGACGGTGACCGTCCACATCAGGCGGCTGCGCGAGAAGATCGAGGCGGATCCGTCGAAGCCCGACTACCTGGAGACGGTCTGGGGAGTCGGCTACCGGTTCATGCCCGCGCCATGATCGAGGCCGTCGTCCTGCTCGGCTCCGTGAGCCTCGCCGTCGGCGTCGGCGCCTCCTTCATCCTGCGGCTGCTGCCGACGCTGCGCCTGCAGCTGGTCGCGATTGCCGTCCTGGCTGCGGTCCTGCCGCTGGGCACGGTGCTCGCGTCGGGTCTCGTCATGTTCCACATGCACGACGACGTGAAGATCCTCATGCTCTCGAGCGTCGCAGCGGTTGCATCGATCGCCGGCGCAATGTTGCTCGCGCGCTGGATCCTCGCCGGGTTCGACCGCTTGCACGAGTCGTCGGCGCTGCTTGCGGGCGGTGACCTCGGAGCCCGCGCCCCGCAAGCGGGCGTGAAAGAGCTGGCCGAGCTCGGCGCCTCGTTCAACCAGATGGCGTCAGCAGTCGAGGAGCTCTTCGATGCGAGGCGCCAGCTCGTCGCCTGGGCGTCACACGACTTGCGGACGCCGCTCGCGTCGATCAACGCAATGCTCGAGGCGCTCGAAGACGGGCTCGTTCCCCTCGACCAGTATCTGCCCATACTCCGGGACCGTGTGCACACCTTGAGCCGGCTCGTCGACGACCTGTTCGAGCTGGCTCGGATCGATGCGGGAGCGCTGACCATCGACCTCGAGGACGCACGGCTCGACCAGGTGATCGTCGGCTGCGTCCACAGCTTCGATGCGCAGGCTCGCGTGCAGCAGGTCAGTCTCGAGGCGCGCATGAGCGAGCCGCTACCGGCGGTGCGCTGCGCCCCCGACAAGGTCGAGCGCGTGCTGTTGAACCTGCTCACGAACGCGCTCCATCACACGCCGTCGGACGGCGCGATCGCCGTCTGTGTTCGCGCGGAGGAGCAGACGGTCGAGGTCGCCGTCGAGGACAGCGGGAGCGGCATCGGACCTGGAAACGAACGCCGGATCTTCGATCGCTTCTGGCGCGCCGACCCGAGCCGGGGCTCCGACGGCGCCGGGCTCGGTCTCGCCATCGCCCAGGGACTGATCGAGGCGCAGGGCGGACGCATCTGGGCGGAGAACAGGCCCGGCGGAGGTACGCGAGTCGCCTTCGTGCTTCCCGTCGCGTTCTAGCCGAACCGTTCCTCAGACCGCATGTGCGCGGAGTTGGGCGTACGCCGCGTCGATCTCGGTCATTTCACGGAATTGTAAGAGCCTTGGACCGATCCGTCCACGTACCGTCTTCGAGGCAGAGATGGACCGAATCGTCCATCTACATGTCCGAACGAAAGGAGCTTCTCAATGAGGCGGATCGGCAAGTTCAGAGCGGCCGGGATCGCAGCGTTTGCGCTCGCGGCCCTCACTGCGGTGGTCGCGAGCCAGGCGCTTGGCGGCTCGAAGGACGGCTCGGCCTCGTCGAGCGGGTTGGGTTCGTTGACCGGGCTTCTGCCCCGCGACCATCTCACTGAGGAGAGCGCGATCCAGGTCGACCTGAGCAAGGAGACCGTTCGCCTGCCGCTCTACAAGGGCGAGGCGAACGGCCAGACCGTCTGGTACGTCCTGCTCGACGCTTCGGACGCGGGAATCGCTCACGATCTGGGCGTCAACTACGCGCCCAAGCTGAGCAACCTCGCGATCGGCGACCCGGAGGCCGTGCAAACGGTGACGCTCGATTCGCCGTCCCCGGACCAGAACAAGTTCGGGCAGGCGCTCGTGCACTTCCAGGGCGCGCCTGACTTCAGCCCGACCCGGATCGCGGAGCCCGGCCCGACAGGCTTCCCGCTCGCCTCGTTCCAGCCCGGCGCGGTGGCCGGCCCCGGCTACAGCCCCTTCATCCGGATCGCAGGCTCGCCGACCGTGTACAGCGCGCCGATCGTCGCGACGGGTGACGGTCCCTTCGACGTCGTCCACCACACGAACACCGGCGATCGCGTGCTCGGCGTTCACATCGCCGGCCCGCAGGCGCCGGGCCAGTATGAGGACTCATGGGTCGACCTGCTGTTCGTCAAGGGGTTCGACGCCGGTCAGCCGATCATCTACATCTCGACCGACGCAGGCCAGCCCCTGACCTCCGTGCTCGAGCGCTCGACCTACGTACCGGCGCTCGACAAGGCCGCCTACAACGGTGGCGACGACTTCCTCGGCTCCGCCCGCGAGCGCTTGTTCGGGTTCGTCAACGGCCAGACCGGCGCCGACAACAAGAACGCGCAGGGGTTCGTGAATCTCGTCAAGAACGGTCACGCCTCCGAGGATGCGAGCGCCGGGAACACCGCACTGATCGACGCGCTCCGCAACGGCGGCGATCTTCTCAACGTCTTCGGCGACTTCCCGACCTTGAGCGATCCTCGTCACGCGCAGGCCTACAGCCCGCTCTGGGACGCGCAGCTCGGTCTCTGGACCGACAAGGCGATCAAGCAGGGACTGAACACGCGCCAGACCGACGAGGTGCAGGTGTTCAACCTCGCCGCGAC
>Ga0137359_10005837_pt1 | contig 10178 bp, 10 predicted proteins | sample Mad1_40_16metaG_FD_108281 | JGI IMG/M metagenome (GOLD analysis project Ga0137359, IMG submission 108281) | Vadose zone soil microbial communities from Angelo Coast Range Reserve, California, USA - Mad1_40_16 metaG | ecosystem: Environmental > Terrestrial > Soil > Vadose zone | place: USA...
AAGGTGGCGTGAATCTCAGTACCCAGCGGCACCCGAATCAGCGGGCCGGGCACCTGCGGCGTCTGTCCTGCTTCGGCCAAGGCGTCCACCTGCATGCTTGGACCATCGTCGGCTTCCGGATACCAATCTCCCGACGTAAGTTCCAGATGAAGGGTCAGGGCTCCGCCTTCCAACTTACCCGCAGGAATGCGGTTGTCGTTGGCACGAATCGCTATATAAGCCGTTGCTGCCGGTTCCGCTCGAGAGCTCGTATTGATTGCAGCTATAAGAACAACGATTGAAATGAGGATTTTGAACACATTAAAAAGTGAAATCGAATACATTGAACCCCGCCGCGACAAGCGTCTTGGTGGCGCACGATATCATACGTCGACCTTGGCAATCGGGGCCCACAATTTTTAGCGAGACAATACTGCATACTCGGATTGTGCCAATCTGGATCTTCAGCGTGGAAGTTTGCGAAGGTGTGCAATTTTGACCAGACGGCCGGATTTCGCCTCCTCGACAATGCGGTGCTGAGGATGCACCCTGTCGTGCCTGGCCACTCGACTATTCTTTGCATTGACGACGAGGAGATGGCGCTTTCCGTCCGCAAAATGGTTTTAGAGAGTGCCGGCTATGTTGTCTTGACGGCAACCAGTGCATCTCAAGGCCTCGAAGTGTTCAAGGCCAATTCCGTCAATCTTGTAATCACCGATCATCTTTCTCGCTCAGGAACCAGCACTGATTTAATTGCGCAACTCAGGCAGATCCGCCCCGACCTGCCGATAATGATTCTCTCCGGCGGCACCATCCCGGCCGAAGTCGTGGAACCTCCTGACTACTATGTTCACAAGTTAGAAGGCCCCATAGAGATGATTGCCAAGGTGCGATCTGTGATCCTTCCAGAAGTTGGCTCGTGACAGAAAATCTGAATTCCACGATGGCGAGAACTTCACGCTGCTTTAGGCGGCTGGACTTCTTAACGTCGGCTTTGCGGTCGCTACTTTGGCCGTGACACGCTGAGCCCTGTACCGGGCTATGCTAGCCAATCGCAAGACGCGAGAGTTGTCTATCAGCTCGCGGCTGGTTCGGACGGCTTGTCTTGATCGAGAAATATAGCTTTCGACCGGACGCGGCTCTTGCTTTTCGACGGGCGTTTCCACTTTGTTTATTGTCATATTTCACCGTCTAGACTTCGGCCTGTGCAGGGAACTCCTCAAAGCGCCTTCTTTCGTTACTTCCTTGCTCCGTCGGCTTCTAATTCCGCTGCTGGCGGGACGTTTTTTCGCGTTTTTCTAAGATGCGATTCAGCTCGGTGACGAGTTCTATCATCTTTTCCGGATTCATTTCATTGCTGGCTTGTTCAGCCAGATGTCGCCAATCGCTAGGTTGTGGGGTCATGGGAGAACCATCCTTCTTATTACCGTTTCCTAAGGCTACTCTGGATTCCAAAGCTCGTCTGAGCAATACAGCACACCGGGATTCGACTTATAAATGATTTGCGCAAATCCGAGTGCTATTTTTGGCGGATGCATTCCTGCCGCGCTGGTCGGGACGAAGACCGGTCAAGCCAGTCGGTAACCTTGCTTTGGCTTCCGCGCGCGGAGTCCGCTGTTCCCAAGCAGGAAGTCAAATAGCGGGAGAAAGACGTTATACCGCGTATTGGGAATATCGTGATGAGCCATGTGATAGGCCCGAGCGAAGCGAAGACCGTGGGGCAGCCATCCATCCATATGAATGCGCCAGTGAATTTCTTCGGCGGTGATCAAATAGACCGCCCAGCCAACGAAGATGCCGGGAGCTATCCCGAGTCCGAGCAAAAGATCTACGAGGAGCACCACACTTCCATTGCTGGCGAACAGAATGGCTATGTGCGCCGGAGATTTGCCCAGCGAAACGTGTTCAGCCTCATCGGGAGTGCCGACGTGCGCATGGTGCTGGAGATGTCCTTTGCCAAGCGAACTGCGCGGGCGGTGCAGCAGCCAGCGATGGTATGCGTATTCGAACCCGTTGGCCCATACCAGACCGATGATCAGGCCAAGCAGGGAACGTTCCCAATGAAATGGAAAATAGAAGATGAGAATTAAACCGGGGAGGGCGCCGGATAGCAGGGCAACGATTGCGTTGTTCCGTTTCTTGGTCCGCCCATGCTGGAGCGGGAGTTCGACGAGTTCACTTAACGCTGGGGCCGGCACAGCTGGTTCCCTTTACTGCTTGCTGCCGAGCTACATACGTTTGGAAGAGGGAAGCTACTACTCAGGTTGGCCTTATGACGAGCAGATACTTACTGTATGAAAATCGTTACAACTGAGGAGTGGCGCGGGTTTGGCGGAACCTAAATGGGAAAAGGGCGGGCCTTTCGCCCCGCCCTCTCGCTAACCGCGTGACTTAGATTTGGCCGTAGCCGCCGTCTACGTTGATCTCGACGCCTGTAATGTAGGACGCGTCTTGCGAGGCCAGGAATGCTACCACGCCTGCGACTTCCTCAGGCTGTCCGAACCGCTTCATCGGAACCTGCGCCATGAGTTCCTTCGCAAATTCATCGAAGGCTTCCTTGGGCAGCCCGGTCCTCCCGAAGATCGGTGTAACAATTGGCCCCGGCGCAACTGTGTTGACACGGATGCCGCGCCCTACCAGTTCCGCGGCTACTGTTCGTGCCAAAGAACGCAAGGCTGCTTTGGTTGCCGAGTATGCGGTGGCCCCTACAGTACCTTTCTGGCCGGCAACGCTGGTATTCAGGATGATCGACGCGCCGTCATTCAGAAAGGGCAGCGCTTTCTGGATAGTGAAATACGCTCCCTTGATGTTGATATCAAACTGTTCGTCGAACGTACTTTCGGATGTCTCGGCGAATGGCGCAAACTTCGCAACCCCCGCGTTCACAAACAGCACATCAATTTTGCCCAGCTTCTGCCACACCTCCTTGTATAACTTGTCCGTGTCGGCAAAATTGGCCACGTCCGCCTGCACCGCCAGCAGACCATTCCCAATTGTTTTGACCGCCTCGTCCAGAGTTTTCTTGCTCCGACCTGAGATGGCGACTTTCGCGCCTTCATCCTGCAGGCGCTTTGCCGTTGCGAGCCCAATGCCGCTGTTTCCACCGGTCACTACCGCTACCTTTCCTTCCAATCTCTTCATGTCAGCTCCTCTATTCTCGTTGAATGTTCTGCGTGGCCCCGGGGTTGTCTTGTCGCGGTCCCGGTCGTCCCTCGACTTAGACAGTTAGATGACTATCTAACTATTTGGTTACAATTAATCGGAAAGAGTTGGAAAGAATCGGATTCTCGCTGGCAGTAAGGGCGAGGACTCGCTACACTCCAGGTGGACCATGAATCATTCCGAAATAGAGAGAATTTCGAAGGCCCTGGCGGACGAGACTCGCCTCAGGATTTTTGAGGCCATCTCGGCGAGCGACCGTCTAAAGTGCGGCGAGATCGTCGCGATGCGCGGTGTGACTCCGGCAACTGTTTCCCATCATTTGAAGATTCTGAGCGAAGCGAGGCTTATCGTCTGCCGCCGCGAAGGGCAGTTTGTTTATAACGAGGCTATCCCGGAGACCATCGCAGCCTATACTCGCGCGCTCGGGAAAATCGCAGGGCGCATGAAAGCAAAGCGCACCCGCTGAGCGGCTTTCGCGCGTCGGGAGCATCGAATGAGTGGTAAGTGTGCGGCCTTGGGCGATCCCGTCAAAATGGTCCGGGCCATGATCGATTCGGTGGACCGTAGCCGCGCACTCAAGTGACTGCTCCTGGGCAGCGATGCTTATGATGGATTCCATAAAGCACTCACGGAGCGTCTCGCTGCACACGGCTGAGCAGGCATGTTTCTGTAAAAGGTCACGGCAAGTAGTAGCGGAACGAACTCATGATCATGTTCTCGATTGCTTTGGGTTGAAGCCGGTTTGCTCCCACCCATGTGTTTCGATAGGTGTAGGAGTAAGACATGCCAAACTGCACAGTACCCGCGGGCCCTTTATAGAAGCGGTGCCAGAATCCCGGTTGCACTTGCCAAATGCTTCTGGTCTGTGCCTCGCAGGGCTGCGTGGCCGTGGGACTCTCGATCGAACAACCAGAGTTGTTAACCAGGGGAGATCCGTATCCCGTCCCTCTGCCTGCTGGGTTCACGTAAGCGGAACGTCCGTAGTATTCGTCGCCACCGTATGCGTACAGGTCCCAGCTGGAGGAGGGATGCCATTCCAACCCCGCCATTGTTTGCAGCCCGTGGATCGGAACGATTGTGCCGTGAGGGCGCAGGGTGACGTCGGGTCCGACCGAACTGCCGTAGCGACCAATACCGACTCCGGCCAATCCTTCAAGAATGGCGTCGAGTTTCTTGGTGACCGGTAGCACCGCACCAATTCCTCCTCCACCGCCGCCGTTGAAGTCGTTAGAACCTGCGATTCGGTCGCGAAAGAGTCGGCCCAAGGCCTTGATCTCGTAGTGACCCCATCCCGGCTCAAACACGACCTTTGCTAACAAATCGGGGGCCGCGTCGGTGGAAATGCCATTGGCACCCGGCGTGTTACTGAGAGTGAACTGCGAATTCGGCGATTGCGCGTTTAGGCTGGTGTTAAACCCGAAGACGCCTGCCGGCGGATTGGTGACACTCAGAGTAGTTTCCGGATTCTCAATCGCCAACGACGCCCATGTGTGCTGATTAAAGTCTTTGGTCACCCGGACGCCCCATTGCCGGGCCCAGTTGTAACCGACCACATATTGGTAATCGATGGTGATGGGAATCATTTCCTGGAGCGGCGCCAGTCCCTTTCGATCGGTCGTCAGCAAAGACCAGCTCTGCCCAGCGAGGACTGAGAGTCCATTTTTGAATTGCAGCTGTCCCCACAACTGCCGCTGTCGAGGATTGAAGCTGTTGCTTTCCAGTTCATTTGCAGTCGGAGCGGCGCCGAGAAAGTCGGCTTCGTAATAACCGCTCGCATTCCAGTCATGGACTTTGCCCTGCGCCAGCAATGTAATGCGAGACCCACGCGCCGTCCCGCGAAATTCACTGAGAAAGGAGTTAGCAGTTCCAGAAAAGGGTATGTTGCCGAAGGTGCTATCCGCGTCACCGTTCTCGTTATGAGTGCGATAGATTGCGGCCGCTTCAAGGTACCCTCCAGGAGTAAGGGTGACTCCCTTGAAATGGATGGCTATCGGACTCTCGAGGGCTGACACTCGTTTGTCGGTCTGTTGCACAGCCTGAGCAGCGCCCGCAACCCGCGACTTCAAGTCAGAAACGTCATCGCGGATGTCCACAACCACGACTTTCTCATCCGCACCAGTGGATGCGGCAGTAGCCGCTGCCCGCTCCGATTGCGCGGTCGAGACCTGCAGGTGTTGCATCTGCAGTATTAATTGCTGGATCACCGAGTCGCGCTCTTGTAGCTGCAACTCGAGCTGTTGAATTTTCTCCTGTTCAGCCGCAATCGCCTCCTGCATTTGATCGAGTTTCCGGTTAACAGAAGTGGACGTCTTCTGCTGGCTACTGTGTGGATTGACTGCTCCCTTTGAATTGGTGTCATCGCCGCGGGCGACGCCCGCACTAAGAACTGATATCAATAAAGATGGAATCAATCTCCACATAGACTTTACCCACTCTGAGGTCAGACATTCGTGTGTAATTAAATATCAACTTTCGGGCAGAGGTTGCACGGATCGAAGCGCATGCCTTCCTCGATGCGTTACTGGTTGTTGCATGCTATGGCTGCGTGATGTCATAAACAATCATTCATGAGACTGAATCGACATTCCGGAAAGATGGGTAACCGCGCCTCCTAAGCAGGAGAGAGGTGCTTGTACTACTTATGCTTTACAGCCATTCATGAGCGCTATGGACTTCAGCTCCGGGTTACCCTGATGAAGTTGATTTGCCGTCGGAGGCGAGATTCGGCCAGTTGTGAATTGTCACATCCAAGACATACTCTTGCGCACATTTTGAGTGCCTAGGCGGTTGTCGTGCATCTAGGAAGCAGACTGGGGAATTTCATGCCGAAAGTCTGGTTGGTGACCGGCAGCGCAAGCGGCTTGGGCCGCAACATCGGTGACGCTGTGGCTCGCATCCGGTGATCGCCTTGTCGCGACAGCCGTCGATCCTCGCCGCCTTGAAGATCACGCGTGCAGCCGATGCAGAACGCTGGCGAGAGGTCAGCGTCTCGACTGACGTGAATGCTGCTGTGCCATTGCCGCCGTTGCGCTTCTGAGAGCAGTACGTGCTCTGGAGTATGTGGGCTGACGCAGAGGGGTCTCGAGTATCGATTGCAAAGGAGAAGATGATCCATGTCGCACCATTATTCCGGTCCCGACTGGGGATTCCCTCGCGGGGACGCCCGCCTGGATCTCACCGATCTGTATGCCTTTCCCAAACCGGGGGACGCCGGCAGGTCGATCCTAATCATGAACGCGCATCCGTCCCTTCATGATTACCTCGACCCTGAGAACCCGCTGGGGCTCACTACCGCCGAGCCCTTCGCGCCCGAGGCGCTGTATGAGCTTGAGATTGACACGGACGGCGATGCCGTCGCCGACATAGCGTACCGTGTGCGCTTCTCGTCCTCTACGGGCAAAGCGCAGACCGCGACGCTGCGCCGCGTTGAGGGTGCGGAGGCCGCCGGAGCGGGCGACGGTGGGCAGACCCTCGTCGAGGGGGCGCCGGTCTCGACAGGGCGGGACGCTCGCGTGACGGAGGCTGGCGACTACCGTTTCTTCGCAGGCTGGCGCAGCGACCCCTTCTTCTTCGACAGGCGAGGAGCCGTAAACAATTTGCAGTTCACAGGCGATGATTTCTTCGCCGACAAAAACGTATGCAGCATCGCGCTGGAAGTGCCCAACTCTGCCCTAGGGCGCAAAAAGGTTGGCCTATGGCACCGCACGCTGGTTCCGGCGGACGGCGCGGGTGCGGGCTGGGTCCAGGCTGAGCGCGGAGCGCGTCCCTTGCAGCTCTTCGTCGTCCTCGGACTTTCCGTCACAGAGAGAAACGCATACATCGGTGGCGAACCGGTGGACGATGTCCGTTTCGTCGCAGCCTTCGCGCACGCGCTGGAACACACGGGTGGATATACGCCTAAGGAAGCAAAGCGGGTGGCAGAGACAATGCTGCCGGAGGTCCTGTCCTATGATCCCAAGCGCCCAGCATCCTTCCCGGACAGTGGCCGGACACTTACCGACGACGCCGCTGACGCCTTTTTGGCAACCCTCACAAATGGGAAGGTGACGGGAGATAAGGTAGGGCCTCACGGCGATCTGCTCGCCGAATTCCCCTACTTGGGGCCGCCCCATAACGTCTAACGATTGAGCGACCGTGTGGTGCTCGAATCGCGCCGGGGCTGCTCAAATGGGCGCTTTGTACGAGTCAGTGGCTAATAACGCGACAGGCTCAGCGTGGGTAGGTCGACTACCGGAGATGCGACGCTCCCGATCTCGATCACCCCTCACAGAAAAAGGAGGCTCACGATAAGCGAACATGCAATATGACAAGTGCAAGTCAAAAATATGCCGGAGGGCAATAAACTCAGATTGGAAATAAACGTGCCAACGACAAACCAATGACTCCATGGCGCAAAATAGACCTTAATCTGTTAGTCAATTCGTAAGGAGAAATCAAATGCCTGACTCCAAATCCGCCACCAACGAAAACGAAATTTCCCGCGACCGTCTCGCGGAGCTGCTGAATGAAGACCTTGCCCGCGAATATCAAGCCATCATCGCCTATGTCGTCTATTCCCAGGTGCTCAGCGGCGCCCAATACATGGACATCGCCGACCAGCTCGAAATCCACGCCAAGCAGGAGCTCGATCATGCCCTGACCATCTCGCGGCAGATCGACTATCTCGGCAAAATGCCGGCCGTCACTCCCAAGCCGGTGCGCACATCGAAAGATCCGAAGGAAATGCTTCGGTTCGATCTCGATAATGAAAACGAAACCATTCGCAATTACCGCGATCGCATCCGGCAATGCGAAACTCTTGGAGAATTCGCGATGGCGGAACAGATACGCCAGATTCTCGTGCAAGAGCAGGACCATCAAATCGACTTAGCCACTGCCCTCGGCGAAGAAGTTCCAGACCTTAGCAGTGGTCCGCAAGGACGTGGCCGTCGCTAACCGCGGTAACCATGTCGGCATTGCCAAAGCAGGGCTTGCGAGGGTCACATTCGGGATTGAAGGTGTCATTAGTAGGGAGGAAAATAAGGAGACTTCGGCAACCGGACTTGAATTGGGAAAGATGCATGTTCGTTCAGATGCAGCGAGTCCATACCACTTCATCGGAACACCTGCTTGTTCCCTCACAGTTTCTAATAACGAAAAAAGCTTAAAGAAGGAGAAAATTCATGCCCACTATCACGACAAAAGACGGTACACAGATTTACTACAAGGACTGGGGAAAGGGCCAGCCCATAGTGTTCAGTCACGGGTGGCCACTCGATGCGGACGCCTGGGACGCGCAGATGTTGTTCTTCGGCCAGCACGGTTATCGTGTTATCGCCCACGACCGGCGAGGGCACGGTCGTTCCGACCAGACATGGGATGGCAACGAGATGAACACTTACGCGGACGATCTCGCCGCCCTCACGGAAAAACTTGACCTGAAGGATGCAATTCACGTGGGCCACTCCACGGGCGGCGGGGAGGTAACCCGTTATATCGGCCGGCATGGGTCGAAACGTGTTGCCATGGCTGTGCTCGTCAGTGCGGTGCCGCCACTCATGTTGAAGACGGACAAGAACCCTGGGGGCCTGCCCATATCGGCCTTCGACGGCCTGCGAGCACAAGTTGCGGCAAATCGACCGCAGTTTTACCAGGAACTTACACTCCCATTCTTCGGCTATAACCGCCCAGGGGCCAAGATCTCGGAAGGCATCCGGGACCACTTCTGGTTGCAAGGGATGTTGGGAGGAATGAAACCCCACTACGACTGCATCAAGGCCTTCTCAGAGACAGATTTTAACGAGGACCTTAAGAAGTTCGATGTACCGACCCTCATTCTTCACGGCGACGATGATCAGATTGTGCCGATTGGTGCGGCGGGTCTGATGTCGGCGAAGATTGTGAAGAACGCCAAGCTCAAGGTGTATCCAGGTTTTCCGCACGGGATGCCCATAACCCATGCGGACCAGATCAATGCCGACATACTGGCGTTTCTGAAGCAAAGCAGGGAAGCGGCTGCTTAAAGGTATTCGGCCTTTCCTCTTGAGTCAGGGAAGGTCGGATCTTTGGAGTTATACGGGCGCTACGCTGCTGAGAAAACAACTTACTTCCGAGGCTAGGTTCGTGAAGGGTAAACATCGCCTACGCGCGGAATCGACACCCTCTTGTATGCATTTGTGAAGCGAACCCGTAATAGCCAGAAAACCAGCAAAATCACCGGTAGGATAGCTGGGACAAGAAGTATATGTGTTTTGACTAAGAAGGCGGGGAATACCTTGGCGCCCTGTCCCAGGAAAAACGACCCAGTAGCTATGAACAGCCCAAAGCACATGCGCCAGAGATGGCGCATGATGCGCTGGGCGCCGAAAACACCCCCGCGTATAAGCATGCGGACGTCCCCGGCGGCAGCAAGCAGACACACAGAACCGATAAAAAAGTGCATCCCAGCGGGAACTCCGTATTTTGACCCCGTTGGACTGTGCAACGCTTCTAAACCATTGGACCAGCCGCTAACGCCGTTCGCCAGAGGAATCAGAAGCGCGGCCCAATAGAAAGTGCTCGTTTCTCCGTCTCTGCGTCTGGCGGTCACCCATGCCGTTGCGACCAGATAGAAAGTTAGAATACCGCCACCGACATTGTTCATTTGGTGCTTCACTATTGCCAGGTACACTGCGCTGGCGGCCATGGTCAGCATCGATATGACAAAGATTTTTCCAGCCCAGGCATGCCGGGCAGAACCTTTGCGGAAAGTCATTGCCGCGGCACCCGACAGTATCCCTACTATGCCAGCCGAGATATGAAGAACCAATAAGGGTGAAAATTGCATTCCCGCACTCCTTTTCCGCTATTTCGAGCTAGAGGCCGGTGGCGCTTCATTGCGCAGAGACGTTCCGCAGTACGGACAATAGACATCATTTACGCCAACCAAGTGCTGGCACTGGGGGCAGGTCGGGCTTAGTTTGTAATTGCACCGAGGGCAGAAGTTGAATCCCGTCTGGACGGCATTCCCACACTGCGGGCAGGCATTGCGCAACGCTTGCCGCAGGACGAAATAGAGG
>Ga0137359_10005838_pt1 | contig 10178 bp, 7 predicted proteins | sample Mad1_40_16metaG_FD_108281 | JGI IMG/M metagenome (GOLD analysis project Ga0137359, IMG submission 108281) | Vadose zone soil microbial communities from Angelo Coast Range Reserve, California, USA - Mad1_40_16 metaG | ecosystem: Environmental > Terrestrial > Soil > Vadose zone | place: USA...
AGCCCGTACCACGTCGTCACCTCGTAGCCCGGCAGCGTCTCGGCGACGGTCGGGGTGTCCGGAATATAGGAGATGCGCTCGGCCGACGTGACCGCGAGACCGACGAGCTTGCCGTCGTCGACAAAGGGTTTGGCGGTGGCATAGGGCGAGCCGTAAACCTCGGTGACGCCCGAGAGGATCGAGGCGAGCGCCGGCCCCCCGCCGTTGTAGGGGATGTGGACCATGTCGATGCCGGCCTGGGCTTTGAGGACTTCGGTGACGATGAAGGTCGCGGCCCCGATCCCGCCCGACGCATAATTCAGCTTGCCGGGCGCCGCCCTCGCGGTCTGGATCAGCTCTCCCAGCGTCCGCACGCCGAGGCTGGGATGCGCCACCACGATGTAGAAGGCCGACGCGAAGCGCCCGACTGGACTGAAGTCGCGCTCCAGATCGTAGCCGAGATTCTTGTAGAAGGTCTGGCTGAAGGAGTGGTTGGTGTTGGCCTGAAGGATCGTGTAGCCGTCCGGGGCGGCTTTCGCCGCGGCCGCGGCCGCGATCGTCCCGCCGGCGCCCGGCCGGTTCAGCACGACGACCGGCTGCCCCAGGATCTTGGCCAGCGCGTCCGCCATGATGCGCCCGACGATGTCCGGCGAGCTGCCCGGCGAGCTCGGCACGATGTAGCTGATGGCGCGGTCGGGATAGGCTTGGGCGTGGGCACCGCATGGCAGCAGCAGAGCGGCGCAGGTGGCCACGCACGCCGCGATGGCACGACGTCTGTCGGGGGTCACTGTGTTCTTTCCGGATACCAATGGGAGCGAGGGACCGTTCATCGTTCGTGTCGGATATTCGGGCTATTGTTTTTGAAAAAGCTGGAGGACCGAGCGGGGATCGCCTGGCGCAGCGACTTTCACGACATCGGCCAATCCCATCATATACAATCCATATGAAATGACGAAGAAACACACACACCAGAAAATGATCGGCCCGGAGGCCCCCTCGAAATCCACGGTGCTGAACTTTATCTTGATGGGGCCCGTCGTGTATTGCAGCGCGAGAACCAGCGTAAATGAAAGAACGGCGCTGAAGGCGGCTCCCGTGATGGGGATGAAGCTGGATGCGATCGTCGAGTTGAACCACATCCTCACGCCATAGATTAAGCACAAGCCGACCAGCACCCAGGCAAAGACCACAAAGATCAGCTTGGTGAATAAAGCCGGCGTCGTCGTCTGGGTTGGACGATCGGGCAAACCCTCGCGGCTTTCCGATCTGTCGTCATCGGACATGAATGCCTCCAAAAACCGAGAACCCACTGAAGATTCGGATCCATCCGTCAGCGGCGTGAACCGACACGAACGAGCAGAAGCCAAGCAGCAACCAAGCAGCAACGGCTCAACGGCCATGCGTGATCCACGCATGGCCACAAGCCTGCCGGTTCGTTGCGGCGCAGACGATTGACCCCGGTGCCTGCAGCAAGCCCAATGCCGTCGATGATCATACAGCAAGCCGCAGGGTGGGCAAAGCGAAGCGCGCCCACCGCCGCTTGCGCGGCCGCCGAACCCGTTCGTCAGATCGCTGGTCGGCCATCCCGTGAGATGATTACCGGGGCCGGCCCCCGTGCGTGCGCCCGCGCGGGCACGGCGATGCTCCGCGACGCCAGAGCTTTGCCGCCGCCCTTCGCCTTATGCTTGGGGCCGACGGCATCGAGTGAAAGTCCGCTCCCGGCCAGCATGGCGCGGGCGCGCTCATCGCCGACATAATTCGGATTGTTGACGCAACCATTGCCGCACTCGGCCCGCGTCCTGAAATAGCAGGTCGTCGAGCCGCCACCGCGGCCGAACAGGCAATACGGATAGGCATTCGAGATGGGCTCCGCCTGGCCCGGAGCGACACTGGCGCCCAGCGCCGCAAGAGCGGCCGCGAAGGTCGCGGCGATCACCGTGTTTGTCACCTTCAGTCTCCTTGTGGTTTTCCAGTCCCGACATGGAGACCATCCCGCAGCCGCAGAAATTTCCGATCGCGCTTCACCATCGCGTGACGGGCCGGGCGGCGGCGGTCACGACCGTCTGTGCACGGTCATTCTGTGCATGGCCATGATGCGCGCGGGAATAAAGCCGTCCCTTGGCGCCGTCTCGCCGCCGAGGAGACGCGACGAGGCGCGGGGACATGCGGAAAAATTGCCGGCTCGCGCGCGGGGCGCCAGACGTGGACCTTGCGCCGCTCCGCCACGCGCCAGGACCCGCGCGGCGCTGCCGGGCTCCCGTGCTTCTTTCGACCCGCTCAGGGGCGGCCGCGCAAGCGCCCGGCGTCGTGGAGCGATAGAAAGGATGGGGAAAAAACCGCAGGTTTGCCGGACTTATTGGTATTCCCCGGTGTTTGGTATACGGTCGCGACCCACCGAGCCGCGGCCGAGCGGTTGTGCACGGAAGGGTTCAGCTGACTTGATGCTGACCGTGTGCGGGGGGCTGCGCCTTTCTGAAATGGCGTTCTTATGGGGCAGAACGTTTTTTAATAGTACGGGCCCTCGCAGGTGAGAATGACAGTTTTGTCGTTTGCCTGGGAATCATCACGCAAGAAGCTGCCAGATGGCCAAAAAAGGCGCTGCCGCCGTAGATCGCGCTTTATCGATCGTCACCGCGCTGGGAGACGCTCGGCGCGCATTGACGCTGACCGAGACCGCCTCTGCGACCGGACTCTACAAGAGCACCGCCCTGCGCCTGCTCGCCTCGCTCGCGCGCGCGGGTTTCGTCGATCAGGATGTCGATGGCCGGTATCGCCTCGGCTCGGCCATCTACCGGCTTGCCAGCGCCTACGAGCACAGCGCGGCGCTGGCCGGCGAAGTGGCGCCGGTGTTGCAGCGCATCACCAAGGAAACCGGCGAAAGCGTCGGCTTCTTCGTGCGCGAGGGCAATAAGCGGCGCTGCCTGGCGCGGGTCGAATCGCCCCATCCTGTGCGCCATCACATCGAAGTCGGCGTGCCGCGCCCGCTCGACCTCGGCGCGTCGGGACGCGTGCTCAGACAGTTCGCGAACGGCGCCGCGCTGGCGTCTCCCCGCGAGCTCGCCGCGCTGCCGATCGTCGTGCTGGGAGACGATATCCCCGATCTCGCGTCGATGGCGGTCCCGATCTTCGGGCTGGGCGGCAAGACCTTGGGCGCCCTCTCGGTTTCGGGCCCGGTTTCACGCTTCGATCGGCCCAAGATGGCGAAGATCAAGCTGCTGTTGCGTGAAATAGCGATCAGCCTGACGGATCGCCTGGGCGGCGATTCGGATGTGTTCAGGACGCGCCGGGCAAGCCGGGAATTGGAAGCGACAGCCGGAAGGCTGAGGGTCCGCGCCTGATCTCGCAACGCGCGTCGCGAGCCATGACCGCCTATCTGGTGCCGACGCTCACGCGTGATGCTCCAGGCTGAAGACGCCCCTGAGTCGCGCGCCGGGCGATCGTTCGGCCGAGGCCGGGGCCGGCTCATGACGGTCGTGCGGCGGATCGCCCGAAACGAATTCCGGCAAGCCTATTTTCCGCCAGCCAAAGCTTTCGCGATCAATACACTCGAAGATGACGGCGCGGATCATGCAGCAGATCGGATCGATCGCGCTGGAGCGCACGTGGCGCGAGGAATGCAACATGTAGAGGGTGCGCTGGAGCCGCGGATTTCTGATCTTCGCGACCTTCAGTTTATGGTCTCGCATGCCGTCCCATACATAGGCGATCGGCAATATCGCCTTGGCGACATTCCGTTCGACAAGCTCCTTGATGACCTCGAACGAGTCGACCTCACACGCAATCCTGAGCTCATGCCCGCCCGAGAGCGCGGCAGCCTCGACAAGCTGCCTGAGGCAATGCGGCCGGCTGGGCAGGATGAGCGATTGCTGAAAGACCTCGCCCAAACCCATCTCCGGGCGGACCGGTCCCTCATCGGCCGGGCCGACCAGCACCAGCTCATCCTGAACAAGAGGCTCCCGGGAGAACGGGGCGCCCTTCTCGGGATGAAAGGTAAGGGCCAGACCAGCCGTCAAGCGATCCGCCTGGGCTTGCTGACGCCAGCGCTCGACGATCCTCAGTTGCACGTCGGGAAACTCGCGCCGGCAACGCTCGGCAATCGCCGCGGTGACGCTGCGTGGAATGCTGGGGGCAACGGACATCACCACATCGCCGCTCGGCGCGGCGGCATAGCCGCTCAGATCAAGTCGCACGCGATCAACCTGCCGCAACAGCTGATAGGCGTGCTGCCCGAGCCGCTCCCCCGCCTTTGTGGGTGCGATGCCGCGCGCATGCCGATCGAGCAATTTGACGCCGAGCTCGCGCTCGAGGTTGCGAATTTGAGTGCTGAGCGCAGGTTGCGCGACGTGCAGAAGGACCGATGCCTTGTTCAGACTTTTCGCTTCCAGGACACCAACGAAATAGCGGAGCTGCCGTATGTCCATTCCATCCCCCAAACCCTGCACGCGCCAGCTCCGGCAAGGCGCCATGCGACCCGATGGCACCGCAAGGGCTGCAGCCGGACTCAGGTCCCCTGCTCGATCGGGACGGTGTCCGCGTCCTGCCGCCGACCGGAGGCGGCGCTAAGCCGCCCCCGGCGATTGCCGCATATCAGTCCCGATCCCCATCGTGGTCTCGGTCATGATCGTGGGAGTCCCGGTCATGATCGTCGACCGAGATGCACTTGTACTTCGTCGCATCGGCGAGATCAGCCTGGTTGGCCGCGACCGGCACGCCGCCCATCATGGTGACGCTCCCGATGAACCGCACCTGCTGCGGATACGGGCACAGCGGACGCGCGCGCGCCGCCGGCCCCTGGACGAACGAGACCTGATACGCGGTTGGCGTGAAGTTCGTGCCGTTCGCCGTGACCGGGCCCGGCGCCACGCCGCTCTCCACCCAGTTCACCAGCGGCGTCAGCAGATCGAACTTGTCGGTGGTCGGTCCGCCGTTGCAATGACCCATGTTGGGGATGGGGTAGAAGCGCGAGAAGTTCTGCGCCTGCTCCAACCCGCCGAACTCCTTGGCCATCTCCTGGTAGTACTTGATGGTTCCAAGCGCTGGCGGGCCCGGGTCGCTCATGCCGTGGTACCAGATGATCTTGTGCCCGTAGTCGACGAACCGCTTGATGTCGGCGGAGGTCGACATGGTCACGATCGGCGTGCTCTTCGTCAGCATGCCGAGGTCGGTGTCGAAGTTGAAGTCGAGCGTGTAGTAGGTCGGGTTCGCCGGCGACAGGAACGCGTAGCCGAACGTGCCCACGCCGAGCGAGAAGTCGCCCGGGACGCCCGTCGGTTGCCCGATCTTGCGGGTCGGGATTCCGGTGGTGGCCATCCAGCCGCCGTCCCAGACATAGCCCTGCGCGACGGCGGTGACGTGGTCTTCCGCCGCGGTGCCGGCGGGAGCGACGATCTGCTGGTCCTTGCTGTTGCGCGGTCCCTGGTTGATCTTCTTCACCGCCTTGATCTGATCGGCCGAGAGACAGGTCGCGGTCTTCGGGCCGGTGCATTGCAGGCGGTAGCTCGTGGCGCCGGACGTGTAGGTCGCGGTCGCCGGATCGAACTTCTTCCAGCATGCCGGCAGGTCGTCGATCACGCCGTCGGCGACGCCGTCGAGCGCATCGCAGGCCTGCAGCAGCGCCGTCTCCATCAGGGTCTGATCCGCCACCGGGAATGCCGGATAGAGGATCGGCCCGGGCGGCTGGGGCGCCGGTTGGGGGAGATAGCTGATCGCCCCGAGCGACGGATTGTTCTTGTAGACGTCGAGGATGGCCTCGACCCCATAGGTCTCGCTCAGGCCGAGCGCCTGCTGGTCGTAGACCGGATCGCCCGCGACGATGCCGTCGAAGAACATCGGAAAATTCTGCGACATCACCATGCCCTGCCGGCCGCCGGTCGAGCAGCCGACCCAATAGGAGCGATGCGGGCCGTCGCCGTAATACTGGTTGATGAGATACTTGGCGACCAGCGTCGTCACCTCGATCGACTGGTAGGCCTGGCCGATCGTCCCGAGCGGATCGAGATAGAACTGGTTGGCGTTGCCGAACCCTGAGTCGCAGGTCGGCGCCCTGAGATCGGGATTGGTGAAGTGGCCGCCGTTCTGGCTGGCGACCGCATAGCCGTTCACGATGCCGAAGCTGTTGCTCAGGCTCGTGGTTCCGGTCGCGTTGGGCGTCGAGCCTTCGGTCCCGCCGCCGCCCTGGAAGAAGAAGCGCCCGTTCCAGCTGCTCGCCAGCGGCAGCTGGACCTGGAAGCCGTCCTGGTATTGGCAGTTGTCGACCGGGCTGAAGTGCTTATTGACGATGCCGGTGACGATGCAGCGCTGCGGCAGGCCTCCGCCGGCCGGCGTGTCCACCGCCGACACGATCACGGTGTTGGGCACCGGGAAACCGGCGGGGGGCAGCGCCGCGAGCGCCGCACACGGCCGCGGCGTGACCGGCGTCGCGATCGACGTCGTCGTGGTGGAGAAGCCGGCGCACTGGCCTTGCGCATGTCCGTCCACCCAGCTCGGACCGCGCAACTGGGTCGGATCCGGCGAATTGTCGGCGCAGTTGAGATTTCCGTCGACCCGGACGAGGCTCACGTCCGAGGCGCTGGCCGCGACGTTCGAACGGATGTGGGCATTGCCGCCGACGCGGCCGAGCCAGGCGACGCAGGGCCCGGCGTTGGACTGGCACTCGAAGTTGCCCCGTATGACGATGTCCGGTCCCTGAAAGCCGCTCGGCGTCGTCCCGATGCATCCGTGGATTTGGACGTTTCCGTCCACCGTGACATTGCCGTTGAGCAGAGCCGAGTTGCAGCGGTTCGCGTCGATGTTGCCGCCGATCGTGGAGGGCTCGCTGTAGGCCGAGACGATGAGCGTCGCGTTGCGGCCGACCTGCACATCGCCTTTGACGTTGACGAAGCTCAACGTGCAGTGGGCGCCGTCCGGTACCGTCACGTTGCCGTCGACATTCGTCACGGTTGCCTGGCCGCCGATCAGACCCGAGCAAGTGGCATTGCTTGCCACGGCTTGGGCCGGGCGCGCGAGCAAGCCCGCCGTCACGCAAAAGGCGAGCGCAAACAAGACACGCGTGGTCATCGAGATCCTCCCTCTGGTCCGCGGTTGGAGTCACGTAGCCGCCCGGAGCGAGCGCGCAGGGGCGCACGCTCCGGCTCAATCGATATCCACGTTTCGCAGAGGGCTTCGCCCCCTCCCTGACGTTCTGCAGAGCAGAACGCGTTGTTCTATTTGAGAGGAAACTACGCTCAACTTGTCTCCTGTGTCAATGCGTCGTCGAGATCACGCGAACAGACGAAGGCACCGCGCGACTCGAAAGCACGCGCCGCCACGCGCGGCCGCTGCGCCTGCAACAATGCGGCGCGGCCTGTCCGGCTAGGCTTTTCGTAAAGCGCATCGCGCGCGCAATCGAAAAAATCGCGCGCGGAAAACGACGCACGATCGGCGGCTTGGATCTTGTGGCTTCAGCAACGAAGCGCCCTTTGAGCGCAACAACATGGCGGCTCTGGTATCACGATGCCCGCGTTTCTCTTGCGCCACGCGGGCGCACACGCGGAGGGTGAGAGCGGGCGTCCAACCCGAACCCGATATGATTTACGTATATCGAGCCATATCGATTCAATATTTGGCGACGGCACCCCTCCATGCGAACACACGCAGGCTGCTCCATCCAAGGAGCAAAGCGGAGGAACAAAAATGAAATCGAAAACCTTGGCCTCGGTCGTATTGGGTCTTGGGTTTGCCGCCGTGGGCGCGAGCCCGCAGGCCTCTGCCCAAAGTCATCCGGAGTACATCCGGGGCCTGGCGCATGGCGTGAAGGCCGTGCTCTACCGGCCGGATTCCAATCCGAGCTCGAAGACTGCCGTGCTCGTCATTCATCGCACGTCGAACTACCTGGCCCACGCCTCGTGCACCCAGCTCTCCCAGCGCGGGTTGACGGTGTTCTGCATGAACTCGCGCTTCGACAACAACGAAGCGCTGGTGAACTGGGAGCTGATCGCGCAGGACGTGGGAACCGGGGTTGCCTACCTCAAGAACACGCTGCACATGAACAAGGTCGTGCTGTTCGGCCACAGCGGCGGCGGACCCACCACGTCATACTACCAGGCGGTCGCCGAGAATGGCCCGAGCTACTGCCAGAGTCCCAACAAGCTGAGCGAGTGCGCCAGCAGCGGTCCCGACAGCCTGGCCGGGCTCATTCGGGCGGACGGCATCGTATTCGCCGACGCCCATCCCGGAAACGGCGTCAATGCGCTGCAGGGCATGAACCCGTCGGTGAAGGATCACGAGGACACGGAGACCGTGGGGCTCGACGCCGACAACGATCCGATCAAGCCCAATGCGAGCCTCGATCCTTCCTTGACGGTCAACGGCTACAATCCGAACGGGAATTCGAACTACTCCCCGGCGTTCCTCAAACGATATACCAAGGCGCAAGCGGATCGCATGAACGACTGGATCGACCAGGCGCTGCGCATGCGTAAGCAAATGGCGGGCGGCAAGTGGCGCTTCCCGGACGACGATTCCGTCATCATCGCGCGCGGCAGCGGCTCCCAGGCGGGCGGGGGATCGGGTGCGAACATCTACAAGCCCGATACCAACGTTCCCACCCAATGCTGCACGACGCAGCCGGAAAAAGTGCTCGACAACAACGGCAACGTGACGCTGCAGAATTATCAGAGCGTGCGGCTGCCGGACCCGGCCAGCATCCTTGACAACGTGACCTTCGACAGCGGCACGAAGAACCTGACCGTGACCTCCTTCCTGAGCGCGAACTCCATTCGCGCGACGGACTCGCTGGATCGCGACCAGGTCGACTGGTGCTCGAGCAACAACTCGACGCCGTGCGCCCTGCAGCACGTCTCGGTGCCGATCCTCATCACCGGCATGGGGGCGTATTATTTCTTCCCCGACGGCGAGTCCTATTTCCGCAAATACGCGGCGAGCCAGGACAAGGACTTCCTCATCGCGGCGGGCCTGGTGCACGGCATCACGGCGTGCGGAAATTGCCCGGGCGGGCCCTACACCAACGTGCCGACGCACTACTGGAACTACGTCTTCAATTGGATCAGCACCCGGTTCGGAACCTGAGCCGGCCGCTCGTCTGTGACGTGATGGGTCCTCGCCGGGTGCGGCGGGGGCCCATTCGCGTTTGGGGTGCTGGTAAGAGAGTGCGGGTGGCCGCGGTCATGCAAGGCGAACGCAACCTGCAAAGCCACCCGCGGACACATCAGCTAGGTGCGTCATTGGGAACGGCGTGGCGGTCCCGGGAAGACTCGAAGTTCCGACCTTCGGTTCAGGGAAACCGCTGCTCTATCCGGCCCGACGAAGAACGCTCGGCTGCGGAAACTTTTGCGCACCGGAAGCGTCTATCCCATGAGGGGAGGAAAATCGCCAACCTGGAGACCCACCCCATGATCGGCAAAGCACAAATCACGTTGATCTTGCTCGCGCTGGCGACAGCCTCGACGCCCGCGCTGGCGCGAGGCTCGCACTACCGCCACCATCATCATGGCTGGCACGGCTACGGCTATCACGGCTACGGCTATCACGGTTCGTACAACTACGGCGGCCCACACTATTCGACGGGGGACTACTACAACAACAGCCGCCAGCTGGACGGCACCCGGTAACCGCAAGCAACGGAGAACGTTCTGCCCCCGTCGTTGCAACGGGGGATATGCAAGACGGAGACAAAACGAGCAAATCGAAAAGTCTCCCTGCGTAAGTCATTGATTTTGACGGTCCCGGGAAGACTCGAACTTCCGACCTTCGGTTCAGGAAACCGCTCCGCTCTCCAGCTGAGCCACGGACCGGCCGGCGGTTTCAATATCAGAGGTGCAGGGGTGCAGGCGTAATCCACCGCAGGGCGGCGGGCCGCGACCGCGATACCGCCAATCCCTCCGCTCCGCGCCTGCTGGATCGCTCGTCCTCCGGTATTTTGCGCCAACGTCGCCAAATTTTGCCCGCGCCAAAGCTCAGCTCTCGCCCCGTTCCAGTCACAAGGCCGTGGCCTGCTCCCGGCTCTCTGAGGACGAGAGGAGCTGGCGATGTCTTCGACCGCACCAAGGGACTTCTGGGACAAGATGGGCGACGAACGGCCGGACGAGGCGAATCCAGTTGTTGCGATCCGTCCGCGCGACGATCGGAGTGAGCGCTTGCCGCCACGTCGGCGGCGCCCGCTGCGCGCTCTCTTCCGCTTCCTGCTGGCGGTCGGCATCGGC
>Ga0137359_10005839_pt1 | contig 10178 bp, 10 predicted proteins | sample Mad1_40_16metaG_FD_108281 | JGI IMG/M metagenome (GOLD analysis project Ga0137359, IMG submission 108281) | Vadose zone soil microbial communities from Angelo Coast Range Reserve, California, USA - Mad1_40_16 metaG | ecosystem: Environmental > Terrestrial > Soil > Vadose zone | place: USA...
CCTTCCTTGCCGCCAATCCCGACGGGATCATCCGCACCTTCTTCAAGCCCAATGACGGCGAGCGCTATTACCGCCGCCAGTCCGAGCGCGATTGATGCAGCCCGCGCCCCCGCCCGGCCCTCCCGATATCAAGGAACAGCGCGCGCTGATCGACCAGTGGGCTGCCTTCGCCAACGATCTCGCCAAGGGCTACACCTTCGATCTCGACAACTGGCTGAACGATGTCGACATCCGCCAGCTCATTCGCGAGGCCGCGCCGATGTTCGGCCCGAATGACATGGGCGAGTATGCGCTCAAGCTTGAGGAGGCCGACCGCGCCTTCCGGCTGGCGACACGCAATATCGATAAATGCGTATGGGGTAAAAAAGCCGCGCGGCGCGAGAAATGGACGGCGACAAAGAACTGGTGGTACTTCCGCGCACCCCGCCGTTCAAACATCGAACTGGAAGAAGAACTGGCCAAGGTCAAATGAGCAAAATCCTCGTCGAGCGTCAGGGCCCTGTGACGACGATCGTGATCAACCGGCCGCAGGCCAGGAACGCCTTGGACAACGACACGGCGCGCGGCCTCGCTGAAGCGTTGCGCACCTTCGCGGCCGATGCCGAGGCCCGTGTAGCCGTGCTGACCGGCGCGGGCGGCGCGTTCTGCGCTGGTGCCGATCTCAAGGAATTGGGCGGCGGCATCGATTATTTTCCCTGGGCGGGCGCCGCCGACGGACCGCTGCATGCGCCGCTGGCGAAACCGGTGATCGCCGCGATAGAAGGCCATGCCTGCGCCGGCGGCCTCGGGGTCGCTTTGTTCTGCGACATCCGCCTGATCGACGACAGCGCCGTGTTCGGTGTCTTCTCGCGCCGCTGGGGTGTGCCGATGAGCGACGGCACCACCGTCCGCCTGCCGCGCATCGTGGGCCAAGGCCGCGCGCTGGATATGCTGCTAACCGGCCGCGCGGTCGGCGCCGACGAGGCGATCGCCATCGGCCTCGCCACCCGCAAGGTGGCGCGCGGCGCGACCCGCGGCGAAGCCGAGAAGCTCGCCCACCAGATCGCAGGCTTCCCGCCGATCGCCATGACCTCGGACCGGCAATCGGCCTACGAAAGCTTCGACCGCGACCAGGCCGCCGCCATCCAGCGCGAAATGGAATTGTCGCTGGCCGCCCGCCGGCAGGAATCGCAAAGCGGCGCGGCGCGTTTTGCCGCCGGCCAGGGCCGGCATGGCAAATTCGAGAGCTAGGGAAAATCGAGAGGTAAGGAACAAGTATGCGCACGCTGGTTTGCCATGCCTACGGTCCCATCGACGGTCTCAGGATCGAGGACGTCCCTCAACCCACGCCCAAACCCGGCGAGGTGCTGATCAAGGTCGGCGCCGCGGGCGTCAGTTTCGCCGCCCTGCTGGGCGTGCAGGGCAAGCACCAGAACAAACCCACACTGCCTTACATCCCCGGCAACGAGCTGGCCGGCGAGATCGTGGCGCTGGGCGAGGGCGTGATCGGCCTAAAGAACGGCCAGCGCGTCGCCACCGGCGTGAGCCAGGGCGGATTTGCAGAATTCGCGGTCGCGCAAGCCGCCAATCTCGTACCGCTTCCCGACGTCCTACCCTACGCCGAGGCAACCAATTTCCCGACGCTCTATCCCACCGCCTATGGCGCACTGCGCTGGAAGGCCAACCTCCAGCCGGGCGAGGTCCTGCTCGTCCACGGCGCCGGCGGCGGCTCGGGCCTCACCGGCATCGAGGTCGGCAAGGCGATGGGCGCGACGGTGATCGCGAGTGCCGGCGGCGCCGACAAGCTCGCCGCGGCCAAGGCCGCCGGCGCCGATCATCTGATCGACTATCGAACCGAGGACCTGCGGGCAAAAGTGCTCGAACTGACCAGCGGTCGCGGCGCCGACGTGGTCTATGATCCGGTCGGCGGCGCCGCCTTCGACACCTCGCTGCGCTGCATCGCCCCCGAGGGCCGGCTGATCCCCATGGGCTTCGCCAGCGGCACCATCCCGCAGATCCCCGCCAACATCCTGCTGGTCAAGAACGTCACCGTGATCGGCTTCTATTACGGCTATTACAACGGCTGGGGCGGCAAGACCGCACCCACGCCCAAGGAAGCCGCGGGCCTCGCCCACCGCCGCGGCATGGTGCGGGCGGCGCAAGCCGAACTGATGCGCTGGTTTGTCGACGGCAAGCTCAAGGCCTATGTCGCCGGCAGCTTCGATCTCGCCGATTGGATAAAGGCGTTCAAGCTAATCGAGGAGCGTATGGTCGTGGGCAAAGCCGTGCTGGTGCCGTAATAGTCAGATGGAAAAACGCTTCGCGGGGGAAAACACATGTCAACTCGTGCGTCGGCGCTGTGCGGCGCCCTGCTGCTCGCATCGCTTGCCAACGCGGCGCCGGCCGGCGCGGCCGACTTGTCGAAGATCGAGACGATCGTCGTCATCTACGCCGAGAATCGCAGCTTCGATCATCTCTACGGCCTGTTCCCCGGCGCCAATGGCGTGGCCAACGCTACGGCCGAGCAGAAGACGCAGCGTGATCACGACGGCACGCCGTTGCCGTATCTTCGGGTGTGGGGCGCCAACGGCAAGCCCGACCCGAAATGGCCCCAACTGCCGGACGCGCCGTTCCGCATCGACCAGCCGCCGGTCGACAAGCACACCGACCAGCTACTGATCAACCCGATCCACGCCTACTACCAAAATATCGAGCAGATCAACGGCGGGCGTAACGACATGTTCGTTGCCATGTCGAATGTCGGCGGCTGGGCGATGGGCACCTTCGATGGCAGCGGCATGAAGCTCTGGCAATGGGCGAAGGACTATACGCTGGCCGACAATTTCTTCATGGGGGCGTTTGGTGGCTCGTACCTCAATCATCAATGGCTGGTCTGCGCCTGCACGCCGGTGTTCAAGGACGCGCCCGAGAGCATGCGCGCCCAGCTCGACACCCACGGCAGGCTGCTGAAAGCCGCGGACTCGCCGTCGGCCCGCGATGGCGCCGTTCGCGTCCGCACCGGCGGCGCCCAAGTGACGCCCGACGGATACACCGTCAACACCTTGGAGCCGCCCTACCAGCCGAGCGGCATACCGCCGGCGCCAGGCGGCTCGCTCGATCTCGCCGATCCCGCAGGCGCCGAGCGCATGGCGATGCCCGTGCCGCCGCAAAGCGCCACGACGATCGGCGATACGCTCAGCGCCAAGGGAGTGAGCTGGGCATGGTATTCGGGCGGCTGGAACGCAGCTCTCGCGGACGGCCGCCGGCCGGCCGGTGAGAAGCGCTCGGTCATCTACACGAGCACCGACGGCGCGATCAATTTCCAGCCGCACCACCAGCCTTTCAACTATTATCGCCAGTTCGCGCCCGGCACGCCAGCGCGCGCCGAGCACCTGAAGGACGGCGAGGATCTGATGCGCGACGTCGCCGCGGGAACGCTGCCCAAGGTATCGCTCTACAAGCCGGTCGGAATCCTCAACCAGCACCCCGCCTATACCGATATCGTGAGAGGCGACGCCCACATCGCCGACCTGTTGGAGAAACTGAAAGGCAGTCCGCAATGGGAGCGCATGCTGGTGATCGTCACCTACGACGAGAATGGCGGTTTCTGGGACCATGTACCGCCGCCCAGCGGCCAGGGCTGGGGCGACCGCTGGGGTCCGGCCACGCGCATTCCCACCCTGATCGTCTCGCCCTTCGCCAGGCGCGGCTTCATCGACCACACAAGCTACGACACGACATCGATCCTGAAGCTGATCACCAAGCGCTTCGATCTCGAGGCGCTTCCTGGTGTACGCGAAAAAACCGGCGACCTGTCGGGAGCGCTCGACCTTCCATGACCGGCCAAACGAGCTACGCGGGATGAGCTTCATCACACACAAGCCCCTGATTATATTTGCGCTCGCCTTTGCCGGGTTGTGGCTGGCCGCGTGGCTCGGCGCCTCTCTCAGGAAGAAGAAACCTCTCAACAGCGCGCTCCAGCAGGACTTCAGCCTGATCCTCGCCGCGACGCTGACCTTGCTCGGCCTTCTGATCGGCTTCAGCTTTTCGATGGCCGCCAGCCGCTACGACCAACGCAAGAATTATGAGGAGGCGGAAGCCAACGCCATCGGCACCGAATATGTCCGGGCGGATCTGTTGCCGGCCGCCGATGCGGCGAAGGTGCGCGACCTTCTGAGGAAGTATGTCTGGCAGCGCATCGGCTTCTATACGGCGGATGACGCCGCGGTCGCGCAGATCGATGCCGAAACCGCCCAGCTCCAAAGCGCGCTGTGGTCCGCGGTCGTGGCGCCGGCCGCGCTGCAGCCGACTCCCGTCGTGGCACTGGCCGTTTCGGGAATGAACGACGTGCTGAACGCGCAGGGATATACCCAGGCGGCGTGGTGGAACCGCATTCCGGTCTCGGCCTGGATCCTGATGGGCGTCATCGGCGTGTGCTGCAACAGCCTGGTCGGTTACGGGTCGCGCGCCGCAGCTCCACGCAGCCCCCTGCTGCTCATCCTGCCGCTCTTCGTGTCGCTTGCCTTCATGCTGATCGACGACATCGACACGCCGCGCCACGGCCTGATCCGCGTCGCGCCCCAGAACCTCACCAGCCTCGCGGCGGCCCTGCAACCGAAGTAGAAGCGGCTGACTTCCAGATCAAGGCGACAGGAACGCCATTACGGCAGGCGCATCAGAGCGTGGCCCATCTGGACGACTTTGCCTTGCCGGATGTCGTCGCAGAGCCGGAAGCCCGGCGGAGCGAAAACGATGATTGTCGAGCCGTGCTCGAACCAGCCGATTTCCTCTCCTTTGCGGAAGGAAGCATCGCAATCGATTTCCGTGGCGCCGCGGTAGTTCATGTTCATCGTCAGATCGAGGAACGGCAGCCGGATGCTGGCGACGAGGATCGCCGCCACCGGCACCAGCGTCACGAGGTGGTTCGATCCAGGCAGCCGCATGCGGATCACGGCGCGCTCGTTCTTGCAAAACAGCTTGGCGATGCGCTTGAGCGCGATCGGATTGACGTTCCAGGTATCGCCTGAGACGTAGGTCACGCGCTCGATCGTGCCGTCGCAGGGCGCGTGGAACCGGTGATACATGCTCGAGGTGAGCCGCAGGGTGACATACTGGCTGTCCCGGTAGGCATCGACCAGTTTTGGGTCGAGCAGCAGATCGTTCAGCGAATAGGGAAACCCCTTGGCCTGGAGCAGCTCGGTCCCCTCGATCCGCCCGCACGCCCCGACAATTCCGTCGCACGGGCTCGCGAGCAGGCGCGGGTCGGGGTCCACGCGGCGCGCGCCCGGCTTGAGCTCGCGCGTGAAGCAGGCATGAAGGCTGTCGAAGGTCTGCAGCTTCGAATCGCCGAGGTCGAGATCGGCAAACAACCGCCACAGCGCGATGGATGCGCGCGCGACGTAGGGATTTTCGATCCGGCTGAACCATCCGAGAAACCGGGTGGCGAACCGGCGCGGGATGCGGTTCGTCAGCAGGAAGTTGATATCCTCCTGTTGCACGATCCTCGCGAGTTCCGAGCGAATCTTCATCTGATTGTAAAGGAGCCTGGATAATATCTGTAAAAATGGCGTTGGATTTTTCCTGGGTGGCCGGCCTTTTCCTCGGCGCCCTCTTGCTCGTCGCGCTGGTCATGAAGCTCAGGGCACGGCTGGTGCTTTCGAGGGCGAAGCACCGGTCTCTCGGCGGCCATTCGCGCTTGTCGCGCCGCATCGCTTCCCTGGTCCCCTACTACGCTTACGACGACGCCCATTTCTTCCGCTCCGACGACGCCACGGCCGAGATTGCCGGCCGGCGGCGTGCTGAATTCGAGCGGCTGTCGCACCTCTTCCGGACGAGATGCCCGCGAACTCTGGAGCAGACGGCACAAGCGGCCCGGCACATTTCGGACCTGCAGTTCACCGAGACCTATCGCGTGCCCTTCCAGTTCAGCCGCATGGTGAAGGCGCACCTGCCGACGGGATCGTTTCTCGCTTCGTCGGACGGCGTCACGGTCACCGACCTCGACGGCAACGCCTACTATGACCTTACCGGCTCTTACGGCGTAAACCTGCTCGGTTACGATTTTTACAAGGGATGCCTCGACCGGGGCGCCGCACGCGTGAGCGCACTCGGCCCGGTCCTGGGCTCCTATCCTGCGCTGGTCGCCGACAACGTCGCGCGCCTGGCACGCATCTCCGGCAAGGACGAAATCTCGTTCCACATGTCGGGAACGGAAGCCGTCATGCAGGCGGTGCGGCTCGCCCGCTACCACACCCGCCGCGCCCAGGTCGTGCGCTTTTGCGGCGCCTATCACGGTTGGTGGGGGGACGTGCAGCCCGGCGTGGGAAATCCGGTGCCGGCCCATGAGACCTACACGCTCGCGGAGATGTCCGAGGCATCCCTCAAGGTGCTGCGCAGCCGAAAGGACATTGCCTGCGTCCTGGTCAACCCGCTGCAAGCGCTGCATCCCAATCTCGGGGCGGCCGCCGACACCACCCTGGTGCACAGCCGGCCGGACGCCAGCGTCGCGCGGACCGACTACACGCAGTGGCTGCAGCAGCTTCGCGCGGTCTGCAGTGAACGCGGCATCGTGCTTGTCTTCGACGAGGTCTTCGTCGGCTTCCGGCTGGCCCCGGGCGGCGCACAGCAATATTTCGGCGTCGACGCCGACATGGTGACCTACGGCAAAACCGTCGGCGGCGGCTTTCCCGTCGGCGTCGTGTGCGGGCATCACCGCTACATGAAGAGGTTCCGCGATGAACGGCCCGCCGACATCTGCTTCGCGCGCGGAACGTTCAATTCCCATCCCTATGTGATGGGCGCGATGAACGAGTTCCTGCGCCATCTCGAGGGGCCGCAGATGCAGGCGCTCTACCGCGATCTCGACGCCACCTGGGAGAGACGCGCGGCGGAGCTCAATCGACGGCTTGCCGACATCGATGTACCGCTTCGGGTGAGCCATCTGTCGTCGATCTGGACGGTCTGCCACACCCAGTCGTCGCGCTACAATTGGATGTTCCAGTATTACCTGCGCGCCGAGGGCGTGGCCTTGAGCTGGGTCGGCACCGGCCGGCTGGTCTTCAGCCTGAACTATTCGGACGCCGACTTCGAGGCTGTGGCGCAGCACTTTATCGCCGCCGCCGAAACGATGCGGCGTGGCGGCTGGTGGGAGGCAGGAGCCCTCGCCACCGACCGTGCCATCAAGCGACGGATCCTGCGCGAAATGCTTGCCCGATACGCCGCCCCATGGTCGCGCGGACGCCAACCGACTGGCCTTGTCGGCGACCGTCCCCTAGACGCCCGACTCTGAAGTCTCCGCCACAGCCGCCCGCTTGCGGGCAAACAGATAAAGCGGCGCCTTGTGGTAAAGCTTGATGTCGTGGAAAGGATCCGTGGCGATCTTGGTGGCCCACACCAGCCCGGTCTGGACGTCCTTGATCACGAAGAGCTGGATCATCCGGAAGGCAATGCCGCCGATGCCCACGGCCAGCCAGAGTTCGCCGGTGTGGCGGACGAACCCGGCCGCATCGGCGTGCGGCGTGAACAGTCCGAGCAGCGTCGGATCGACGACAAGCACGAGCGGCGACAGCGCCCAGATCGCCAGCAGCACGATCTTGCGCTTGATGTTGTAGCCTATCTTGATCTCTTCCTTGAACTCGTCCGTGGCCTGGTTGACCTGGTCATAGTCTCTCGGCTCGAAGAACAGATGGCCGATCTGGCGGCTTGTCATCGCGATCAGCCAGGCGATCAGGGCAGCCATCGCCGGATCCGAGAACATGACCAGATAGGCAACGACGAAGGTCGTCGCGCTGAACATGTGAAGCGACTGGTTCACGCGGCTGTGGTGATAATAGCGATGGTCGTCCCATCGTTGCACTTTCAGCGCCGTCATGAAGCCATTCATTGGTGTCTTCCATTTTTTGGAGGGGGATGCGAATCGTTCGCCGAGTTCGAATGCCGCAAAATCCATCATGCCGGCAGTGGAGTTGGCGACTGGCGCTGTCGAACCTAACGGCCAAACGATCTTCCCATTCCGTAAGCAACTACCCCATGTCTGTTACAATAAAGAGACTGCGCTGCGCCGGCCCGAAGAGGAGTGAGCTATTGCCCGGTTCCCGACCTTTCGCTGCGCCGGTCTTGTTCGCGAACCAGCCAGTGAACGATGCCGAGTGCCAGGATTGCCGCGGCAAGCGCCAGTAGTTCATCGGCGGCAACCGCCGTGACGTCGAGGACGATGAACCTCCGGACCATGGCCAGCATGGCAATGACGATGACTGTTCGCAGCCGGATGATGCTCTCCTGGCGCGTCAGCACCACGAGTAGAGAGTGTTCGAACTCCAGGGCGATGATCACGATGACGATCATGCCGAAGATTTCCTGGAATTGCGCCTGATCGGCCGGATTGAACGCGCCGGTGAAGATGAGCGGACCGATGCCGATCGCAAGATGCCATGTCGCGGACACGACGACGATGGCGATCAGCACCGTCAGGACGAGAACGATGGCGTGCTCAAACCGCCCGTAGATCGTCAGGGCCGACCAAGCGCGTCCGGCCTCGCGAAATTCGTCTTGCATCCGCATCATGAACCTCCTCTGCTATCGCATACGGAATCGGTCAAAGAAGATTTTTCCCGCAGGGTAGGACTACAGCCCGCAGGTCGACAATCCCTGCAACAACTTCAACCCCATGCCCATTCGGGTGCAGATCACGAACTGAAGGACAGCAGCCATGGAAACCGTTCCCGCCCGCCGCGGCAAGGCCGCCTACCTGAAGCAGGGCCAGTCGATCCGCATCATCAACACGCATGGCGAGCAGGTGGTGGACACCTGGGCCTTCACCGCCGGCATGCTGACCGAGTTCATGTCCATGGAGCACACCCGCGCTTCGCTGACCAAGATGGTTCCTCAGGTCGGCGACGGGCTATACACCAACCGCCGCCGCAAGATTCTCACCATGACCGAGGACAGCAGCCGCGGCGACCACGACACGCTGATGGCCGCCTGCGACAGCGAGCGCTACATCCTGCTGGGCGTGACGGAATACCATGACAACTGCACCGACAATCTGTTCGCCGCCATGCAGGCGCTCGGCCTGACGCCGCCGGAATGCCCGAGCCCGCTGAACCTGTTCATGAACATCCCCTGGACGCCGCTTGGCGCCCTCTCCTTCGACCCGCCCACCACCAAGCCCGGGGACTTCGTCACCCTGTGGGCGGCGCTCGATTGCATCGTGGCGATGTCGGCCTGCCCACAAGACATCCTGCCGATCAACGGCAAGACCGGCCGGACCACTGAGGCGCATTACCAGATCATCGGCTGAGACGGCTTTGAAATACCGAGCCCGGCCATCCCGCCAGGACGCCTTCCTCGCCACACCAGCGGCTCAGTTCGTTTCCGTACACCGGCCACCGCGCCGCCTCCGCCGTATTGGCCCTGCTTGAGACCGTCCGAGGCAAGGCTATTGCGCAATTTGGCAACAATTCCGGCAAGAGCCGACGAGCGTCTCCAGCGGTGTACAACGACATATAAGCAACCGGTCCAACGACTTCAGGGCGTCGCAAGAATCGCGAAAGTGCTCGCTGTCGAGCGGATGCCGAAGGCGATCACGGTGTCCGGTCACCGCTGCCTGATCCTCGACATCATGTCCGCTGGGACTGGCGGCTCCGCTTGGCCCGAGAAACACATCTTCGGCACGCAGCTTGGGCCAAACTGGAACGGACAGAAATGGTGACTGAAGCGAGAAACGGCGCGAGGGAGGAACTGGTCGCGGCAAACCGGGCTCCGCTCGACTGGCTCAATTTCCTTCTGGGCAACGTCAAGGATGGGCTTGGGCCCTTTCTCGCCATTTTCCTGATGTCCAGCCAGCATTGGGATGCCGGCAGGATCGGCATCGTATTGACCATTTCCGGGGTCACGACGGCCGTCACGCGAGGACCCTTCGGCGCTCTCGTGGATGGCGCGCGGTGGAAAAGGACGCTTATCGCGGTCGGCGTCCTCGTCGTGGCCAGCGCAGCGGTGGCGATGGCGCTGATACCGACATTCTGGCCGGTGGCCATCGCGCAGGTGTTCACCGGCGCAGCCGACGCGATCTTCCCCTCGGCGGTCGCCGCGATCAGTCTCGGCATTGTTGGGCGGAAGATGTTCACTCATCGCGTCGGCCGCAACGAGGCCTACAACCACGCCGGCAATGTGGTCACCGCGATCGTCGCGGGGGCCGCCAG
>Ga0137359_10005840_pt1 | contig 10177 bp, 7 predicted proteins | sample Mad1_40_16metaG_FD_108281 | JGI IMG/M metagenome (GOLD analysis project Ga0137359, IMG submission 108281) | Vadose zone soil microbial communities from Angelo Coast Range Reserve, California, USA - Mad1_40_16 metaG | ecosystem: Environmental > Terrestrial > Soil > Vadose zone | place: USA...
CACCGGCGACAACCCGGTCACCGCAGCGGCCATCGCCTCCGAGGCCGGCGTCGACGACTTCCTCGCCGAGGCTACCCCTGAGGACAAGCTGCGGCTGATCCGCGAGGAGCAGGGCAAGGGCCGGCTGGTCGCCATGTGCGGCGACGGCTCCAACGACGCCCCGGCGCTCGCCCAGGCCGACGTGGGCGTCGCCATGCAGACCGGCACGCAGGCCGCCCGTGAGGCCGGCAACATGGTCGATCTCGACTCCGATCCGACGAAGCTGATCGAGGTCGTGGGCATCGGCAAGCAGATGCTTATGACGCGCGGCGCGCTCACCACCTTCTCGATCGCCAACGACGTGGCCAAATATTTCGCCATCATCCCCGCGTTGTTCGTCGGCACCCTGCCGGCGCTGGCCGCGCTCAATGTCATGGGGTTGGCGAGCCCCAGGAGCGCCATCCTGTCGGCAATCATTTTCAACGCCCTGATCATCGTGGCACTGGTGCCGCTCGCCCTGCGCGGCGTTGCCTATCGTCCGGTCGGCGCCGCCGCATTGCTGCGCCGCAATCTGCTCGTTTACGGCCTGGGCGGCCTCGTCGCCCCGTTCATCGGTATCAAAATAGTCGACTTGCTGATCGCCGCCATCGGCCTCGTGTGAGGGAATCCGTCATGTTTGCTCAACTTCGCCCTGCCGTGATCTTCATGATCGTCTTCACCGTGCTGACGGGCGCTGCTTACCCGGCGATCGTCACTGGCATCGCCCAGGGCCTTTTCCCACGCCAGGCGAACGGCAGCCTGATCGAGCGCGACGGCAAGGTCGTCGGCTCGGCACTGATCGGCCAGGACTTCGCGTCGGAACGCTATTTCCATCCGCGTCCATCGGCCACCAGCGCGCCCGATCCCAAGGATGCCAGCAAGACGATCGATGCGCCGTACAATGCCAGCAGCTCGAGCGGCTCCAATCTGGGCCCGATCAACGGCAAGCTGGTCGAGCGGTTGAAAGCCGACACCGCCGCGCTACGCACTGCCGGCGCCACAGGACCGCTGCCGGCTGACGCCGTGACGACGTCGGCTTCGGGGCTGGACCCGCACGTCTCGCCCGAAACGGCGCGCCTGCAGGTGGCACGTGTCGCGCGCGAGCGGGGCCTGCCCGTTGCCAAGGTCCGCGAGCTGGTTGATCATCACGTCGAAGGACGTGCGTTTGGCCTGATCGGTGAACCGCGGGTGAACGTTCTGCAGCTCAATCTCGATCTCGATCAATTGAGAAATTAAGGCAGCTCTGCCTTTATCAGTTCTTTAGGCCGGATGACCCTGATCCACATCGAAGCCTTATGCGGCGGTGCGGGATAACTCGTTGCTCAACGTGTCGGGGATAACAGTGAAGTTACATCGTATAGTCCTGGCAGCGGCACTCGCCGCTGCCTTTCCGTTTGCCGCTTTGGCCCAGGCGCCATCGCCACTGGCGCCGCCGGGCACCGCCAGCCCACCGGTCCCGCCGGGCACCAGCTCGCCTCCCACAGCGAAGCCGGTGGCGGCGAATTCCACTGATGGTCTGCTGTTGCGCTTCCTTGGCAACTTCTTCAACGGCTCGCAGGACATCCCGGATTCGGTGTGGCCTTATAGCAGCGGCCCTTCGTCGGAGCTGCGCAAGTTTCCCGCGCCGCAGAACTCGCCGCCCTTCCCCTATGGTGAGTTCCAGATCGGCGGCACGCCCACGATCGGCGACCGTAACGAACAGACTGTCTATCCGCTGATGAAGGCCCTGTTCGACGGACCCGATGGGCAGTGGTGGAAGGATTCACGCGTCTTCCTTTCAGGCTGGGTCGAGTTCGGCGGCAACGCCAGTACGTCGAGCAACCAGCCCGGCAACAATATGTATGGCAATGCGCCCTACCTCTATGACCAGGTTCCGAACTCCCTCAACCTCCACCAGTTCGATTTCCACGCGATCCGGCTGCCGGACACCTACCAGACCGACCACATCGACTGGGGCTTCCGCGTCGACGCCCTGTATGGCCAGGACTACCGCTTCACGACCATGAAGGGGCTGTTCAGCAACCAGTTGCTCGTCAACAACCAGAAGTACGGCTACGACATGCCGATGATCTACGGCGACATTTACATCCCGTGGGTCGCCCAGGGCATGAACATCCGCTTCGGCCGCTATATCTCGGTGCCTGACATCGAGGCCCAGCTTGCGCCCGACAACTACATGTTCAGCCACTCGCTGCTCTACGGCTATGATCCTTTTACGCAGGTCGGCGTCTTGGCGAGCATCAAGCTCGACAAGCAGTGGACCGTGCAGTTTGGCCTGACGGCCGGCAACGACACCGCGCCGTGGGATCCCGACGCGCGGCTCTCGCCCACGGTCTGCCTTCAGTGGATCTCCGCCGGCAACTCGGACTCGATCTACGGCTGCGCCAACACCATCAACGGCGCGCAATATGCCTACAACAACGTCAACCAGCTGGTCGCCACCTGGACCCACAGCTTCAGCCAGACTGTCAACATGGCGACCGAGGCCTGGTATATGTGGGAGAAGAACGTGCCGGCCTGCAGCGGACTCACCAACACGCCGGGCGGCATCTCCCTGCCGTTCGGCTGCGCCGCAAAACCCGGCGACACCTACGAATGGGCTATCGTGAACTACATCAACTGGCAGTGGTCGCCCAGGGATTCGTTCTCGTTGCGCAACGAGTTCATGAACGACGCCAACGGCCAGCGCACCGGCATTGCCACGCGCTACTATGGCGTCGGCGTCAGCTGGACGCACTTCTTCGCGCAGAATGTCTTCATCCGGCCGGAAGTGGTTTACTACCAGGCGATGGACAACCCGGCCTTCGCCCAGGGCACCAAGTTCACCCAGGCCGTGGCGGCGATGGATCTGGTCATTCGCTTCTGAGGATCCTCTGCCGATCTGATACAATGACGACATGGCAAACCACGCCGCGCCCCGCGCCGATCCGGACGCCCTTCTTGCGATCGCATCGAAGGAGGGGCGCGGCAGGTTGAAGGTCTTTCTCGGCGCCTCGCCCGGCGTCGGGAAGACCTTCACCATGTTGACGGCGGCGCGCGAGGCGAGGGCCGCCGGCCGCGATGTCGTGCTTGGGTTGGTCGAGACTCATGGCCGCCGCGAGACCGAGGCGCTGCTGGCCGATTTCGAGATCCTGCCGCGCCGCTCCATCGCCTATCGCAATCGCTGGGTGCCCGAGTTCGACCTCGACGCTGCCTTGGCGCGCCGGCCATCGCTGATCCTGGTCGACGAATTCGCCCACACCAATGTTCCCGGCTCGCGCCATCCCAAGCGCTGGCACGACGTGCGCGAATTGCTCGATGCCGGCATCGACGTCTGGACGACGCTGAACGTCCAGCATCTCGAGAGCCTGAACGACGTGGTCCTCAAGATCACGGGCGTGCGTGTGCGCGAGACGGTGCCCGACACCGTGTTCGAGACGGCCGACGAGGTCGTCCTGGTCGATCTGCCGCCGGGCGAGCTGTTGAAGCGCATGGCCGAGGGCAAGGTCTATGTCCAGGACACGGCCGCGCAGGCCGTGCATCGCTTTTTTACGCCGCAGAATCTCACCGCCTTGCGCGAGCTGGCGCTGCGTCGTGTCGCCGAGCAGGTCGATGACGCCCTGCTCGAGCGCATGCAGGCCGGCGCCATCGAAGGACCATGGGCCGCCGGCGAGCGCATCCTTGCTCTGGTCGGACCGGACTCGGTGTCGCGCATGGTGGTGCGCCAGAGCAAACGCTTTGCCGATCTCATGAACGCACCGTGGACCGCCGTGTCGGTCGAACGGCCGGGTCATTCGCTCGACGAGGCGGCAGCCAAACGCCTGGCCGCGGCGATGCGTTTGGCGCGCGATCTCGGCGCCGACACCGAGACCCTGGTCGGCCGCGACATCCCGAGCGAGGCGCTGCGCTATGCCCGGCACAACAATGTGACGCAAATCGTCGTTGGCCGTTCGCGCGCCGGCAGGTGGGGCGAACTCGTGCGCCGCTCGCTGCCGCAGGAGCTGGTGCGCAACGCTGTTGGCATCGGCGTGCACGTGGTGACGGCCGACGCAGGACCGCCGATGCGGCGATGGCTGCGCTGGCCCAAGCCGACGCCGTCCGGGTTGCTGGCTTATGTTTCTTCCTCGGCGATGGTCGCGTTGGCCATCATGGTCGGCGGCGAGCTGAAGTCGGTCACCGTTGTCCCCAACCTGTCGATGGTGTTCATCACCGCCGTGCTGGGCTCCGCCGCCTTGTTCGGCATGTGGCCGGCTATCTACACTTCGGTGCTGTCGTTCCTCGCTTACGATTTTTTCTTCGTCGAGCCGATCTACACCTTCACCATCGACAACGCCCACGAGTTCTTCGCGCTGGCGATCTTCCTGATCGTCGGCCTTGCGACATCGGCCCTGGCCGGCCGCGTGCGGGACCAGGCCCACGACGCGGTCGGCCGCATGCGCGCCACTCGCCGGCTCTATGAGTTCACGCGCAAGCTCTCGACCCTGGCCAGCCGCGAGGATGTGGCCGAAGGGGCAGCCTCGATGATCAGCACGGCCTTGTCGCGCCCGGCGACGGTGCTGCTGGCCGACGGTGCCGAGCTGAACGTGACCGCGAGCTGGCCGCCGCTCGATGAGCTCGACGCCGCCAGCCTCGCCGCCGCGCGTTGGGCGCATGAGCGCACCGAGGCGGCGGGCGCAGACACCGGCACGCTGCCGCTGGTGCCGTGGCTCTTCCTGCCGCTGCGCACGCCGCGGGCGAAAGTGGGCGCGGTCGGCATCGCCCAGACGCCCGGTGGCGCACCGCTTGATGGCGAATCGCGCGTGCTGCTTGACGTCCTGGCCGAACAGACGGCCGCGGCCATCGAACGTGCCGCGCTCGCCGGTGAAATGGGCACGGTAAAGGAAGCCGCCGCGACCGAGCGCGTACGCAACACGCTGCTGGCCTCGATCGGCCACGATTTTCGCACGCCGCTCGCCTCCATTCTGGGGGCCGCGACCAGCCTGCAGGAATATGCCGACAAGCTCGCGCCCGAGACGCGCGCCGATCTGCTGGGTCAGATCCGCGACGAAGCCGAGGCGCTCGATCGCATGGTCCGCGATTTGCTCGCCATCACCCGTCTCGAATCCGGCGGGCTGGAAGTCCGCCGCGACTGGGTCGATCTCGGCGACATCGTTCAACGCGCCGCCACCGCGGCGCGGCGGCGCTTTGTCGGTCGGCGCGTCGAGGTGGAGGCGAGCGCGATCGACCTCGCTTTCGGCGATGCGACACTGCTCGAGCAGGCGCTCGGCAATCTGATCGAGAACGCACTGATCCATGGCGGCCCCGACGCCACCGTGCGCATCGTGCTCGGCCAGGACGCGGCGACCCTCAAGGTCTCGGTAATCGATGACGGACGCGGCATCCCCACTGAAATCCTGCCGCGGATTTTCGACAAATTCTATTCTGGCCGCAGTGCCGATAGACACGCTGGCCAGTGGGACGGCAGCCACGGCGGTGTAGGTCTCGGTCTTGCCATCGCCAAAGGAGTCATCGAGGCCCAAGGCGGCACCATAGAGGCCGTGAGTCCGGTGGCCAACGGCCGCGGTGCGCGGTTTGTGCTCAGCCTGCCCCGGCGCGCGCGTGAGGATGAGGACATCGGATGATCGATACAGCCCGCATCCTGGTGGTCGACGACGAGCCCGCTATTCACCGGTTCCTGGCACCGGCATTGGCTGCCAACGGCTATGTCGTTAGCGCGGTCCATACCGGTGCGGAGGCCATCCGCAAGATCGCCGCGGATGCGCCCGACGCCGTGATCCTCGATCTTGGCCTGCCTGACATGGACGGCAAGGACGTGATCGCCAAGGTGCGCGCCTTCAGCGCCGTGCCGGTGATCGTGCTGTCGGCGCGCGACCGCGAGGCCGAGAAGATCGCGGCCTTCGATCTCGGCGCCGACGATTATGTGAACAAGCCGTTCGGCGTCGGCGAGCTGATGGCTCGCCTGCGCACGGCCTTGCGCCATCATCAAAACCGGCCTGCCGAGCAGGACGTCATTGCCTTGGGCGAACTCACCATCGATCTTCCCGCACACCGCGTCAGCCTCGCCGGCCGCGAGCTCCGGCTGACGCCGCGCGAATTCGATCTTCTGGTGTTGCTGGCGCGCAATGCCGGCCGGGTGCTCACGCACCAGCAGATCCTCAGCGCCATCTGGGGGCCGGCGCATGTGCACGATACGCAGTATCTGCGCGTCTATATCGGCCAGCTCCGGCACAAGCTCCTGGACGACCCGGCCGAGCCGCGGCTGATACGTACCGAGCCCGGCATCGGCTATAGGCTGAGCGAGGACTAGACGCCTCAGATCTCGATGCGGCTGCCCAGTTCAACGACACGGTTGGCAGGCAGGCCGAAAAAGTCGCCGGCACTCGAGGCGACGCGGGCGAGCGCGATGAAGAGCTTTTCCTGCCAGCGTGGCAGCAGCGGCCGGCTTGCCTCGACGAAGCTGTTGCGGCCGACGAAGTAGGAGGTGCGCATCGGATCGAGCGGCACGCCGCGGTCGGCCAGCATGGCGAGGTCGCGCGGCACCGAGGGCGCCTCCATGAATCCGTAACGCAGGATCACGCGGTGCACGCCCTTGCCGAAATGCGTGACCTGGGCGCGTTCCTCCGGGCTGACATAGGGTTCGTCAGGCACCGCGATCGTGAGCAGCACGACATGCTCGTGCAGTACCTCGTTGTGCTTGAGATTGTGCAGGAGACAGTTCGGCGCGTTGCCCGAAAAGGCGGTGAGATAAATGGCGGTGCCTTGCGGGCGATGAACGCGGCCGGGCGTGATGCTGGCCAGCAGCGCATCGATGCTGAGCGCGCCTTCGCGCTCGCGCTGGGCGACGGCGAGGCGGCCTTTTACCCATGTCCACATGGCGCCGAAGATAACCACGGCTAGCGCCAGCGGCACCCAGCCGCCCTGCAGGAACTTCAGCATGTTGGAGGCGAGCAGCAGGCTGTCGAAGACGAGGAAGCTGCCGAGCACCGAAATGGCGAGCGGCCAGCTCCAGTGCCAGGTTCTCTTGGCCAGCGTGAAGACCAGCAATGTCGTCACCAGCATGGTGCCGGTGACGGCGATGCCGTAGGCGGCGGCCAAGTTGGTCGATGACTTGAAGGCGAGCACCAGAACAATCACGCCGACGAGCTGCAGCCAGTTGATCGCCGGGACGTAGATTTGGCCGAATTCGCTTTCCGACGTATGGCGGATGCGCACGCGCGGGCAGAGGCCCAGCAGGGTGGCCTGCTGGATCATGGAGAAAGCGCCGGAAATGGTCGCCTGCGAGGCGATCACGGTGGCGAAGGTGGCGAGGCCGACCATCGGATAGAGCAGCCAGGACGGCGCAAGACGGAAAAACGGATTTTCCAGCGCTGTCGGATCGGCCAGCAGCAGTGCGCCCTGCCCATAGTAATTGGCGAGCAGCGCCGGAAGGACGAACCACAGCCAGGCGCGGCGAATCGGTTTGACGCCGAAATGACCCATGTCGGCATAGAGCGCCTCGGCGCCTGTGATCGCCAGGGTGACCGCGCCCAGGGAAACGAACGCCACCACGCCGTTGTGTCGGGCGAAGCTCAGCGCCTGCAGCGGCGAAAGGGCGATCAGTATCTGCGGCGCCTCGACGATCTGGCGCACACCCAGCACGAACAGCACGATGAACCACAACATCATGATCGGGCCGAAAAGACGGCCGACTCCCCCGGTGCCGACACGCTGCGCGGCGAACAAGGCGGCTAGCACCGCCAAGGCAATCGGTATGACCAGCGGTTCGAAAGCCGGCGTGGCGACGTTCAACCCCTCGATGGCGCTCAGCACCGAAATGGCCGGGGTGAGCAGGCAGTCACCGAAGAAAAGAGCGGCACCGGCGAGACCCAGCACCAGATAAAGTCGTCGCCGCGTCTCGGGAATTTCGGAGCGCCGCTGCACCAGCGCCATCAACGCCAGCACCCCGCCTTCGCCGTGATTATCCGCGCGCATCACGACGAGAACGTATTTGAGCGTCACGACGATGATCAGCGCCCAGGTGATCAGCGACAGGATGCCCAGCACATTGTCCGGTGTCGGCTTCAGACCGGTGAAGTCGCTGAAGCACTCTTTGACGGTGTAGAGCGGGCTGGTACCGATATCGCCATAGACGACGCCCAGCGCAGCCAGCGTGAGTCGTGCCGCACGGCGGCCGCGCGCCGGCGTCTTTGTTAAATTGTGGTCTAACATGAAAGACTGGTGAACCTCATGGGCAGCGCGGTGGCGGCCGAACCGGGCGCGGATATCGGCTTGCTGAGCGGTCCCGTCAATCGCACTGCGATTAATAAATCGCTCGCCGGCACGGCGAGTCGTTCAACGCCTTGATTCCATGAGGGAATTACTCGACGCTGCAGGGCTCAGGAAAACGGAGGGAATTCATGGCCGAGAGCGAAAATTACAAAAAAGGAACCGAAATCCGGCGCGAGCTGATGGGGACGGCGATGGCCGACAAGATGGCCACGAGCGTCTATGACGACCCGATCATGCAGAAATTCGGCGACTACGCCCGCGAAGCCGTGTTTGGCATGCTATGGACGCGGCCCGGGCTTGACATGAAGACAAGGGCGCTGATCTGCGTGATCTCCGATACCGCCCAGGCGCGCTGGCCCGAACTCGCCATCCACTTGCGCATGGCGCGCAACCAGGGCTGGACCGAGGATGAACTGGCCGAATCACTGATGCATCTCTGCGGTTATATCGGCCTGCCCTCGGTGCGCGAGGCCATGTTGACGGCCAAGGAAGTCTTCGCCGAAATGCGCGCCGAGAAGTAATAGCTGTCCCTCCCTGAAATCGATAACAGTCATCCCGGGCGGCGGTATCCCGCTCGGGATGATCAAGGGTATGTTGCCAATGATTCCGATGACATCGAGCGATCTGCCGCTCACGCGGATCGCGCGCGGCAAGGTGCGTGATATCTACGCCGTCGACAGCGACCGGCTGCTGCTGGTGGCGACCGACCGCGTGAGCGCATTCGACGTGGTCATGGCCGAGGCGATTCCGATGAAGGGCGCGGTGCTGACGCAGACCAGCGCCTGGTGGTTTCGACAGCTCAAGGGCGGGATCAGCCATCACATGCTGTCGGCCGATGCGGATGAGATCGCCGCGGCGGTGCCGGCGCTCAAGCCCCATCGCGACACCATCGCCGGCCGCGCCATGCTGTGCCGGCGCGCTACCGTCTTTCCGGTCGAGTGCGTGATTCGCGGCTATCTCACCGGCTCGGCCTGGAAGGAATATGCGAGCCATGGCACGCTGGCTGGCGAGAAACTGCCATCGGGGCTGCGCGAGAGCGAGATACTCGAGCCGCAAATCTTCAGTCCCGCGACCAAGGCCGAATCCGGGCACGACGAGAACATCACCGTGGCCCGGATGCGTGAGCAACTGGGTGCCGAGGTGACGGCAGAGCTCGAGCGGCAAAGCCGCGCGATCTATCTCCAGGGCCGCGACATCGCCCGGGCGCACGGCATCATCATCGCCGACACCAAATTCGAGTTCGGTCGCGCCAAGGACGGCAAGATCATCCTGATCGACGAAGTGATGACGCCCGACAGTTCGCGCTTCTGGCCGGCCGATGGCTATGAGGTGGGACGCGCGCAGCCGAGCTTCGACAAGCAGCCGCTGCGCGATTGGCTCGATATCGAGCGGCGCGCCGGCCGCTGGAACGGCGAGGCACCACCGCCACCGCTGCCATCGGCGATCGTCGAAGCCACCAGCAAGCGCTATCTCGAGGCCTATCGTCGACTGACCGGCGCCGCGCTCAGCGTGTCATGAAGCGGGCGTCGCCCAGCTTCTTTTCCTGTACCGGAATGCCCGTCCTGTCATTTTCGATCCAGGCGCGCGCGCTTGACCACCAGCTGGACGACGAGGTCCGCCGCCTCGTGCGGTGATAGCTCTGCCGTTTTCAGTACCAGATCGGGCTTCTGCGGTGCCTCGTAGGCCTGGTCGCGGCCGGTCATATTGCCGAGCTGTCCGCCGTCGGCCTTGGCGTAGAGGCCCTTGGGATCACGCTGGCGGCAGACCTCGAGCGGCGTATCGACGAAAACCTCGATGAACTCGCCGTCCGCGAACAGGTCCCGCGCCATGCGCCGCTCCGAGCGGAAGGGCGAGATGAACGAGACCATGACGATGAGGCCGGCATCGACGAACAGCTTTGCCGCCTCCGCCA
>Ga0137359_10005848_pt1 | contig 10172 bp, 12 predicted proteins | sample Mad1_40_16metaG_FD_108281 | JGI IMG/M metagenome (GOLD analysis project Ga0137359, IMG submission 108281) | Vadose zone soil microbial communities from Angelo Coast Range Reserve, California, USA - Mad1_40_16 metaG | ecosystem: Environmental > Terrestrial > Soil > Vadose zone | place: USA...
GCCCGCCGTGCGCCAGGCCATCCTCGAACTCATCGCTCGACCACCGCCACAGCGATGCCCGCGCTGCAGAAAATGGATTTGCAGCGAAAAGCAGCGTGAATAAATCTGCCAAAGTAGTGCTAGGGCGCGTACTCATAAATCGCCCAGCGATGTTCGCTCTCAGGTAATCCGGACATTGAATCGACACGGCCCCAGGACCGAGTCTGACCCGAAGCGGACGCTCGAGATCTTATTTCCATCATGGGCGTTATCCGGCTCCTCGCGCGTTGTCACCTGCCACTGCAAGTGGCAGAATGCACGTGACTGCGAAGCCGGGCGGTCTCATGTGGGGAGTTCCCGACGCGGAATAAGATTAGTTCCGTGCCCTCCAATCCCTGCGAGGGGCGCTCCGATGGCGAACACGGCGGCGGCCGCATCAGAAGAACAGCATTTCGTCCTCTCGCACTTATTGCCGAGCTTGGCGCAGCGACGCCTCGCCCTTGCTGTTGTGCTGGCCTTGCTTGTCGCCTTTGTCATCACGGCTGGGCCGCTCTCGACCTTCCAGCCGGGGCGGATCGACGCCTTCGTCCCGGCCTATGCCACGGCGATCTTCGTGAATGACTTGATCACCGCGGTCCTGCTGTTCAACCAGTTCGCCATCCTGCGCTCGCGCGCCCTCCTCGCGATCGCGAGTGGATATCTCTTCACAGCGCTTATCGTGATCCCGTGGGTGATGACCTTTCCGGGCGTCTTCACGCCAGGTGGCCTGCTTGGCGCGGGGCTACAGAGCACGGATTGGCTTTTTAATCTGTGGCGCGCCGGTTTTCCTACGTTCGTCATCGCATATACCCTTTTGAAGGATGCCGATTCGACCAAGGGGCTGTGGCGGGGTTCCGCGGGTGCGGCCATTCTTACGAGTGTGGCTGTGACCGCGGCCGTCGTGTGCGCCGTGACAGTTCTTGTCACAGCGGGGCAAGCGCACTTGCCCCGCACCATGCTCGACCCCGTCCGTTTTTCTACCCTCAAACTTTATGTTGTCGGTTTTCTAATCCTGTGGAACGCACTTGCACTCATTTTGCTCTGGATCCGCCGGTATTCGGTGCTCGATCTGTGGCTGATGGTGGTTGTTTGCGCGTATGTACTTGAAATCTATACGGGTGCGCTCGGTCTGGCCCGGTTCAGCGTCGGTTGGTATGCCAGCCGGGTCTTAGGGTTCGTGCCCAGCATTCTTGTACTCTGTGTCCTGTTGTATGAAATAACGACGCTTTACGCGCAGCTGCTCCGCGCGGTCCTGGCGCAACGTCGCGAGCGTGAGGCGCGGCTGATGACCGGCGATGCGGTATCGGCTTCGATTGCTCATGAGATCAAGCAACCATTGTCGGCGATAACTATGTACGCCAATGCGGGCCTGCGCTGGCTTGATCGCGCGCCGCCCAACCTCGATGAAGCAAAGGCGGCGCTCGGGGCAGTTGGCGCTAGTGGACAGCGCCTGGGAGAGGTGATCGAAAGCGTTCGAGCGATGTTCAAGAGCGACACCCGGAACAGAACCTCGCTCGACATCAACGAGCTCATCAACGAAGCGCTCGTTTTGCTACGTAATGATCTGCAGAAACACGGGGTAGCTGTACAAACCGACCCGAGCCCGCAGTTACCGCAGGTGATAGGAGATCGAATTCAGCTGCAGCAGGTGCTTTTGAATCTGATTACCAATGCCATCGACTCGATGGCAAACGAGGACACATCTCGGGTCCTCTCAATTAAATCCGAGGTTCAAGATGGTGGCGGCGTCATGATATCAGTGGCGGACACCGGAAAAGGAATCGGCTCGCAAGATGTCGATCGTATATTCAATCCGCTCTTCTCGACAAAGTCGGGCGGTATGGGAATGGGCCTGTCGATCTGCCGCTCTATCATCGAAGCCCACGGGGGACGGTTGTGGGTTGTCGGAGATACGCCGCGAGGCGTGGTGTTTAAATTTCTCCTGCGCGCCGGAGGGTCCACGGGTATTTCACTCTGAGATTGGGTGTCGTTAGCTCACTGCTGGCTCACGATGAGATAATCGAGATGCGTCTAATGTCCGATTTGGCACAGCCCGGAGCTTCCGATGTCTGCTTCCACGCCGCTATCGGGGGCTAAGCCGACATGGCGAATTTTATGAGTACACGCCCTAGTGAGCTTGGACAAGTTGACGCTCAAATCGGATTTTTGGCTGCAGGCCGAGGATGAGCTAGCCGAGAGTTTCCCAGGAATGCGGCGCGGCCGCGCGATGCTGGATCAATTTGTCCACGCCGGCAAGTTTTCCTGGTTCTCCTTTCCACGAATTCCCAGACTTTCAGCAATCATGACCAAATCGGCCAGCGATTTGGTGCGCATTTTTCGCATGACGTTGCCTCGGTGAATCTTTACTGTCCTTTCGCTTATGCCGATCTTGCCTGCGACCTGCTTGTTCATAAGGCCGCCGGTCACGAGGGCCATAATCTGGCGCTCGCGAGGGGTTAATAACGCGAACCTGGCCCGCGCGTCCGAGCTGGATTTCTCATCAGCGCGGCGTTTTCGATCCCGCTCAAGCGCTCCAGTCACCGCATCGAGCATCTCCTGCTCGCGAACCGGCTTGGTCAGGAAGTCGATCGCGCCCGCCTTCATGGCCTTGACCGACATCGGAACATCACCGTGACCGGTGATGAAGATGATCGGTATTTTGATGCCTAAACGGTTAAGCTCGGTTTGCAGATCGAAACCGCTCAACCGCGGCAGTCTGATGTCCAAGACGAGGCAGCTCGGGACGGCAGGCAGCGGATGTTGCAGCAACTCGCTTGCGGATGCGAATGCCTCGACGCGCAGCCCGATCGAACGAAACAGGCCGCTCAGCGCGCCGAGCACGAGCGGATCATCGTCGATAACAAATACGATCGACTCTTCCGCAGCTGAGACGGGGGAAGTAGGACGCACGCCTTTCATGGGGCGATCTCCCGTTTCCCATTGTGACTTTCCTTATCCCAGTTCAAGTAGGCTACAGTCATCGTAGCAAGAGTGTCTCATATAGACGACTAAAATCTTAGGTAGTGCGCGCCTTTCAATTCGAGCCACCGACCGTGCGGTGTATGGACTGCCCTCATGAGAATGCCATCGCAATGGGAACATCTTAGAACTGCTCCCATTGGAGCCGCATAAGGAGGACGCAAAGAGCCTACACCTTCTATAGAGCCGCATTCCACGCATTGCGTTCGTGCGATGGTTATATCACAAGCGAAAAACTCCTGAAGAAGAGTTACGGCAGCATTTCCTTCCAGCACGAGATCGGAGAGGTTATCGGTCATGGCGCCTGTCCTCCTGAAGGTCCGAAGCGTTCCGTCTTGATCGTGAGCGGGTCATGTCCAAGTTCCACCAGAAAGGTTGAAACATCTTCCACGAAAGGAGTGGACCCGCAGACAAAAATTTTCGGATTTTGCTCGGGAGGGAAGCACTCCCGAGCAAGCAGCGCTTTATCAATTCTTCCCCAACGGCCCATCCATCCCTCAGGCTGTTTGCGGGTCAACGTGTTGACAACACGCAAATTGGGATCGCAACACGCCATTGCATCGAGCTCCGCTCGATAGATGACGTCTTCCAAACTTCTTGATGAGTACAACAGTGAAGCGGGAGCGCGAATCTTCCGTCTGTCACGGTGACGGAGCATCGCCATCAGAGGTACAACGCCCGATCCGCCTGCTATGAGACATAAAGGCCCGCGCAGCGCCGCGGTCCAGACGAAATAGCCGCCGATGGGCCCCCGCAATTCGAATTGGTCGCCGACACGAAGATCACCAACGAGATATGGAGAAACCTCTCCATTGTCCACTCGTTCCACAGTCAACGTGAGCAATTCGTCGTTGGGGGGCGAAGCGATCGAATAGCTGCGCTGCGCCTGGTAGCCGTCTTCGGCGGTGAGACGAATATCGACATGCTGGCCCGGCAGGTGTCCGTGCCAATTGGCGACGTGTAGCAGAAGGCTCTTTACCCGATAAGTATCGACGACGATTTCACGCACTTGAGCTAGCTGCCACTCGAGTCGCCGCACGGGAAAGGTGCCGATCAGCGAGAGCGAGAAGGCCAAGATCGCGAGCAGGATGGTCGATGAGTTGCTACGTGCGCTCGGATTTTTCCGTCGTCAACGTGTTCGAGAACTCACATTCGGCAAAACCGCTCATGTACAAGCTCAGCGGCGTATGGGGCAATCACGAAGGCTCGATGCTGCTATGGGTCCTCATCCTTAGCGTGTTCGGTGCACTGGTTGCAGTGTTCGGCGCTAACCTGCCGGTCGTCCTTCCAATGACCCTGCCTCTTCAACGCATCGGCGACGTCCTTCGGCATATAGGTCTCGTCATGTTTGGCGAGCACGCTATCGGCGCGGAAGGTCCCGCCTGGATCGAGAGCACCTTCGGCAATCACGCCCTGCCCTTCGCGGAAAAGATCAGGCAAAAGGCCGCGGTATGCCACCGGCACGGTACGTTTGCCGTCGGTCACCTCGAAACGAACAGTGAGCCCGTCGCCGCGCAAAACGCTGCCCTCCTTCACCAGGCCGCCGATGCGCAAGCGCGTCCCGGGTTTGACCTGCTTTTCCACCACCTCGGTCGGCGTATTGAAGAAGACGATGGAGTCTTTGAGCGCGCTAAGCACCAACGCCACCGCGAGCGTGAGAATGCCCAGCGCAGCGCCGATAAGGGAGAAGCGTCTTTGCTTGCGAGTCATCGCGCGGCCCCAAATTCCTTAGCCCGCGCCTGGCGGCATTTCACGCCGGCGTCACTTGCGAAATGAAGCTTGGTCCTTTTGCGGGCGGCCGCAGGGCAATGCGCACCGCGCTCATATGCCGTTCCTTGTGGACCTGCCTGGCATACCAATTTCGCCCGTGGCGCGTGCCCATCCGATTGGTCAAAGAGCGCGTGATTGGTAATTGGCGCAAATCCATCCGGATGTCGATCAGGTTCTCTCGCAATCCCGCAAAACAGACAAAGTCGCATCAAGCGATGTGGCGCGGTCGAGCGTCGACTGGAATACCCTCCACACCATGATTTGTCTGCTGCTGGCGGTGAGTTCCCATGTGTCAGCAGTTCTAAGGGAGAACCACCTATGCCTCAAAAACTTCTGGCAATGACCGCATTGGTTGTGAGCGGCGTAATCGCGGCAGCCTTCTTCATACAGTCGCTCACTAGCAGCAGCGCACAGACGCAAACCAGGCCGCGTTATTTGCCAGAGTATAGCGCCGCTGGCGACCTGATCCTGCCGAAGAATTTCCACGAATGGGTGTACGTCGGATCGCCACTCACTCCCAACGCTCTTAATGGCGGCGAAGCCGGCTTTCCCGAGTATCATAATGTCTACATCGAGCCGGGCTCATACGAGATATACAAGAGGACGAACGAATTTCCCGAAGGGACGATCCTGTTCAAGGAGCTGCAACTCACGCTGCCGGGCCAGAACCCCGACGGTTCGCGGACCGAGCTATCGGGCAGGGGCTATTTCCCCGGAGCTCTCAACGGCGCCGATGTGACGGTCAAAGATTCCAAGCGCTATGCAGATTCTGGAGGGTGGGGCTTCTACAATTTCAATCACCATGAGCCAAAAGCGCCAACCGCCAAAGTGAAAGACGTGAATGAGTGTGCATATTGCCACATCGCCAGCGCCAAGAAAGATAGGGTTTGGACCCAGTTCTACCCCCTGTTGGACAAGTGACTCTGCGGACTCACTTTGTCTCGTCTGATGATGTCCAATATCTCGAATCGGCATGACGGGAATCTCGACATGCAGACGAATGAAACCCGGAACGTTTCGATGCTTATCACACCAACTATCAGTTGTTGGGAAGCTGGTCGGTGGAAGCTGACGAGGGCAAGGCTTCAAAGAAGCTCCGACGCGTCTCTTGGCTCGACCTCGAGCGTTCCTGGCCATGTTGGAGAAGCGGCGACTCCGAACTCCTAGCTGGAGTCTCCGAGAGAATCAGGTCCCACCGAAGAAGACAGGAGAGACGTATGCCTAAAGAGATGGGTATGCCGAGAGAGATGCGTATGACCAATGGGACAGCGGCGCGTCGCAACGGACGCGCCGCTAACTCGGTGCCTGGCACGCAGCTGAGCCCCCCGCGGCCATCAGGTTCTCTCGCAATCCCGCAAAACTGACAAAATCGCATCAAGCGATGTGGCGCGGTCGTGCGTCAACTGCATTACCTTTCTGCATTGGGTCTCGAAGCGGGTTCGAAATCTCCGTGCGAACCCGAGTCTTTTGCTGGACGCTCGCCGAAACCACGTAATCCAACCAAATTGAAGGAGAGACAAGTATGTCCAACGATAAGAGAGAGATGCATCCAGAAAAGTCGGAGCTCGCAAATCGTCGAGTGTTTTTGCAGGTGGCAGCGGGCGCGGTCACTGGCGCTGCCCTCGCCGGCGGGATCCCAGAAATCGCTGCTGCAGAGCAGAGTAGGTCGGCGGGCGGACCACTCTACATGCAAACCAACGAGATCCAGAACGCCATTATCCACTATCGTCGTGATGCAAAGGGTGCGCTTACCGAGGTGGAACGCGTTCCCACCGGCGGCGCCGGTTCCGGGACTTTCAAGCCTATCAGCGGCCAGGAGAGCGCGCCAAACGCCTTTGAGGGCGCCGGTAGCGTCATCCTCTCGCCGGATCGGCAGCTTCTGTTCACGACCAATGGCGGCGACAACTCGGTCTCGAGCTTCCGCGTCGGCAAAGATGGTCGGCTCACGCGGCTCGACGTCAAGCCGACGGGGAATCCCGACAAGGGAAAGAGCGGCACGGCCAAATCCCTGGCCTATGCCCCCCCGAAGGGCATGCTTTTCGTGGTGCACTCATTCGGCCCCGACCATGTGCGGCTGATGTCGGTCGACGCCGAAGGCACGCTCACAGCGCGCCCGGAGCGATACACGGTGAATACGCAAGAGAAGACCGACCGTGTGCCGACCATGGGCGTGCTCTCGCCCGACGGGAAATTCCTCCTTGTTGGCACCACGTTCGATCAGCCAATCGCTCACACAGGCTTGTATCCCGACGGCTCACCTATTCTGTGGGTCCCGCAGCCAGACGGCAAATACAGAGTGATCGCTTCGAATGCGCCGGACCCCGATGGCCTCGTTGTATTCCCCGTGCGAGATGACGGCACGCTTGGCACAGCCAAGTTCCAAGACGCAAAGGCCGGCTCGCCGTTCTATATCGCTTTCCTGCACGGCCGGCCGGATACCTTCATCATCGGATATGCCGTCGGCGACGGATGCGCAATGGCAACTCTCGATGCAGATGGCAAGATCAACGTCGGCCCGCTTGTGAAGATCGACACAAGCCCGGGCCTGCCGTCTGAGCTGTGCTGGCTATCGGTCTCCCCGGATGACCGAACGGTATACGCCACGAACTTCGGTTACAGCTACATCAGCAGCTACCACATCAACGGCAGCGGCCTGAAAATCGCGAAGGATCCAGCATGCCCGAAGGTTCCGGGCGATGGCACCGCCAGGGGGCTCAACACAACGGTCACCAGCGGACCGAGCGATTGCTGGATTACGCCGGATGGAGCCTCTCTCTACCAGATCTACGGGAATGCCTCGACGCTGGTGGGCTACGCCGCTCGACCGGACGGGTCGCTCCACGAGATCACTAGGGTGAAAATTCCCTACAACAGCCCGCAGGGCTTGTCGGGATTCTGATTCCGCTCAACAGTGGCGCGTTCGCAACAGACGCGCCGCCGACACGACGAGCCGGTGGAAGCCCATGTTCGACGCTACGCCACCGTGTGATCACGGCGACGACTTAAGCCCTTTCGATTTGCCGGAAGTGCGTGCGCGCAATCCGTCCGACAAGGATCTGCAGCGGGCGGAAGGCTCCGGCCGCATCGTGCTGAGCGGTTCTGAAAAAGGCACCCGCATCATAGACGTCTTTCAACAGGCCCCCATTCGCATCATCTTTCCGAGCACCGGCGGTAGTCCAGCAGAAGAGGCCGTTCTCGTGAATACTGCAGGCGGTATTGCAGGCGGCGACCGGCTCGAAACTGACGTGACAGCGCTGGCCGATTGTTCCATCGCGATAACCTCACAGGCCGCTGAAAAGGTCTATCGGGCCTTGAACGAACCTGCGCGCATCACGACAAGGCTGAAAGCCTGCGATGTCGCAAAACTCGCATGGCTCCCGCAGGAAACAATTGTGTTCAATTGGGCACGACTGCGACGGGAATAACAGCAAGACCGCTCAAATCGACGCAATACAGATGAAATCATTTTCCTGTTGGATGATTACGGTAGCATGAAGCAGGAAGAACGGAGCAAGGAATACGACCATGCAATATGTGCACCTTTGTGAATTTGAGAAAAATTCAAACGTCACGTTAGCGTGATGCCGCTCGCGGCTTTGTGTCTGGCCGGTGACCGCCAATCCGGCAAATCTGCCGCACCAAAACCGGAGACCGCATCATGCCGAGCTACAGTCCAGAACTCATTCAAATAATGCGGGCGGCCTTAGATGAGGTGATGACCCAAATTCCTGTGGAGCAAGTGACGCCAGGACTCAAAGCGCACATGGCCGAGGTCATTTTGACGGCTGCCGCAGAGGGCCGGACCAGCTACGACGGGTTGTTGGCCTCGGCGTCGGACCAAATTCCGACAATCCTCTCAATGCTGACGTGAGTTCAAAAAATGCCTGCGATGAGGCGCAGCTTGCCGCACCAAAGCCAACTCGAAGCAGGAGACATTGGATAATCCGTTTCACCAACAAGATCGTCGTCATCACCGGTGGCAGGGGCGGGATTGTTGAGAGTTGCCTGACTAGGAAAATGTGACTCAAGAGAGCCTTGAACCCAACATAGGAGGATCATGATGAACGACAGAATGGAACGACGGGACTTTATCCAGAGCGTTGGTCTACTCGCGGGCGCCGCGGCCACCGCGAGCCTCATCGATCCGACGGCACCGGCTTTCGCGCAGAACGCGTCGCAAACAAGGTCCAAGTCCATTACCTATGAGCCCAAGCCGCTGTCCTTTGATCCCAAGTCGATCAACGGCATTTCTGAGAAAGTTCTGGTGAGCCACTACGAGAACAACTATGTCGGTGCGGTCAAACGGCTCACCGCAATCAGCGCGCAGCTCGCCGACCTCGACTTCGCGAAGGCGCCGAGCTTCGTGGTCAATGGCCTCAAGCGCGAAGAGCTGATCGCCGCAAATTCGATGATCCTGCACGAAATCTACTTCGACGGCCTGGGGGGCGCGGGCACGCCTGGCGGCACGCTGGGTGAGGCGATCACGCGCGATTTCGGCAGCTTCGAGCGCTGGCGCACCGAATTTTCTGCCATGGGAAAGGCCGAGGGCGGCGGCTCAGGATGGGTGATCCTCTCCTATTCGCCACGCGACAAGCGGCTGGTGAACCAATGGGCGGCGGATCACACGACCACGCTCGCCGGCGGCCGGCCGGTCCTCGTGCTCGATATGTACGAGCATGCCTATCACATGGACTACGGCGCCGCGGCCGCACGTTACGTCGACGTGTTCATGGAGGCGATCCGCTGGGACAACGCAATCAAGCTCTACGAGCGCTATAGCCGCGAGAGCTGAGTGCGCTGATCCTGCAAAAAAGACGTTGGTGAGGGCGGCCAATGTCTGCTTTTGGTCAAAAGCTGAAAGGCTCACAGTAAGCACATTCAGTCTGGATTATCTCCAAAAAGCCGATATAGCCGAGGAGTCCTGGCACTTCCGGTTCGTGCCCTTTGGCAGGTTGCGGTGGCCTGCCGCCGCTCACGCCGCAACAGTACTCTCAGCGCCGGTGTAAACGAGTTAATCAACAAGGAGAGAACGGTGAAAAAATTTGTCTTTTTGCACTACGGGTTTGAAAAGCCCACGCCAGAAATAATGGCAGCCTGGGGCAAGTGGTTCGAGTCAATGAAAGACAATATTATCGACATGGGGGGCCATTTCAGGGCTGGTCGAGAAATCTCGAAAGCTGGAACAAAGGATTTGCCGCTGGGACTTGAATCCATCACCGGCTTCACGATCGTGAGCGCCGACAGCCTCCACGATGCAGAAAAGATGGCGCAAAGCAATCCGTTGTCCCTGTCGGAAACTTACGCCCTGAAATATTGATGGTGCAGTCCACCCAGAACTGGCATCGCCAGCGTGCGACCGACGGTCTGGACGGCACGCGGGATCGGCGCGTCCTTGTGCAGCGATA
>Ga0137359_10005849_pt1 | contig 10172 bp, 9 predicted proteins | sample Mad1_40_16metaG_FD_108281 | JGI IMG/M metagenome (GOLD analysis project Ga0137359, IMG submission 108281) | Vadose zone soil microbial communities from Angelo Coast Range Reserve, California, USA - Mad1_40_16 metaG | ecosystem: Environmental > Terrestrial > Soil > Vadose zone | place: USA...
AAGTTCCCCGCCGTCTGCGCCTTCGTATACACCACCGGCACCTGCGACCCGCTCGTCGGTACCGCCGAATTGACTTGTACGAAGGATTGTGCAACGGCGCCTGGGCAGGAGAAAATGAGCAGAGCGAAAACAGACAGAGTAGCGACCCAAACAGGTCTGAATGCGGTTAGCATGAATTGTCCAGTCCTAAAAAGATTGGCGCCAAGCGACCGACACACCTTGAGCTACGACGCAGTAGGCACGTTCGATTCCAACTGAGGGATGGCGTGCATTTTCAGCAAGCCGTAACAAGTCATGCATTTACAGGTGAAGAGGCGACTCCTGAGTCGGACCGAACCGAACGAAGGGCAGTTACATGCCTATTTCGCGCAAAGACTAGGAGTTTCCAACGCAAACGAAGGCAATTAGAAGCAGATTACTTCGCCTGCAGGCCGACTTTCGCAGAAGCTTCTAAAGAGTGTTGGCTTGGTGCGAGGAGTTTCCGAAGGACGAGAGCCCCAAGAATCAAACTTGTCCCCATCAACGCCAGTCTACCGGGTTCTGCAAGCGAAGCGAAGAATGCTAGAAGGGTTTCCATAACAGGGCTAGGTAAGGCAGTCCCAATGCCAAAGCTCGACAGCCGTATCTAGCTTATTTTCAGTAGCTTAACAAACTACAATTGAACAACCTGAGGTACGGAAGGGAAATGTCGTGGCAAAAGTGAGCGGGATCTTTCCATCAGAGGACGCGTGGACGCGCTACACGGACTACGGAAGCTTACGGGCGGCGTACCTAACGGCCCCCGCCACTTCCTGAAAATATTCGCTTCTACCCCAAAAGAGCCGTCGACACTCGTAGGCGTAAATGCGAAGCTTCTCTGCGACAGGTATTGGGGCACGGAAGACAGACTTGGCGTTGGCTCCCCAGTGAGCCCAGTTGTGGAGGAATAGTTTTTCGCGCTTGCCAGGATCATAAAAGGCCATCAAATCGGCTTTGCTCTTGATCGCGCTGGACGCCTCGGCGTGCATGCGACGATAGAAGAAGGCATCCTGGATCTCATAAAACTTGCCATACAGCGACATCTCTACGATTAGAGGGAAATCCCCGCCGTTATAGTTTCGGAGCAGGCCGGTTCTACGAAACTTGTCGGCACGATTTAGCCCGTAATGCAAATTCCCTAGGCGGAGATTTTGCTGCACGCTTTTCCAGCGCTCGCTAGGACGATCGCTCATTGTATGGAGGCGCTCATCGAAGTCGCCGATGACGGTTCCGTCGGCGTCGATCAGCTTTGTTTTCGGATAAGCAACAAAAACGGTCGGGTCTTGATCGAGGATTTCCACAGCCCGCTCCAGCACGTTCGGACCAACGAGATCGTCAGAAGGCGTCCATCGAAAATACTCGCCTTTAGAGAGCTCAAAACAACGGTTATAGTTGCCCGAAGCACCAAAATTTCTCGGGTTCCGGTGATACTTTACCCGAGAGTCTTTGGCAGCATACTCCCTACAAATCTCTTCACTACGATCAGTGGAGGCATTATCCGTGATCACCAGTTCAAAGTCCTCGAACGTCTGTTGGAGGTGCGACTCGATGGCCAGACCAACATACTTCTCGCGATTGTAAACAGGCATGCCAACACTGACGCGCGGTCTACGATCGGTATTGCTCATCTTGGGCCTCCTCTTATCGGTCTGGAGCCAATTTGTTATGCTCCGAAAACGAGCTTTCTCGAATAAAAGCCCTCGGCAAATTTGCCTGGTGAATTCGCTTCAATCCCGCGTATGCGCATCAAACCCTCAAAAGTATCTTCCGTGAACCATTGCTTGCTGCGTTGGGTGCCGAAACACTCCATCAAGTATTTTATTTTCCGATCACGAATTTTTCGGTCGAAGGGCACGAAAAAGTTTGGCGATCCAAGATCGCCGTCATACTTCGGGATCTCGTATTCCAAAATAAGATGATTTCGCCAGGTATTCCAGGTCAGTTGATTGATGATGCGATGATCTTGATGCAGATCAGTACGGAGATGTGTCAAGATCAAATCAGGGGAGCAACGAACTTTCAGATCTTCGAAGAATTCCTTGATCTTAGTGCCCTCAAAAGGAAAAAAGCTATTGCGAAAATTCAGTATATGGATAGTTTTCTTGCTGGCCCCTTTTAAAAAAAGCTGCGCGCTCCGACGCGCCTCGCGATCCCGCTGGACACCAGAACTAAACACTACCCAATAAAATTCCAAATTATCACGCGTGCGCAAAAGTTCGAGGATGGTACCCCCGCAGCCAATTTCGATGTCATCCGAATGCGCGCCCAGGCAGAGGATGCGGTACGCTCTTCCGGGTTTGCCGTTCAGCGACAGTCGAAGCATGCTCATCACTTAATGGCCGTTCATCCAGACCTGCCAGGGCGCATTGCCTTTTGCATACAAGTCATCTAGGTGCTGCTTGTCCTTGAAAGTATCCATCGAAGCCCAGAAGCCGCGATATTCATAAGCGAGTAGCTGTTGCTCCGCGATTAAACGGCGAAAGGGCTCATGCACCAATTCCTCGCCATCTTTCAGGTAAGAGAAAATTTCTTTTTTGAAAATAAAGTAACCACCGTTAATGCGTAGCGAGCTTTTGTTGGCGTCCTCAATGTTGGTCACCACATTGTTCCCATTGAGGGAAACCAGGTGATAGCTGAGATTGGGGCACACACACAGGAAACTCGCGACCTTGTCGTGTTTGCGAAAGTCTTCGATTTGTTGGGGCAGCGGAAGGTCTGTGAGCCCGTCACTGTAATTTGCCAGGAAGGTTTCTTCACCTTCCAGGTATTTTTCAACGGCCTTTAGGCGTTGTCCGACATTAGAGGTGATTCCGGTATCGGCAAAAGTAATCCTCCAATCATCGATGTCGCGATTGATGAGATCGATGTTCTTACCGCCGGCCGAAAGAACGAAATCGTTAGACACATACTCATCGTAATTAACGAAATAATTCTTGATCGTGTCCGCTCTATGCCCTAGACAGAGAATAAAATCCTTGTGGCCGTAATGGGCATAGTATTTCATTACATGCCACAAGATGGGCCGATATCCGATTGTGGCCATCGGCTTGGGAATATTCTCGGCATAGTCGCGAAGTCGCAGACCAAGGCCGCCGCAAAAGAGTACAACTCTCATCCTTACCTCAAGCTTTCTGTCACCGACACAGAAAGGAATCTGGTTGTCATAATCCTATGCCCTCGTAACGTTCGAAGCTGCTTTTTGGGAGCATACGTCTACCGTCGATAAAAACCGGCTGGGGGTGACGCTTGCCCAGCAATTCAGGCAACGCTCGAAAGTCTTCCCAGCGGGTCACCAAAACAATGGCCTTCGCATCCGCAATAGTGTCATCGAGTTTTTCACAAACGCGCACCGAATCACCGCGGAACAGTACGCGGGCTTCTTCGAAGGCGGCAGGGTCGTAGGCGGTAATTACTGCTCCTTCCGCAGCTAACGCTCGGAGAATAGGAATGGCAGGAGATTCGCGCATATCGTTTGTATCCGGCCTGAAAGACAATCCAAGCACGGCCACAGGCACATCGGAAAGACATGGGTAGTGCTTTTTCAGCAATGAAATAACCTTTTGGGGTTGGTGCTCGTTGATCTGAATGACGGACTCGAGCAAATGCATTGGAACATCAACCTGACGGCCATGCGCGATCAAGGCCTTCACATCCTTCGGAAGGCAGCTTCCACCGAAACCGCAGCCGGCAGCAAGAAACGAAGTTATTCCAGGTGCCTCGCGAGTTCCATCCGGCATTCGGACACTTAGATAATTACTCAGGTGAACCCCGCGCATTACATCCACAACATCAATATCACCTAACGCCGCACCGAGATTGGCGAGTTCATTAGAGAACGAGATCATGGTAGCCAAGAGGGCGTTTGAGGCGTACTTAATCATCTCGGCGGTCGTCGAATTCGTGTGCAACTTCTCCACTTCATCAAAAGCAGAGTAGAGCTGCTCCAAGGAGGCGATTGTTCTCTCGTCGATTCCTCCTAATACAATACGATCCGGATTCATGAAATCGTTGATCGCTTCGCCTTCGGTGAGGAACTCCGGATTCATGCCGACCCCGAAATCTGCGCCTGCTCGTTTACCGGAGGCTTGCTCAAGAATTGGGAGAACGGTCTTATCTGTAGTACCGGGGACAACGGTGCTCTTCACGATAACCGCATGGTAGCGGTGCTTCTCACGAAGCGCTTGCCCAATTGCGCGCGCTACCTCCTTAACAAATCGAAGGTCAATCTGGGTACCGGCGAATGGAGTACCGACCGCAATCAGCGAGATCTCTGTTTCGAGCACTGCTCTTGGCAAGTCCGTCGTAGCCTGCAAACGACTCCCGATGTGTTTACGGAGCAGGGGTTCGAGTCCTCGCTCAAATATAGGCGGCACGCCAGCGCAAATCTGTTCAATCTTTCTGGCGTCGGCATCCACGCAAATGACATCATGGCCTTTTTCGGCGAGGCACACGCCGCTGACAAGCCCAACATATCCAGTACCGATCACAGAAACTCTCATTACGCTTCATCCGCGATGCGATTGCCAGCGTACCACCGAAGAGAGCGCCGAAGTCCCTCGTCCAACGCGATGCTCGGGTTGTAGCCAAGTTCCCGTCGCGCTTTCTCGATAGTTGGGCAACGGCGATTCGGATTATCCAATAGATAGTCCTGATCTTCGCTCACATGATGAACAACGGAGCCGCTATAGTTAAATAATTCCCGACCGAGAACTGCTACTTTTTGTGCCAATTCAGCCATTGAAATCTCTGGTTGTTCGACACCAATGTTGTAAGCCTCACCAGGCCGGCCTTTCACTAGAACCTTGTAGTAGCCGCAGACAGCGTCTGTTACGTAGCAGAAAGTGCGCATTGGCGAACCATCTGACAGCATGACAATGTCTCGATTATTAAGAACATCACGAACATAGTCCGAGAGCACCCGCCTGTCGGTAATTTTGAGCCCGGGCCCGAAGTTGTTAAAGGGCCTAGCCACCTTGACTGGGACGCGAGCTTGGCGAGCGAAGTTTACGCAGAGCGTCTCACCGTAGCGCTTGGCTTCATCGTAACAAGCGCGCGGTCCAGTGCACGAAACCAAGCCGCGATATGTTTCCGGTGTAGGAATATTCTCGGGGGAAGGATCGCCATAGATCTCACTGCTCGAGAAGAAAAGAAAACCGTGGAAGGGCTTCCCAGACACCACTCGTACTCTCGCGTATTCAAGAAGATTTCGTAATCCGTTTACATTCGCGTCCATCGTGCCGATCGGATCTTTTCGGTAATATATTGGGGATGCGATTGAAGCTGCGTGGATGATGTACTGAAAATCGCCCAGTGGCGGCAGCGGTTCAGCCAGATTGTGTTTTTTCAGATGCAGAGACGGATTTCCTTCCAACTCTTTGAGCCAAGTTGGAACACCGCGGATGTAGTTGTCGAACACGGTGATATCAATCGGGGGGCCAGAGCGCGTACGGTTCCAACAGAGCGCGGACTGAACTAAATAGTGTCCCAGGAAGCCGGCACCGCCCGTAATCAGCAGGTTTTTTCCAGCAAGCTGAGAAAACTCTTCCGAGAGATTTGCGCAGATAAACTCGAGGTCTTCTTCGATGACCTGGTGAGCGGCGACTTGCTCGGACTGGTCTGCCATGCTGGGAATGTTCATGAAATCTGTGTCCTTATACAGTCACACCTGAGGAGAAATACTGATTCTGCTCGACGCGCAATTGATCGCAGAGCCGCCCCTCAGGGACCGCTACGTCGGTTGATCTAATGACCTCGTCCTTTGCAATATCACGTTTTAAACGGCAACCTTCGGAAAGCCCCATTGGTAGGGCATTTTCCGCTTGCGCCGCGTCGAAATTATCAATGACGCCGTAAGTCGTGAATCCGCCAATACCGTCAAGCACCTCCCCTGCTTTAAGCGCGCGCTTGGCAATGGTGAGCACATCACATACCGGCTTTCCGATCGGCGAGGTCGTAGCATCGTGGAAGAGTGCCGCGCGAGCGATTGTTGAAACGATCTGCAACTGGGGAAGGTGAAATGGCGTGTAAAAAACGTAGAATGGGCCGTCACCCATCTTGAAAAAATTCATATACTGGGCGTTGACTGGATCTTTGCTGTAGGCAATGACAAAAACGCCAGTGTGGGGCTCTGCTCCAATCAGAAAATCCACCAGGCCACCATTCAACATCTGATCCGAAGGAAAGAGATTTAGACAATCCTTGACGTGAGAACATTTGGGACCGTACATCCCACGTTTGCCAACTCGGAGACCAGTAGAATTAGCAAGGATCGTGCACTCCATCGAAAGCTTCGTGCCGTCTGCAAACGAAGTTATCATGGCAGCCGATTGGTTGACGCGTTCCGCAAACGCCTTCTGTGTTTCCGGGGTGCGATATGGATCGAGCAATCCTTTGAGGTTACCAGCGGCAACCGGGAGCAGACCGATGGTCTTAACAAAGCGGAAGAGATTGACTGCAACTCCTGGCTCATCACCATCCGTGTAAGTGATGACGACACCGTTTCGATCCGCATACGTCTTGAGGATCGGACCGATGGTTGCATCGAGCACGGCGTTTAGCAAGACAACGTGCTTGCGATTTTCCAACGCTCGCAAAACGACCCGGGCGCCGTATTCGATATCACTGGTGGCATCGATAATGACATCAACATTTCGAGATGCGCAAAGAAGAAGAGGGTCGTCCGTCACAGACACGTGACCACGGGAGATTGCCTGATCCAGTTGGCCGTCCGAGCCAACATTTTCCGCATGGCTTATCCCAACGTCTCGCAAGGCCTGGTGAGCCTTTGAAATTGTCCGATTCGAGAGGGCAACCAAGCGCATACCCATGACCGGTTTGAGGAGTTCGGCGGTGATGCCACGACCCATGTAACCGGCGCCGACAATCCCCACGCGAATTGGATTACCGCCCTTCTCACGTTTTTCAAGGGCCGAATCGACGATAATCATGCTTACTCCCTACCTCGACAACGGTACCTTATGCTTTATAGTCCGGCCAGGACTGATCTGCATCAGAAATTAAACTCGCTGGCAGTGGCCAGTTAATAGAAAAAACGACATCATTAAATCGTACGCCGCGCGCGCTTTGAGGAGCGTAAGAGGCACTGGTTAAGTACTCGATTTCCGTTTCATCTTGCAGAGTCTGGTATCCGTGGGCGCACCCTTCCGGAATATAAAGCATGCGGTGGTTATCGGCAGTTAACTCAAAGGCATCCCATTGCTTATGGGTCGGTGAACCGGACCGGAGATCCACCACGACGTCGAACACAGAGCCGAGAGTACAGCGAACGGTTTTGGCTTCCTGATGTGGTGCTAGTTGGTAGTGCAAGCCGCGAAGAGTGGCTCTTTTCGATGTGAACGCTACGTTTATTTGTGCGACGTTGGAGTTGAGACGATGGGCGTCGTATTCTGCCGCGCACCAAGAGCGAGCAAAAAAGCCGCGATGATCTTGCCGGCATTCTAACTCAATTAAGAACGCTCCCTTTACCTTTGTCTCCGAGAATTTCATTTCCCGGGCCCGACACTGCGAACAGTAGAGCGGACACCGACAAGACCGACCACAGAATCATATTGCTCGTCGAGCGCCCTTCGAAGCGGTTCCATGTGTGCGGCGATTGTCGCTTTAATTTGTTGGGCGTTAGCTTGTAGAGAGCAAAATCGGCTGATCAGGTCCTCCGTTTTAAAATCTGCGATGTTCAGAACGTAATCGCCTTGGCCGACTTGGCTAAGGAGCGCGCGACTTTTTTCATGATAGGCGACGCCAAGTACAGGCTTGTTCATCATCAGCGAGATTAGAATCCCATGGTAACGATTGGCAACGACAAAGTCGGCGCGAGCGATTTCCGAGACAAGATCTTCCAGATTGTGCACGGGTTGCGTTCTTAGGATGTTGGAAGAATGACTTAAGCCGTTCATATCTCGCTGAATGTCTTCAATGGTCAGCTTGTCGGCACGAACTTGTGTCGGAAAAAACAGTACTGCGCGATTGTTCTGATCCAGCCATTCGGCAAATCGAGCAAATTTACTGACGTACTGCCGATATAGAGCGGGATCAGGCGTGGGCCAATAGCGACCATCGAAAAAAGGGACTGGATTGGTTCCTACGACCGCGCGCTCTGAGGCCCCGGGAGCCGGTCTCGGAGCGGGTAACTGCAAGCTGTAAACCAAATCTGGATAAACTGGGTGTTTTCCTTTGATCCCCATGCTTGCCATCAAACGGCTGGAAATTTCGTCACGATAGGAACGATAACTCACTGTATTCAGAACGCGCTTAAAGAAAAACTTGCTGAGTGGCGAACTGATTGGCCCAGCACCAACGCTCAAGATGGCGACTTTCGTTCCGGTGAGTTTCGCGAGCATAGTCCATTTGAACAGGGTGTAAGGGAACCCCCAGGCACCGCCGTATCCGTCATTCAGTTGCTGAGACCCTGCGATAAGTAACAATTCCACGCCCCTCAACCGTCTGAAGGAGCGGACTAAGAAAATAGGCTCGGCAAGAACGCTGCGGCTAGTATGTGCCACGGCCTGTAATGCCGTTGCGAATGAGCGTAAACCAGGCACTCCCTTGAGACGATTCTTGATCCTTTGTACGACACGGGCTTTTGACGTGCCTGGATGCGCGTTGCTTGCACCGACACCGACATTCCTAGAATCTTCAGACTTCGCCAGTTGAAGGTGCCGTATGGGAAAGGAGGTGATGCCGTGCCGATGTTCGGTGTCGTGCGGATTGATCGTGAATCCTAGGACCTCTGCGGTCGGGATACGAACGCGGACATTTTGAATAACGGCGGCCAAGAGAGCTTCGTCACCGAGATTCCTGGTGCCTCCGTGACTAAAAACGCCAATTCTCCTCCGCGACTCACCAAGCGCCATGAAAAACTTTCTCCGATGAAATGGTTTCTCTTCGTGTCCACATCAGGAAATCTTTTGCGCCACGAAAATCATTTGCCATCCGAAACCCATTTTTTCCTTTAGCCTCTCTAGAGTCCGAGCGGGGATAAGTAAATGGAGCAGTGAATTGAGCTTATGTGAGTTGACCAAACGGAGAATCCCAAGTTGACCGTGAGGAATCATAGTGGTGATTTTCACGATTTTGTAACGAGGCTTCAGCATGTTTCTCAATTGGGAGCGACTCAGCTGATGGGCTATGTGCTGAGGAGGCTGCTTGGTCCAACCCACGTCACCAAGGCGGTCCATCACGAATTTATTGCCGGTGGTAATGATGAAATAGCCGCCTACTTTTAAGGCTTGAGTCGCAACGTCAATGTACTTAGGTTGATCCTCTACGTGAGCGATCACTTCCTGCGAAACGACGACATCAAAATAATCTTTGGGAAGGTTGGCTGCATATACGTTGCCCGCGATATATGTAATGTCCGGTCTTCGAGCTTGCGCAGCCGCGATTCCTTCAGGCGAAAGGTCAATACCGTGCGTCTCACCAACGTCTGCCAACCGCTCAGTAAACCAACCCCTGCCACATCCCAAATCCAGTATTCGGGGTTTCTGGATCGGCAATTTTCGTATCAAGTCTAAGATGTCGCGAGCGCGGCGCTCAGTCCACTCGTTGAGAACTTTGCGCTGCTCCCAATTCTCCCAGTGCCAATCCCAAAAGTCGCGCTGCTCATCAATGGACGGAACTCGCCTCGGCGTCGCCATTTCTTCTCCAAGCTGCTATAGATCGCTATTCCGGAAGTCTTTTGGCAGCCTTTGAATCCGGCCAAGAAGGAACAACGATAGTGCCAAAGAAAGATTCTCGTAGAATGCGTCGACTCCTGGTCCAAACCTTCAAGACCGGGCAGGTGCAATATGCTTTCCAAAGGCAAAAAAATGTAGTTTTTCAGCTAAACTACAGAAAACACATGCCTTACAGCAAACGACGCGACGACCCATGCGGTAACGGACACAGATGGAAACCGAGTACTTCCCAAGAATGGTACTGATTTACCCAGGTTGCCCGGTGTTCAGAAGGAGAAACAGGTCACATTTAGGCCAATGCTTAGATTACGATTGGCTGTAAACATGCAGTTAACGGACGGGGCCTCAAACCAAGGCATGTCCACTGAATCATTCCTGCAGTCTAAGCCCATTAAGGGCGGCTTCGGCAAACCGGGTGCGCTTCGGAATGTGTTCTCCAACTGGAGCGCGTATGCCATCGCT
>Ga0137359_10005851_pt1 | contig 10171 bp, 9 predicted proteins | sample Mad1_40_16metaG_FD_108281 | JGI IMG/M metagenome (GOLD analysis project Ga0137359, IMG submission 108281) | Vadose zone soil microbial communities from Angelo Coast Range Reserve, California, USA - Mad1_40_16 metaG | ecosystem: Environmental > Terrestrial > Soil > Vadose zone | place: USA...
TAGATCCGAAGCCACTTTTCCGACGAGCAGCTCGTGTTCCGGAAAGGTGTAGGAGTGTGCGAGCACAACAGCGACCGAACGGTAGCCATCGTCGTAGAGTTTCTGCAAATCCTTTTTGATAGCTGCCTCGTCTATTTGGGGATGGGTAAGCAAGCATGCACCTGGCGATGGCAAGCGGACCTGGACGCTTGAGAATTCTCACGGCCTCTCCAGAGATCCCCTGAACGACTGTTCCTGGCCCTTCTGCGTCTCCTTTCCCGTCCCATCCACTCCCTCTATAGCCCCGTTTTACGGTGCCGTTCTGATCGAAAAGCACCTTATGTTCTTCTGCCAGAGGGTCGCTCGTGTAGCCCACTAGCGTGACTCGTTCGTCAATTTCTAAGACCGTCGAGTATAGTGGTGGTGCGCGGCGAATGTTAAGATCAAATATCCTTGGGCGAGACTGATTTCCGATCAACAAAAGATCCTTGAAACCTTTGGTTATGAGGAGAGCATGCTTGCGGCCCTTCCTCTCCAGGAGTGCGTTTGTGGCGACAGTAGTAGATAAACGGATATAATCTGATGATAAAGTGAGCAATTTTTAGATTGAAACGAGTTCAATGTGTCAGAGCCTCACCGATCTTAGTAATGTCGAGCTTTTCACCCCTTGGGATTGATTTGCCGGTGACTGCCTCTAGCACGCGCCGGATGCCTTCCGTCGGGGCATCTTTGTAATTAGCAGGATCCTGCGATACTGCGTATAGATCAGAAACATTGTGCACATGAGAATAGTTAACATACAGAGTTTGACAACAAGCTCCTTCCTTTGTTGTGGGTTATCTAAGTCAGGGTAACTTCTACATATGAAGCAATGGTAAGAAAAGAGGAGAAAAAAGGCATGAAGAACTTACGCATGGACATCGCAAAAAGTACCACCTCTGTCCGCAGAGATTCTAACCGAGTGATCTGGGATTGACATTAGTGATCTGACGTTGATAATCTTCCAATCGACTTTTATCAAATATCATACAACACGTGATTTCGCCGCCGTGACGCTACACCAGCGATGCCGAAGAAGCCTTGTACAATAAGTCTCGAGTCTCGATATTAGTGGCGCCTTTGCACTGTTGTAGCGGTGCATACAGCTTTGCGAATGCGTGTCGGTGTATAAATCCACACGTCGGAAATCAAGCTACGTACGTCCTCCGCCTGCCCGAGCTGGAATATCGGTTGCTCCTAGCTCGACTGGTTCACGGCGTCACATTTCGTGTCTGATGACGCCTTTGACTCAATCCTAGTCTATTTTTCTTATACCTATTAAGTTGGATCGGCCCCACTATAAACCCCATACGCAACACCAAGGTACGTCATGACTTTCTATGCTTGGCCAGGTATGGTCGGTCTCATTCACCGAGTACGATGTTTCTCGCATACGGGACTGTGGACAGTGTACCATTTTCACTGAATTTTGCAAGGAAAATGGTCGATATATCATTTGTCCGGTGGCGTGTTGTAGACCATGTATAATTAATAACCTTGGTATAACAAGTCCCTGGTAGTATATCGGTTAGTACACGCGCCTGTCACTACTGCTGATCGCGCGAAAGCGGGGTTCGACTCCCCGCCAGGGAGTATTTTTTCCTTCGTTCCAACCAATACAGTCGATCATAAATGGATATGACAAGCACAAAGTGATGGCGTCATATTATTCCCTGCCCGTCCCTTCCTTCCCTCTGTCCTTCTTCCTTACAATCTTCACGCCTTTGAGCATCGCATTACTTTTGCGCGGCGGTGCAGCGCGCAACACAGCTGGCGTTGGTAGTGACGGAGACGGTACCGGTGATGGGGGCTTGGGTATGCGTGGTAACGGTGTCAAAGATGCAGCAGCTTTGACAGTCGGTTGCGGTTGCGAATGAATGGTCCCTGGTTTTGCTGGGAGCGACGGATGTGCCGGGGCTGGTTGGGTGTCAGGAGATGTCGCCGCCGCTGTTTCCTGGGCGATCTGCTGCAACTTCGCCTCCATCTGTGCAATCTTATCACCCGTCCTACTTCGTTTCGCACACATCATATCGATCGTCAGTCAGATAAAGCTGGAGGGGAGAGGATGGGAATATAAGAACCGCCGCACCTTGTGCGCGTATGGGAGGGTGCGCTTTTCAGTAGGCTGAGTGTCGTCGGTCGCCCCGCGTCCTGTTGTTGATGGTGTGGTAGCGCACGACGCGATGCGGCGTGGGCGTCCAGAGGCGCTTGATGCGCGTACGTGACAGCGATGTGTCGCCCGCGCAGGACCTTCCCGTTCGCCGCTTCTAGCGCGACGGCCGCGTCCTGCAAAGCGCGAGGACCAGAGCGTCAGAGCCATCGCTTTCACTCGTACAATCGGTTACATTGCGCCGGAGGAGGGCTGCTGCTGGGCTCGGGTCTGAGCAGCAGAACAGAGCGGGGGCAGCGAAAGCGCGGTCGGCGCCAGAGAATGCCGAAAGCCGTGCAGGAAGGACACGGGTTGAGTATTTCGTTTTATATATTTTGTGAAGGAGGGAGAACGTGGGACAACGGACACTCACTTCTTCACCAGTGTACTCGACAAAAGCGTATCCACGGGGCTTTCCACGCAACACCCCGGTTTTGTGAAAGAGATAATCCATCCGAGCGAGTTTGCCAAACTTGGAGAATATTTGTATGAGCGTGTACCTGGGATGGTTTGACGGTTCGACTTGACTGAAGATGCTCTTGGAGTAACGTACTCATCCACCGTCGGATGGAGATTACCGACATAGAGACGGTTCTTGACTAATTCGCGTATAGGTGGAGAGGTAGCACGCTGTGTAGACGTCGAGCCCTCAGGAGCTTCGGGTGCAGGGTAAGATAGGTGCGACGATGCAGACGTTGATGCCATTCGTTGAGGTCAGGTGAGTGTTTCTCTCTCCAAATAATGATGCACTTTTGCGGTCCGCAACGGGCCGAAATTTCGAACAACAAATGAACGCACACATACTTACAATCCAACAAGAAAGACGTGATACGGCATAGTAAAGATGCCAATTGAGATAACACATGGCTCTTTGGGGTGGGGAATCTAACGAGCGTGGGTGGCGTCAAATAGGACTCCCCAAAATGGTAAAACAAACTAAAAGCGAGACCATAAGGCCGAGAATACGGATACGGGAATTGCGATGGTGTGGACTGATAAACAAAAGCGATGAACTGATGAGGAGCGTGATATGCAGCAGCAGCAACAATGGATCGAAGCGACGACGAATGCAAGAGCGGACAAAATAGGATATATACGATGGATGCAAGTGAGGTGGCACCGACGGGGAAAACGACACCGACGGGGAAAACGACACCGACGGGCTCCAGAGAACCCAGGCACAAACGACGTGGTATCGAGTCCAGACAACATTGCTGGTGATGCGTGTATCGTACAGTCCGTGCGAATGCGGTGTGTCGAGGGGACGAGACGATCAATCCTCCTTACGGTAGTCCGTTCACACATCAACGTAAAGCAATACAGGTTCACCGACTCCCTCTATCTCAGGAATGACGCATTTGAGGTCAAATGCCTTTGCGAGCACGATTTTGAAGATCTTTTGCACGTTGATGGACGCGGATGTTGAGCAAAAGATGAGAGACGCGTGCATCGCTTTGGCAAAGCGCTTGGCCTGCTTCGTGATTTCCTCTTGCTCGTCGCGCGGAAACGTTGCAAAGGTATCAAACTTTGTGCCGATGAGAAATGGGATCGCGGTCTATGGCGCACCGGGTTTGGCCCACAGGAAAGCTGGTGAAGAAAGGATAGAAGTGGACGCACCTTGTTGAAACCCCGCGCTTGGCGATACCATTCCTTCACCGAGTTGAGCGTTGACTTTCGAGAGAGGTCAAACATGAACAGGATAGCCACTGCATCGTTGCAAACGAGTGGAAGCATGTTCACGAATTCACGCTGCCCGCCCAGATCCCAGATGGAGAACGTGATCGTTGTTCGTCGCACTGAGATTGTCTTCTCCATAAAGTTGACGCCTTACAACCACGGTAAGAAAGGGGTGCACACGCATGAGAAGAATTAAAAAGAAGTACCCAGCGTCTGGATATAATCCTCATCGAAGCTCCCCTCAACGTACTTGACCATCAAGCTTGTCTTTCCGATCTGAGAGTCCCCCACCATGCCCACTTTGATAACGACACTACGGGACATGAACAAAGAGCGACGTGAGACATGATGGATCGCATACCTGTTCTTCTCGTCATTGTTGGTGAGCATAGGGTGCGCGCCATTGGATGTACCTGCTCCCGGTGTAGGTATAAAAGATGAGGTACCAGAGGACATGGGAGGGGTGTATTACAGGGAGGAGTTGGGTATTAGAAGAGCGATGGTGAGGGAGAGGGAGAGACGGGGAAGGGCAAGGAAGGTGCCAGGTGGGCAGGGAGAGGTGAGAGGGAGTATAAAAGGGAGGAAAGAAAAGAAAGCAAGTTTAATTAAGAAGATTGACTGACTGGCTCAAGTGGGATATATGCTATCGTTCCAACAAGCCAAGTCAAACTGCGCTGTTCAACCTGGTCTCATGACTCTCGCTTACGCTTCTGCTAACACATTAAATTACAACTAGCCAATCACAAAACAAATTCAAAATACCTTCTTAATTTCGGATAATGCCGACAAACTGTACAGCTTAAAAGCCACCATCGCCCAAATCTCATCAACACAACAACAACAACCTCCCCAACGACAACAAAATGTCCAAGCGCGGTAGGTTTCCCCTCGTCTCAGTAACCTCAAGGGATTGACGTTGTCGTCCACAGGCGCGGGGGCTTCTGGTAACAAATTTCGACTGTCCCTCGGTCTACCCGTCGGTGCAGTCCTCAACTGCGCGGACAACAGCGGTGCAAAGTCCCTCTATATAATCGAGCCCTTTCGCTTTGGCTCGCATCTCAATCGTCTTCCCGATGCCGGTGTCGGTGACATGGTCGTAGCCTCGGTAAAGAAGGGCAAGCCAGAACTTCGTAAGAAGAGTGCGTCCTGTCTATAACGACCGATTTGTACCCAGTCTAACAGACCATTCTCGCTCCAGCCATGCCAGCCATCGTTATACGTCAGCGAAAAGCCTGGCGGAGGCGTGATGGACTCTTCCTTTATTTCGAGGCAAGCACCTATCTCTGTTCCCGAACTAATCGTGCTAACCTCCTCTCCGTCTCATTAGGATAACGCAGGTGTCATTGTGAACCCTAAGGGTGAAATGAAGGGTTCTGCCATCACCGGTCCCGTAGCGAAAGAATGCGTGCGTAGCCGTAACTGTTTTTTTACTCGCCAACATTGACTTGCTTTGCTATAGGCCGACCTGTGGCCACGCATTGCGTCAAACGCTGGCACGGTGGTCTAAACTTATGGAAGCCTCAGCATTCCCCCCTTTCATTTACCGCTCGGTTCACGATGTCATGTATCTCTAAATGCGTAATAACTTGCACGCCAAATCAATCACCTCAAGGGATCGCAAACAACTTTGACAGGGTTCTTCGCTGTCGTTTGGCGCCCCAGCAGCCAAATAATATCGAGATAAAAAAAATAAGTTCGTCGTCACAGATGTAAGTACACTGATAGGTATACACAAGAAACTGTGCAAGATTATCCATTTATTTGATTAATGGGGCTTGAGTTCTACGATGAGATACCACGAGCACGCGACCAATCCACCAGATTCTTCAGTTGTTCGAATGTAAGGAAGATAAGGATCGTCGTTGGTTGTAGACGGGACCAAGCTGGTACCCATCCCTTGAACATGAACGCCGGGCCTTCCGCTTTCATCGACTGGCGGATCACAGCCAACGTCGACTAGCGGGGTTTGACCCGTCGATTAGTGAGCGGGAGAGCAGAGGGTGATACGACAACGTACATTCGAGCCTGGCCCAGAAGCATTCATGATACGGCTCTTGAGCACATCTGCGGGTGAGCAGACCGTAGTAGCGACGGTTCCCTGAATTCGGTGCACGTCAACCCTTATCTTCGCGCGGCAAGACTCGTCAAAACTCTTACCGCTGCGAAACTCGCGGTAAAATGGCAATAAATGTTATCTTGGAAGACAGACGTTTTGAGTAATTCTGCCTTGAAGAAGTCGTACCTGAAGAGCGTAAGCTGGAGGTAGTGGAACAAACGAATAAATACGTACGACGCGAGTTGACTTGCGTTCATGAGAATTGCACGGAACACGTTTGGCCCTATCCCTCGACTTAGTGATGACGCGCCCTCTTCTCGGACCATCTGGACAATAACGTGTTAGCCCAAAAAGAGCCATAAGCGCTGAATATCGTCATCTATAGCTTACACGGAAGAGCGCGTCAAAACAATGTTTGTAGTTAAACCGCTTCTCTGGCGGTTTGGCAAAGTCGCCTTGTAAACGAACCTAAGTGAAGCATGTCGATTAGGCACCGAGAAGGAGAAATCGGTGCAATGCCATTGCACACCATAACGATCTCTGTGAAGCATAAATACGCGTCAACGTGCATTTCGCGATGAGAAGCACTACGAACACACCTCCCGGATTACCAATTAAACCAGCAATCCCACCAGCTGAGAGGAGTATCAGCGCTGTGGCCCTCAGTGAAAAAAATCAACACATGCCCATGCTTCCAGCCAAAGCGAGTTTCCACGCGGGGGCATTGGCACCTGAGGAGAAGTGTCAAATTGACGTTATGTCGAAGTCTTACAAGAAAAATCGGAAACAGAGAGACGCAATGACTAGGTCGTGTTACAGTGCGCAATAATGATCTCGGAGTTGATTCGAGACAAGAAAGGAGACAAGAAAGGAGGAAAGACGCACCAGCACCAACAATCTTTTTGCTCTCATCATATGCCCAAAAGCGACATACCGAGTAGCTCATTTGGCGCATCCACGTTCCGGTAATGCCGTCAAAGAGGCCGCGTACACCTGTCACGCGCGATCGAAGAGTCGGATAACGTTAGAAATCAGTAACCGATCTAAGCGAGGGCGGGGAGGCAAAGGGCATAGATAGAGGAGGGGGGCTAGAGGAGCAACATTCACCCGCAGTGCGGACAGTCTTTTTGATAGACTCTATCATGCGCTTGTCGCCTGAAGCCTGCAGGCGGACCTTGGTAAGATCTAGGGGGCTGCGCCACACGATGTCGACGTTAGAGATTATAGCGCGATAAGGACCGAGAGAGGCATACTGTGTTATCGATGCTGCGATCGTTGCGGCGACGCCTAGCGAACGAGAGTGGTGGTGTCATTCACACGACTGGAATGACCACAGAGTATATCTACCTCCTAGCCAAAAGGGATAAGGCATCTTCTTTGGTTTTGAGACTGCCTTTTCGCTGATGGGGAGAGGCGGAACAGAGACATTCGGTGACGCGGACATGGCGAAGGAATACGGACGGAGGAGGAAAAGGGAGGAGGAGAAAAGCAAAGGGAGAGTGAAAATATAAAAAGGGGGTCGAATTCACTCGGTGCGAACTGAGTGACTATGCCAGCACAAGATCCGCACACACCCTCGATCCAGATACAATGGTGGGGTATAGCAAATATAGCGCATATATCTCTCTCATCCTACCATTTTACATCCCAACCGATTTACCCAATTAGCCCCAACGTGAGAATTTCCCCAATATCCCCAGTGCATGTTTGATTGCAGAGTTGTCCAAGTGCCGTACACCGATTGGATCCCTGAATGATCTTGGCAATTCACCCGCCGTGGGCCACGTCACTGCGGGAATTTTCCCTTTCTTCGCTTCGCTTCACGCATCGGTGGAATATGTTGGTGTTTCCACAGAGATATGACGTCACTTAATAAGTGGTACTACGAGTCGTGACAGAGTTGGGTATCCACAGTATTATGTAGCTTATCGTTCTAAAGTGCTCCATTGGGTCTGTGACGTGGTCACGATATCAGTCGTTTCCCAGGGGACACACAGGACGACACTTACCACAATTCAGCCGTGGATATATACCGAGAAACCTTGGCAGATATCTTGGCTGCATGAACACCCAGGCCAGATACTTGCTCTGTTCCTGACAGATAATAGACGGCTCGTCTGTAGAGGAATTCGAGATGGTATGGAAGGTATCGGTAGATGCCCGTGATAAGCAAGCCCCAAAAGACGGCCGTCAAGGCTACTGTTATCCGTTGGTTAGGATGTTTTCCTCCAATTGTGTCGGTGGGTAAGACTTACCGAAGAGAATCTTTTCCCAACCCTCGCACATCGATAGGGCGAAGGTCGACTCGAACAACATGCGCCACCGCCAAAGGAAGCGTCTTAAAGTAGAGTTGGGTGGCTTATAGACTAGATCTGCAGCAAAGATGGGGTCACTGCCATCGTTCTGTTTCGATGTAGTGGTCATATCGTGGTGGGTGAAGAAGGTCCGGGTGACCGGCCCGTAAATTAAAATTTACAGAACAGCGGATTCAACTTGAGACGACGACACGGACTGAAAGTATGTCACAGCCTAGAGTTAGTCTCTGGGCGACAGAGGACATCGACGAGGACCTTCAAGTTGATGTCAACCTCGCGATAGGAAATTATGGCCAGAACGGCTTATATGACGATGGTAGAGCGTTGGATTATGTTGATCAATCCAATATTCGCAACTTACTTTTTTTCGTTCGACAGCTCAACCGAGGATAGATGAAGCCACCCTCGTCGCCGTACAGCATCAGATGGCACAACAGGCCGCGTTTGCCCAGATTCCTGATGCGGTCAAGCGGGTGCGTATCACCTATGTGTGCATAACCCAATATCGATCGCTTACTCTGCCCAGTTTATCGTTCACTTCCACCAAGCAGTTTTGGAGAACAACCTTGCAGAGATAACAGTAGCATATGAGAGTGGATGGAATCGACTTACCGAAAAATTCTACTCAAAAACTGAGTGGCCAGAGGCAGAGGTTATTGCCCCTCTCGTTAACGATGGTGAGTTGCAATTTGTTGCATCCCAAATTTCGTTTACAGATGCATACAGACCAACTATTCCTCATCCTTTACAGAGAACTGTATTACCGACACGTATACTCTCGCCTACAGCCTGATATCGACGATCGCTTCCACTCTTACGAAAATAGCTGCGAGCTCTTCAACTATCTTCTAAGTGTGTCTGTCATTTGCTACACTTTTCATCTTCCCAAATAATGCGTCACAGATTCGGAGGATGGTCCCGTATCACTTCAGCTTCCGGAACAGTGGTTGTGGGACATTGTCGACGAGTTTATCTACCAATTTCAGTCCTTCTACGTATGGCGCGCAAAGGTGAAGACCAAGACAGAGGAAGAATTGGTCATGTTGGCCGATGGCAGCCAAGTGAGTCGTCTGAACGGTCGTGCTCGAGTTGGCTGCCTCACCAGGGGCAGGTTTGGAGCGCGTACAGTGTCCTCAATGTGCTCTATTCTCTCATCCAAAAGTCCAAGATCAATGAGTTCATCATCGCAAAACAGCAAGGCAAGTCTGAGGCTGAGATTGCGTAAGCTAGATCCTTCGCGCTGAGCTGTTGCACTGACCTATCGCAGCGAAATCGTAGGCGATTATGGTTCCTTACCTCTCTATCATATGCTGGGCTACTTTAGTCTTATCGGGCTCTTGCGTGTGCACGTCTTACTTGGCGACTTCACCCTCGCTCTCAAAGTTGTCGACAATGTTGAACTAAACCAAAAAGTAGGCGTTCTCTCTTTTAGGAGCTCTGTGTCTTTTGACGCGACCCTCGTCCGTCTCTTGCCCAGAATCCCTTCACTCGTGTCACTGCCTGCCACGTCGCAACGTATTACTACGTGGGATTCTGCTATATTATGCTACGCCGCTACCCCGACGCGATCCGCGTCTTCGTGCAGATTTTGAATTTCATCCTACGTATGCGCCAATACCACACACGAAGTTACCAGTACGACCAGGTGCGCCCTCTCTGACCTGTCTCTGGCGAGACATTAGTCAACGCCTTGCGACGTTCAGATCAACAAGACGGCTGATCGCATGTACGCATTGTTCGCCATTTGCAACGCCCTCTCGCCGAGTCGATTAGATGACAACATCCTCAACATCGTCAAAGACCGCTACAGCGACCAATTCGCCAAGTTATCGCGTGGGTGCGTATGCGCCGTTACATTAGCATTAGGCAAATCAACTCACCTATCCTACAGAGACGAGGGTCTACCCGCGTTCGAGGAGCTCTTCCTCTACGCGTGCCCTAAATTCATCTCCGCCA
>Ga0137359_10005852_pt1 | contig 10171 bp, 6 predicted proteins | sample Mad1_40_16metaG_FD_108281 | JGI IMG/M metagenome (GOLD analysis project Ga0137359, IMG submission 108281) | Vadose zone soil microbial communities from Angelo Coast Range Reserve, California, USA - Mad1_40_16 metaG | ecosystem: Environmental > Terrestrial > Soil > Vadose zone | place: USA...
CGCGCTGGGTGCTGGCCGTGCCGGAGGATTCGCCGATTAAATCGGTGAAGGATCTGCGGGGAAAACGAATCGCCACCGAGGTGGTCCACCTGGCAAAACGATACTTGCGCCAGCACAAGGTGAAGGCCGAGGTGGAATTCTCGTGGGGAGCCACGGAAGTCAAAGCGCACGAGCTGGTGGATGCGATTGTCGAAGTCACCGAGACCGGCTCCTCTTTGCGCGCGAACAAGTTGCGCATCGTGGATACGCTGCTGGTTTCCACGCCGCGGTTGATCGCAAACCATGCTGCCTGGAAGGATAAATGGAAGCGGCAGAAAATCGAGACGATGGGGATGTTGCTGCGAGGCGCGCTGGAAGCCGAAACGAAGGTGGGCTTGAAGATGAACCTTGCGCGCAAAAACCTGCCCAATCTGCTGCGGAGCCTGCCTGCATTGCGGAATCCAACCGTCTCCAGCCTCAGCCAGGAGGGTTGGGTGGCGGTGGAAACGATCATTGATGAACACGTCGTCCGGGAGTTGATCCCGGCGTTGAAAGCGGCCGGGGCCGAAGGGATCATCGAATACCCGCTTAACAAAGTGGTGTACTGATTTTCCCATTGCCCCACCCTTGCAATACTCCATATTTACGCCATGGGTTCATTAAAGAAACGACGCAAAGCCAAAATCAACAAACATAAACGGCGCAAAAAGCTCCGCGCGCATCGTCATAAGAAGCGCACCTGGCAGAAATAATCCCGAAGCATTTTCTCGGCATTGCGAGCTTGCCTTTCGAGACGCCCGGAGCCGTCGGGTGCGGCCTTGGTTTGTTGCGTGGGGAATGACAAACGCGGGGCTGCGCGCTTGATACCGCCTGTTCCGCAGCGCTCTCGGGGCGACTGATCCCCATCCATGGAAAGCAGAAAAAGAGAGATTCGTCATCGGATGCTGCTTGGCGTTTGGCGATTGGGTTCGGTTCTCGCCCTGATCACTGTCGCCGCAGACGGGTGCCGGACTGGGACTGGACCGGACCAGACAGGCCAGAAAGTAAGCTCCAAGCGCCCGCGCAGTCCCGAACCCGATAATGGGCAAGCGGCCGAGAAGTTGGCCGCAGCTCACGCGCACTACTGCGCCGCGAAAATCCTCGACGAAGATAAGCAGCCTGAAGCGGCTTTGGAGGAGTATTACCAAGCGGCGCTGACTGATCCGGGAGATGAGTTGGTGGTGCTGGAGGTTTCGCAGCGGTTCGTAGAATCCAAGCAGCCCAACAAAGCGCTGGAGATTTTGGTCCGCGCGGGGAAGCAACCCGAGGCTTCCGGAGCGATATTCGAGCGGCTCGGCGTGCTGTATTCCCAGGCGGGAAAGGTTGACCAGGCGATCGCCGCCAGCCGCCGTGCCGTCAAAGAATCCCCGGTTTCGCTGGTCGCGTACCAGACTCTCGCGGCCAATTATCTGCAAAAGAAGCAGCCGGAGGAGGCCATGAAGGTCCTAGATCAGGCGGCCCGGCAGCCCAACGCGAGCTTCGAGTTTCTGGTTGGGCTCTCGGAACTTTACGCGAGATTCCTGCTGCAAGTCCCGGCCCAGAAAGAGAACGCGCGCGCCAAAGCCCTGGCCGTGCTGCAACGCGCGGAAAAGCTCAGCCCGTCCACCCCGACGCTCCGGTTGCAGTTGGCAGAAGGATTCAACACTCTGGGTGATTACACAAAGGCGGCCCAGCTTTACCTCGAGTTGATTAAACAATTGCCCGACGTGCCTTTGCTCCGCGAGCACGTGCGGGCCCGGCTGACGGACATCTACATCCGCGGAGAGGACCACAAGGGGGCCACTGAGCAGCTCCAGGCCATCGTCCGCGAGGATCCCACCAACCCGCAGCCTTACTATTTCCTCGGCAGAATTGCAGCGGAGGACAAAAAGCCGGAAGAAGCGGTCGAGTATTTTCAGAAGGCCATCCTGCTGAACAAAGATCTGGACCAGGCCTACTACGAGCTGGCCATCGCGCAGATGGGCCTCAACAAAACCAGCGACGCCCTGGCCACTCTGCAAAAGGCGCGCGAAAGGTTCTCGCAGAGCTTTATGCTGGAATACCTGACTGCGCTGGCCTTCAGCCGCCAGAAGGCCTACACCGAAGCCCTTCAGCATTTCACTGCGGCGGAGGTGGTGGCGCAGGCAAACGATCCCAAGAAGTTGAGCGAACTCTTCTATTTTGAAGTCGGCTCGGCTTACGAGCGAAAAGGCGATTACGCGCAAGCGGAGAAATACTTCGAGCGCTGCCTTCAACTCGCGCCCGGCTTCGCCGAAGCGCTGAATTACCTCGGGTACATGTGGGCCGAGCATGGGATGAAGCTGGACAAAGCGCGCGAACTGATCGAGAAAGCCCTGAAAGCCGAGCCGAAAAACGCCGCCTACCTCGACAGCCTGGGGTGGGTGCTCTTCAAGTTGAACCAGCCGAAGGAAGCCCTGCCTTATCTGCTCAAAGCCGTCGAGTTGTCCCCGGAGCCGGACGCAACCGTGTACGACCATCTCGGCGATGCTTACGCCGCCCTGGAGCAACCAGAAAAAGCGCGCGAAGCCTGGAGCAAGTCGCTTTCGGTCGAGGTTAGTGACCAGGTCCGCAAGAAGCTCGGAGCTCCCAGTCCGAAGTGATCGCGCGCGATCTTCGACCTCTACACTGCATACGCTCCTCATGGCTTACCGATTTCTCAAGCATTATACGCGCGCCGAAGCGCGAGGGTTGCTGCCGCAAATCCGGCGCTGGCTCAAGCGCGCCCAGGACCTGCGCGCGGAATTGGAACGGCGGGACGAGCGGCTCGGGGCCATGATGGAGCCCGGCCGCGATTTGGGCGGTGATCTCGTCAATGCCTGGGTGCGGGCGATGCCGGACCTCAAGGACGCGCTGCTGGAGTTTCACCGCCGGGATATCCAGATTAAGGACCTCGATCGCGGTCTGATCGATTTCCCCGCCCTGATCGGCGGCAAAGAAGTTTTTCTTTGTTGGGAGCAGGATGAGGAGGACATCGAGTTCTGGCACGAGCTCGACGCCGGCTACGCCGGCCGGGAAAGGCTGTCAGGCATGGAATAGTGGAAACTTGGAATATTGGAATGCTGGAATTCCATCATTTCAGTGTTTCAGTGTTCCACTATTCCATTCTTCAATAGTTCCATTTGTGATCCACCTCATAAACGTCCACCCGGCCCCCGGGAAAATAGTCATTGGGGGCCAGCAGGAACGTTCTGCTGGCGCGCTGATAAGTGATCGTTCTTGGTTTCGCCGGCAGATTCGGATCGTAGGCGATGAACTCAATTTCCTTTTCCGTCTCCTGCGCGTCAAAAAGCACCATGGCATGGTTGATCGTGAGTGACGGGAAGCGCATCAGATGGATCACCAAAGGCGGGTTTTCCTTCAGATGCTTCAGCAATTGCGCCGCCATCTGCTCCTGATGACGGCGGCTGAACGGAAAAACCGCCCGCCAATGCCCGCGTTGAAAGTAACTCTGCCAGGCCCCGCCGCATTCCGCCTTCAATAATTGCTCCTGCCCGAGGCTGAAGGCGCGCAGATCCGCGTAGCCCGGGATTTCAATTTTCTGGGAATCCGGCAGGGGCTTTCGCGGATTGGACGAGACTGCGCGCCGAATCAGACTCCGGTAAGTGCGCTCATCCGCCAGCGGTTTTTCCTCGTCGAACCTGGCGTTGAGAAAGAACTGGCGTGTCGAGCGCGCGAGCACAAAGCAATGCTGCCAGTACGACGGCTTCGGCTCGCGGTTGCGGGTGCTCCACTTCCCCTCCGCATCGTAGAAATACTCCCAGCGCAGTTCGTTGGTGAAAGCGAAGGTGTCCCGCTGAAAATCAAACCGGCGCGTGGAAGCGGGCGCCGGATCCGAGCTGGCGCAACTGCAGAGAAAGCCGGCCAGCGCCAGAGCGAGGCTCGGCCACCACGCTGAGGGACTTGGGTTCCTGGAGCGCGCTCGGGAATTCGCAGCAGCCGAGATAACGAGGCTAGAATTCTTCGGCGAAAGCTTCCTTATCTGTGAGATGAGAGCCGCGTTGCCTCGGCGGTTACGACTTCGGCGGCAGGTGCCTGCGCTCATACATACTTCTTGCCCGACAACCTAGCGGTGCGTTACCTAGCTGACAATGTTGTTTGAACGGTGGCGTCAAGTCGCACAGGCCAACTCCGAGCAAGTCGCCCTGCGCGATTTGGCGAGCGGAGCTCGCTGGACCTTTGCCCAACTCGCAGCCGCAGTGGAAACCGGCGCTCGCCCTTCCCAATCCATCTCCTTTCCCGAGGGCAATTCGGCCCGGTTTATTCTCGAGGTGCTCCGCGCGTGGCGTCTTGGCCAGGTTGTCTGTCCCCTCGAAAGCGGCCAGGCCGCGCCGAAGCTTTCGGGCCGCCCGCCTTCCGGCGTCGTTCACCTGAAAACCACATCAGCGACGACCGGAACGCCGCGCCTAGTGGCGTTCAGCGCGGACCAACTGATGGCCGATGCCGAAAACATCGTCGCGACGATGGGCCTGCGTCCAGATTGGCCGAATCTGGGCGTGATCTCCCTGGCGCATTCGTACGGCTTCTCCAACCTGGTTTTGCCGCTGCTGCTCCACGGCATTCCGCTGGTACTGGCGGGGGCAGCCCTTCCTGAATCGGTGCGGCTGGCGGCCAGCACGGAACGCGATTTGACTCTGGCTGCTGTGCCCGCGCTTTGGCGGGCCTGGCACGAAGCAAACGCGGTTCCGCCGAATACCCGGCTGGCCATTTCCGCCGGCGCAACGCTGCCGCTGGGGCTGGAGCAAGCTCTGTTCTCCAAGCGCGGTTTGAAAATCCACAATTTCTACGGCACTACCGAGTGCGGCGGTATTGCTTACGATGCTTCCGTCCTGCCCCGTCGCGACGGCGCGTGTGCCGGGGAGCCGCTGGCTAAGGTGCAAGTGACGGTGGCTGCGGACGGGTGCCTGGAGGTTCGCAGCGCCGCGGTCGGCCAAACCTATTGGCCCGAACCGGACTCCAGCCTCGGTGACGGCGTTTTTCATAGCAGCGATCTGGCCGAGCTAACCAGGGGTCTAGTGCATCTCCGCGGGCGCGCCAGCGACCAAATCAACGTCGCTGGCCGCAAAGTTGCGCCGGAGACCATCGAGAAAGCCTTGGCTGCCCATCCACAGGTGCGCGAGTGCCTGGCTTTTGGCATCCCCAGCCCCGACGCCGACCGCGGCGAGACCATCGTGGCGTGCCTGGCCGCCAGAGGCAGGGTCACCGGCAAGTCCTTGAAAGAGTTTCTAGGGGCGCGATTGCCGGCCTGGCAAGTGCCGCGAGAGTGGTGGCTGGTGGATTCACTGCAAGCGAACCAGCGCGGCAAACTCTCCCGCGCCGAATGGCGAAAGCGATACTTGGCGATAGCCAGCGCCAGCACATGATGGGGCGCATCCCAGCCGCTCTCCCCGTCCTCGCTGAACCGATGGAATAAAGTGGTGCTACCGGCAGCGGGATAGTGTAGGGTCTTGGTTATGAACCAGAATCTTTCGCGACGTTCGGCCCTTGGCAAAATCACTGGCGGCGCGGTGGTGGCGGCGGCCACAAGTTTCACGCGCCGATTGGAAGCGGCGGAGGCAGCGGCGAGTCCGAAGCTCAAGGGGCGGGTCAATCATTCGGTCTGCAAATGGTGCTACCCGAAGATTCCGCTGGAGGAGTTTTGTCAGTCGGCCAAGGGCATGGGGCTGCAGTCGGTGGAACTGGTGGAGGTGAAGGATTTTCCGACGCTCAAGAAATATGACCTGACCTGCGCGATGGTGACGGGTGTGCCAGGGGGGATCACCAGCGGATGGAACCGCGTGGAGAACCACGACAAGATCGTAGCTTTCTTCGAGGAGACAATTCCGACGGCGGCGAATTTCGGCGCGCCGAATGTGATTTGCTTTTCCGGCAACCGCGCCGGCATGGACGACGCAAAAGGGTTGGAGAATTGCGCCCTCGGCCTGAAACGGATCACGCCAATTGCCGAAAAGCACAAGGTAACGGTCTGCATGGAACTGCTGAACAGCAAGCGGACCCATAAGGATTACATGTGCGATCACACGGCCTGGGGGGTGGAGTTGGTAAAGCGGGTCGGGTCCGAAAGGTTCAAGCTGCTATACGATATTTTTCACATGCAGATCATGGAGGGGGATATGTGCGACACGATTCGGGAGCACCACCAATTCATCGCGCATTATCACACGGGGGGCGTGCCGGGCAGGGGGGAGATTGATGAAACGCAGGAGCTCAATTACCCGGCGGTAATGAAGGCGATTCTCGAAACGGCCTACAAGGGGATTGTGGCGCAGGAATTCGTGCCTAAACGAGCGGATGCGCTTGCGTCACTCAGACAAGGCGTGGAGATTTGTGACGTGTAGCGGTTGAAGGTTATCACCGGGTCGTGCGTCTGAGAGAAGGGACTCCGCGAGGTGAACCGCCCTACCCGGCCCTAGCCGCGCGCTGCGCGCCGCCAGTTTGCTGTGCTGTGCGCTGCCAGTTGAGCGCGATCGCAAGGGATGGAGGAGAACCACTCAGTGGGCAACGGGCGGGTTTTTGTGTATCTTTTAAGCCATGGCAAACGGTAATGACACGCGAACGGGGCCTAAGAATCCGGCTGACCTTCCCGGCGGCAACTTAAATCCACAAGCCAAGCGATTTCCGTGGAAAACGGCGGTGGCCCTGCTGGTGGTGGTGGCGCTGGGTGTTTTAGCGGCAAAACAAAGGGGCCGGGCCTCGCCGGAAGAAAAGGCGGGGCCGCGGGCCCGAGGCGGCCCGCCTCCGGTTGCCGTTGTGGTAGGGGCCGTAGCGCAGCAGGACGTGCCCATTTATCGCGATGGGCTCGGCACGGTGCAGGCGTTCAACACGGTGACGGTGCGCAGCCGGGTGGACGGGCAACTGCTGAAGTTGTCCTTCCAGGAGGGACAGGATGCGCGCGCAGGGGACGTGCTGGCGCGGATCGATCCGGCGCCGTTCCAGACGCAGGTGGCGCAGGCGCAGGCGAAAAAGGCGCAGGACGAGGCGCAACTGGCCTTCGCGCGAGTGGAGTTAAAACGAGACGCCGATTTGTTGGCCACGAAGATTGTAACGCAGGAGGTCTATGATACGCAGAAGGCGCAGGTGGAGCAGTTTGAAGCGGCGGTGAAAGCCGACCAGGCGGCGATTGACAGCGCCCAGGTGCAACTGAATTACACAACGATTGCCGCGCCGATTGACGGGCGGACGGGGATTCGGCAGGTGGATGAAGGCAACATCATTCACGCCGGGGATTCGAACGGGATTGTGGTGCTCGCCCAGTTGCGGCCGATTTCTGTCATCTTCACTTTGCCGGAGCAATCGCTCGGGGAGATTCAGCAGCAGCTTTCGCAGGGCGAGATGACCGTCCTGGCGGTGGACCGCGACAATAGCACCGTCCTGGACGAAGGGAAATTGGCGGTGGTGGACAACCAGATTGACACGACGACGGGCACGATCCGCATCAAAGCGGCATTCCCGAACGCGAAGCTCAAGCTGTGGCCGGGACAGTTTGTGAACGCGCGGTTGCTGCTTCGGGTGCAGCCGGGGGCGTTGGTGGTTCCTGCGTCGGTGGTGCAACGCGGGCCGGAAGGAGCGTATGCGTTTGTGGTGAAAGACGACCTGAGCGTCGAAATGCGCAAAGTGGCAGTCGGGCAGGTGGACCAGGGACTGGCGTTGATCGAGAATGGGCTCAACTCCGGCGAGCGAGTAGTGGTGGATGGCCAATATAAACTGCAGCCTGGGTCGCGGATCAAACCGGCGGAAACGGGGCGGGCCGAAGACGGCGTTTCAGCAACCAATGCCGATGCGCGGAAAACGGGGGCGCGGGCGCTTGAAGCTCCAAATCCCAAGCTCCAAGTTCCAGAGAAGCCCCAAACCCCAAGCTCCAACCCGGCACGCTCAGAGGGAGTTCGGCCGAGCCTGTCGCTTGCCCCGAAAGGTTTGGGGTTTGGAGTTTGGGACTTCTTTGGAACTTGGAATTTGCGGCTTGGTGCTTTCGGTCCGTGAACATTTCGGAGCCATTCATTCGCCGGCCGATCGCCACTTCTTTGCTGATGGCGGGGGTCGTTTTGATGGGATGGTTGGGGTATCACTTGTTGCCCATCTCGGCCCTGCCGCCGGTGGATTTTCCCACGATCCAGGTCACTGCGCAGTATCCGGGGGCGAGTCCCGACGTGATGGCTTCGTCGGTGACGACGCCGCTGGAACGTCAGTTTGGCGAGATCAGCGGGCTGGCGCTGATGACTTCGGTGAGCTCATTCGGGACGATGAGCATCACGCTCCAGTTCAATCTGGATCGTGACATTGACGCCGCAGCGCAGGACGTGCAGGCGGCCATCAATGCGGCGAATGGCGTCCTGCCCAAAGCGATGCCGAACCCGCCGACTTACAGCAAGGTCAATCCCGCCGACACGCCGATCCTCACGCTGGAACTCAGTTCCGACAGCCTGCCACTGGAAAAAGTCAACGACCTGGCCGATACCGTGCTGGCGCAAAAACTAAGCGAGGTCAGCGGCGTCGGCCTGGTCACGATTGAAGGCAACCAAAAGCCGGCGGTGCGGGTGCGGGTCAATCCGGCGGCCATCGCGGCGCGCAACATCAGCCTGGAAGACATTCGCACGGCGCTGACGCAAAACAACGTCAACGCGCCGAAGGGAAGCTTCGACGGGCCGCGGCAGTCGTATTCCATTGGCGCCAACGATCAAATCTTTTCCGCCGCCGAATACGCCAACGTCATCATCGCCTACAAGAATGGCACCCCCGTGCGGCTGAAGGACGTGGGCGACGTGGTGGACAACGTAGAAAACGTGCGGCTGGCCGGCTGGGTGGGACACAAACCGGCGGTGATCCTGGATGTTCAACGGCAGCCGGGCGCCAACATCATCCAAACGGCCGAGCGCGTGAAAGCGCTGCTGCCAAAACTCCGCACCGGGTTGCCGCCGTCGGTCAAGGTCTCGATTCTTACCGATCGGACGGAAACGATCCGGGCCTCAGTGCGGGACGTGCAGTTCACGCTGCTGCTGACCATCGGACTGGTAGTGATGGTGATCTTCGTGTTTTTGCGCAAGCTGTGGGCGACCGTGATTCCGAGCGTGTCGCTGCCGCTGGCGGTGGTGGGCACGTTTGGCGTGATGAAACTTCTCGGGTTCAGCCTCGACAACCTTTCGCTGATGGCGCTGACCATCTCGACCGGGTTCGTGGTGGATGACGCGATCGTGATGATCGAAAACATCGTCCGTTTCATCGAGCTGGGGGAGAAGCCATTGCAAGCCGCGTTAAAAGGCGCGCGGCAAATCGGGTTCACCGTGATTTCGCTGACCGTGTCGCTGATCGCGGTTTTCATACCGCTGATTTTCATGACCGGCATCGTGGGGCGGCTGTTCCGCGAATTTGCGATTACCCTGAGCGTAGCGGTGGCGATTTCGGCCATCGTTTCGCTGACGCTCACGCCGATGATGTGCGCGCGGCTTTTGCGGGCGGAAGCGGAAGAGAAGCACGTCGGTCTGTACCATCTGAGCGACCGATTTTTTAAGGGGATGCTGGCGGCGTACGAGCGCGGTTTGCAATGGGTCCTGCGGCGGCAGGCCTTCACGCTTGGGGTGGCGATCGCGACGCTGGTCGGGACGATCTGGCTTTACTTCATCGTCCCCAAGGGTCTGCTGCCCCAGCAGGACACCGGCCTGATCATCGGCGTCACCGATGCCGCGCAGTCCATTTCCTTCAAAGCGATGGTGGCACGGCAGCGCACCATCGCTGACATCGTTTTGAAAGACCCGGACGTGGTGAGCGTCGCTTCCTTCGTCGGCGCGGGAACGGTGAACCCGACGGTGAACGCCGGACGGCTCTACATCAGCCTCAAACCGCGCGACCAGCGCCAGGCCAGCGCGGGCGAGATTATCGCGCGCCTGCGAGACGCGACGAAAGAGGTCGAAGGCATTTCGCTGTTCATGCAGGCGGTTCAAGACGTGCAAATCGAAACTCGCGTTAGCCGGACGCAATTCCAGTACACTCTGCAAGATGCGGATGAAGCCGAGTTGGGCTTGTGGGCGACGAAACTGTTGAACCGGCTCCGCGAGTTGCCCGAGCTGGCGGACGTCGCCACCGACCAGCAACCCAATGGCTGGCAAGTCAGCATCGAAGTGGACCGCGAGAAAGCTGCGCGCCTGAACATCCTGCCGCAGGC
>Ga0137359_10005854_pt1 | contig 10168 bp, 7 predicted proteins | sample Mad1_40_16metaG_FD_108281 | JGI IMG/M metagenome (GOLD analysis project Ga0137359, IMG submission 108281) | Vadose zone soil microbial communities from Angelo Coast Range Reserve, California, USA - Mad1_40_16 metaG | ecosystem: Environmental > Terrestrial > Soil > Vadose zone | place: USA...
CCGTCGCCCTGGCGAGCCGGCGCAACGGCGCCGTCGACGTGGCTGTGCTGGGGACGTTCCCCGCCGTGAACGTCGGCCAGGACACGTGGGAGGGGTGGCGCATCCAGCGGCTGACCGCGACCGGGCGGCTCTGGCGGCATGCCGACGGGCCGACCGAGCTGATCGACCCGACGGAGGAGTGCGTACAGGAAGTCCCGGTCGCAGTAGCCGAGCAGCCGGACGGGAAGACGATCGTCGCCGGCACGGCCTGCCCCGACCGAGTCGACGCGGACACCTACTCACTGCTGATGCGCTACACGCCGGAGCTCGAACGCGATGTCGGCCGACCGCTCAAGCTGGCGGTCGTCGGCAAGCCCGTCGCCCGCACCGCCGGGCTGCGCGTCTCCCTCACGCTGCATGTCGCCCTGAACGGCCCGGCCCGCTTCATCGCCCGGGTCAGGCACGTCTCCGCCCGGGCGCACGGCGCGGCCGGCGCCCCGCTGCGCCTGCTCGGCTCGAGCAGCCTCGGCGGCGTCAGAGCGCCGTCCGCACCGGACACGGCCGCAGCCGATCTCAGCGGAGGGCCGGCGACGATCCACCTCGAGCTTCCTGCCGCGGAGCTACGCGCAGGCACCCGTTATGCCGTCTCGCTCGTCGCCTACGACGCGCGCGGCTACTCCGTGCGCGCGCTCGTGCGGCTACCGGCCGCGGCGACGGTTACCTCGACGCCGTGAACTGCCGTGCTCTCGCCCATGTCGGCACGCTCGCCGGGGTTGAGGACGTTGACGTTGGCATGGCCGGCCTCTCGCTTCGGCCAACGGCCCTTGGGGCTGTAGGCGACACCGCGAGGAAGCGCGTCGGAGATGGTGACCGTGAGCTCGAGGCTGCCGGTGTCGTTGGTGACGACGACAGAAGCGCCCTCGGCGAGCCCGCGCTCGGCGGCATCGTCGGGATGGAGAGCCACCGTGGCTGCTCCGAGCCGCCGGGCGATCTTCGCGTCGTTGGCGAAGCTGTCGTTGAGGAGCCAGGGCGAGGCCGGTGAAAGGAGCCGCAGCTGCCCGTCGCGGGGGCGCTCGTCCGCGAGTGGCAGCGGATGAGGAGGCAGGCCGTCAGCCTCGGCCCGGCTCGAGACGAGCTCGATCCTGCCACTGGGCGTCGGGAAGCGCAGGTCGGAGAACTGCACGACCGGCTCGGCGCTGATCGGCACGGTGCCCGCGGCGGCGAGCTCGGCAAAGCCGAGCCCGACGCCGGAGCGCTCGAGCACCGTTTCGATCACCGTTCTGTCGCTCTCGTACAACTCAGGCTCGCCGTAGTCCATCGCGTGCGCCAGGCGACGGAAGATCTCGGTGTTCGGCAGCGAGTCGCCCAGCGGCTCGACCGCCTTGACCTGGGCGGCAAGCGTCAGGTGGAAATACGACGCGACGAGATCGTCGAACTCGAGGAAGCTCGCCGCCGGCAACACGTAGTCCGCGAAGTCGGTGGTGTCGGTAGGGAACAGGTCGACAGCGACCGTGAGCAAGTCTTCGCGCCGCAGCGCCGCATGCAGACGCGCCTGCTCGGGATTCGAGGCAGCGATGTTGATGTTCCAGCAGAAGAGCGCTTCTGACCGTTCTCCGTCCTCGAGTGCGGCGGCGAGATCCATGTGACTGATCGGCTCAGGGGCGTCGCGGCCCAGGTGCGCCCCGGCGAGATAGTCCTCGTCGATCCCGCGAGACTCGGTCCCGTTCAGGTAGAGGAATCCGGCGCCCGGCTTGCCCAGGTTGCCGGTCACTGCGGGCAGGAGCGCGCACGCTCGCACGACGTTCCCGCCGGTCCGCTGCCGCTGGAGGCCTTGGCCGATCCAGAGGAGCGACGGGCCGCGCCCATAGATTCTCGCCGCCTCCTCGATCAGATTCGCCGGGACCCCGGTTACCTCTTCGCCCCAGGCGGGAGTGCAAACCGCGACGACCTCCTCGAGCGCGTCCCAGCCGATCGTGCGCTCACGAACGAACGCGTCGTCGACGAGACCGTCCCGAACGATCACGTGCAACAGGGCGAACGCAAGTGCGGCGTCGCTCCCTGGGAACGGCTGGAGATGCAGGTCCGCCGACGCGGCCGTCGCAGTACGCACGGGATCCACGACAACGACTCGAGCAGGCGATTCAGGCAACCAGTGTTCGAACGCGTGCGGTGCCGACGCGGACGGATTCGCACCCCAGACCAGGATGCACGTCGCACTGTCAGCGGTTCGCGGATCGAATCCAACCAGCGAGGTGCCGTACACGTACTCGAGCGCGACATGACCGGCCTTGTTGCAGATCGTGTCCGGATCGATCTCGGTTGCACCCAGACGGTGAAAGAAGCGCAACGGGAAGAAGTAGCCGAGGAGCGAGAACGTGCCGGTGTAGTGGGCGTTCAAGACCTTGCGGCCTTCGATGCCCCGCAGACGGCCGGCGATCCCTGCGAGCGCTTGCTCCCACGAGACGGCCTCGAACCGGCCCTCCCCCTTTTCGCCGACGCGGCGTAGCGGTCGTGTCAGCCGTTCCCCGGAATCAAGGTAGGCGCCGTTGTAACCGATCGAACACTTGCGACACAACCTGCCGCGGCTGACCGGGTGCGCGGGGTCGCCTCGCACGTGACGAATCGCCCCGTCACGCATGACCACCGCGATCCCGCAGGCGTCATAGCAATCGCGAGGGCACGTCGTGAGAACGACCTGGTCGACCATCAGGACGTCACGAGATGCACCGGCACCTTCGCGCGGCGCTGTACCCGGTACGGCTCTTGCGACCACATGAGGTCGGCGACGAACCGGTTGCGCGGCGGGTCGGCGGCCATCACGATCGCGACGCAGTCGAGCCGCGTCGCCTCACGCAGGATCCGCTTCGTCGCCTTGCGCGTCGCGAGCACCTGCGCCGTCGCCTCGACGTCGCGCTTGCCCAGCGCCTCGATCGCGGCCGCGACGACCTCCTTCTGCTCGTCCCACTCGCGCTTGTTCGGCATCAGCCCGGGATTCGGGAAGCCGAAGCCGGAGCCCCACACGCGCACGATCGAGAACACGTGCACGCGGCCGCCGCTCTCTCGCGCGAGCCGCGCGGCGAGCTCGATCGCCGCCGGCGTGATCGCCCGCCCCTCCGTCGCCAGCAGGATGCGGCCGGTCGAGGCCGCACCCTGCCCGGGATCGGAGGGACGCCGGAGTGCTCCGACGCCCCTCACCCAGTTCCCTACGGCCCCGACGGAACAGCGGCCGCGGTCGGAGCCTGCGTCGCCTCCCGCTTGTCCTCGACCTTCACCCGGTACCAGTAGAGCGGCAGGTACGAGAGCAGGGTGGCCCAGCCGAGGAGGTAATAGACGAGCGTATGGCCGATCTTCGAGTAGTAGATCCCGCCGTAGAGCCAGATGACGAAGTAGAGAACCGCCATCGCCAGCGCGATGTACTTGAAGAACTCCGGCAGCTTCACCGGCCGGCGCGCATTCGGCTTGTACTTCCGCAGTAGGTAGTAGCCGACGAGCACCGGGATGAACGAGAACGTGTAGCCGACGTTCGAGAACGAATAGATCTCGACCGCGCCGCCGGCGAGAACGAGCACGAGCGAGCAGATCACGTTGAAGAACATCGCGCGATCCGGCACGCCGTGCTTGTTGATCTTCTGGAACCAGCGCGGGAACTGCCCGTCGACCGACATCTGGTGCAGGGATCGCGCGCAGCCCATGATCGCGTTCAGCGCCGAGAGCGCCAGCGCAATGATCAGCATGAACGCGATCAGCCAGTTGAGCGCTGTCCCCCCTGCTCCGCCGAAGATCTTTCCGGCAAACGTGACGAAGATCGTCTTCGGATCGACGAGCGCCGAGTTCGAGAGCGCCTTCGCACCGATGACGATGATGAACGCGATCGGGATCAGGGTGTAGATGAAGAGCCCGTACGCGCCTTCGAGGTTCATCGCGATCTTCGCGTCCCGCTCCGGGTTCTTGCACTCGCCGATGTAGCAGGCGGCCGCTTCCATCGCGATCACGTTCCACGTGAGCAGGAACGAGTACGCGATGTAGACGGTCAGCCAGCCGTGGCCGCCGAGGCTCGAGAAGAAGCTCGTGCCGTCGAGATGATGGAAGCCCGACAGTTGGCCCCAGTGCGCCGTCGACGGCTTGAAGATCCACGCGATCGCGATGAACGTGAGCGGGATCATCGAGAGCAGCGCGAGCACGGTCGCGAAGGCGGTGCCGAACCGGATCCCGAGATACGCCGGGATGAAGAAGAGCAGGATCCCGACGATCGAGATGCCCACGGTCGACCACGCGATGAACGTGTGGATCGGCGTGAACCCGCTCGTCACGTTGAGATGGAAGCGGTCGGCGAGGTACGCCGACGCGAGGATCATGTTCAGCGGCGCCACCGGGAACCAGCCGAGCCAGTACGCCCAGGCCGTCACGCCGTTGATGTGCTTGGCCGCGCGGGGCCACTTCTCCCTATAGGCCGGGTACGCGTAGGACGGCGAGCCGCCCGACCGCTCGGGCATCATCGCCGACAGCTCCGCAAGGAGCAGACAGAGCAGGTACCCCGTGATTGTGATGACGATGATCACCGGGATTGCCGAAGCTCCCAGCGACGTCACCATGACAGGCGCGATTCCCGTGACGAGGATCGTTCCGGCGAGGCCGATCACGAATGCTCCCCACCAGTTCGTCTCCTGCTTCAGGCCACCGCCTGCATAGTCCAGCTCGTCCTCGTTCGACGCCAAATCGGGCCTCCTTGACGAAGGTGCTGCTGCCGCCCCGAAGCTGGCAGAACGCACCTTTTATTACAAGGAACCGGTAGAACAGGAATCGACGTCGAACAGTGGAGACGATGCACACAGAGCCGCCCGCCGAGTTCCTCGCGCGGTTCGCGCCGTTCGACGCGCTCGAGCCCGCGGAGCTCGAGGCGATCGCCGCGAGCGCCCTCGAGCGGCGGTTCGAGCAGGGAGCGACGCTCCTGCTCGAGGACGCCACCCCGGCCGACCATCTCGGGGTCGTCCGGGAAGGCTCGGTCGAGCTCGTCCACGACGGCGAGGTCGTCGATCTGCTCGGGCCCGGCGAGACCTTCGGCGAGCCGTCGCTCCTGAGCGGCCTCGCGCCGGCCTTCACGGTGCGTGCGCGCGAGGCGACGGTGTGCTTCCTCATTCCGCGCGACCAGGCAATGACGCTCTACGCCCGGCCGGCCGGGGCGACGCACCTCGCACGCACGTTCCGCAACCGGCTCGTGCAGACCGGCCACGTCGTGCACGCCATGCCCGAGCTCGGGACGATCCGCGTCGCGGAGCTGATCACCCGCGCGCCGCTCTTCTGCGAGGCGTCGATCACGATCCGGCGCGCGGCCGAGCTCATGACCGCCGATCACAGCTCGGCGATCCTCGTCCGCGACGGCGAGAGGCTCTCGATTCTCACGGACGGCGCGCTCCGGGCACGGGTCGTCACCGGCGAGATCACCCCGGAGAGCCCGGTCTCGCGGGTCGTCGAGCCGGCCGTGCAGGTCGGGCCGGAGCGGATCGCCGTCGACGCGGTCGTCGAGATGCTCGACCGCGGCGCCGACCACATCGCGGTCGTCGACGCGTCGCGTCAGGTGCTCGGGGTCCTCTCGGCCGCAGATCTCGCCGGGCTCGAGACGCGGAGCCCCTTCGCGCTGCGGCACGCGATCCTCAGCGCCCACGACGAGGACGAGCTCGCGGCCGCGGCGCAGCGCATGCGCGCACTTTTCCTCGCGCTGCTCGACGCCGGGATCGCGCCGCTCGACATCGGGCGTGTGCTCGCACTGCAGGTCGATTCGATCACGACGCGGCTGATCGAGCTCTCGATCGCACGCCGCGGTCCCGCGCCGGCGGCCTGGGCCTGGCTCGTGCTCGGCAGCACGGCGCGGCGCGAGTTCACGCTCGGCTCCGACATCGAAAACGCGCTCGCCTACGACGACGAGGAAGGCGCGGAAACGTACTTCGCGGCGCTCGGCGAGGACGTCGCGCGCGGCCTCCAGCACTGCGGCTTCTCGCTCGACCCGAACGACGTCGTCGCGAGCAACCCGCTGTGGCGCATGTCCGCGAACCGCTGGGAAGAGACGTTCCGCGCCTGCCTCGAGTCCCCCGACCGCTCGCACCTCGTCCGCGCGAACGTCGCGTTCGACTTCCGCCATGTGGCCGGCGGGCTCGAGGTCGCGCCGCCGCTCGTCGCCGTTCTGCGCGACGCGAAGAACCACCCGGACTTCGTGCGCCGGATCGCGCGCAGCGCCACCGACTTCAAGCCGCCGCTCGGCTTTCGCGGCGCGCTCGTGACGTCGTCGAACGGCGACACGAAGGGCGTCGACCTGAAGGCCGGCGGCGTGATCCCGATCGCCAACATGGCGCGCTTTCTCGCGCTCTCGGCCGGTGTCACGATCTCGAGCACGACCTCGCGGCTCGCCGCCGTGCACGACGCGGGTGCGCTCGACGACGACACTGCGGCCTCCCTCGACGAGGCCTTCGCCGTGCTGATGCGCGTGCGGCTCGAGCACCACGCGAGGCAGCTCGAGGCCGGCCTCGCCACCGACAACATCGTCGACCCCGACACGCTCCCGCCGCTCGCCCGCGCCCAGCTGCGCGAGGCGTTCCGCGCGATCGCCGCCGCGCAGAAGCGGCTCTCGGTCTACGTGCCGCTCGGCATGTAGCTCGGCGCCGCGTCGGTGCGCCAGACCGGCCTGCGCAGGAGGATCGCTGCGCTCGCCGCGGAGCAGGCAAAGAGGAACGCTGCGAGCGCGAAGAGCGGCACGGCGCTGCCGAGCGTCGTCAGGAGCCAGCCGGAAACGAGCGTCGTCGCGGCGATGAGCGCGTATTCGCGTGCGTTCCAGCGGACGGTCAGGCTGCGGCGGGAGGCCGGGTCGACGCGCGCCTGCGCCGCGTCGACCACGAGCGGCCACGCGCCGGTCGTGGCGAGCGCCGTCGCGAAGAGCGCTGTGACGAAGACCGAGAGGCTGAGTGCCGCGCAGAGCACGACGCAGAAGCCCGCGCCGCCGCCGAGGAGCAAGAGGATCGTCCGCCGCGGCCCGCTGCCCCGGGCGATGAGCCGCGCCGCAACCGTCCCGGCGATCTTCGAGCCGGCGACGCCCGCGGTGACGAGCCCGATCGCAAACGGCGCGAGCCCGAAGTTGCGCGCGAGAACGACCGGCGCGAGCGGCAGCAGCAGCGCCAGCGCCGCAACGAGGAGCAGATCCGGTACCTGAACGGAGAGCCCGCGCGACGGCGCCGCAGGTAGCGGCTTGGCGGCCACGGGCGACACGACGGCGCACCGTCGCCAGACCACCAGAGCGACGACGATGACGCCGATCGCGAGCGCCGAGCTCGCGCGGAGCCCGGTCACCTCCGCGAAGCCGAGCGAACGCGCGCCGCCGGCGAACGCGCCGGTCAGACCCGAGCCGACGAGGCCGCCGAGCGTGTAGATCGCATAGTGCGAGAGAAAGCCGTGCCCGCTGTCGGGCTCGCCCGAACGGCGGCTGAGGATCAGCTGGCTCGCGACCCAGAACATGCCGAGGCCGGCGCCGACGACCGCTGCGCCCACTGCGAGCAGCGCCAGCCCCGATGCGAACGCGAGCGTCGTGCTGCCGAGACCCATGATCGCTACCGCGACGCCGAGCAGCCTCGGCCCGCCGCCCACGCGCGCCCCGACGACGCCTGCGCTGAGCGCGCTCAACGCGATCACGAGCGTGCTGACAGCGAGCACGTCCCCGGCGACCGCGGCCTTCGCGCCCGTCGCAACGACGTGCAGCGGCACGCTGAGCGCCATGTTCGCGAAGGCGAAGCCCGCGGCGCCGGCAACGATGTAGAAGCGCCTGCTCATGCGGCGCGGTACCCGAGACCCTCGGAGACACGATCGGCCGCGCGGAGAACGGCCGGCACGATCTCAGACTCGAGCCGGCCCTCGACGCGATGGCGAGGGCCCCAGACCGAGATCGCAGCGACGGTCGCGCCGCGGTGGTCGCGGATCGGCGCTGCGACGCCCGCTCCGGCCTCCACGCCCTCGCCGATCCGCACGAGATAGCCGCGGCGGCGGATGGCCGCGAACTCGAGCTCGCTGGGAACCGGCAGCCCGTCGCCCGGCGTCGAGTTGCGCAGCTGCTCGTCGATGACGGACTGGCCCTGGAACGCCAGGAGCAGGAACCCTGTGGCGCCGGCGGTCAGCGACTGCCGGTAGCCGACCCAGTCGACGTTGACGGTGACATGTGGGCTCGATGCCTGGTCGATGTAGACGACCTCGTCGCCGTCGAGGAGGCCCAGGTAGGCCGTCTCCTCTGTCGTGTCACGCAGCTCGCCGAGCACATCCCGTGCTATCGCCCGCGCGGGGAAGCGGTTGAGCACGAGACCCGCAAGCGAGACAACGCGTAACCCGAGCCGGTAGCCGGCGGCCGTGCTTTCGAGGAGGCCGTGCCGCTCGAGCGCAGCGAGCAGCCGCGAGGCGGTGCTCCGGTGCACGCCGAGCCGGGCAGCGGCTTCTGCGACCGTCAGCTCGGACTGGCCCTCGTCGAAGAACCCGAGGATCGTCAGAGCCCGGTCGACGGCCTGCGCGCCGGTGGCGGCGTCCATGCGCATATCCTACACCATTGCGCGCACATCGTGCACGCCACTCCGCGAATTGTGCGCGGGTCTACGTCCGGCCCGGAATCCACTCCGTGCCGGCGAGCGGGACGCGCGCCATCGCCGCCGCCTCGACCGTCAGCGCGACGAGGTCCTCCGGCTCGAGGTTGTGGACGTGCGACTTGCCGCAGGCGCGCGCCAGGGTCTGCGCCTCGAGGGTCATCACGCGCAGATAGTTCGCGACGCGCCGCCCGGCGACGACCGGATCGAGCCGTGCCGCGAGCTCCTCGTCCTGCGTCGAGATGCCCGCCGGATCGCGGCCGGCCTGGTAGTCGTCGTAGTAGCCCGCGGCACTGCCGATCGCGCGGTACTGCTCGTCGAGCTCGGGGCTGTTGTCGCCCATCGCGATCAGCGCCGCGGTGCCGATCGAGCAAGCGTCGGCGCCGAGCGCGAGCGCCTTCGCCACGTCCGCGCCGGTGCGGATCCCGCCCGAGACGATCAGCTGCACCTGCCGGTGCAGACCGAGCTCCTCGAGCGCCTCGATCGCGAGCGGCAGCGCAGCCAGCGTCGGAATGCCGGCGTGCTCGATGAAGACGTCCTGCGTCGCGGCGGTCCCGCCCTGCATCCCGTCGAGCACGATCGCGTCCGCGCCGGCCTTGACCGCCAGCTGCACGTCGTAGTACGGCCGCGAGGCGCCCACCTTCACGAGCACCGGCTTCTCCCAGTCGGTGATCTCGCGCAGCTCGTGGATCTTGATCTCGAGGTCGTCCGGGCCCGTCCAGTCCGGATGGCGCGACGCGCTGCGCTGGTCGATCCCGACCGGCAGGTCGCGCATCGCCGCGACGCGATCGGAGATCTTGTGGCCGAGCAGCATCCCGCCGCCGCCCGGCTTCGCGCCCTGGCCGACGACGATCTCGATCGCGTCGGCGCGTCGGAGGTCGTCGGGGTTCATGCCGTAGCGCGACGGGAGCAGCTGGTAGACGAGCGTCTTCGAGCTCTGCCGCTCCTCGGGCGTCATGCCGCCGTCGCCGGTGGTCGTCGACGTGCCGACCTCGGTGGCGGCGCGCCCGAGCGCCTCCTTCGCCGGTGCCGAGAGCGCGCCGAAGCTCATGCCGGCAATCGTGATCGGGATCTTCAGCTCGAGCGGCTTCGAAGCAAAACGCGTGCCGATGACGACGTCGGTGCCGCAGCGCTCGCGGTAGCCCTCGAGCGGGTACCGCGAGATGCTCGCACCGAGCAGCAGCAGGTCGTCGAAGTGGGGCAGCCGGCGCTTCGTCCCGAAGCCGCGGATGTCGTAGATCCCCTCGCGCGCCGCACGCTGGATCTCGGCGATCACGTGCCGGTCGTAGAGGTACGACTCCTTCAGGCCGGGCTGCGTGCTCATCAGTACGCCCCGGCGTTGTCGATCTTGAAGTTGTAGAGCTCTCGCGCCGAGCCGTACCGGCGGAACGCGCCGGGATCGACGTCGGTGAAGCCCGCGCGCTCGAGCAGGCCGCGCAGCTCCGCGACGTGGTGGGTGCGCAGCTCCTTCTCGATGCAGTCCGCGCCGAGCCCGGCGACGCTGCCGCGGACGTAGATGTGCGTTTCGTAGATCGAGTCGCCGAGCGCCTCGCCGGCGTCGCCGCAGACGACGAGCGCGCCGC
>Ga0137359_10005855_pt1 | contig 10166 bp, 2 predicted proteins | sample Mad1_40_16metaG_FD_108281 | JGI IMG/M metagenome (GOLD analysis project Ga0137359, IMG submission 108281) | Vadose zone soil microbial communities from Angelo Coast Range Reserve, California, USA - Mad1_40_16 metaG | ecosystem: Environmental > Terrestrial > Soil > Vadose zone | place: USA...
ATTTCCCGTCCCGCGTCGCCTGTTGCTGCTCGACCAGCCATGCGCCTCCCGTCCCCGTGAAGCACTGTCCGATGCGATCGAAAGGTGCTTTGCTCCAGTAATCGTGATTCCCAGGAACGCCATAGGCGGCGATTTGATGCCGGCGAAAATCTTCAAGGCTTCCGCCAAGTACTTGGTTTGTTCGATCAAATCACCCGTGAAGCAAACAAACTCTGGCGAAAGCGCATTTATCTGCCGGACGACCGATTCGAGATAACGCGTATTGCCGTTGTGATGCACATCGGTAAAGTGGACGAAGCGATGCGCGGGTTTGCCTCGGCTGAGCCGGATTTTCCGGACCTTGACCCAGCCGGGCTCCAGCCATTTGGCGTCGGCCATCACCAACAGAGGGCTGGAAGCTAACGCCGCCCAGAAAAACCGGCGCCGGCTGATTTTGCCAAGTTTCACATGCCGTTGTTCTTTTGCAGCCAACCAAGCAGAAAGTAACACACTTTTGTGCGGCGAGGTGTCTTGGTTCCCATTTGACAAGCGACGCGCAATCCCTGGTTCACGCTAGAGAGCGGTTGAGGTGCTTGCTGATATCTGACCCAATGCCGCAATTTTGAACAGCGATCCTCAAATGACTATGTGCGGCACGATTGGGAATGCCCGGCCATGACACTTGAACAACGGATTCTTTTCCCACAGCGGAACCCGGCCCGACCCGACAGTTGGCAAAATGGGCCACGAACTCTACTCTACCAGGCCGGCTGCGCCATCTGCCACGACGCCGAGCACCGCGCAGAAATGGTCCCCGACTTGCACACGCTCAAGCACCCGGCAACCGCCGATTACTGGACTCAATGGATAACCGCCAGCAAACCCGCGTCCATGATGCCCGCGTTCACCAAGAGCCACGACGGGCCATTAAACGAACAACAAATTGCTTCACTGGCGGATTATCTAGAGATGTCCAAGGGGTCGTAACAGGAGTTCTCGCGGTACCAGGTTCAATGCTTTGGTTAGCTGCCCGACAGGTGATTGAGTGCTGCCGCAGCGTCTCTGGGCAACAACTAAATCCCATGGCAGCGAATGATCCGCTCGTTCAATTGTTGGCTCTGACTCGAAAAAACTCTGCCGGGTCGCCTTCAATCGGCACCAGCAATCCCGTCGGACCATTTGTTCCCATTACCAGAACGCCATAGGGGAGCCAATCCGTGAGATTCGTGGAGTATAGCGCTTGATAACTCACGCCAGAAATACCATACCAGCTAATCGCGAGATTGGTGCCTTGCAAACCGGCTCCCAGCGCGGGAGAAATCGTGCTCAGCGCCAGGTAATCTTGATTTGTGGTTGCATCAGTGACGCTCGCGTAAGCCCGGGTCCGAGGAATGAACGCCAGTGTATTGAGCGCTGGCATCACGCTTCCACTCCATCCGGGAGGAACGCCAAAACTATACCGACCCTGGGCGTCGCTCGTCGCGGAAAGAAGGCCGCCGGCTTCCTGCAATGTCACGCCGGCCACAGCTTGGCCGTTGGTGTCAGAAATAGTCCCCATGATTAACGGCACCGTAATGCTGAAAGCGCCGGTATAGACCTGCGACATTGGTTGACCAAATAAGTCCTCGAGTGCCGGACCGGCTTCGATCCTGTAATTGCCAGGAATATTCAATGGCGGAAAAGAAAGCTGGAGAGTGTTTGGCCCAGGCAAAAAGAGCGTGAGATTTGTGGACAGAAGCGGCCCATTGGGAGTGACTATTACGAAGTCATTTGGTGCGGCGGTGGCTGGATTGACCGCAGCATTGAATTCCAAGGTGAGCTGGCTAACAACATTGGAAACGAGGCCGGCGGGCGAGTTTGAAATAATCGCCAAGCCAGGCCAGGAACTGGCCGCGAAGACTGTGCCGGTATTTCCAGGCACTGCGCCCATGGCTCCTGCTACCGAGACTTCACCGGTAAACGCATTCGCGAGCGAATACAGCGCGATGCGCCCGCCGCCGCCTCCCCCGCCGTTATACAACTCTCCCCCGCCACCGTTAGCGGCAATTTGTCCAGCTCCGGCCAGTTTCCGTGCGCTGAGCCAAATGCTTCCGCCCGAGCCACCGCCAGCATTGTCCTGGAGCCCGTCGCCTCCTTTTGCGCTGACTAAACCGTCCACGGTGAGCTGGCCAGCCACTGTGAGACGAATGGCCCCACCGCCTTCGGAACCGCCGATGGCAGTTCCTGAACCATTGCCGCCGCCGCTGCCGCGTTGGGTAGGCTGGCTGGCCGAACCATAGGCGCTTCCTCCAGCGGCCCCGGAAGCGGCTGCTCCCCCTGTGCCGCCGTAACCCCCGCCAGAGCCCTGATTGGAGAGTGTGCTGCCAGCGCCTGGTCCGTTCGTTTGTGAGTAACCTTTCGAATCAACGTGAAGCACTCCACCTGAGGCGATGACCATGTCCTCGAGCACAGCTAAGTTTAGGTTGGTATCGCCCGCCGAAACAGTGAGGCTGCCCGCAGAAATGACAACGTTGCTGAAGGCCGGGATGTTACCTTGCATTTCTGCGGTCGCACCGTTACGAATCGTCAGACTCGGAGCAAGCCCGAATGTCAGTGAGAGCGGAGTGGTAGCGCCGCTGAGAGTGCAATTATCCAGAACGAGTCCGCCAGTTGGCTGGGCATTGTCTTTGAAATAAATCGTGCCAGCGCCGCCAGCTTCGAATCCCGAGCCGCCGCACGCCGAAAGAGGCCCGGTCAGGAGGTTCGTAGTATATCGAAGCGAAATTCGGCCACCGCCTCCTCCTCCGCCTCGGCTATTGCCCTTTCCACCAGAAGCCGAGATTGTGCCATTGCCAGATAAGTTGGTAATTTCGAGCCAGAGACTGCCGCCAGCGCCGCCGCCGCTATTAAAGTCGCCGTCCAACCCTGATGCACTCACCGAACCGTTCAACGTAAGCGAATTAGCAATCAGGTGCAAAGCGCCGCCACCGATGCCACTGAAAGGGGGAAATGAACTTCCACTGCCGTTCCCACCGGACCCGCCATTACGCACCGGCATCAGTGCCGAATCATAAACTTGTCCAACCCCAAATCGTCTGACACCACCATAGCCACCATGTGCGCCGCCGCTACCCTGACCGCTCACCGAGTAACCCGTCCCGGAAGAGTCGCCGCCTATGCCGTCGAGGGTGATGCCACCGCCCGAATCAATGGTAGCATCGCGAAGCAAAAGCGTGCCGGTTTGGGCAACCCAACCGTTTGAATGCACGAGCAAATCGCGGACGCTGCCCAATGCATTTGCAGTGCCGCCATTCTGGATCACTACGTCAAACGTGCCGCTGGCTGAGACTGCAGTGTTGGTAGATTTCATTCCGCCGTTATCGACTAGCACCGTGGCCACGGAATTGTTGTTCGCTTTCGAGTAAATGGTTCCAGCACCACCCCGGACAAAGCCAGCGCCACCTTTGGCCGAAAAGGTTCCGGTGAATGAATTGCTGGTGTAGTAAACGGCGATTCGACCGCCACCACCACCTCCAGCATTTGGCAGATTGCCCGCGCCGCCATCGGCGGCGATGGTACCCGAACCGGACAACCCACCGACCGTCAGCCAAACGCTGCCGCCGGCGTTACCGCCGTTGTTTGTGCTGGAGAAACTCGAGGGCGCCGCGATGCCGTTGGCGGAAATGCGCCCGTCGAGCGCCAGCGGGCCAGAGACAGTCATCCGCAGCGTGCCGCCGCCACCCGCCCCTGCTACAACTAAGGTACCGCCACCTCGACTGCCAGTAGAGAACGGACTCGACGCCGAATCGTAGGCCAACCCGCCCAGAGAACCAGCGCCGCGTCCACCATAGCCACCATGGCCTCCTCCGCCCGAGCCCGACGAAGAGGTTTGACCAATGCCCTGGCTGGTGGTCCCAGGACCGTCGGCAGAAATACGACCGGCGATATCGGCCCGGTCAGAGACATTCAGCGTCAATGTCGAAGAGGAGCCGGAGGACAAGGTGGAGTTCGAGTCGATGGTGAAGTGGCTCACAGTGAGCGAGGAAAAGTATGGACTCAAGATGGCTCCGCCGAGGACTCTTGACTCGCCAAAGGTGTTCAACAGGATAAACGTGTTTGTCCCCTTAATGCCGCCATTATCAGCAACCAAAGTGGGGCTCGAATTGCTGTCCCCCTTTGAATAGATCGTTCCGGCGGCGCCGGCGCCCGCGCCGTTTCCGCCGCGAGCAGTCATGGTCCCTGCGAAATTGTTGCTGGAATAATTAATGGCAATGCGGCCGCCGGAACCACCGCCACCGTAGGGCACCCCACCAGCCCCGCCGTTGGCTGAGAGCGCGCCCGTTCCCGATAACCCGCCCAGCACCAGCCCAATGCTGCCGCCGGAACCGCCCCCGGCCGCACTGCCGCCTCCCGAAGTAGCGTCCACGGAAATTTTCCCGTCTAATCGAAGATTTCCCAGGACAGTCAATCCTAGCGCCCCGCCGCCGGAGCCGCCAATTTGCATCGTTGGATAACTGCTAACAACGCTGCGGCCGCCGCTGCCCACGTTGACAGGCGCGCCTTCCTGATCGTACCAGTTGCCACCGTTGGCGATGCTCGAGAGCAGTTGGCCAAATCCGCCGTAGCCAGCATGTCCGCCGCCCCCGCCGACTGAGCCGTTGAGTTGGCCGGGGCCCAACCCGGAATTGGCGGGAGCGCCTCGGCCATCCATAGGAATACTGGCGCCTTGGTCCAGGAACGCATCACCCAGGACGGTAATGTACAGCGTCGCGGTATTAGTCGTCGTGGTAACAATTGCGGAATTCGAGCGAACCAGGAGATTGCGAATCGTCTGCCGGTTCAAGCTAGGCGCCGCAGCGATAGCCCTCCCTTGAACCGTCAGATCGGCTGCGTTCGTAAATTGCAACAGAGTTGCCGCTCCCGCGTTGCCGCTATTATCGAAAGTTACCGCACCTGTTGTACCGGAGGTCCGCAGGAAGACTGTGCCCGCACCGCCCCACTGCCAGCCCGAGCCGCCAACTGCAGAAAAGGCTCCGATGAAATTGTTGGTGGCGAACTCGATCGCAATGCGTCCTCCACCGCCGCCGCCGCCGTATATCGGTTCGCCTGCGCCGCCATTGGCAGCCAACGTCCCTGATCCCGAGAACGTTTGGGCCGTGGCCCAGATACTGCCGCCTGAACCTCCGCCCGAGCGGCTGTTGGTGGCGTCTTGTCCGTTGGCGGTCGCGATTCCGTTAAGCCGGTAGGTTCCACCGATAATCAGTCGTATCAAACCGCCGCCGAGGCCACCGCTGCCGGCGTAACTGCCGCCACCGCTGCTGCCCAGGGTCGCCGGCTCGAAAGGCGAACCATACGGCGTGCCGCCCGGAGCGTTGCTTGAACTGAGCCCGCCGAATCCACCGTAAGCCCCGCCGCCCCCGCTCAACGTGCTACCTGCGCTTCTTCCCAAGCCAGGGCCTCCAGCCAGACCACGGCTATTGACATTTATAGCGGCGCCCGATTCGACTTCGAGATCACCGTTAATCGTCAAAAAGAGGCCGGCATTGGTTGAGGCCACGGCGAACTGATAACTGACCAGTACTGTTGCCCCATCCTGGATGAAGGAAGCAGGCGTGCGCTGGAGCGTGGTGAATTGGTTGCTCATCCCAACCGTGTAATCGACGTTATTGGTATAGGTGATGGTGTCGGTCAGGTCGCGCACGATAACCGACGGGGGAAGAATATTCGCATTGGCCAGAGTCGCCGGATTGGTGCTGGTCAATAGCTGGGGCTCGTCTGAAATAGAGGTATAAGTATTGACCATGCCGCTGGCCGAAGCGCTGTGGGTCAGCGTGGAACCTGTGGCGGCGCGCAAACTGGCGAACGAATGAGGACCATCTACGGTGAGCACACTGTTGCTGATAACGATGTCCAGCCCATCATAATTGGTCATCAGCGGGCTGATGAGGGTGTCGTTGGTGAACACGATGGCGGAAGCCCTCAGCCCCAGGAGAAGAGTGGCCATTAGACTGATATATGTTTTTTGCATAATCATGGCAACTTGTTCAATCTACGGCGCCTGGCAGCGGTAAAATCGCCAGGGCGAATTGGGCGGCGGTGTATCAACGAATTGGTACAGTCCGGGGTCGGTTTCTTGCGCCGGACCGAGAAAGGACCAATCTTTAAGATTAGTCGAGGCCCATACGCCATAATTGGCGGTGGCTGTGCCAAGGAAATTGAACTGGAAAGCGCCATTGTTCCAGCGGGAGGCGGCGCTCAGAATTTGCGGCGGCGCAGGCAGAAGAACATTGAAGGTTACGGTTGCGGCGGCGGAAACAGCAAGGCCATCATCGGCGCGAAATTGGGTTGCGGCGTAGCCCATGCCGACCTCATTAGTGCCCGGCGCGAAAATGACGCGGCCAGCGGCATCGGTCACAGGTGCCTCCGGCAGCAGGATGGGTGGACCACGCAAGCCGAAGGCGTATTGGAACAAGGCTCCCTTTGCGGGTGGCGAAACGATCTTGAAAGTGAGCGCGTCGCCATCCGGGTCGTTGCCTTGCAACGTCAGCAGCAAATCGTGATTGACATAACAGGAGGCAATGTGATCCAGAGCGATAGGAGGAGCGTTCGAGGCGGTGGTGATAGCCAGGCTATGCGTCCCACCGGCCGCGATGGTTACGATATTGCTGAGGGCAGCCGGGGCAACAGTCTGGCCGTATGAATTATAGCCCCATCCAATCAGCGACTCGTCCGAGCCCAGCGCCAGATTGTGCCAACCACCGCCGGCAATGGAGGCGACGGTGGTGAGGTTGGACGGAACATTGATCTGCCCCTGGCCATTATAGCCCCAGGCCACGACCGTACCGTCGCCGCGCAAAGCCAGACTGTCATATAAACCTGCGGCGAGCCAAACGACATTGGTCAAGCCTACAGGCACATTGCGCTGGCCGTAGGTGTTGTTGCCCCACGCCGCCACTGTCCCGTCACTCCGCAACGCCAGACTGTGATACCAACCGGCGGCGATCTGCACGGCATTGGTCAGTCCCGGCGAGAGGGTCACTTGCCCTTCTGAATTATCGCCCCAGCCTGCGAGCGTGCCGTCGCCGCGCAAAGCCAGGCTGTGGGAACCGCCTGCTGCCACGGCAACCACATTGCTGAGTGCTGGCGGGACATTGGCCTGCCCAAGGTTGTTCCTGCCCCAAGCGAGCACCGTTCCGTTTTTCAGCAACGCCAGGTTATGAAAACCGCCGGCAGCAATCGAGCCGGCGTTGGTTACGGCAGGGGGGACGTTGGTCTGACCGTAAGTGTTGTTGCCCCACGCAGCCATACTGCCATCCCGATGTAAGGCCAGGCTATGGCTTAAACCGCCTGCCAGCGCCGCCACTTTTCCCAGATTCGCCGGTATCTGGATCTGGCCGGAGGAATTATCCCCCCAGGCGTTGGCTCTGCCGCCCAAAATGAACTGCTGGTCTGCTCCATAGACCACTTGAGAAATGTTGCTGGCAACCAGGCGGAAATGAATGACTTGTCCGTTGGTTAAACCTGAGAGCGACGCTTCGATATGCGCGACACCGATGGTGGCCGAGAAATCTGAACTGCTCGTGCGTGGACCGTAAGCAGTGCTGATTCCCCATTCGAACCAACCGGTAGCCATGAAACCGCTCGGCGCCAGCATGCCATTAAGTTTCGCGCTGCGAGTGGTGATCTGGGTCGCGGGTTGAGTAAAGACAAACAGCGGCGCTTGCAGGTTCACAATGACATTCGCCGCGGGCGAATCGGCGTCTCCATCCGACGCCGCAAACTGGAAGCTTGTATAAGGCGCACCCACCCCGCCCTGCGCCGGCGCGAAGACAACCCGGTAGAGCGGATCGGTGATTGGTGTTTGAGCACTGAGAATGGCCGCGCCGCGTCCTCCAGCGACATACTGATAGAGTGCCCCCGTGGAAGGCAGGGACGCGATGCGGAAACTGAGGAGATCCCCGTCGATGTCATTCGCCGCCAGGGTGATGACAACATCCTGATTCACCGGACTGGTCACTACCTGGGGAAGCGCTACCGGCGGCGTGTTCGGCAGCAGCATGATATTGTGGGAATCCCCCGCTCCGATGGCGACCACGTTGTTAATGCCTGCGGGCACGCTCGCTATGCCAAGGCTGCTGGTATCATAACCCCACGCGGCGACCGTACCGCCCGCGCGCAAAGCCAGCATGTGCAGGCCCCCGGCTGAAATGGCGACAAAATCGGTGATACCGACCGGGTAGTTGATGTTCCAGTGGTTATAAAGATTGTCGCCCCAAGGCGTAAGCGTGCCATCTGCTGAGAGCGCCCAGGCATCGTAAAAGGTGCCAGTGCACGCGACGACGTTGCTCAATCCTGCTGGGACGGTAGTCTGGCCATAATCGCCAAATCCCCAAGCCACAACCGTGCCGTCGGATTTGCTCGCCAAAGTGAACTCGGCCCCAGCGGCGATGGCCACCACGTTGCTCAAACCCGCCGGAACATTCGTTTGGCCAAAATTATTGACGCCCCAGACAGTGATTCGCCCGTTGGCGCCGAGCGCCACGCTGTGAGAACGGCCTGCGGCCAAGGCCACGATATTGTTCAGTCCGGCCGGGACATAAACCGGTGTAGCCGTCGAGCGATCCCAGAAGCTTCCCCAGGCGAGGACTGTTCCATCTGACTTCAGGGCAAGGGTTTGATAAAAGCCGCTCGCGATGGCAACTACGTTGGTCAAGCCTGAGGGGAGGTTGGTCTGCCCGCGGCCGTTCCATCCCCAAGCGGCGACGGTCGCGTCTGCGCGCAGCGCGGCGTTGAACTCGCTGCCGGCCGACACGGCGACAATGTTGCTCAGCCCGGAAGGCAGGTCCGTTTGCCCATAGCTGTCATCACCCCAAACGCGCAACCTGAAGCCGGTCGCAAAGAATTGGGGCGCGCCATAGATGACGCCCAGGCTGTTGCTGGCAGCGAGTCGGAATTGATAGCTTTTGGAGGCCGCCAGATTGGCTATCGCCGCGCTTACGCGCACCACCACAGTTCCGCTGCCGACGCTGACGGGCGCAGTCGTTTGTGTGTAACTCCCGCGCTGACCCCACTCAAACCACGCGCTCGTCAGCAGTTGATTGGGCACGACCATCCCGCCAAGGGTGGCGCTAGTCCTGGTAACGGCTATCGCTGATTGCGTCGTTGCGAAGGCCTTGTCCGTAATGATATTCATGGTTACCGTGGCCGCCACAGAATCATCCATGCCGTCGTTGGCGACGTAAGAGAAGGTGAAGGTGGGATTGCCCGTAACGCCGACCGGCGGCGCGAAGATGACTCGGCCGGCATTGTCGGTCAGGTCGGTATTGGGCGCTGTAATTAACGCCCCGCGCGTCCCGTTGACGTACTGGTACAACGCGCCGGCCACAGGCAATGAGGACACACGGAAGTGAATCGCGTCGCCGTCCGCGTCGGAACCGGCAAACTGAATGAGGAGGAGGTCCTGATTGGCCAGGCCGACCAGATTTACGGGAAAAGCTTGAGGTGGACTATTGGAAGCCAGCGCCAGACTGTGATCGAATCCCGCGGCGACCGCCACCACGTTGCTCAGGCCAGTGGGCACGGCAGACTCGCCATAATTGTTGTACCACCAGGCGGTGACCGTTCTGTCCGCCGTCAAGGCGACGTTATGAAAAAGACCGGCCACGAGCGAAAGAACGCTGCGCAATCCCGCCGGAGCAACGGTCTGATTGAATTCATTCTCACCGGCCCCCGCAACTGTTCCGTCCACTTTCAACCCCAGATTGTGGTAGCCGCCCGCCGTCGCGGCGGCGACCTTCCCGATTGCCGGCGTCAAGGTCTGATTCTCGTTGGTGCGCCCCCAGGCGAGCATGGTTCCGTCGGCCTTTAAGACCAAAGTGTGATAACGGCCGCCCGCAACACCCACAAGGTTGCTCAAACCGGCGGGGACGGTGGTCTGTCCGTCCGAGTTGCGCCCCCAGGCGGCGATGGTCCCGTCGGCCTTGAGCGCGAGGCTATGATTGCCGCCGGCGGAGATGGCCACAACGTTGCTCAAGCCTGGAGGCACGCTGGTTGCGCCATAGGAATTGTCGCCCCAGGCAGCGACGGTGCCGTTGGACTTGATAGCCAGGCAGTGCGCTTCGCCGCAAGCAACGGCAGACACGTTGCTCAGGCTAGGCGGCACATTGATTTGGCCATAAGTATTATCCCCCCAGACCAGGACGCTCCCA
>Ga0137359_10005856_pt1 | contig 10165 bp, 14 predicted proteins | sample Mad1_40_16metaG_FD_108281 | JGI IMG/M metagenome (GOLD analysis project Ga0137359, IMG submission 108281) | Vadose zone soil microbial communities from Angelo Coast Range Reserve, California, USA - Mad1_40_16 metaG | ecosystem: Environmental > Terrestrial > Soil > Vadose zone | place: USA...
ATACCATCGAGTCATTTCTTGAGTGAGCCATCATGAATACAACGCGATAAATGCTGACAGTTCTCAGCCATCTACGCATTCACTACCCAAATGTAAAGGTATTCCACGAAAACAGAAGGGATATACCACAAGGTGTGGAGGTCTGGCACCCTGGTACGTACATCGTCCCCAAGACCTTACCGCTGAACAAACTATCTATCACAGGTGAGGGTGCTCATAAAATCGATCTGGTCATAACTCTTGGAGGCGATGGTACAATTCTCCATGCCTCGTCCTTGTTCAAGGTCGGGGCTGTGCCTCCTGTCCTTAGTTTCTCTATGGGTACACTTGGTTTTCTCCTGCCATTCCGTTAGTCCGCGCTTTCCTTTTCTCTAACGCCCTCAGACACGTATTTGGGCTCTTTTACAGACGTCGATGACTTCTCAAAAGCACTGGAAAGCGTATTTCAAGGGAAAGCCACGGTGTTGTACAGGATGCGTCTATCCTGCGCCTTTTTCGATAAAGATGGGAATAACCTAGGCAAGGAGGGTGGAGGTACTTTTTATGCATCTCCCTTTACCAAACGCAATGAATCAATGATTCCCTAGATTGGCAAGTAATGAACGAAGTTGCTCTGCATCGAGGATCAAGCCCTCACCTAAATACAATTGACGCTTACGTCGATGGGCAACACCTTACCGAGGCCGTCGTAAGTATCATTCCAAAATTTGCGAGTTTTTGTAAAATACTAATTCCATTCCCAGTCGGATGGTTTGATTGTTTCAACACCAACAGGTTCGACGGCTTACTCTCTTTCTGCCGGTGGCCCAATCGTCCATCCATCACTGAGCGCTCTCGTCCTGACACCTATCTGTCCCCGAAGCCTATCTTTCCGCCCGCTCGTCTTTCCAGCGTCTTCTTCTATTACCCTTCGAGTATGTCTTTCCCGAATGTGCCATCATGTGTGGTCTTCCTCTCTCATCTCTCTAATTCTCAACTGCTCGCAGATAGGTGACCGCAGCCGTGCCCCTGCGGGAGTTTCCATGGATGGACAGGCCTCCCATGTTTTGAATCCTGGGGATTCTGTCACTGTCCGCTCATCATTGCACCCTATCCCCTGCATCAATCGGTCTTCGATATCTGACCCCGCTTTCGATGCCCAAGGAGAAGGGGCGGGTCCTGGAAAGGAAGACGACTGGGTGCGAGATATCAACAATCTTCTGCAGTACAATGCCACTTTCCGTAGCAAGGCACTATTGAGACATAGCCGAACATGAGACCAACGCGAAGCCGCCTATTTCATCCTTGTTGCAATTCGCGTCACGGAGGCTTCTGCATCGTGGCCTCAGTTGGCCGGTGGTCTTGCACTATATTACCATATACAGTTTTTGCTACAAGAATCGGACGGGCAACCATAAAGTCTCAATCTTTATTTAATATACTGATGGGTATCGTAGGCTGAAAACACGACTGGATACAACTGATGCGACCATTATTATAGTAAGACATGGTGGGATGACAGAAAGATGGCGTAGTGAGCAGCTCTACGAGCTATGAGAGGGATCTGAATGAGGTAACTGGCGGTCTCGAGATGACCTCGGACTGAAAAGTCCTACCACACGTGTTGTGAGGGAGCAAGTATGTGATTGGTGACCGAGTGAAACTTCGCTAGTGTTTGGCCCCTTGGTAGCCGTGTACCAGCCCGTTTCTGAAGCATACGGGGGTGGCTGAGCCACCGAAGGCTGGGTTGTAGAGGACGCGGCACTTTGGAGGGATGCGACCTGTATTTCCACGATCTCATATTGTACAAGGGTGGCCACGACAGGAGCCCAAGCCATTCGGCCGATTCGCGCCCTCTTCCGTTCGATGGTCGTCTGACCGTTGCAGTTGTGAATCACGCGAACTTCTAAGCATATCAGGCTGCGATCGACGTCTCTGAGCTCTGGAAACGCCTCCTGGGCAAAATCAATGGCTTGCTGGACTCAGAAGGTTTAATTTTCTGTTTCAGCAGCGATAGATGGAAACGTACTTCGTAAGTCTCTCCTGGCGTAACATAAACTAGTCTGGAGTTGTAGCTGTACGTGAGGATATTGGGAGGGATCTGAGGTGCAGCGCACACCGCCTGGGTGCGTGAGGCGTTCACTAGTACGCGCGGGAATGTTTCCCTAACCACTGAGTTGGATGCAAATGACATGAGAAGTGGGAAGGAGCTGAAGTTATGAGGCTTCAGGGGGAGCCCGTGCGTCCTTTTATGTGAGAGGAAAGGTCATAGCAAACAGAAGTCAGACACACCGGCAAGTCATGCCACATGCCACAGCCATTGTTTATGAACAGAACGATGTGGGACAAGCTCGGTACTTGAAAACTGCGATTGTGAAGCGGGTTGTGGTTGTGCAGGACACAGTGTAATAATAGCAGTGCATGGCGATGGTGAAGATAGGTCGAGATCCGACCGAGACCGAGACCTCTCAGACCTAAGCTAAGCCTAAGCACCACAATGACAGAGCTTGAGCTTTGGCACGGGGCTGTGCCATTATTATAAGTGAAGCGATACAGCCCTTTGACTCATACCAACAACACAAAGCGTGAAGCGTGAAACTACCAGTGCAAATATCTAGGGTACTTGGAAACTAAGCATCTCCACCCAAACCCACAAGGACGTCGAATATGTTTTGGCCCCGAGCTCCCTGTACCGCCGGCGCATTGGCCGATCTCGCGCGGTTCCCCTTTGTACGATTCTTCTTCGTGATCTCCTTCCCATGAGCGAATGTTTTACCTAACCCATCCACACAAGCATCCCACAAACCAGATGGAAGGCGCGCCTCCACGCTCTCTTCGTAACCGACGGCAAGATACCGATGGAAAGCCTTACCAGAGAACAGATATGCCCGGTTAGGTACTCTGCTCGTCAAAAGCAGTGATTGGGACAGCATCTCAACAGCATCGAATGTAGCCAAGATTTGGGCGGTGAGTTGGATGCTACGGTCCGCCAGCGGGGGGACAGCCGAATCGACTGATGTCCTATCATTTGGAAAGCAGGGCCAAGAGAAGGACGCTAGAAAGGCCTGGCCCTCCTTGACAGTCCATCTCTCCTTTTGTCTTTCTGCGCCGAGCCCTGCTTCATCAGCTCGGTCAGCGAGGCGTCTCAAGATCCATCTCAATGACACAGTGGCCATTAATAGCTCCGGTGGAAGCGCCTTGACCAAAGGAGTGTCAGAGCCAAGGGCGCGTAAGAAGATAGTGAGCCGCAGCTCTTCATCCCAGAGCTGGACTGGGAGTGGTTCGGGACCTTTTGCAAAGTCAACGCCATGAACCAACAACAGGGCGGCAAGCGTCGGCACTGATACGGGCTCCTCAACGTACCGAATACCACGGCGAATATGTTCGATGACGTGCTTGCGCCACGTTCTACGCGAAGTCGGTGTCACAGAAGACGTCGATGTTGTTGTACCGGTAGAAAGTTCCTCGAGGGCCCCTTGCAGAGGTGCTAAAGGATCGGCTGTCCCCTTGTCTTCTTCCGAGTCGGAGTGCACATCGATAACCTCGTCTTCATCGGACTCTTCGATGGCAGTAGGTTCTTCTAATCCGTTTCCTCCGATATCAATGTCACCCCTAAAAAGACCTATTCCGTCATCCAAAAGTGCGTAAACCCACTCCCTGATAGGACGTCCCAGACTCCGAATAACAGTTTCGATATCCGGGTTCTCCAGGAATAACTCTGGCCATGCGGTGTTAGTGCTCAAAATGTCCATCAGCCCCGGAGAGAAGTCGCCCCGTCGATATGCTGAAATGTACAACGAACGTACTCGTTCACAAGATTTGTTCTCTTTCTCAGCTAAGGGGTATAAAACGGGAAGAGAAAGACGCCCTACTAGCGGGCAAGACTCGGTGTCATGAAGGACGCAGGGAGAGGAAGGTTCTTTGATTATGAGGTTCCCATCCTGGTTCTTGGGTATCGCATATTGCAGGGTTGCCTCAACTGTTTTTTCTACAATTCCCTCTTTCTCGCCGGGTCCCATCGTCAGCGGTCGAATTAGAAGAGACCCGATGGTTAAATCCACAAAGTCAACGACACCAGTAATCTGATGTCGCGCATTCCCCGGCGACTTTCTGGATGCTGCAGCAGTGACCGACTTTAAGACGGTTGCCACGCGGTTAATGCGCTGAGACACTGTCATGTCCCGTTCATAGAACAACCTGCTTATAGGACGACGTTCAGCAGTGAAATCATTGCCAATGAGGGCCGCCAGGAGTGGAAGAAGAGAAAGGGAGATCTTCAAGTGGGCGGCAAGCTGGTGCGGGCTATAAACTACGCAACTCAAAGACAACGCGTCGTTGGTGTCGGGAGAGATGATCCCTTGAGCCTGCGATTCGCTGCCCTGTCTCTTGACTTTATTCCTCTGCGACACCACGAATTCTGCATCGTCTTGTATTTGGCGTTCCTCATCTTTTCCTTGTGAGTTGGCACTCCAGACCATTTGGTCCATCGGGATGTACCCCGCATAGCCCTCGACGTTTAGAATAACGTAGTCAGAGTCTCGCCCAGTCACGTAACCCCGAAGTCTGCTGGCGAGTTCAACAGCGAACGGATCACCTTCGTCGTCTGCCATGTAGATTTGGACGGCATCGCCAAGCGAACGTAGGGCGTCAAGAGTGGCCACATAATAAAGTGGGGGTAAGATAGAGTTCTCTCGCAGGAAACGCGGTGTGGCACGCGAGAGGGGTGACGTCCTGAAGAACAAAATAGAGGGCTGTATGGTGGACTGTTCAACGCGGATTGTGCTCGTTGCGAATTTGGATCGGCGATAAGGGCCTAACCCAATGGTCGTAAGCTACACGTCAAGGCCAGGCCTGAGAGTAATTATCTTACCGTCAAAAACAAAATGAAGTCTAAGACCGACTGAGATCCATGCTCGTACGGTCCGTGTCACCAGGTCGCGGAACTCAACAGGTTCACCACCATAGACCCACGGCAGGCGAGACTGTTTGTGAAGTTCATATATAAACCTGTAGGGTCGTTCTCAGTGATGTCAGACAACAAGCCAACGGGCGGTAGCACGCACGACCAGCCGTCGACAACAACTTGAAGGGGGATCGTGGCCTCTGATTTTGATTGCTCTTGAGAGAGGACAAGTGGAGTCGATAGCTGGCGCTGATTTTCTCGGAGATAGGTCGCAAGACCATGAACCCCCATGAGTTCCAACCAAGAAATGGATTCAAAGTCCCCCCAGCCCAGCCAAATGGAGGTCCGTTAATAGATCACACGATCATGTCATGTTTCCGTAAATATAAATATCTACACTGAGACCCTGATCTTGCCCTTGGAACCTCCCGTACCAGTTAAGACAGTCCACCACTTTCCTTTCGTACCGTCAACTCCACCTGTGATCGTGGACCGATGCCGTACGACAGTTGACAAACCAGATGAGACACCCTTTCGCTGCATCGATCTTCCCACATGCGTCTCTGAAGGGTTAGAGTGTGGCTTCTCTAACGCATCTTCGTTATCACCTTCGGCCCTATTTGACCTCTGTCGCACAGACACCTCTCGTACCGGTGGATCGCCGTCATGCGGCCCTTCCTTCGTCCTTACTTTCCGTTGAACGTGGATTGGGACAACAGCATAGCCTCTCTCCCACTGCTTGCGATGAAGTCTGTAGACCGCCATGGTAGCACGTGCGTCTATAACCTGGAACGGAATTCAGAGATGAATTGGCGAACGAAGTATGGGCTGACGCATACACTACTATGTTCGCCTTCCTGAATTTTTACCCCAAGCATGTTGTGCACCAGGTTCCTCAAAGCGGGCCGAGCACCGCGGCTTTGACCATGCTTGTGAGCTAGGTGCTGAGTGTCACGAATTTGGGCTCGCGGATGTGAGAGCATGAGTGCCTGGCAAGAAAGTCACATACGTCTGCACACCCTAAGCCAGCGGGCATACCTTGAGATCGTTCTGAATAGCATGGCCGATGACAATGCGATCTTTGATGAGCTCTGCTATTATGCCCTGTACCTCCTCGAATGTCTTTGCTAGGAGTCAGAGTAAGACCAAAAACCCGACTTATGCACATATGGGAGTAGTCACCATTTATCATGTCTTTTGCCCGAACGCCACTCCACTGGGTCCTCCAATCTGTAACCCTCTCCTTTTGTCGCACAAACTCGTCCACTAGGACTGCTCCAAAGTAGTTGACCACAGAAATCCGCGCGAGTGTTGACTCGGCCCCCATTGGTCCAACACCAACCATTTCGCAGTCCAGTGCTATGAACGAGCCCGGCAGGCGATCTTTGGGCGGAAGACCGGGAGGAAATGGAGTTGGTGAGAATATGAGGGACCGGAGCGCCTCTGCAGTATCTTTACGAAGAGAAGACTCATCAAGAGGCAAAGGGGTAAACGATTTGACATCTGAAGGCGCAGGGGAGTCAGAGGCGCGAAAAGACGAATCTTGCCTCTTTAGCCGCTTCTTCGGAGGTTGTTCTAGAGACGCCTCGGTATGGAGCCGCTGCGTAAAAACCACAATCAACGACAATGGGCTTGGGTAGACAGACTACCGTCAACCTTATGGAGAGCGACCCAATTTCCGGATGGCTTGTTCTTCATCGATTCATCACGGGTCAAACAACGGCATGGGCACTTGTCCCGTGTAACAATTATGTATTATGTATTATGTCAAATAAATAATAAAGTCTGAATTACATAAGCATTTGAAGGTCATCTAAAAGGGAAGAGAATAAGCACGAGGACTGGTAGGGCGAAACATACAGAAAAAAAGGTAAGAGGTGCTCAGCAGTGTCAAAAATTTGGAGCACACTCCATTCCATCGGAAAGGATATCCTCCCTGAAGAAATTCAATACGGTTTTGGGAACATCATTCGAAGCAAGCGGTACCACCCAACAGAAATACAACTCACCTCACACCTTGGATACCAGGCACAAGGGTAGCAAACAGCCAAGCTGTTTGATGTGTGGAAAAAATAACAGAAGGGCGCCGCACAAGAGTGAGCCCCATTCAGTTACCAAAACCTTGCAAGAAGGCTTGGCAATCGCATGACTATATCCAAAGAGCAAAGTGCCCAAATGACCTGGTCCGCTCATATCATCGCGTATATGACCAAGCAGTTGGGCTGCAGAGCCCCAATCCAAGCCACATTCTTCATTTCCGAAGAAGGGATGAGTGGGCCTTGTAGATGCAACGCAGACAGCCGTCTTAGTGGCAGATGCTTTCCATAGCATACACATACAAGGTCATGTACTCTGCATCTCCGGGGACTTTCCCCGCAGCAAAAAGAGGGGGTTGCCAAATGAACCCCTGTGCGTGAGCTGCGATGGCGATTCTTTGTGCGGCGTCAGTGATGAAAAGAAAGGAAATTTTTAAAAATAAAATAAAATAATACTCACTAATGGTCACGTGCTCACCGGTTATAGCCGGCTCAGTTGTGTAGACTGTGCACAGTACGACTGGCCAGCCCCTGCGGTCACCGGTCAGCAGTGACTAGTGACTAGTTCGGCCTTTTGTCTTGACCTCATTTCCGGAAAACACTTAGCTCTGCCAAATTATCTCGTAAATCGGGTAGAAATTCAGCACCGAATGTCTTCTTCGCAACAACGCGATCATCCTTCTAGACACCATTCATCTAACCCTTCTGCTCCTGGTCCCTCGACCCATAATCCCCCTCCACGTCCTCGTCCCAAGGTGCAGCCTCCCCCCCCTCCCCAACAAGCTCCAGAAACGTCTTTCGTAGATCGCATACCTTCTATTAGATTGTCTATCCCTCCCAAAGGTGAGTTCCCTCGTGCATCTTCATGTCTTCTGCGTCTCATGACCGCAGGACGCTTTTCTCCGGCAACGTCTGAGCGCTGCATTACGTATTGTTCACAATCCCACTATGGCCGTGCTCACGGAAGTGAACCAAAATGTTACACATTCTGCCTGCGACGTATCTTTAATCACGAAGTTGATCGTGTCCTCACCAGTGCCAGTTACGGTCCCATTATCAAGTCGCCCACAATCTCGGCGAACGTCCTACTCCCTCGGGAGGCCAATACGACGTGGAGCCAATATATCTCCGATCCTGCACACACAAAGACTTCCGATGGATCTGCCTCATCGTCATCACATGCATCGACCTCTCCACATCCTGAGAATAAGCACTGGCAAGAAGGGTATTACGTCTGGCTTTCTCGTTCGAGGCGGGCAGCCTCAGAGCACATGTACCACATGAAGCGGGACCTCTTTCAACAATCTGCGTACGAACGCTCCAAAGCCATGTGGGCCCAGGCTGTCCAGGAGGGTAGACAACATGAGTTTTACCACACGCCAGAGGCACGGATTTTTGGTTCTGAATGGACCGCGAACATGCATGGGGATATCCTGTGCGTAGATCTGACCAACTCTCTCGATCTGCACCAAGCTCACCTCTGCACGCAGTTCTCCCCCATACCATAGCATGCTTTTCCCGTTGTCTACGCCCGTTCCAGAGGTTGAGCGCAGTATTCTCAACTACCTTGCTCCCACGCACGTTATCCTGACTACATTACGCGAGTCGTTCACGTCTGGTGACCAGGTGAAATTCGCACATCGAATGCGTGAGTCCATTGAAGATGGCGCGCCGTGGGCACTCGCCCGGAACGTAGGAAGGAAGATTTGGGGTTTGCTATCAGGAGAGGGAAGTGTAGATTGACAGGGCATTCGTTTCCGTCGCATCTTAATTTAGGAATTCGCCGTCTTTGCTATAGTATGAGAGACTGAGACACTCTCAACTGAAAGGCTAGACTGAGACGCGTGTTGGGTGTTCCAACACCCTTGTCGATGCATTGACCGTGACGGCGGTATCGCCTGGTTGTATTGCCTTGATCCGCGTCCAGTCTCGTGCTGCAAACGCGTGTCTTGGACTGCTGGCCTGATTTGGCCTCGAAGTGATCCATTTGATTACGGAGTGTCTGGGGTACGAGTTACCATGTTTAGACGACTTTGGTGCCGTTGTCCACGGGGACCAGGCACGAAAAAGCTGAGCTGAGTGAATCGTGACGGCATCTGTAAAACAGGAGTGTCTCAAGCGACTGAACGATGGGACCGGCTCTTAACATGTTCTGAACAGTTTCAACGAACGGGTATCGGTATCGAGATTTAATCATCGCCTCTGTTGTTCTCCAGCCACTCAAACGATTTAGCCTGCCAAAAACTTGGGACAAGGCTGACACTTCCGTCGTTTATTCGTTCACCTGACTAATGCTAACGGCTCCGGAGTTTAGGGTGATTTGTGAATCCAGACTCTTCCTTAATTGTGCTCACTCAGTGGTCCATGCATGAGATCCCATTCCAGTCTTGTGATGTATACGGGTCGCCACGATACATACCAGGCGACTCGTCCCTTCTTACTTCTACTGCTTCTACTCCCACCTTTCCTCGTGTTGTTAGCGCCGATATCGATGTCGGACAAGCGCTGGGCTGTACTGACCGTGTTGTTGCCACGTGCATACTTCAAACGCGGCGTCGGCGTCCAAGGCGGCGTCACCTTTCTTTGGGGGTTCGGGGATTTTTAAACTTGTGGCGTGGCTAATTTGACCACCTGGCGAACAATTGCGACTTTCTCATAGTGTGAACCTTTTTAACAAAAAAAGTCTAGTATAGGTTAGTCGCCGACTCCTTGAGGCCGTGCCCGAGCACATGAGCGCCTGGTGGTCATGACACTATGGGGCCCTCCCATTGGCACGCTCAAATCTTGGGTTCATTTACAGCGCCTGTGAGTGATTTGTAGACTTTCCTGCCACATATGTGCGTTGCTGGTTGTCCTTGATGGAATGTTGCTGCAACATCCTCTCGGCGAGGTGACCGTATCGGCACTCTGACACACCTCTCGGATCCAATACGACTCTCGCGACGACCGTGGTAGAGTGCATCCACAAGTATCTAGGGACACTGGCGTCCGCACTGTGGTGGCCGCGCTTTGTGATCCAACCGCCCAAGTGACATCACCACCTGTCTTCTGCAATTGGTCTGATGCCACGCCACGCCGAGTCCATCATTCGGGACCCAAAGCGCTTTAACCTCCGCCCAGATTTCCTGAAATGGATTCTAGGTCGAATTTCGGAGACCCCCGCAAGTAGGGACCGAACTGGGTGTCCATCGATCTCCTCTAGCTCGAAAATGTAGTGCAACTAAGCTTATTATCACCAGTTTCACTC
>Ga0137359_10005858_pt1 | contig 10163 bp, 8 predicted proteins | sample Mad1_40_16metaG_FD_108281 | JGI IMG/M metagenome (GOLD analysis project Ga0137359, IMG submission 108281) | Vadose zone soil microbial communities from Angelo Coast Range Reserve, California, USA - Mad1_40_16 metaG | ecosystem: Environmental > Terrestrial > Soil > Vadose zone | place: USA...
CTCGCTGCTCGATACTACAGGAGTGGCACTCGCTCACGGCCTCGCAGCCGGGCCATCCGTAGTAAAGATCAATGTGGACGAGGCAGCCGCTGCGACCCACCTTGAATTAACCACGTCTGAATTGGCGCTTTTGGCCTGCAGACGGTTGAAAGAGCTCGGGGCAAAAGATGCGATGGTCACGCGAGGGCCGCTCGGAGCAGTCGCACGATTCGACGGTGTTTCCTACTCGGCAACCGGGCCCAATCTGATTCGGCCACAATCTGTCGGCAGCGGCGATGCTGTGTTGGCGGGTATTGCGACGGGGATCAGACGCGGAATCAAACCGATTGATACTTTCAGACTTGCGGTTGCAACCGGGACTGCTGCAGCGAAATCAGGTATCGAGTATCTGACCGCCGAAAGCGTTCGGAATATAGAAGAGTTTCTCGATATCAAGATCCTGGAATAAAAGAACTATCATACCCATGAGTGTGTTAGCTCTACTGTAAATGTCCTGAAATATTTCAATATTTCTGCTCCTTATGATCCACCCTTGAGTTACGGATGACCCTAACTTCCGGTTTGGGCCGCTTTGAATCAGATTACGGGGTTACGACGGATGGCGGGTAAATAGTACACGAAATGGTGTTACGTTTGGGTCCAGTCCGGATCAAGGATCATCAAAACTGAGAAAGATCGAGCCGTGGTCCGAGCGGCACAGCTATTGCTATTTTTAGTAACGGAACGGGAGGAAATGACTTAAATGATACAGCAAAAAAACAGAATTGGAGGAGCCATCCTGGGTTTCTCTTTACTATTTGGTTTCGGAGCCACTGCGGCGACAACCGCGCAGGCACAGGGTTTGAATGCAAGACTAAACCTGACTCAACAAGATCGCTATCAACAAGATCGCTATCAGCAAGACCGCTATCAACAAGACCGCGATTATGATAGGGATAGGGATCAGAATAGAGGTCGGGGCAGGCGACATTGGCGCAACAATGATGGCTACCCCAATCTGGGCGGAAGTTTTCAGCTTCGACAGACGGCCTTGAACGCCGGCTACAACGAAGGGATCAAAGAAGGTCGAAATGATCGCCGGAGGCATCGAACCAGCGACTTTCGGAGTTTCAGTTCTTTCCGAAAGGCTGACAAGGATTACAATAGGCGCAATGGAGATAAGGAATTGCACCGACGCTATTTCCAAATGGCCTTTGAAACAGGATACAACGACGGGTTAGACGGTAATTAACAATCGGGGCGTTTTTGCACTTTAGCGGGAGCCGGGAAAATTTTCCCTGCTCCCGCTTTAATTTACCCGGGCTGCGTCGGACGCGGCTGCGACTAGCTTTCCCAATCGAAGAATCAAGCAATACCCCAGATTCGGAATCGCTAAATCGGTTCACGCCCTACTTCTTATCGTTCGTTGCCTGATCGTCAACGTACTCCACCTTTTTGATAGTCACCTTGCTAATAAGGTTTTTTTCGGACGGAACTTCGCCTCTTCTGGCATCAAGTATCGTCGCAGGCGGAATCTTACTAAATTGCGACAGGTCGACCTCGTCACCAGGTTTGAGTTTTCTTTTGGTGATGAACGTATGGCGGCCAACTTCTGAGTGCGTCCCTGGGTCGAGAAATGTAATCGTCCATTCTACGCTCGCTAACGCTCTGGGACCGGTTACTTTCACTCTTGCGGTGTAAACGTAGCCGCCTTTAGCGTCCTTTCCACGGGTCAACAATTCGCTTGTCGGCATCCTTCTATCGAAACCTGCGTTTGATGCACTGTTTTCGACATCGACCGAATCCCTGTTTCGACGCCCTTCGTCACTAAAATCCGACTCCACACTCCTGTTCCAGGAGGACTTCAGAACGATCAGATCACTCGGTGGAGATTCAGGAGAATTCTGCGCAAAACTGATCGCAGAAAGCCCAATCGATAGAAAAAAGACACTTATTAATTTCACTGCCAGACTCCGCGAAAACTCAAGAAAATAACAAATACTATAGAACCGATTGATCCAAATCTTGTCAACCGCCTGTACTGATACTCGAAAACACCAGATTCTTCTTTGTGCTGATAAAAACCAGGAGCAGACAAGTGTCAACAATTCCGCAACGTCATTTGATGCCTGTTTCATTGATTGGATACGCTTAACACGCGAAATTTTTCCTACTGGCATAGCCATTGAGAAAAGATCATCCGCTGAATTCACACATACCCTGGGACTCTTAATGAAATCGGCGCGCCGGATCCAGAGATCCAGTCGCGCCGACTCGGTTAGGACTGGTTGTAATTCCCTCGTCGGCAAATCAGACGGCCGGACTAGGAACGCGGACGGATCGTAGCAAACAAAGTGGAACCGCGTCTGTTCACCAGAAGCAGTACAGGCTGCTGCCCCGCTCGATCGACAGCTGCCGTCAGGTCCGCCGGAGACTTAACTGGCTGACGATTAACCTCTTCGATAACATCGCCCTCCTGAAGTGCGGCTTCTGCGGCCGGTCCGGCAGGATCGATCTCGGTAATAACTACTCCCTGAGTCGTCGGTGGTATCTGCAATTGTTTTGCAATGTCCGGAGTCAATACTTGAACAGTGATCCCCAACTTCCCTGGAGTCGACGAGTCGCCACTCCCTTCACTGTTTTGCCCCCTCGCATTAGCCGACGTCAATTCACCAAGTGTTACCTTTGTGGATTGTTCCTTCCCACCGCGAATAAAGGTCACATTCACCTCAGTACCGGGCTGCGTTCCTGCCACATGATTTCTGAGAGAATTACTGTCCTCAACCTGTTCTCCATTCAGGGCAATGATCACGTCGCCACGCTGAATGCCCGCACGGTCCGCAGGGCCGCCTTGTTCGACATTATTAACCAGTGCGCCACGCGCCTCTTTCAACCCAAGGCCGGAAGCGAGGTCTGACGTTATCGGTTGTATGGTTACGCCAAGCTTGCCGCGCTTGACCTTCCCGCCCTTAATCAACTGATCCATGACGTTTCGGGCCATGTTTGCAGGAATCGCAAAGCCAATGCCGATATTGCCACCCGAAGGTGAAAGAATCTGTGAGTTTATACCAATCAATTCGCCTGAAGTGTTAACCAGCGCACCGCCCGAGTTGCCACGGTTAATGGCCGCATCAGTCTGTAGAAAATCTTCGAAATTACCGTCACTAAGACCCGTCGCCCGCCCCTTTGCGCTGATAATCCCGGCAGTCACCGTCTGACCAATTCCCAAAGGATTGCCGACAGCAAGTACGATGTCACCAACGCGGACCTGGTCGGAATTACCCAGGCCCAGAACAGGCAGCTTATCGATATTGATTTTTAGGACGGCAAGATCACTGAGCTGGTCTGAGCCAACAAGTTTCGCTTCGAAAGTTCGTTTGTCGATCAAGTCAACAGTTATTTGTTCGGCCCCATCGACAACATGGTGATTCGTCAAAATGTACCCGTCCTGGCTCACTATCACTCCGGAACCAAGGCCGTGTTCGACTGAGTCACGCGGTTGCTGTTGAGGGATTCCGCCGCGATTGCCAAAGAAGTCCTTAAAAAACGGATCGTTGAAAAACGGCTGCTGTTGTGGCGCTCGAACACGCCTTGCGGACCGAATTGTGACGACGGCGGGGGCAACATGGTTGACCACCTCCGCATAAGAATTCTGCTGCGCACCAGAAGTTATTACCGCAGGCTGTGGTGGCAAGGGTGTTTCAGACGGCGTTTTTGCACGTTTACAGGCAACGAGTGACACAATCGTTGCCGCCATAACTATGGAAGTCCTGACGAATTTGAACGCTGTGGCGTCCATCTTTATACTAAGCCTCCTGTTAATCGATCTAGGTCTTTGCGATGCACATCCAAAAGCCCGTAAGTCACAGCTTTATGCCCCCGAAACGGAGAAGATACAAATAACATACAGGCGCGTTTTACCTTTATTGAGGAGATAAGATTGTGAAGCACGATAATGGCTGGCCCCCCATCTGTTTGATCCGAAACCAATATCCTGCCAGCACTTTGGGCCTGATGCAAGCGTCGAAGACATCAACAGTTGTGGCAGCTGGATCGCATATTTGGGTTATCTTGGCCACGCAAGCATAATGACCACAAGGTCACCTTGAATCGAAGTGGAGCAAATACGTGAAACAGGTCTTTATGAGGGAGCGTAGAATGATCGGATGATCATAAATCTCCTCCTTCTGCTTATCCCGGCTTCAGTTTTACTTGCATACTTTCACGCGCCGCCGCCGCTTGTTTTCGCAAGCGCGGCGGCGGCCATTATTCCCCTTGCGGAATGGATCCGCCGCGCCACCGAACAGGTTGCCGAACATGCAGGTTCCGTTGTCGGCGGCCTGTTGAACGTTACCTTTGCAAATAGTGCCGAATTGATCCTTGCAATATTCGTTCTTTATTCGGGAAATACACATGTCGTCAAGGCAACAATAACCGGTTCAATCATCGGAAACAGTTTACTGGGTCTTGGCCTGGCCATCCTGGTTGGCAGTTGGGGACGTAAAAAACAGACGTTTAGCGCAGAACGCGCCGGGTTGCATTCCAGCCTCTTGATCCTGGCGGTGATCGCATTGATGATCCCCGCACTGTTCGACTATACCGAGCGCAGTGTGGCTGGACATTCGAATACAGCCGCTCTGGATGAAAGCCTGAGCCTCGGCGTTGCAGTGGTACTGATTTGTGTGTACATCGCCAATCTGGTCTACACACTCGTCACTCACAACGATGTTTTCGAAGCGGAAGAGGAGCAGGGTAAGCCCTCGTGGTCGCTGGTGCGGGCACTGGCAGTGCTGATCGGCGCCACCGTAGTCGTCGCCCTCGAGGCGGACCTTGTTGCGGGCGCTCTTGAAGGTACCGCAACAGCTTTGGGGATGTCCCAGTTTTTCCTCGGCATTATTATTCTGCCAATTGCAGGTAATGCTGCAGAGTATTTCTCGACCATTTACTTTGCGCGCAAAGACCGCATGGGCCTTGTAATGACAATTGCGGTTGGTTCAACAATTCAGGTTGCGCTTCTGACTGCGCCCCTGCTCGTGTTGATTAGCTATGCCATTGGACATCCGATGAACCTGGTATTCAGCAACCCGCTGGAACTGATTGCGATCGCGGGAGTGGCGTTTGCCGTTAATTCCGTTTCACAGGACGGCGAAACCACATGGTTCGAGGGGCTGTTATTAATTGCGGTCTACCTGTTACTGGCAATTGCATTTTTCTTTGTTACGGCATGAAGTTAAAGGTCAGGAACAGAGAACGGAAGGTGAGACTCATTTAGAAAAGGGCATCTATAAGGATGCCCTTCTCGTAACCAACCACTATAACTGTGCAGGTAGCTATCGCTTCTTTGCGGCGCTGCCAACCATTTTTGCTTCGCGGTCAATCGCCGAGCCAATCGCAACGTTCGAATCACCGTCTTCTTTGGCATTGCTCTTCGATTGCAGTTGCGGCGTTTCCGAGCCGGTTGCCAACAACCTGAAGTCAATTGTGGATTCAAACCTTTGTTTAACCATACCGCCCATGCCGGCCGCCCTGCCAAGGAGCCCACCCATCTTATTTGCGGATGATTGCTTCAGATCCGTTACATCAGTGTAAAGGACAAAGTCGCACCCTTTCTGTTTTGCCTCCGATGTCACTTCAGACGGAGCCTTGCTGTAAATTGCCACGGCATCGATATTCCCGCCCTTGATGCCGCCAATTAATCTTTGCCTAAGCGATTCGCCGTCAAACGATTCACTCGTACGATTTTCTAATCCAACAACGCCGACCCGAATCGTGCCCGGCTTCTTTGCATCGGCCGCGGCAGCCGCGGCGGCCGAAGAAACGCCCCCAGACACCTCGCCGCCAGATGGAGAGTTGTTCCTGCCCGCGCCCATCACCGCTCCCGCTAGTGACGAGGCGCTGTACATTTCCTGATGACTCGATGCCTGGGTAAAGCCCGCGGGAATTTCAAACAGGGCCGGATCCAGCGTCGACTGCGTCAGTTCGATGACCTCGCTGGTGGTTGAAAAACTCTCGCTGCCATCGGCGTCGAACATCCTCATGGTTTCGATTAGCGGGTACCCACGCTTGTCAATACCGCTGCGCTTAAATCGCATCTGGTCCTGACAACCCGATCGCCGGTTCGGCATACCCATCGGCGGGGCATAGTCCGATTCACATGAAAATTCCACGTTCAAATTGATGTACCAACCATCGGTTTCAATTTTCATCTTTTGCTGTTGGCACGCTTCTGGCGAGGAATCAAATGTCACCGACGTCGTGATATGCCGTGCGTTAAACCCGAACATCTGCTTACGTTCCCCAGTGTCTGTTGACACCGAGGTCACTGTTACAATACCGCCCTTTCGGGATTCCGGCGGACCGGAAGCTGAAGAGACATCGATCGGGGAACGGCCCGAATTATCGGCGCCGGAAACCATTGGCTCAATCAAGTATTTACGGGCCGACTCGTTAATGGTGATATTACGTTTCAGATCGCATTCCCTGATGGTGATGCTTTTCATTCCGGGCATAATCTCGGATTCCGATCGCTCGCGCGGCCCCTTGATCGCAACTTCCGAGGTGATTGTGCGTCCAGCGATATCCTGTTTCTTTTTGATCCGAATGTCGGCAAATGAAACCGTCGAGAAAAGCAGGACGAAAAGGACGGCAATCGAAGACTTTAGAAGGTTCTGCTTCATGATCTATACCTCACTTGCTGAAAATGATCCGATTAAACCGGTTGGATTTATCATGCTATCGTCTCCGCGGCCCCGGACGAACGGTCCGAACTCGGAAGCCGGAGACACGATGCAAAGAGTAGGGACGCCCCGACAGCCAAAAATTGCACACGATTCAAGATTCGGTAGAAATACTCAAGAGTTTACACCTAAGCACACAGGCCACCAACACGAAGACACAACGACACAACCTGCCACTTGCCTTTTCTTTTTGTGTCCCGTGTTGACTTAGTAAGCCAAAATAGCGATAACTTTAGATTCAGAGTCTACTCCCCAAAAGCAATATTCTGTTTTATCAGCACAAATGATTGACTTTTCGAGACCCAAGGAGGGCTTTCTCGAGCATGAGCACAGCCGTTGACGCCACCGGATATACAAAAAAAATTGTTAAAGACACCGCAGGAATCGCTGGTCATCCCCGCGGTCTTTCAACATTGTTCTTTACCGAGATGTGGGAGCGCTTCAGCTTCTACGGTCTTCGCGCGATCCTGTTCCTTTACATGACAACGGAGTTGGCGAACGGCGGACTGGCGCTTCCACGTCAGTATGCCGGATTGGTTTTTGCCACTTATGCCTCAAGTGTTTACTGGACACCGCTCATCGGCGGCTGGATTGCGGACAAGTGGCTGGGAGCACGCCGTGCGGTGCTTGTCGGTGGGATTGTCATCGCATGCGGTCATTTTTCAATGGCTGTTCAAACGATGCCCAACTTCTATCTTGGTCTGATCTTGATTGCCATTGGAACCGGATTCCTGAAACCAAACGTGAGTACGATGGTCGGTGATCTCTACGACGAAACCGACGCTCGTCGAGACGCAGGATTTTCGATTTTCTACATGGGCATTAATCTTGGCGCCCTGCTTGCGCCACTTGTAGTGGGCTCAATCGCTCAAAGAGAATCGTTTAAAAATCTGCTCGCGTCGATGGGATTTGATCCGATAAAAAGCTGGCATTGGGCTTTTAGCGCAGCGGGATTCTTCATGGTACTTGGATTGGTTCAGTACGTTCTCGGTCGAAACCGCCTCCGAGGCGTCGGTGAAAAGAAAACAGCAAAACCGCTAACCGATATCGCTGAAGTACTGGACGTGGGCGAGGAAGTCGAGTCTCAAGGCTTTGATATCGTGACTACGGCGCTGGCTGTCATCGGCGGCGTGCTGGGATTCCTGGGGGGTGTTAAATGGGGCGGCGCCGGTTTAGTTGGCGGGCTATTCCCGGGAGTGATGTTTTTTTTCCTTGGTTATATCCTGGGAACAGTGCGTGGACTGGATCGCGACGGAGCTCTTCGAATTGCTGTGATAGGCATTTTGTTCATTTTCTCGGTGATCTTTTGGATGTCATTTGAGCAGGCGGCAACAAGTCTCACGCTGTTTGCGGACAAACTGACTCATCTTTACATTTTTGGCTACAAATTTGAGTCCAGTTGGTACCAGTCAGTCGAGCCGGTTTTCGTCGTCTCTCTTGCGCCGGTGTTCGCGCTGATTTGGGTGAAATTGGGTAGAAAGAATCCTTCAAGCCCGGCAAAATTTGCGATTGGCTTGCTTTTTGCCGGATTGGCGTTTGCAATTATTACGTTCGCTTCTACGCGTATACCAATCACCGGCGGCAAGGAATTAAGCGAGTTGCAGAAGGTCGGGCCACTTTGGTTGGTCGCCGTCTATTTCTTTCAAAGCCTTGGTGAACTGTGTTTGAGTCCGGTTGGTTTGAGCACGGTAACGAAACTGGCGCCAAGCCGCTTGTTGGGTTTAATGATGGGTGTCTGGTTTCTATCAATCTCCATCGGCAACTTCGTCGCCGGCATCATGGGTGGAAATTTTGACGAAACAAAAGAAGGAGCCTTGTTCAGGAGCTTTGGCGGCGTTGCGCTGATCACTCTTCTTGCAGCGATTCTACTCATTGCCCTCACTCCTGTAATTAAAAGGATGATGCCAAAGTCTGCGGAGGTTGCTGAATAGGTTTTGTCCAGGGATAAGATACAAAAGGCGGCCCCTTCTTAGCGATCATGAAGGTGCGCTTCACCATAACGAACGAAAATGTTCATAAGTGGAGGTTTGCTCTTATTTAGGGCAATAATATAGTTCACTCACCTCCACTTCTGAACTCGACCAAATCCCAAAGGTTGCCGTATAAGTCTTCGAAAACAGCAACCGTTCCGTACTCTTCGTCTTTCGGCTCCCTGACAAACTTTATGCCTTGCGACTGCATTTTTTGAAAATCCCTCCAAAAGTCGTCGGTCTTTAAGAATAGAAAGACTCGCCCGCCGGTCTGATTTCCGACCCGGCTTCTTTGCTCTTCACCGACCCCTTTAGCCAGCAATAAGGAACAACCTTCCGAACCTTTTGGTGCGATTAAAACCCATCGTTTTGTTTCGCTTTGAGGAGTATCTTCGATTAGAGTGAAATTTAATTTCTCCGTATAAAATTTGATGGCTTCGTCATAGTCGTTTACCACCAATGCAATATGCACGATACTTTGTTTCATGGTTTTATGTCAGATGATGAGCCTGAGAGATCGATTTCCATCCGTCTCGTCGATAGTTAACGAGCCAACGGCAGGTAGCAAAGTCGCCCTTGAATTCGAGTGATTCGGATGAGATCATGATCCCACCTCGAACTTGCGCAGGGGAAACCAACAAAGGCTTCCCCTGGCGTTTGATCGGATGGAATTCTTCGAAGCAGTTTGTCCTAAATCAAAACCGACAAGATTGGTACACGATGGCGATCGTACCGTTTGAATTTGATGTCCGGGCATGCAGAACACTACGGCCTGTATTCGTTTTTATCCGTGTTTTATCCGCGTTAATCCGTGGCTGATTTATCTTTCTGTACTAATCTTCCGTGCCGTGATTTAGAGATTCGCCAGAACAAAATCTGTCATCATTTGATGCCAGTGTAGAACCAACCTGGGGTCGCCCAGTCCATGCCGGGATTTTGGATACAGCATCAAATCGAACTGCTTGTCCGCCTTCTGTAGCTCATAAATAAACTGAAGCGTATTTGCCACATGGACATTGTCATCAATTGCCCCATGTATCAACAACAACTTGCCATTGAGATTCGCGGCAGATGCGGTCGGCGCGGTGTTCTTGTAGCCGGCCGGATTATTCTGCGGCGTTAGCATATACCTTTCAGTATAGATCGAATCATAGTTCGCCCAGTCGGTCACTGTGCCGCCTGACATTCCAATCTTAAAACTCTTGCTGTGTGTCAGGGCATAGCTGGTCATAAACCCGCCAAAGCTCCAGCCCCAAAGTCCTATCCTGCCGCCATCGACATACGGCAGCGTCTTCAGATAGCTTACGCCATCCTCGAGGTCACGCAACTCCAGTTCACCCATGTTCTTGTAGATCGGCCATTCGCTTTCGGCTCCCTTGCCACTTGCCGAGCGATTGTCGCAAATCCAAATGATATAGCCCTTTTCAGCCATCATTTGATGCCACATGTATTGTTCGCGGCCCCAGCCGTTTCGAAC
>Ga0137359_10005859_pt1 | contig 10162 bp, 9 predicted proteins | sample Mad1_40_16metaG_FD_108281 | JGI IMG/M metagenome (GOLD analysis project Ga0137359, IMG submission 108281) | Vadose zone soil microbial communities from Angelo Coast Range Reserve, California, USA - Mad1_40_16 metaG | ecosystem: Environmental > Terrestrial > Soil > Vadose zone | place: USA...
ACGGCCAGGAGATGTTGTCGGTGATCCAGCCGCCGAGGACCGGTCCGACCACCGGCGCCACGAGCGTCGTGATGGCCCACATGGCGAGCGCCGTGCCGGCGCGGCTCTTCGGGTAGCTCGCCAGCAGCAGCGACTGCGACAGGGGAATCATCGGACCGGCGACCGCGCCCTGTAGCACCCGGAACAGGATGAGGAGCGACAGGCTCGGCGCCAGGGCGCACAGGAAGGAGGCGATGACGAACAGCACGACCGAGGCGGTGAACAGCTTCACCTGCCCGAAGCGGCGCGTCAGCCAGCCCGTCAGGGGGAGCGAGATGGCGTTGGCCACCCCAAAAGAGGTGATCACCCAGGTTCCCTGATCGGGCGACACGCCGAGGTCGCCGGCGATGGCCGGGATCGACACGTTGGCGATCGATGTGTCGAGCACGTTCATGAACGTCGCGAGCGACAGCGCGATGGTGCCGATCGCGAGCGTCGAGCCGCTGAGCGGCGGCAACCCGGCCGGCGCCCCGCCTGGGGCGCCGCCGGCCACCGGTCTGTCAGCATTCTCGGCGGACACTGCCTTCAGCTCCCCAGCTTGCGCGTCGCGCAGCGCCTTAGTGCTGCAGCTGCCGCACCGCGCCCGTGAGCTGCGCGCTCGCGAGCAGGGAGTGATCGGGCGTGGCGCGCGCGGCCAGCGCGTGCACCGGCGCGGACTGGTTGGCGGCAATGATGGCCTGCACGCGTGCATCCGCCTGCGCATTGCTCGAGCCGAACACATCCGTCGACCAGGCCGCCGAGGTATTGGCGAGTTGCGGAAGGCGCGCCCCGTCGCCACCGTTGCTCACGTCCACGTCGGCCTTCATGGAAAGCCCGATCTGCAGCGGGTGCGCGGCCACCTCGCGCGCATCGAGTGCGATGCGCACCGGCACGCGCTGCACGATCTTGATCCAGTTGCCGGTCGCATTCTGGGCCGGCAGGAGCGAAAAGGCCGCACCGGTGCCGGCGCCAAAGCCTGCGACCGCGCCGTGAAACACCACGCGGGTGCCGTAGAGGTCGGCGGCGAGTCTCACCGGCTGACCGACCCGCATGCGCTGCAGCTGCGGCTCCTTGAAGTTGGCGTCGACCCACACCTGATCGAGCGGTACCACCGCCATCAACGGCGTCCCGGGGCTCACGCGCTGCCCGAGCTGCACATTGCGCCGCGCCACGAAGCCGGCCACCGGAGCGGGCAACTCGGTGCGCGCCAGGGTGAGGTAGGCATTGCGCACGGCCGCCGCTGCGTCGCGCACCTGCGGGTGATCCTTGAGGGTCGTGCCGTCCACGCGTGCGCGGTTAGCGGCGAGCTGCTGCTGGGCGGCGAGCAAGCCCGCCTGCGCAGCCTTGACCGCATCGATCGCGTGCTGCAGCTCCTCGCCCGACACCGCGCCGGAGGCGCCGAGGCGCTGGCGGCGCGCGAGATCGCTCTGCGCGGCGCTGAGGTCCGTCTGGCGCTGCTGCGCGGCGGCCTCGAGCTGTGCGCTGGTGGCGAACAGATTGCGCACGTCGCGCACCGTGCGCGCGAGCTGCGCCTCCGCCTGGTCGAGCGCCACCCTCGCATCCGCCTGATCGAGGCGCACCAGCGCCTGGCCGGCCTTGACGAACTGGGTGTCATCGGCGCCGAGTCCAATCACCGTGCCGGAGATCTGCGGGGTGATCTGCACCACGTTGCCGCCGACGTACGCATCGTCGGTGGTCTGGTGATAACGCAGAACCTGCGCCCAATACGTGCCGTAGACGAGCGCGATGAGCAGGAAGCCGCCGACGGCCCCGGCCAGCCAGCGCCAGCGCCGGGTGGTGTTGGAAGGTAGTTTGCCGTTCTGCGCGTTCATGATGATCCTTTGACTGTCCGTCGTCGTTGCCGTGGCTAATAATGCCTAGGCAAACATCACTCCAAAAAAAACCGTTGGCGCCCGTCAGGCGGTGGCGCGCGCCGGCAGTTCCTGCGCGTTCTCGAGCATGCGGGTGAGAAAACCCTCCAGCTGCCGCGCGTCCCTCTTGGTGAAGCCGCGCAGGAAGCGGTTGGCCACCGTCAGCGATATCTCGCGCATGCGCGGGTACCCCGCCCGGCCCTCCTCCGTCAGCTCCAGATGCATCAGCCGACGGTCGTGGGCGCTGCGGTGCCGGCGGATCAGACCCTTGCTCTCGAGGCGATCGAGCATGCGCGTCATGGCGCCTGCGTCATACGAGATGCCCTTGCACAGATCCGACGCCGACACCGGCCCCTCCGTGCCCGCCAGATTCGCAATGATGATGAACTGCGCCGCGCTCAGCTCCAGCGGCGCGAGACGCCGGTCGGCTTCGAGCTCCCGGTCGAGCGCCGTCAGCATCTCCACCCGCACACGGCTCAACAGTGAACCCACGCTCCTGCGCGGCTGGTAGGTCGTGCTGTCGTAAATGTCGCCCACGGTCGTACTCCTGAACATCTCCCGTTGGGGGGACGGAGGTCTCCTCCCGGGGACTGGGTGCGATAATACTTGCCTAGGCTGTAGTTGTCAAGGCTTTAACTGCTGGGGCAAGGCGGAGCGCGGATCGCATGGTTCGATTGCGCGGCGCACCGAGCGCTGCGGGTCGGTCATGCATCGGTTTTTCTGACATGACATCGAGGCGCGACCGTCGCGCTCTGACCCGGGAACAGTATCGCATCGGGTTTAACCCTACCCTACCTCAGCTTCGCGAACGCAAGCGACAGCCAAGCGGCGTCGTGGGAACGCCTGGTTGATTGCGGTTGCATGCTGGCGCGCGTAGCATCCGCCCGCTGACTGCAGACCAAAAATCTTCCGCAGCCACAAAAAGATTCGGCGCAGGGAGAGTGGAGGAACGACATGACATCCCGCATGGCAGTACGGATTCTCGTCACCGCGTGGCTACTTTCGCCGTTCGCGGCGCAGGCCGGACCCGATGACGGATTTCCTTTTCTCGAAGCCACTGTGGCGCATTTACAGGCTCAGATGGCCGCCGGCCAGCTGACCTCGGAGCAGCTGACGCGCGCCTACATTGAGCGCATCCGCAAGCTCGACCAGGGAGGCTCCGGGGACGACGGCGACTCAAGCGGCCTCGGGGTGAATGCCATCATTGAACTCAACCCCGATGCGCTGGCGCTGGCGCGCAGGGCCGACGACCTGCGCAGACACGGCACGGTGCTGGGACCCTTGCACGGCATCCCGGTGCTGTTGAAAGACAACATCGACACCGGCGACAGAATGCAGACCAGCGCGGGATCGTTTGCGCTGGTGGGAACGCCCGCGTCGCACGATTCCACGGTCGCAGCCAACCTGCGCGCCGGGGGTGCAGTGATCCTCGGCAAGACGACCCTGTCAGAGTGGGCGAACTTCCGTTCATTCGGATCGATCAGCGGCTGGTCAGGTCGTGGCGGCCAGGCACATAACCCCTACGGTATCGACCGCAATCCCTGTGGCTCGAGTTCCGGTTCGGGTGCGGCGGCTTCGGCGAACTTCGCCACCGTGTCGCTCGGCTCGGAGACTGATGGAAGCATTGTCTGTCCGGGCAATGCGAACGGCGTGGTTGCCATCAAACCCACGGTTGGACTCACCAGCCGGGCTGGTGTCGTGCCCATTTCTCATGTGCAGGACACGATCGGTCCACACGCGCGCACGGTGGCCGACGCGGCGGCGGCGCTGAGCGTCATCCAGAGCCGCACTTATGACGGTCGAGACCCGGCAACCGGCAGCGTACCGTTGGGCTGGCGCGGACGCTTTGCCCGGCCGACTAACATTCCCGCCGATTACACCCAGTTCCTCGACCCAAATGGGCTCAAAGGAGCGAGGATCGGCATCACCCGGGCGGGGCTGAACGGGTTCGACCCGTTCGTGCAGACACCGGCTGCGGTGACCGCGGCGATCGAAGCCGCGTTCAAGGCGCTCAGCGATGCGGGTGCGACCGTCATCGATCTGGACGCGGAGGGATTCAGCTTCGCGCCCGCGTTTGGCGAGTTTGGGATATTGCTCTACGACTTCAAGAACGATGTGCGTGCGTACTTTGCCACCCGCGCTGGCGTGCCCGTTGCTGGCGGGACGCTGCAGACAGCCATCGACTTCAACAATGCCCACGCAGATGTCGAGATGCCGTTCTTCAATCAGGACATCTTCGACCTGGCGAACTCGCTGGACACCAGCGATCCGAACGCGCCGCAGGATCCCGGCCTGTTCGGCAGCAACAGCGCCGGGCAGTCCTCTTACAACATCGCGCTCGACCTGGATCAGGCCGCCGGCGTCAGCATGGACTCAGCCCTGAGCACGTTTCACCTGGACGCGGTGGTATCGGCGACCGACAATCCGGCGTGGTCCACCGACCTGGTGTTCGGCGACCACTTCATTTTCGGAACCTCGGGCCTCGCAGCGGGGCCGGGATATCCGATCGTGCAGGTGCCCGCGGGCGATGTGTTCGGCGTACCCCTCGGCATCAGCTTCTTCGGGACGGCGTTCAGCGAGCCGACGCTGATCAGGCTCGCGTCCGGCTACGAAGCGGCCACCCAGGCGCGCGCCCACAACCTGCCGACGTTCGCGCCGACGGTGCCTTTCGACCACATCAAGGGCGCGCGGCAGCAGCAGAACGCCGCGGGCGGCAATGGGATGCGGTCGTCGTCGTCGGCCGTATCGTCCAACACTGTTCAAGGGGCGGCGGCTGCCACGCCCAACCAGGCTGCGAGAGCGAAGGTCAAGAGAATGCCGCACAACCTGTAATAGAGTGGTCGGGGCAGAGGGATTTGAACCCCCGACCCTCTGCTCCCAAAGCAGATGCGCTACCAGACTGCGCCATGCCCCGACGGAAGCGGAAATCATACGGAAGCGCTCGCCGCAGCGTCAAACACCCCTCGCATCGCTAGGCGCGGCGCCAGGCGGTCTTGCCCCCGGGCTTATCCTCGAGCAGTACGCCGGCCGTGGCAAGCTCCTCGCGGATACGATCCGATTCGGCCCAGTTCTTCGCGCGGCGCGCGGCGGCGCGCGCGGCGATGCGCGCTTCGATCTGTGCATCGGACAGGCCCGCACCGCCGCCCTCGGCGGCACCGGTCCCCGTCGCGCGCCGGCCGGCGGGCGGCTTCGCGAGCCGGAACCACTCTGCAGGCTCGACGCCGAGCAGACCCAGTACCCCGCCGAGCGCCCTGAGCTCCGCCGCCAGCTGCGCCGCGCGGCGCTCATCGCCGGCATCGCGCGCCGAGTTCACTTCGCGGGTGAGGGTCTGCAGCACCCCCAGCGCCTCCGGAGTGTTGAAATCGTCATCCATGCGGTCGAGGAAGCGCGCCGTGTGCGCGCCGGCCTCGGGCGCCACCGCCGGCAGGTCGCGCAGCGCCGTGTAGATGCGCCCCAGGGCCGCATCCGCCTGCTCGAGCAGCTCGAGGGAGTAGTTGATCGGTCCGCGGTAGTGACTCGAGAGAATGAAGAAGCGCAGCACCTCCGGATGGCGCAGCGCCGGCAGCACTTCGCGCAGGGTAAAGAAGTTGCCGAGCGACTTCGACATCTTCTCTTCGTCGACGTTGACGAAGCCGTTGTGCATCCACAGGTTGACGAACTCATCCCCGCTCGCGGCACAGGACTGCGCGATCTCGTTCTCGTGATGCGGGAACTTCAGATCCATGCCGCCGCCGTGGATATCGAAATGCGTGCCGAGCAGCGCCGTTGACATGGCGGAGCACTCGATGTGCCAGCCGGGTCGGCCTGCACCCCACGGCGAGTCCCACGCCGGCTCGCCGGGCTTGGCGTGCTTCCACAGGACGAAGTCCAGCGGATCGCGCTTGGCTTCGTCCACCTCGACACGCGCACCGGCGCGCAGGTCGGCGAGGCGCTTGCCGGAGAGCCGGCCGTAGCCGGCGAAGCGCGCCACCGCGTACATCACGTCGCCGTTGGCAGCGACGTAGGCGTAGTCCCGGGCCAGCAGCTGCTCGACCATGGCGATGATCTGCGGCACGTATTGCGTGGCGCGCGGCTCGTGGTCGGGACGGGCGATCCCGAGCTGCTCGCAATCCTGGTTCATGGCCGTGATGAAGCGTTCGGTGAGCGCGCCGATCGGCTCGCCATTCTCGGCGGCGCGCCGGATGATCTTGTCGTCGATGTCGGTGATGTTGCGCACGTACGTGAGGCGGTAGCCGCGGTGCCGCAGATAGCGGCTGACCATATCGAACACCACCAGCATGCGCGCATGACCGATGTGCACGAAGTCGTACACCGTGAGGCCGCATACGTACATGCGTAAGCTGCCGGGCGTGATGGGCTGGAGTTCCTGCTTCTCGCCGCTGAGGGAGTTGTGGATGCGGATCATGCGAAACGCGCCAGCCGTTCGCGTGCCTTGCCCGCAGGCATCGCCTTGAGCAGCGGCGCGAGCTCCGGGCCGTGCGCGCGCCCGGTGAGCGCCGCCCGCAGCGGCATGTAGAGCTCGGCGCCCCTGCGCCCGGTCGCGGCGCGCACCGCCTCCGCAATGGCCGGCAGGTCGTTGCCGCTCGCAGCCGCCGCGGCGGCGGCGGCAGAGAAGTAGCGCACGCCGGCGGCGCGCACCACTTCCTCGGCCGCCGGCTCCAGCGCCGGCGGCGCGCCGAACACGATATCGACCCACGGCCGTGCGTCCTCGGGCAACACCACGTTCGGCAACAGCGCGGCGATGAATGCGTCTGCGGCGTGCGCATCGAGCTCCGCGGGCAGCACCGGCGCGAGCCAGGCACGCGCCGCGTCCGCCGACAGGCGATGCACGGCGTCTTTCTGCCAGACGGCGAGCTGCTGCTGGTCGAAGCGCGACGGCGCGCGCCCCAGATGCGCCGTGTCGAACGCGCGCGCCATCTCCTCGAGCGTCAGCAGCCCGTGGAGCGGAGTCGAGTGCCCGAGCCGGAACAGGTGATTGACGAGGGCGAGCGGCTGATAGCCGCGCTCGCGATATTCGCGCACGCTCACCGCCGCGTGGCGCTTGGACAATGGCGCGCCGTCGGCGCCGACGATGAGCGCCACGTGGCCGTAGGCCGGCGCCGCGAGCCCCAGGGCCGCGAGAATCAGCAGCTGCCGCGGCGTGTTGGTGAGGTGGTCCTCGCCACGCAACGCCTGCGTCACCCCCATGCAGGCATCGTCCACCGCATTGGAGAAGAAGAAAGCCGCGGAGCCGTCGGCGCGCCGCACCACGAAATCGCCGATGTCGTCGCTGAGGAAGCTCTGCGGCCCGTGCACGAAGTCCACGAACGTCACGCGTTCGCCGCGCGGCACGCGAAAGCGCAGCGTGGCCGCGAGTCCCTGCGTCTCGCGACGCGCACGCTCGGCGGCGGACAGGTCCCGGCAGGTGCCGGCGTAGCGCGGCGGCTTGCCCGCGGAGAGCTGCGCGCGGCGCGACAGTTCCAGTTCCAGCGGCGAGCAGAAGCACGGATAGACCACGTCCTGCCGTTCAAGCACCGCGAACTGCCGCGCGTACAGCGCGCCGCGCTGCGACTGGCGGTAGGGTCCGCGCTCATCCTCGCGGTCCGGCCCCGCGTCCCAGTCGATGCCGAGCCAGCGCAGCTCCGCCATGAGCGCCGTGGTGTAGGAGTCGAGACTGCGTTGGGTGTCGGTGTCTTCGATGCGCAGCAGCAGGCGCCCCCCGGCGCTGCGCGCCAGCAGCAGGTTGAACAGCGCGGTGCGCGCGTTTCCCAGGTGCAGCTCACCGGTGGGACTGGGGGCGAAGCGGGTGACCCGCTGCGGCTCCCCGCCCGGGGGTGAAATCGCGTTCGCGCTCATAACGCCATGGTACGGGAAACTCACGAAGCTCAACAAAGCGCCGCGCGCCTGCCGCCGTGCTATAGAATTCGCGGCCGGAGGATTCGATGTCCATTCAGCCCCGCACCCGGATCGCCGCCCTCGCGACGCTGCTGCTCAGCGTCATGCTGCCGCACGGCGAGGCGCGCGCCGACGAGCCCAGCCCGCAGGTGAAGGTCACGACCAATATGGGTGAGTTCGTCATCGAGGTGCGCCAGGACCGCTCGCCCCTCACCGCGGCGAACTTCCTGCGTTACGTGCGCGAGGGCTTCTACTCCGGCACCGTGATCCACCGCGTGGTCGCCAACTTCGTCATCCAGGGCGGCGGGCACGATGCCGCTAGCTACGCTCTCAAGGCGACGCACGAAAACGTGTTCAACGAGTCCGGCAACGGCCTGCAGAACAAGCGCGGCACCGTGGGCATGGCGCGCGGGGATGCGCCCCACTCCGGCAACGCGCAGTTCTACGTCAACCTGGTCGACAATCCGGACCTGGATCCGGTCTCGACCCGCTGGGGCTACACGGTGTTCGGCCGCATCGTGCAGGGGATGGACGTCATCGATCACGTCGGCGAGACGCCCACCGGCTCCATCGGACCATTCAAGTCCGACGCGCCCCTGAAGCCGGTCATCATCGAGAAGATGGAGCTGGTCGCCGCCGGTGCGGCCAGCAGCCCACCGGTGATAACCCCGGTGCCGCCGCCGCGGCAGGACACGATCCTCTCGCCGAAGTAACCGCATGGCGCGCCTGTTCGTCTCGGACGTGCATCTGGATGCCGGAGCGCTCGAGGCCACGGAGCAGTTCCTCGGGTTTCTCGCCGGCGAGGCCGCGGCCGCCGAGGCGCTCTACATCCTCGGCGACCTGTTCGAGGCCTGGGTGGGCGATGACGACCAGGATCCCGCCAAGGAGCGCGTGTGCCGGGGACTGCGCGCACTCGCCGCGCGCGGTGTCGCATGTTTCGCGCTGCACGGCAACCGCGACTTCCTGCTCGGTGAGGGTTTCTGCGAGCGCAGCGGCTGCCGCCTGCTGACGGACCCGGTGGTGGCGCAGTTCGATGGCGAGCCGGTGTTGCTCACACACGGCGATGCGCTGTGCACCGACGATCATCCCTATCAGGAGTTGCGCAGCATGGTGCGCAGCCGGGACTGGCAGCAGCGCTTCCTCGCCCTGCCGCGCTCGCATCGGGAGCTGCTGGCCGATGAGGCGCGCGCCGGCAGCCGGCGGCACATCTCGCGCACGGTACCCTACATCATGGACGTGAATGCCGCTGCGGTGGCCGCGGCGTTTCGGGCCGCCCAGGTGCGGCGCATGATCCACGGGCACACGCACCGCCCCGGCATGCATGACGTCGAGACCGACGGCGGCCTGGCACAGCGCATCGTGCTCGGCGCCTGGTACGAGCAGGGAAGCTACCTCAGCTGCGAGCGGGGAAAATACCAGCTGCGCGAGCTGCCGCGCCCATCGTGAGCGGCTTGAGTCCCGCGCCGCTGCGCGGCGCGCTCAGTTCTGCGAGGGGGGCGCGCTGCCGCCCGGCGCTCCGCCGTGCCCGTGCATCATCTCGCCGTGCATTTCCTGCAGAGTCTGGAACTTCTTCAGCTGCGACTGCGACAGCACCGGGGTGAGCTTCTGCAGGGTCTCCTGCCTGATCTGCTGGTGCAGGGCCTGCATCTGCTGCCAGTCGGGCTTGGTGCCGGACGCCTTGGCCTGCTCGTGGGCGGCCTTGATCTTGGCGTGCTCTTCCTGCAGGACCGCCTGAACCTGGGTCTTCTGCGCGTCGGTCAGATCGAGCAGCGTCGCGAGCTTCTCCAGGTGAGCGGCGTGTTCCGGCGGGGCCGGGGCCTGGGCGAACAGCGCACCTGCCCATAACACGGCAAGCGCAAAAACAGTGGCTTTCATCGATTTCTCCTTGGCGGGGTGATGCGGAGGTCCGCGTTGCGGTGCTTACGCTAACCGGCGGTCGGCGCTGCAGGTCGTGAGCAATCGTTAGCGAGTGTGAAGGCCGGGCGCGCCGCGACCAGCCGTGCGGGTCAGCGCCGTCGCGGCAGCAGCAGTACGGCTTCCAGCCCCCCGCCGGGCAGGTTGCGCAAGGTGAGCGATCCGCCGTGTGCCTGCGCGATGTCGCGGGCGATGGACAGCCCCAGGCCGGTGCCGCCGCTGTCGCGGTTGCGAGAGGACTCGAGCCGGTAGAACGGCTCGAACACCCGTTCCAACTCCTCCGCGGGAATGCCGGGACCGGTATCGCGCACGCGAACCGCAACCACCGGCCCGTCCTCGAGCAGGATGTCGGCGCGCGCGCCGAACTTGGTGGCGTTGGCCACGAGATTGGTGAGACAGCGCTTCAGCGCCTGCGGCTTGGCCGTCAACGGCTGCTCGCTGCGGCCGGTGAGGGTCACCTGCTGCCCCATGTCGGTAAACTCCTC
>Ga0137359_10005863_pt1 | contig 10158 bp, 7 predicted proteins | sample Mad1_40_16metaG_FD_108281 | JGI IMG/M metagenome (GOLD analysis project Ga0137359, IMG submission 108281) | Vadose zone soil microbial communities from Angelo Coast Range Reserve, California, USA - Mad1_40_16 metaG | ecosystem: Environmental > Terrestrial > Soil > Vadose zone | place: USA...
ACCGATGTCGACACCCTCGACGCCGCTATCCACAGTGCCGTCGCCGACTTGAACACGGAACGAAATCGCAATCTGTTGGGCAAACAGAGAATCTCTGCTTAGAGCGGATTTCGATCACATTGAGTCAAGTACGGGCGCAAGATTAATCGGGGTGGCCTCCGGATCAAGTCCGGGGGGGACAAGCCCCGGCCACGACCCGCTGGGATGGAGGTTCTTCAACCCGGCGGGAATCCGCCGTTACGCCGGCGGCGCGACGGATGCGTCGCCTTGACCGCTCGCCTCCAGCGCCCGCGCCACAAATCCGCAAGCCTTCATCTCTTCAATGAAACTGCGCAGATAGGCGACGCCGGCTGCGCGGCCCTTCACGGTGCCCATAGCCTGCTCGATCGCCATGAAGCGCCCCGGGATCAGGCGGGTGTCGGGACGGGCCTGCGCAAAGGCTGCGATCGGCTGGCGCACGCCCGCGGCAACTTCCAGACGGTCCCGCACGAACATCTCCAAGGCTTCGGGCCCGCTCGGCTGGCGCTTGAGCTTGGCGTGCTTGAGGGCGCGGGTGAGATAGAGGTCATAGGCGCTGCCTTGCGCCACCGCGACCCGCACCCCGTCGCGATCGACATCGCCGACGGTGAGCAGGCTTGAGTCCTTCGGCACGAGGTAAACGCCCTCAATGACCACGTAAGGCGCCGTGAAATCGATCCCGGCCGCGCGTACCGGATCGACGGCGAGGAACGCAACATCCCACAGGCCCGCTTTCAGCGCCTCGAACACCTTGCCGGCCGCATCGAAGGTGACGTAGTCGATGCCGACGCCAAGGCGCCGCGCCAATTCGCGCGCCAGTTCCGCCGACACGCCACGCGGCGGGCCGCCGACCGGGTCCGGTTGGGCGAGCACCGAATTGCCGAAATTGATGGCAGCGCGCAGGCGGCCGGCGGGGGCCAGCTCAGCAACGAGGCCCGGTGTAACTCCATCCGTCATGTTCAGCTTTGCCTCCTACCAGAGCGCAAAGCGAGCGGCCCGATCGCGGCGGGCCGCTCGCTCCTGGTTGGTTCCGATGGTGTGAGATTAATCGGACCGGCGCCCCCACACAATGCGGTCACACGGCGTCGATCGCGAAGGCGACAGCATTGCAAAAGCAGTTCTGATTGTCCTTTCCTCCTAAGCCCGTTTCTAAGCTACAGATCACCTCGCCGCACGCTGCTCGTCCAGCCACGCATACACGCGGCGAACGCCGCGGATTTCGGCGCCGGGTCCGGTGATTTGCGGAAAGTCCTTGGCGTGCGCGGTGAGATCGACGCGCTTTGCGGCGTCATCCGGCGAGACGCCTTCGTTTTTGAGCTTGGTCACCTGATTGATCAGATCGGTCAGATAAGCCTGGTAGGCCGTGATCAGGCTCTTATTGGTGAAGGGCACGCCGTGCCCCGGCAGATCCACCGCGAAGTCGAGCTTCTTCAGCTCTTCCAGCGTGGTGATCCACTCGCTGAAGAAGGCGTCGCCCATGTAAGCGAGCCGGCTTTCCATCAGGTCGCCCGTGCAGACGATGCGCTCTTTCGGAAGATAGATAATCGTGTCGCCGCCCGTGTGGCCGCGGCCCAAGAACAGCAGGTCGATCTCCCGACCGCCCCTATTGAGGACCATCTTCGTGGAATAATGGATGGTCGGAGGTGTTACCTTGATTTCGCTGTTATTCTGCTGAAGGCGCTGGGCATCGGCTAAATCCTTCTGCAGGGTCGCCTTCTGCTGCGCATTTCCCTCCGCCGCGATCTGCTTGTTCAGGGTATCGATCCGCGCCGACAATCCGGTCACCTGCGACGTTAAGAATGGCTCGCGGTGGAGCACATCGGTCGTTGCCAGCATTTGATAGAGATAATCGGTCGCGATGATCTGCACGTCCGGCCCGAAAATCTGGTTGCCCGCCGTATGATCGTAATGCCAATGCGTGTTGACGACGTATCGTATCGGCTTGTCAGTGAGCTTTTTGATATCTTCGACGAAGGCCCGGGCCGCCGCCGGCGAGGTGCCGGCATCCACGATCAGAACATCCGTATCGTTGACGACGACGACGTTGTTGCTGCCGAGCCCGGGCCTGGTCACCGTCGCGTAATAGACGCCATCGGCGATCTGCTCAAACTTGTACGCGTTCCCTTGCACCACGGGATAGTTTTGCGTCACGGGTTGTGCCTGTGCTGTAAGACAGGGCGCAACGCAAAGCCCCGCGATTGATGCAAAAATGCGTAGCCTCATGACAACCCCCTTCGTTTTCGTCAGCAATGTGTGGCCCGATCTCGAGCATTTCTACCAGGAATGCCTCTTTAACGCGAGGGTGGGAACACTTTGGTGGGAACACTTGGGAACATCCCCTTGTCTAGGGGTTCCCGGTGGGCGAATCCAAATCGGTGGCGAGGCACCGGCAAACGCCGGACCCCGAGCCATTGGCGCCAACTTGCACTCAAAGGCGGAGAAGAATCGGGCCGGCTGGTCGGAATTCCGCCGTACCCAAAAGCCCGATATCCGAGCCAGATCGCGCCTGAAATTGTCGCCATGAATTGAATTGCCGCCATGACATGACCGTTTGTGTTCAAACGAAGCCGTCTTGTCACCATTGGCACCACATAGCTTCCAAAGAACGCTCCTGTCCGCTATCTTTTCGGCCTTCGTCGAGGGGGGCTGCCCCCGATCGGCAAGTCGGGGAGGGAGGCAAGAATCCAATGCGTCAGAAATTGCTGGTGCTTGTAACCCTGTTGGCGTTGGGCGGTGGCGGTTCAAGCGCACGCGGTGCAGATACCAAAGAACTTGAACATGTACTCGACCAGTGGGCCCTTGCATGGTCCTCAGGCGACGTCGAGAGGCTTCTGCCCCTGTTTACGGACGGCGTCGATTACGAGGACGTACCCTTTGTGGCAGCGAGCCACGGAAGAGATGCTCTTCGCGACATCGCGACCGGGACCTTTGCGGCGTTCGCAGATCTGAAGTTCGAGTTGAAATCACGCTTCGTTGCGGCCGACGGAAAATCTGGAGCGATCGAATGGATTTGGCGAGGGCGGCAAACGCAAGACTTCCCCGGCCTACCGGCGACCAATAAGCCTTTCGAGGTTCGCGGTACGACCGTCGTCGAGTTCACCGACGGAAAGATCAGTCGTAACTCAGACTATTGGGATTTGGCGACCTACATGAAGCAGGTCGGCCTCACCAAATGACTGCCATGAAGCTCCGGGATGCGGCCGGCCCGCGCCCCGCGCTCCTTCAGTCACGCCGCGATGATCGGCAGCGGTTCGAATTCCCCCGCGCAGTACGCCTGCGGCGTCCTGGTAGCCCATCCAGCTCTTGATGGCGGTGCGTAGACGCGGCCGCACGGCGGCACGCACGCCGCTTTAACGTCGCGCCCAACGCTGCTCTGGAGGCCCAGCGCGCTATAGAGGGCCCGCCATTTTTCTTCCCCATTCGATCTGCGCCGGCGACAAGTTGGTTCCGACGATCTTGACGGAGAGCCTGTTGCCGCTGGGCGGCACCATGCGCACCCAAGTCTCATTGCCCACTTTTAGTGTCTCGACACCAGTGCCTGGCGGGACCTCGATATCGATATATTTGCCAGTCCCTTGCGACCCGGCCGGCCAAGCATAAACGCCTTCGCCATAATGCGCATTTCCTCGTATGTCGGCAAGCTTCAGCGAGCCTTCCGCCTCGATGCGCCCATAGTTCGCGGGCGGGTTTTGCCCGGTCAGCGAATGCCGATAGACCCTCGGCGATGACAGCACCTCAGCTGTCCTGAGTGGGTTCTTTTTTTGTGCATCGCGGACAGTATCGCGTAACCTCGTCATGGCAGGCGGCTCGGGAGGTGGCGGAAGTGCGGCCCGTGGAGGCTTGGGGTCCCTGGAGCTCCAGCGAAGCACGCGGCCGAGGATCGCGCGAAAGACCATTGCTCCGACGATGCCGATCGCAACACCCGCTAGTGAGTTCTGCACATAATCCGCATAGAGGCGACGCGCCTCAAAGAGCGTCGCGATGATGCGAGGCGTTGTCGCGGCAGAAAAGATCGTTGGCGCGATCACGGCACCGCCGGCGCCGCGATAATAGGCAAAGGGCGTGACGCCTTTGGCTTTCGCCGGCGCCTGCCGTATCGCTTCATTCGCTTGGGCAAGCGTATCGTAGACCTTAGCATCGATCGGTTCGGCTTTGATCGGGTTGAGATCGACCAGAGAGTTCGGCACGTCGATCGGCATACTCATGCCGGTGCAATAGACCTGGAAACCGCGCAGATAGATCTCGTAGCCGACTCCGGTCATCCGTGTGTCAATGTAGTCGGCATCGTCCTTCGGCGCGTAGACGCGGAGATTGATGCTATTTGGACGTTTTGGATCGGCCGGATCGACCGAGAAATCCGTCGGCCCAGAGGCCTTCGGTAGCTCGATAATGTCCAGTGAAAAGCTGGTGACAACCGTACCTTTGGCGTCCTTGGCTTGAATCACGGCTTTGTCGCCGCGCGGATGCGACAGACGGAACCAACGGATGCCGGACCCTACCACGCCGGCGTCCTCGATCGTCACGGCGCTCGGGACGTCTGCGCTTACTGTCTTGATGACTTTATTGCTGTCACCGACAATCCCGATAAACAACACGTCGTTTGAGGCGAGAGGCAGCGTCTTTCTCGAAATGACCTCGGTGGGCCCGGTCGGTGGCCCCAACCACTGGACCGGTTGGACGAAATCAACCGGCCCCGGCCCCGGTGCCGCTGCCAAATCTTCCATGAGCTTGAGTATCGCGCCAGCGGGATCGACGTAGCCTTTGCGCTCCCCAGGAAAGTGCTTGTCTTCGAAAGTCGAAATGGCGCGATAGAGTTCGTCACTGCATATGCCTGAGATAACGGGCTTGGAGAGGCTACCTGCAGCACCACCGGCGGCAACGGGAATACGGTTCAGCAGACTGACTACGGTCTGCTGATCGTCGGGCCAATTCTGGCATTGGCGACCTCCGTCGCGGGTGTGGCGGCCGACCCGGCCTCGAAGCGTCATCGTAATCTCCGTCCGTTGTTCCGCTCGTCGATCTCACCGAACGTCGTTCTGCCGTTGCGCGCGGTTCAAATCCGACCAGATGAGGCCGTTGCCTGGCGTCGCACGGAGTGTACTGGGCGATGGCGACGCCGTTAATTCGCAGGAGTTCGGCATGTCCCGCTGACGGCTCGCAATTGAAGATCGATCGCGCACCTAATATTCGCGGCTGCTGTTACGCAAAAAATCGACGCCAAATGGCGTTCGGCCACACCAATGCGCGATGCGACATTCAAGGCCCCGGTACCTTGGGGGGATTGGGGTTTGAGGGACCCGGGTTGCGCGCGGGGAAACGTGATGAGCATCCCCGCGTGCGCGATTTGTGCGAAGGAGGCTAGCCTCTGCTTCCGTTTTGGAAATCGCGATTCGTGCGGTACGGCAGAGTCGGGATGGACGGCGTGTAGGGGCCACTTTCGTTAACCCCGCAGGGGGCGACGGAAGCGCGCGCGTCGCTCGGGACTTCTAACCGCTTCTCAGAGCGCATTTGCTTCGCCATCGCGGGAGATGCCAACAGCGCGGCAATGCCACAGCTGATAAAATCACCTTGAGATTTGCTTTCATCGTTAAATCGCCTTCAGAAAAATTGGGAGCGTTCCCCTGACCACGATGTCCCGCGTTGCACGATCACAACTGTGATCGAGCCCTTGAGTCGTTCAGCGACCCCGAAAAGTTCATTGCTGCAGTGCAGGCCTGCCATGTTCACAACGCGCCACTATTCGCAACGCTGACGTCGTGTCTGTTTTGCAGCCGGACATCATAACAATGTGTGCCGTGCGCAGAGAAACTTCTGCGCACGAGCGATTAGGCCCGCCCTGCACTCCCAATCACGCCGCAATAATCGGCAGCGGCTCGAATTCCCCGCGCAGCACGCCTGCGGCGTCGTGGTAGCCCATCCAGCTCTTGATGGCGGTGGCATAGACGCGGCGGAAATCGGTGGTGAACGCCATGTTGCCGTCGTTGAGTTCGGTCAGACTCGGCATCTTGCCATATTGGCCGCCCGCGACGGGGGCGCCGATCATGAAGGCCGGCCCCGCGGTGCCGTGATCGGTACCCTGGCTCGTATTCTCCTTCACGCGCCGGCCGAATTCGCTGAACGCCATCAGCACCACATCCTGCGCCCGCCCCAGCCGCGCCACGTCCTTCATGAACGCCGCCATGTGGTCCGATGTATAGGTCCACAGCCGCGCATGGACATCGGCCTGATAGACGTGAGTGTCGAAGGCGTTGTTGCGATAGGCCACGTAGTAGATCTTGGTCGGAAAATCGGCCGCGATCAGCGCCGCGACGCGGTCGAGGCCGAACCGCACCAGGCCGTAGTCGATCGGCGTGCGGTAGTTCGCCCAGGCATCGCGCACGAGCTGCTCGGCATTGAGCGCGCTGCGCGAGACGCCGTACATGAACTCCTGCGCCTCGTTGGCGCCCGCCTCGCGCGTCGCGACGGTGCTCAAAACCGCCTTCTCGTCTGCAAAGCCGGTGCGGATGAATTTCTGCGGATCGTCGAACACCAGCGGCACGTGCCGTTGCGAGCGCACGGCGAGCGACTGTTGGGTGTCGATATTGACCACAAAGTTGGCGTGCCCTTCCGGGTCCATGGCGTCGGCCATGCGGCCGACCCAGCCGTACAGGTCGCCGCGATTGGGCGCCGCCGTCTGCCAATAGGCCATGGAGGAGAAGTGCGAGAACGAGGGCTGCTCATAGCCGACCCCGTGGACGATGGCCACGTGGCCGTCCTTATAGAGGCGCTCCAGGCCCGCCATGGTGTATTGGAAGCCGAAGTGATCGTCGAGCTTCCGCAGGCGCGCCGGCTTGATGCCGATGCGCGGCCTGGCGCGATAATAGGCGTCGTCTCCGTACGGCACGACGGTATTGAGGCCGTCATTGCCGCCGGACAGTTCGACCACCACCAGGATGCGGCCCTTTTCGGCCGCGTGCGCTGCCGTCTGCGCCCAGGCCGGAGCGCGCGTAAGCGCGCCGGCGGCGCCGAACGCGAGGCTGCCGAAGCCCGCACGCAGGAAATCGCGACGCGCCATGCCGCCGAGGCGCGAAAACATGGATGTCATTGGGGCCTCCCTTGTTTCTGTGCCCTGTAGCCCGGATGGAGCGAAGCGTAATCCGGGTTCAGCGTTTCATGTTGGGGCGAGGCTGCCCCGGATTACGCTTCGCTCCATCCGGGCTACGCGCTACGCCTCAACACAGCTGAAACTCCGGTGAGCTCATGATCAAATGAGCGGTCAGCCGCAGCGGCCGCTCCATGTAGGTCGAGGCGGGCGCCAGATCGGCAGTGCCGAGCTGACGCTCCAGGAACGTCACCAACGTATTGCGCACGGCCGCGTTCACCGGCACGCTCAGCAGGCGCAGCGACAGATGGTCGACCGCGTCGGCAGCGGTCTTCGCGCCGGCCGTCTTGACGAGCGTGGACAGATCGAACTGCGCGGCCGCCCGCGGGATCGGCTTGATCCGGCGCACGGCCTCCTGCCATCCGACCAGGCTGCCGTAGCGGGTGTTGAAGTCCTCGGCGCCGGCGATGACGTTCGCCATGGTCTTGTCGCCGCCCTCCATGCCGCCCCCGCCGAGCTCCTGGTCGACGGTCGCCTCGCCGATGCTGTAACCGGCGAGAATGCGGTCGTTGACCCGCTTGACCTCGGCGCCCGGATTGAAGTTCGGATCGGCGAAATTGATGATGTCCGGAAACAGTACGTCGCGGGCAAAATTGCCGCGCGCCAGCAGCAATCCGGGCGTGATCCAGGCGCGGCCCTGGGCCCAGCCCGCAACCGTCGGCGGATTAAGCAGCGTCTGCCCGAGCTCGCGGCTGACGACGTAAAGATCCGGGATGCCCGGCAAATGTTTGACCCCGAGCTTGCGGTAAGTCGACACGACGAGCTCGATCGGCCCCTTGATCCGGGTCCCGACTGACGGCGCGCTGTAGAAGTCCCGCGACAGGAAGATCACGCGCATCAGCGGCGCGATCTCGTAGTTATTGTCGCGCAGCACCGCCCCGAGGCGCACCGCAACGTCCGGCGAAATATTCTCGCGCACAAAGAACCGGTAGAGTTTGCCGGCGATGTATTCGGCGGTGATCTTCTGTTCGAGAATGATGTTGAGGATATCGACGCCGTCAAAGCTGCCGGTGCGGCCAAGGAACGTCTTCGGCCCGTCATCGTGCTTTGCCGGATCGACCTTGAAATCGAGATCGTCATCGATCCATCCCGTGAAAGCGCGCGCGGCTTCGCGGATATCCTTCTCGGTGTAATTGCCGACCCCCATGGTGAAGAGTTCCATCACCTCGCGGGCAAAATTCTCGTTGGGGGCACCCTTCACATTCTCGGCGGCATCGAGATAGGCAAGCATGGCGGGACCGCGCGCCACCTCGATCAACAGGGTGCGGAAATTGCTGGTCGCCTGCCGATGCAGCAGCGCCAGTTGCTGCTCCATCTTGCGGTAGTCGCGGATTTTCTCCTCGCCGGTGGCAAAATGGCCATGCCAGAACAGCGCCATCTTCTCTTCCAGCGGGCGATTGCTGGCGACCATCCGATCGGCCCACCAATGGGCGAGGCGCCGCGTCTCCAGCACGGTGGCGCGCAGCCAATAGAAGAAACGGTCGACCACCGGCTGCAGCCGCCGTTCGCCCGCGGGCTTGACGTGCACGCCAAGCGATTCACCGGTTTTCTCGGCGCGCTCGGTCGCCGCCGGGCGGCTGGGCGGAAAATCGCGCAGCGACGGATCCCACACGCCCGACGGATCGAAGGGGGCGAGATGATCGTTGGGAACAGCGCCATAATCCAAGAGCGACGCCACCGCCTGCTCCGGCGTCATGGCGGCAAGGCGCGCGATCTCCTCCGGCGTGGCGCCGAAGCCGGCGCGATCGATCAGGTGCGCGGCACGGTCGTAGCTCCAATCGGAGGCCGCAATTGACGCGAGGTCGTTCGTCCAGGAAGCGGGAGGCGGCGCGCTGCGTACGATATTGTCGTCAGCGCTGGCGACCTGCGTCGCCGGACCGGTAGGTGCGTTCAAGACGGAAGGTTCAGCGCGGCTTCCCATGGGTAACCCCTGGTCTGCAAGGGCAGTCAATACGCCCAACGGAGTTTCGCCGGCCCGGTAAGCCGCAATCAAGCTATGAACGCCATCGCCATTTGCAATAGATGACGCAGACGGTCGCACGACCGCTAAGGCTGACGATACGGTAATACCTTAAGTATCGAGGCTAGAATTGGTGACGGCAGCTTTTCAGCGCCTCGTTGCGGAGCGGCACTCGGAGGCGAGGATGCAACGGTCGGAACGCTCGTCGCCATTTGAAATTCCGGCGGCTCTTGCGGGGATGCGCCGAAATGCGAGCCGGCCGCGCTGCGCAGATCGGCCGAGGCATATGGCCCGATGGCAGTATCGCACACCGCGATCGATTGCGAACCGATTTGCAATGGGCCGGAGCTGATGCAGTCGATTGCCTCCCCGGCCGCTGCGTTGGCCAGATGCGCGGCCAGAACGTCGATGCGTTCCCGATCATTGCCGATCTGCGTGGTCCAGAGATCTTGGATCTGCTGGGCATGCTCGGCCGCATTCAACATGCACCAACGGTTGACGCGCAGCTTGCCGTCGGCAAGCGCAACCGCAGTCAATTTCATGCCCATGCGGTCAAGCTTCGTAATAAAAGCTTCAACGTCAAAGTCCGCCATTCAAGATTCTCATTCAATCCGCCATGGAGGCGGATTTCGGTGAAATGCAACCAACAATACGCGCGCCAATGCCACGATGTCATTCCCGCGAAAGCGAGAATCCAGTACTGCGGAGCATCGCCATGGTTACGTGATCGCCCGCTGTCGCCGACGATGACACGGGGTGTGCGATTCCGCCAACCACTGCATGTACGCTGATTCGGGCAAGCTAGGCCATTCCCTTTATTCCCGTGTCCACATATCCGGATAACGACATGCCCTTCCGATTTTGCCACACAGACTGTTACGCCACGATGTCATCCGGCGGCCTCGCAGGCGAGCGTGTAGGGCATGTAGGGCGCCAATAGCCACCGGGTCCGGCCTTTGCCCGGCCCGATGATAACTCCGCGTATTGCGCCGCGGTCGGCGGATTACGCTGCGCTAATCCGCCCTACTGGTCCATGCCG
>Ga0137359_10005864_pt1 | contig 10157 bp, 7 predicted proteins | sample Mad1_40_16metaG_FD_108281 | JGI IMG/M metagenome (GOLD analysis project Ga0137359, IMG submission 108281) | Vadose zone soil microbial communities from Angelo Coast Range Reserve, California, USA - Mad1_40_16 metaG | ecosystem: Environmental > Terrestrial > Soil > Vadose zone | place: USA...
TGCCACTAAGACACAAAGCCACAGAGCTGCACCAGGGCAGTGAATGCATCAGTTCGGTTTTTGTGCTCCTTCGAGTCTTCGCGTCTTAGTGGCGATGGATCGGTTTTTCAGCAGCCTGCTAGGCTTCCGCGGATCGCTCGAGCGGGTACACTTCGGTCATTGCGCGCACGCCGGTGAGGTTACTAAAGAAAAGCGTGTCCTGAGAATCAATGAATGTTCCTGAGTACCGATCGAACGACGACCCGCGAGGAGCGGACCTACCGGAATTGCAAGCGCTCGTGAGGCGCGCCCAGAACAAACAACTTGCCGTTGATGCCCAGGCCTCCGATCGTCGAGGACATCGCTTCGGCCTTTGTCGCGGTTGTGAGGATTACTTTAGCTCCGCCCATCTTCATGCGGTAGGAATAGATCGTGAAAGGGTCAGTTGCTCATAGAACTCCGGCATCACTCCAGCCACGCCTCCGGAACGGCTCCAGCCACTCTGTCATAGCCGCTGCCGAACGTGATCAACCTCCGCTTATTCAAGCCGGCGAAGTTCCATCAATACCGCTGGATATTCAATGAATGACTTGTTCCCGTTTTCTTTCACCCACTGGAGGCGCTTTAACGCACCTTGCCGCTCGCCTATGGCCGCAAGCAAGAGACCCATGTAGGTTCGAGCCTCCGTCATTTTGTCATTGTCCGTTGCCGAAGACAGGAAAGGTTCTTTCGAAATCTCCTTCCTCAAATAACAACTATTGGATAAGGCCAGGCACTGCAGTTCAGCCGTTTCTGGGCGAGGTCAAGCCGCATATCCGTCCACACTTCGCGAGCTTGTTGACCATCTTTCTTGACTATCAGTTTACCGCGTGGATAATACGCCCAGACGCGATTTTCGTGGGCGCCGTGCAGTAAAGTTGACCTTCGAGCCTCACCTCACAGGGCACGCAACTCAATCCGGAATATCCTGAACTTCATCACCAGTGAGGAGAACCGTCTATGACTCATTCGAAGTTGGTCACGCTCATCTTGTTTTCGGGGTTGATGCTTGCAGCAGTCGCAACCAGTAGATCCGCAAGCGCTCAAAACAGTTCCGCCATCATAGGTGAAAGGCCGACGCTTGCAGATCATGTTAATCAAGCCGACATCGAGAGCCAGGCGATCAAGTTCAAGAAGCTGCTCGATCTTGGAGAGGAGATCTTCGCGGCTCGGTGGACCAAGATTGACGGCCAGGGCCGTCCGGCTGCGACCGGCGCCGGTGTACCTACCAAACGCGATCCTTCTCACGATCCAGGATTCATTCGCACTTCGGGCACCGACTCGACTTCTTGCGCGGACTGTCACAATCAACCGGCGATAGGCGGCGCGGGCGGTTTCGTTGCCAACGTCTTTGTCCTCGCGCAGACGCTTGACCCGGTAACCGACTCGGTAGGCGCTGAGTTCTCCGACGAGCGCAACACGCTCGGGATGAACGGCTCGGGTGCAATCGAGATGCTCGCCCGCGAGATGACTTCAGACTTGATCGCGATCCGCGATCAAGCAATGGCGCAGGCCAAAAGTTCGAACAGTGTCGTTAAGATGCGGCTCGACACCAAGGGCGTGAACTTCGGTCAGATAACCGTCCGGGCGGACGGCACCCCCGATTCTTCGCAGGTTCAAGGCGTCGATCCCGACCTTGTCATCAAACCCTTTCATCAAAAAGGCGTTGTCAATTCCGTGCGCGTATTCACCGTTAATGCTTTCAATCATCACCACGGAATGCAGGCAGTCGAGAGGTTCGGAATCGGGCAGAAAGACAGTAAGGGAAACTTGATAACCACAAACGACTTTGATGAGGACGGCGTGCCCGACGAAATGACTGTAGGGGACATCACCGCAGCGACTATCTTTCAGGCTGCGATGAATATTCCCGGCCGAGTGCTCTCCGACGATCCAGCTCGTCGCGGGGCGGCACAGCGCGGTGAAACGCGCTTTGCGGACATCGGATGCACGGACTGTCACCGGCCCTCGCTTACCCTGAGTACACGGCTCTTTAGTGAGCCGAATCCGTTCAACCCGGCCGGCAACCTTCGAGTCCAGGATGTGCAACACGCTTACGTGTTCGATCTTACACGCGACATCCCTAAACCGCGGCTTGAGCAAACGGGGGCCGGTGGGGCGATCGTTCGCGCGTTCACCGACCTCAAGCGACACGTCATCTGCGATGATCAGGATCCCTTCTTTCGCAATGAGCGTTTGATTCAAAATGGCGTGCCGGTCGATCAGTTCATAACGCGCAAGCTTTGGGATGTCGGGAACACCGCGCCTTATGGACATAGAGGCGACTTGACCACCATCACCGAAGCGGTATTGCATCACGCAGGAGAAGCCCGGCCACAGCGCGAAAGGTTTTCTGCGCTCACAAAAGATCAGCAGGCAGAGATAATCGAATTTCTAAAGCAGCTACAAGTGCTGCCGATCGGTTCGCCGCGCGAGCTGAGTGAAAGCGATCTCAGAGCCCTGTTGAAGAGTCAGAAAACTGTCAGCGCCTCGGTGGTCTTGAACCAGACGAGGGAGTAGCGGGAAACGATAGACGCGGACCTGCGGCACTTAGATTCTCTCGTGATCTCGCCTACGGAAAGCGGAGGAATGAGGTTTACGAATGAGGGGCGGCCACGGAGGGCCGCCCCTACAGGTTTGCATCACGTGATCGGTGAAGTTACGCGCCACAACATTTCTTGTACTTCTTGCCGCTGCCGCACGGACACGGGTCGTTGCGGCCTATGCGAGGGCCTTTGTTGCGGACCGGCTTGGCTGATTCTTCTTCGCCTCCCGCAAATGCCGTCTCATTAGCCTTCGTGAAGGCTACCCGGCCGCGACGTTGACGCCGGCGGCGCTCGAGCAGTTGTTGTTCGACCGGTTCGGTTACTTGCACCTGAAAGTTGAACAGATAGCGTATCGTGTCGGTGTCGATGCGATCGAGCATCGCCTGGAAGAGATAAAACGATTCACGTTTGTATTCGACCAGAGGGTCCTTCTGACCGTAGCCCCTTAAGCCGATGCCTTCCTTCAGGTGATCCAGCGCGAGCAAGTGGTCCTTCCACTGCGCGTCTACGATGTTCAGCATGATGTAGCGCTCGAGGTTGCGGAGCCCCTCGACACCCAACTGAACTTCTTTATCCTTGTACTTCTCTTCGAGCTTCGGCCAGATCGCTTCGCGAGATTCTTCCGGAGTCATGTCGCCGAGGCGGATCTGCTCCGCTTCGGGATCGAAACCGAAGGTCAATCGAAGCTGTTCTTTTAACCCAGTAATGTCCCACTCGTCGGGCCGCTGGTCCTTCGGCATGAACTGATCGGTCAGGCCCTCAAACAGATCCTGAGCCGTGCCGAGAATGTAGTTACGTTGACTGTTGCTCTGTTCTTCGGGAGTATCGCCTTCGAAGCCCATCAACAAATCGCGACGCAATCCATAAACAGTCTCACGCTGCTTATTCATCACGTCGTCATACTCAAGCAGGTGTTTGCGGATTGAGAAGTTGTGACCTTCGACCGACTTTTGCGCGCCTTCAATTCGTTTCGAAACGAGCCGCGACTCAATTGGAACGCCCTCTTCCATGCCCAGCCGAAGCATCAGTCCCTTGATGCGCTCGCCGCCGAATATTCGCATCAGATCGTCTTCGAGCGAGAGAAAAAATCGCGATGAGCCCGGATCGCCCTGGCGGCCCGATCGACCGCGAAGCTGATTGTCAATTCGTCGCGATTCGTGACGTTCTGTGCCCAATATGTGAAGCCCACCGGCGCCGACAACTTCATTGTGCTCGGCATCGGTCGTCACCTTGGCGCGAGTAATTGCGTCGTTCCACTGGCGCTCATCGGCTTCGTCAGGGTTGATCTCGCGTTCCTTCAGGTACTGCCTTGCGAGAAACTCCGGATTCCCTCCAAGCAGAATGTCAGTCCCACGGCCGGCCATGTTGGTAGCGATAGTCACCTGACCTTTTCGCCCGGCTTGAGCCACGATGTCGGCTTCGCGCGCGGCGTGTTCGGGCTTGGCGTTCAACACGTTGTGCGGCACGTGAGCTTTCTTCAGCTTTGCCGCAAGCGTCTCGGAGTTCTCGACCGACACGGTGCCGACCAGGACGGGCTGGCCCTTCTCGTGGAGTTCCTTGATCTCGCCAACCACCGCGTCGAACTTCTCGCGCTCAGTGCGATAGATCACATCAGAGAAGTCCTTGCGCACCATCGGCTGGTTGGTGGGCATCACCGCTACGTCGAGCTTGTAGATATTGGCGAACTCGGAAGCTTCGGTCTCCGCGGTCCCAGTCATGCCGGCGAGTTTGGCATACATTCGGAAGTAGTTCTGAAGAGTCACCGTCGCAAGCGTCTGGTTCTCAGCCTCGATCTTCACGCCCTCTTTGGCTTCAACGCCCTGATGCAAGCCATCGCTCCAGCGGCGGCCGGGCATCACGCGCCCAGTAAACTCGTCGACGATGATGACTTCGCCGTCCTTGACGATGTACTGCTTGTCGAGATGATAGAGCGTGTGCGCCTTCAATGACTGCTCGACGCAGTGCAACAGATCCATGTTCACGGGATCATAGAGATTGCCCACCCCGGTATAGCGCTCGGCTTCTTCGACTCCTTCTTCGGTGAGTGTGGCGCCGTGCTGCTTCTCATCGACGTGATACAGCAGCCGCGGATCCTGTTTGAGATCGACATCACCGTCTGTTCTTTTGATTTCGGCAATCCGGGCCTGTTGCTTCGCCTTCAGGTGAACCATGCAGTCGTTGGCGATGTAGTACTTCTCGGTCGAATCTTCAGAGGCGCCCGAAATGATAAGCGGCGTTCGAGCTTCGTCAATAAGAATCGAGTCGACTTCGTCGACGATCGCGTAGAAGTGCCCGCGCTGAACCATCGCCGACGGCTCGAACTTCATGTTGTCGCGCAGGTAATCAAAGCCGAACTCGTTGTTCGTCCCGTAGGTGATGTCCGCCTTATAGGCCTCCTGTCTCTCCGTATCGTCGAGATCGTGTTGTATGCAACCGACCGTCAGGCCTAGAAAGCGATAAATCTTACCCATCCATTCGGTATCGCGTTTAGCGAGGTAGTCGTTGACAGTGATGACGTGAACCCCGCGACCCGAGAGAGCATTCAAGTACGCGGGCAGGGTGGCGACCAGCGTCTTGCCTTCGCCGGTCTTCATCTCGGTGATCATCCCCTGATGGAGCACCATCCCGCCCAGCATCTGGACGTCGAAATGGCGCATGCCCGTGGCTCGGCGTGACGCTTCGCGGACGACCGCAAACGCTTCGACCAGTATTTCGTCGAGCGCTTCATCGATCACCGCTCGCAGCGCTTTCTTTTGTTCTTCGGCTGTACCGCCGGTCAGCTCGGCGCCGGCGATTCGGCTCTCTACCTGCTCGCGAAACCTGACGGTGTAAGCTCGAAGCTCCTCGTCGGACAGCTTCTTCAGATCCGGTTCAAGCGCATTGATTTCGCTTACAATGGGCCATAGGCGTTTGAGCAGGCGCTCATTCGCGGTGCCGAAGACCTTCGCTGCAACTTTGTTCAATATCGCGGTCATATTCTTTTGCTCTCGACTACGTTCGTTCTAGCGTTCTGCCAAAAACATTCTACCAAAAATCATACAGCCTGCTGACCTGAGGCTCGCCGTTTGGCTAGCGTGCCTTAGGGCAACAGGCTTGTGATGCGTCATCCGATTCAGATGTGCGTACTCACGGTCAACTCACAGACAGCCTTTAAGATGTGCGGCGACACAAGAGTGATTTTAGGTTACGCCATCGGGCGAGTCAAACAAGGTGTTACTGGGCCTTCCACAAGGCAGGCCGAAGGTATCCGCTTTCGAAAAATCGACACTCGGCGAGGTAGCAGATGTTTAGCAATAAAAATTTAGAAACAAGTGCAATATTTCTGCCTCGGGCTCCACTTTATTAGCAGCGAACTCTTAGCGCCGGGATTAAGCAGTCGACATGCTAATTGCCTTCGGCGCATCGGGCGACTGTTCAATTGTTCATCACTTGGGTTCTTGCGGGGCTGATCGTGTGCCCCGATACGGAGAGACGATGTCCAGGAAAAGAATGAGACGGCAGCACTCATCAGTCGCTGCAAACGGTCGTGGCACAAAAGACTCACTGGCAAAGAACTCGATACAAAAGAGTTCCACCGCTGGATCCAGAGTGATTGCCGGCATTGCGTTGGCAACGATGTTGATCGCCACGACCGCGATTCTCGGGGAGCTAAAGCCGGATAGAGATTTGGGGGCTCATTCGGCCAAGCAAGCGAAGCAGTCAACGGCGCCAGTGCCTGGCAATCTGACTGGTGCGAATTTGTCCAAGGAGTACGTCTACGGGCCGGGTGGAAGACTTGTCGCGACGGAAGAACCAAACGCGATTTCCCCCACGCTTATGTCGTTTCCGGGCAGCGGGGGAACGGGAACTGTGAATGTCTCGGTAGGCGCGGGAACGAATTGGTCCGCCAGCACCACCACATTTAACTGGATAATGATCACATCGGGCGCTTCCGGGACAGGGAACGGAACTGTTGCTTACACGGTGTTGCAAAACGTCGGCACCGGCATAAGACAGGGCACCATCACCATTACGATAGCAGCAGTGGCACAGACCTTTACGGTTTACCAGGGAAAGGATTTTCTAGACGTGCCCTTGAATAATGCCTATTACACATACGTCGGCAAGCTCGTAGCGCGTGGGGTCACAGTAGGCTGCGACGCAACGCACTACTGCACCAACGACCTTGTGACGCGCGAACAAATGGCGGCGTTCATCCTCCGAGCGTTGGGTGACCCGAATCCGCCGACGCCCGCAACTCAGCGATTTACGGACGTGCCCCCGTCCAACATCTTCTACAACTTCATCGACGAGATGGCGGTTCGCCAGATCACATTAGGGTGCGGAGGTGGGAACTATTGTCCTTCCTCAACCGTGACCCACGACTCGATGTCTGCCTTCATCATGCGGGCGCTTGCAGTATTCAGCCCCCCGACGCCTGCCAGTCAAAGATTTCCAGACGTTCCGACCAGCAATGTGTTCTACAACTTCGTCGACATTTATGCGGGAAGGGGCATCTGGAACGGCGGCTCGGAAAACTGGGTAGGCCATCCGGAGGGGACGTGCTCGCCGGGAAACTTCTGCCCGAGCAAGAGCGTGTCTCGCGCGCAGATGGCGAAGATCCTTGTTACCGCCTTCAACCTTTGAGGAGATGATCATGAAATCCAGCCGAACAAAACTCTCGATCGGTGCAGTCGCCGCTCTGGCCCTTGTTTTGATGACATCCTACATTCGATCAACAGCCGCTGCGAAATCAGAGGCGATGTCAAATCCGCCTCCGACTACAACGACGTCAACAATCTTCGCGGCATCGTCGCCGGCGGCAGCTCCACGCGCTGCGCAGGCTGATTCGAAGTTTACGGTCGAGCGGATCACAATCTTCCCCTACGGCTTCGAGCCGGAAGAGATGACGGTTCATCCTGTGCCATTCCTGCTGACAATAGATGACCGGGCAGGCACCGATGACTTCGCTTTCCAGCTTGTGTCGGAGCAGAACCAACCGGTGCTAGAGACTGCCATTCCGAGCGGAAGCTCATCGACTCACAGACAGTTGACACTGGCGCCCGGCAAATACTTGCTAAAGGAAACATCACATCCAGGTTGGGTGTGCACGATCACTGTGTTGCCTAACTAGTCACGCCGCCGTCGCCGGTGAGCGCGTTGATTTCTTACTTACTCGAAAGACGCCGGAGATAACGATGAATAGCCCTGATTCCCGACAACGAAGCCTGCCTGGAAGAATGATCCTGCGTGGTTTGCCGCTGATGTTTATGATTGCTCTGTCAGCGGCCAGTGCAAGCGCGCAATACGTGCATTCAAGCAGCTCCTATGGAAATACGCCGCTTGGCATGGAGCAGGGCGCACCCGCTGGATCATATCCGCTGAGCGGTTTCGAGAGCGTCAATCCATACAATGGCGCGCTTAATTTCCGCTTACCGCTCTTGAAGATTGGCGGGCGCGGAAGCGTTCAGCACGTCATAAGTCTCGCGGTTGAGCACCACTGGAGTGTCGACAAGGACCAGAGCGGCGGACCGAACGCCTTCAACTATTCTCCGCAGCCAAATCGCTGGACAACTTTCTATCCCGGGTTTAGTCCCCACGAGATTCCTTCTTTCGGTTCCCCTACGATTACCCGAACTGGCAGGCCGGCAAGGAGACGAAAACCGAATACTACGATAACGGTGACAGCGGCGCCCTATTACGAACAGTAGACAATACATGGCAGCAGCCCGTTGCGGGCGGCACCTGGCCTTTCACTGGTGCCGGGGAAACTAGCGCCGCCGCAAAACCGAATTCACCCCAGATAACCGCAACTGTCACGACTCTCAATGACACAAGCCAGGTGTCGAAACAGACTTACAACTACGATCAGTATTTGAATAGGACTGAAGTGGACGATTACGACTTCGGCAATGGAGCGGCCGGCGGTCTTGTGCGCCAGTCGATCACAAGCTTCCTCTCGTCCGCGAACTACACCACCGTCAGCGTCTCGAATCCCAATCCATCTTCGATCGTGCACATCAGGAGCCTGCCCGTTGACGAGGCAGTCTATGACTCAGCCAGTACACGGAAAGCGCATACCACGTACGAGTATGACTCCTACACGGCTAACCTGACGCCTCGATCGAACATTGTCGGGCACGATACGACCACGTCGGGCGCGCCTCAGCCGCTTCACACTACGGCCTATCTGACACGCGGGAACGTGACTAAAGTAACTCACTGGCTACTGGGCACTACCGATGTGGCATTGTCGACTCGGATGCAATACGACATAGCCGGAAACACATTGAGCTCGACCGATCCGCTTAACCAAACGACTAGTTTCGACTTCAGCGATCGCTTCGGGATCCCGAACGATGAAGCGACTTCCAATACGGTTCCAGCGGAATTGAACAGCAATCCACAGGTGGCGTCGTACGCGTTTGCGACGCTCGTCACAAACGCCGCAGGGCACACCGCTTACACTCAGTACGACTATTATCTCGGCAGACCGGTGAACAGCCAGGACGCGAACGGAATTGTGGCTAAAGGATGGTACGGCAAGTTCGAGGATGGCACTTACACCGACGCGCTCGATAGGCCAACAGAACTCGTAGTGGCATTGAACGGCGGCTCGGCTGCACGGCGAACCCGATTCACCTACAACGATGCAAGCAAGATCATCACGACACAGAGCGACCAGACCACTTTGAATGACGGAGCGCTCAAGACCGAAGCTCTTTATGACGCATTGGGACGCACGTTCGAGACTCACGCTTATGAGTCTCCTTCCGATTACATAACAACGAAGCAGGAATTTGACGGACTGGGACGAGTGAGCCGGAGCTACAACCCGTATCGAACGACGGGCGATTCGACCTACGGCTATACGACTACAACTTATGACGGCCTGGGGCGAGTACTGACGGTGACGACCCCTGACATCGCCGTAGTCACGACGATGTATTCCGGTAGCGCCATTACTGTAACTGATCAAGCATCTAAGAAGCGTCGCAGCATTACCGATGGGTTGGGTAGATTGATCCGCGTCGACGAACCTGACTCAAATGGCGACCTGGACACCGGAACGCCGCCCCTACCCATTCAACCAACCTCCTACACCTACGACGTGCTTAATAATCTAGTCACGGTGACGCAAGGGACCCAGACTCCTCGCAGGTTCGCTTACGATTCCCTTTCGCGACTGATCTATGCGGCTAATCCTGAACAAACCACCAGCAGCGGGCTGGTGTTCAATAGCCAGCAGTGGGCGATCAAGTACGACTACGACCTGAACTCGAGCCTGACTGCGAAGACTGACTCACGAATAGATTCGTTAGGTCACCTCTTGCAGGTGAATTACACATACGATCTGCTGAATCGCGTCACAATGAGGTCGTACTCCAACGACCCGTCAGGCACTCCAATGGCGACTTATACATATGACGCAGCAGGCATCACGAATTCGATAGGACGTCTGACGACAGTCGCAACCAACGTATCGACTACCTGATAAGTGCCAAGACCTTGGTTACACGATTTAGTGCCAAGACCTTGGTAACAGTTCTTTGAAACACGTCGTCTAACTTTCGCGAATCAGGTTTTTGCTCAACATTGATGCCTTTCGATAAA
>Ga0137359_10005867_pt1 | contig 10155 bp, 8 predicted proteins | sample Mad1_40_16metaG_FD_108281 | JGI IMG/M metagenome (GOLD analysis project Ga0137359, IMG submission 108281) | Vadose zone soil microbial communities from Angelo Coast Range Reserve, California, USA - Mad1_40_16 metaG | ecosystem: Environmental > Terrestrial > Soil > Vadose zone | place: USA...
CTTTGTCACGCGTACGGTCGAGGCCTGGGAGAATGACTGCGCCGCGCTCGAGCTTGGCGACGATCGAAAGGAGCTCGGTGATGGTCGGGATGCCGCCGACCAATCCCGCGGCGATGACCGGGTCACCAGGGGGGGAGCGTCGCCAAATCGCCGCTTGTTGCTCGAGCAGGCGATTGCGCCGCTCCGCCGGGTCGAGCGCACCCTCGGCGGCGAGCATTCCGGGCCAGTGCTGCGGCAGGATTTCGAGAAAGCGATGTACGATCTGCCAGTGCTCCGCCAGGTTTTCCGGAACGAGGTCCCGGATGCCCTCGAAACTGGCTCCTTCGGTCGCTACGCTGTCGAGAAGTCGCGCGAGGCTCCCAGCTAGGGCGGCGGCTTGTCCGGGGAGCAGAAGATGCCCGCCGCGTCGCTCGCCCCACCTCAGCACGAGTTGGGTCAGCAACAGGAGACGACGCAGCTCGGGAATGGCCGGTGGCACCGCCAGCGTCTCCTGACCCGCCGCTTCTCCGACCATCGACAGCTCGTCCGAATCAAGGTCTCCGACCGGGCGCATCCGCGGCAGCAGCAGCGGCATACCCGCTTCCCCTCCATCCGACGTGGCGCGCAAGAAAGCCTCGCGCAGCGAGCGCGCAGCGCGCCGGGTGGGCACCAGAACGGTGACCCGCGGCAGCAGCAACGGATCGCCCGCGGACATGCTCATGAGCCCGCCGGCGAGGGTCGCCAGAAACGGTCGGTCTGGCGCGATCGTGTAGACTTTGACCTGCATTCGGCTCTATGCCCGAAAGGTTGTGGTCATTCCGGCGACCTGGCGAAGCCCGCGAGCCCTGAATCCAAGCGCACCGGCGTGCTAAAAATGGCGCGGGCTAGCGCTCGACCCGGTGCGACGACACCTGTTCGCGGGTAGCGGCCAGCCCCTCCGGCGTGCCGATGTGGTACCATTCGCCATCGTGCACGATAGCGTGCAGGCGGCCGGCTCGCTCGGCACGGTCGAACAGACGGACCAGCGAAAAAAGGCGGTCGGGCATGCCGTTGAAGAGCCGGCGGTGCAGCAGCTGGATGCCCGCGAAAAGGTAAGGGGCGACCTCGCGCTCGCCGCGGCGATGGGGTTTTCCCGAGGCGTCGAGGAAATAATCGCCACTGCCCTCATATCCAACCGCGGTCACCGTCCTCTGCAGCAACAAGATGGCGTCGATATGGTCGGGATCGAAGGCGCCGGCGAGGCGCAGCAAGGCGTGATCCTTGCCGTCGAGCCAGAATACGTCGCCATTGACGACGAAAAACGCATCGTCCAGCAGCGGCAAGGCCCGTTTGACACCACCGCCCGTGTCAAGGAGCTCGGGTTCCTCCGAGATCTCGATGTGCGGGTGGTCGCGGCGGGCGAGCTGTGCGGCTACCATTGCGGCCTTGTAATGGACATTGACGACGACGCGCTCGACCCCGGCCAGAGCCAATCGATCGATCGCGTGATCGAGCAGGGTGCGGCCGTTTATCTCGACGAGAGGTTTCGGAATGGTTTCGGTCACCGGCCGCAGCCGCGTGCCGAGCCCCGCGGCGAGCACCATCCCCGAGCGCGGCGGCATCGTCATGCCGCGCTTCGCACATCGGGCGCGCGCCGAGCCCCGCGCGGCAGGTGGCGGTCGAGCCATTGCGTGATCGGGGCGAGGGCCGGGTGGCCGAGCTCTTGTTCGAGCAAGCGCCAGATCCGCGGGATGTGGGCGAGATAACCGGGCTTGCCGTCGCGCTTCCACAATCGCGTGAAAATACCCAAGATCTTGCAATTGCGCTGGACCGCGAGGATCGCGGCCGAGCGGAGGAAGGCGGACCGGTCGAGAGCCGGAAAAGCCGCCAGGTAGCGCTCGGTCATCATCCGGCGCAGCTCGGCCGGAACATCGCGCCGCGCGTCCTCGAGGAGCGACACGAGGTCATAGCTGGGCGGACCGCAAACTGCGTCCTGGAAATCGAGAAGCCCGCAGCTGCGTACTCCCGAGCGATCCTGCAACAGCATCAGATTGTCGACATGGTAGTCGCGCAACACCAAGGTGTCGCCGGCAAGGGCTGCGTGCGGCAGGACCGCCTGCCAAAGGGCAAGAAACTCCTCGCGCAAGGCATCGGAGAGCGGCGATCCGAGTGCCGCCGGCATATACCAATCCACCAGCAACGCTGCTTCGGCGAGCAGCCGCGCCGCGTCATAAGGGGGCAAATCGGGGGTCCCGCACCGCTCGACCGCGCGCTGCAGTTCGACCAGGGTGTCAACCGCCAGCGAGTAAAGCGCCCGCTCATCGGCACCGCGATCGAGGAGGCGGGTGTAAGTACCGTCGCCGAAATCCTCGATCAGCAGAAAACCACCCGTACGGTCTTCGGCGAATACCTCGGGTGCGCTGAACCCGAGGTCGCGCAACAGCGTCGAGACGTAGATGTAAGGGGTGACATCCTCTTGCGGTGGGGGCGCATCCATCAGAACTGCGCGGCGCCCGCCGCCCTGAAGGCGGTGGTAGCGTCGAAAAGATGCGTCCCCGGCAAGCGGCACCGGCGCGATATCTCCCCAGCCGCACGTGTCGAGAAACGCGGTTATTTCGCGCATTCGCGGTGGATCGAAGGATGCGGTTGCAGCGGGAATGTGGAGAGGAGTTTCAGCGGCGAAACCACGCCGGCTCGAATCAGGCATCGACCGCGATCGCCGCCAGCCGTGCTTGCCACCCTGTGCCGGGATCGAGCGAGACTTGCCGAGCGTCCGGCCGATCGCCGAACGCCAGGGCGATTTCGAGGCGCCGCTCGGGCAGCAGCAGGCCGAGCCGCTCGGGCCATTCGATCAGCGAGATGCCCGCGCTGAACGCATCCTCGATGCCGAGTTCCCAGGTGTCCTCGGGGGAAAGCAGCCGATAGAGATCGAAATGCCATATGGGCGCAGGATCACACTCGTAGATCTGAAGGAGCGTGAAGGTCGGGCTCGGAACCTCTTCTTCGGGATTACCGCGCGCGCGAATAAAGGCGCGCGCAAAGGTGGTCTTGCCTGTGCCGAGATCGCCCTTGAGGGTGATGATGTCTGCGGGCTGCGCCAGTGCGGAGATCCGGGCTGCTAGCGCGGTGGTGGCGGTTTCGTCGGGCAGATCGACAACGATCATCGCCGATGCGTTGTATAACTTGACGACGATTAGACGCAACATGCGCTGCGTCATGGGATCGCCAGCTTGCAACCAAGGCGGTTACCGCCCCCGGACGCCGGAACGGGCCGTTAGAGAACATCCTTGGCTTGGCGAATCGCCGCTGTCCCTCCGTTGCGGTGAACGGCTCGATCCTACGCCGCTGCCGGGGTTTCGGCCTTTCCGCTTTGCGGGCGCGCCTTCGCAGGCCTCTCCCTAGGCGCAATTCCTACTCCCTGAAACTGGGGCGACCAGATGCCGGCGGCGGCGAGGTCTCGCTGGGTGATCGGGAGCCGGCAAATGATCCTGGTTCCCTGCCCGGTTGCCGACTCGATGGTAACGGTTCCGCCGTGCAGTTCGATCAGGCTCTTGACCAACGATAAGCCGAGACCGGCGCCCGATTGCTGCGTGCCTCGTTCGAATTTTTCGAGCACCCGGGCCTGTTCCGATTGGGGTATGCCAATGCCAGTGTCCGCCACAATCAGCAACAGCTCGCCATCGCGGCGTTCGGCCTCGATGCTTATCGCGCCACCCGGTGGGGTGAATTTGATCGAATTGGAAATCAGATTGAAAAGCGCCTGCTTCAGCCTTCGCTCATCCGCCGCAACCGTGCCGATGTCCGGCGGGCAATGCAGCTCGATTTCGAGGTCTCGGTTTCGGGCGCGCTCGCGGGTGAGGGCGAGCACGGCTTGCAGCATCTCCGAAACCTCCACCCGCCCGGTCTCCAGCACCATGTACCCTGCTTCGATCGTGGCGAGATCGAGGATGTCGTTGATCAGCTTCATCAGCTGGTGTGAGCTGGCCAGGATGCCGCGGCTGTATTCGAGCTGCCGCGAGTTGAGATCGCCGAAATACTGGTTGTTCAGGATTTCTGTGAAGCCGATGACCGCGTTGAGCGGGGTGCGCAACTCATGCGAGACATTGGCGATAAACTCGCTCTTGAGACGCCCGGCGGTTACCAATGCTTCGTTACGCTCACGCAGCGCCCGCTCGACGCGCGAGGTGTCGGTCACATCGAGGTAAGTCAGGAGCACATTGCCGTCGGGAAGCGGCACCATCCCCTCTTGCAGCATCGAACCGTCTTTCCGATAGAGCGGGCCGCTCGCCAGCGTATGGCTGGTAACTTTGGCGACGATCCTTTGCTTCAGCGCTGTCCAGTCCCCACCATCGTCGAGGAGGGCACGGGTCTTCTCGACGATCTCGCCGATATGCGGTTCGCCGGCCACATCGTCCTCCGATAACGCCCAGATCGCCAGATAAGCAGGGTTATGGAGCTTCAACCGGCCGTCGCTGCCGTAGACGGCGATGCCCTCGAACAAATGGTCGAGGGTCGCGCGCCGCACTTGGGTCAGCGTATTGCAGGAGCGTTCGAGCGCCAATCGGTCGGTTACGTCCTCGTGAACGAAGGTGAGCCCGCCGAACGGATGCGGGGAAACGGACAGCAGCAAGGTGCGGCCGTCCGGCAAATGCATCAATTCCTGCTGCGGCTCGATCAGCGAGGTGAACATCCGCGCCCGCTCACACTTGAACGCGCGGAAATCGACTACTTCCGGCAGACGGCGACGCTCGCGAAGCCGTTCCAGAACCTCTCCGAACGAGGGCCCTGCGGCGAGCCAATCTTCCGCCAGGCCCCACATCGACGCGAATGCCGTATTGAAGAACCTGAGCCGTTTGTCGGGACCGTATATCGCGATGGACGTGCCAACGCCCTCGAGCACCTCGGCGTGCGCGTTGATGTGCCGGCGCAGCTCGGCTTCTGCTGTCTCGAGATCGGTCCGATCGACGGCAAAACCGATCGCCCCGCCCGTCGCGCAATTCATCTCGCCGATCTCGACGAGCCGGCGAGAGCCACCAATCACGAGATGGCGACGTTCTCCCGGCCGGGCGCCGGAGGCCAATTCCCGGCCTTCGGCGAGGGCCAATTCGACGGTTGTGTCGAGGGCGTCCGCATAGGCCCGGTTGCAGTCGACGAGAGTGAGGTGGGGTCCTCGCCGCCAGACCGGCATTGGGACGGCGTCGAGCATTTCGCGCAGGTTGGCGGCCTCTTGGCCCGACTTCTGGGCGATCGTCGCGGCACCATCAAGCACGGCGCGCGCTACGAGCGCCTCGCGGAGCTGCCGGCGGGCGCGCAGCAACAGAGCACCCAAAACCAGCGGGACAACCAAGTACAACGCCCCAGAGAATTCGATCACGGCTACACGCCCTATTTTCAATCGACATAATACCAGGGATCGTTCGATCGCCTGATCAGCCGACAGTAAGGCGTTATTTACCTCATAGCAAGAGCAAATATGTCCGCTAACATCGTTAAAGTTGTGGAGTTAATACCGATAATGGTCGGGTTTGAACGGACCGGCGCGAGGCACACCGAGGTATCCCGCCTGATTGGGGCTGAGCGTGGTCAGCTTGACGCCGAGCTTGTCGAGATGGAGCGCGGCGACTTTTTCGTCGAGATGTTTTGGGAGCACGTAGACTTTGTTCTCGTACGTCCCGTGATTGGTCCACAGCTCGATCTGGGCGAGCACTTGGTTGGTGAAGGAGGCGCTCATGACAAAGCTCGGGTGACCGGTGGCGCAACCGAGATTGACGAGCCGTCCCTTGGCAAGGACGATCAGGCGCTTGCCGTCGGGAAAGACAACTTCGTCGACCTGCGGTTTGACCTCTTCCCACGGATAGTTACGCAAGGAGTCGATTTGGATTTCGCTGTCGAAATGACCGATGTTGCAGACGATGGCGCGATCCTTCATCTGCCGCATGTGGTCGATCGTGATCACATCGATGTTGCCCGTCGCAGTGACGAAGATGTCGCCTTGTGACGCCACCTCGTTCATCGTCGTCACCTGGTAGCCCTCCATCGCCGCCTGGAGAGCGCAGATCGGGTCGATCTCCGTCACCATCACCCGCGCGCCCTGGCTGCGCAGGCTTGCCGCAGAACCCTTGCCGACGTTACCAAATCCGCAGACCACCGCGATCTTGCCAGCGACCATCACGTCGGTCGCCCGCTTGATCCCGTCGACGAGGCTTTCGCGGCAACCGTAGAGGTTGTCGAACTTGGACTTGGTGACGCTGTCGTTGACGTTGAACGCCGGCGCCTTGAGGGACCCATCCCGCACCATGTCGTAGAGCCGGTTCACCCCGGTGGTGGTCTCCTCCGAGATCCCGCGGATCTCCTTCAGCAGGTCGGGGTGCTGGTCGTGGAGGATCTTGGTGGCATCACCGCCGTCGTCGAGCACCATGTTGGGGGTCCAACCCTGCGGGCCCCGCAACGTCCGCTCGATGCACCACTCGTACTCCTCCTCGCTCTCGCCCTTCCAGGCGAACACTGGGACGCCACGGGCGGCGATGGCGGCCGCCGCATGGTCCTGGGTCGAGAAGATGTTGCACGAGCTCCAGCGAACAGTCGCGCCGAGCTCGACCAGCGTCTCGATCAGCACAGCGGTCTGGATGGTCATATGGAGGCAACCGACAATGCGAGCGCCTTCGAGTGGTTTCGCCGCGCCGAATTCCTCCCGCAACGCCATCAACCCCGGCATTTCGGTCTCGGCAATGGCGATCTCGCGCCGTCCCCAATCGGCAAGAGAAATGTCGGCGACCTTGTAGTCGGTAAAGGCTGGCATTCCAGATCTCCTAATGGTGGCTCGATAGCGGCGCCAAGTTAGAAAGATATAGACATATCTTTATATCGTCAATCCGGTCGCGCCCCGTGCAAGAACAGAGCGGAGTTGGTTCCTTGCGCCTGAGGGCCAGCGCGGTGCTCCCGGCGTTACAGGCACACCGGGTGAAGCGCGTCCCGCTGGTGGAAGAGGTCGCACCCAGGCGACCACTCAGGCCAGTGTTGTCCTCCCGAATTCAACGCGCCATCGCGGTTTGAGCCGGCTGCATGACGGATTTGACGACGTATGCGCCGATCTTCTGCCCCATCTCGCGGCCAGCGATGGTGGAGAGGCGCGCAACTCCTCCTTCACTTGCAAGGGCCGTGCAGCCGACGTGGCGCTGGTCGGGCGGGAACTCGGCGTGCGCTATACACTGGACGACAGCGTGCGCACGGCCGGGGATCGCATCAAGTGCGACCGCGCGGCTGGTCAAGGCGGAGACCGGCAAGCTTATCTGGGCGCAGCGCTATGACCGCAAATTGCCCCTCATCTTCGCGCGGTAGGACGCTATCACCGAGGCGGTGACGACCGCTGTCGTTCCAGCCATTGATAATGCCGAGCGGCGGAGTGCGATGCTTAGATCGCCGGAAAGTCTCGACGCCTGGGGCGCCTATCAGCGCGGCCTCTGGCATATGGCCAAATTCAGCAGCGAGCACAACGCTCACGCACGGGGGTTCTTTGGACAAGCAATCGAACTCGGTCCGCGCTTTTCTGGGGGCTACAGGGTGCTCTCCTTGGCGCGCGCGCAGTCCGCGAGCCTTTCTCATACACGCGACCTCGGCGAAGTGCTGAGGTCGCGGAGGCGGCAGCGCGTCAGGCGGTCTCGCTCGACGGCAGCGACGCGGAATCACGCGCATATCTCAGCTTCGCATTGTGCCAGCGCGGGGATTACGAAAGCGCATTGGCCGAAGCCAAGCGGGCTCTGGCATTAAGCTCGAATCTAGCGCGTGGTCACGCGACCCTCGGCGGCGCGCTCGTCCTCTCGCGGCGACCTAAGGAAGGGGTCATCGCTCTCGAAACAGCCATCAGGCTCGACGCCTACGAACCCATGTTGCCGAATCGCTTGAACCTCTTGGCAGTAGGTCTTTATTTCGCCGGGCAATACGAGGCAACGGTCGAGCAGCGAAAAGGACCATACATTCAAGCGCCGACTATCCGCTGGTCTATCGTTGGCTTGCTGCGGCATTGGGCCATTTCGGGCGCATCGCGGAGGCAGAGCGGGCGTTGGCAAAAGCGATCGGCGTCGCGCCGGATCTGTTCGACAAGCATGTCTGCCAGCGCGTGCCCTGGCTCCGGTCCGAAGACTACGCTCACATGCCCGAAGGTCTACGCAAAGCCGGATGGAGGGATTGAGAGACGTCGCGGTGGGCTCGGGCTAATCGCGCGGCCTGAGTTCCATATCGACATGGGTGAGCCCGAAATCGTCGTAGGGTTCGCCGGTCGGTTCGAAGCCGAGGCCTCGGTAGAAGGGGACGAGATGGATTTGGGCGGTCAGCGCGACGGGCAGTCCAGGATGATGCTCGCGGCAGAATAAGAGAGCCTCGTCCATCAGCCGCCGGCCGAGCCCGTGCCGCCGCAGCGGAACAGCAACAGCGACGCGACCGATCCGCAACGGCGAGGGGATCAGCCGGAGATAGCCGGCGAGCGCTCGCTCTGCCCACAGCAGCAGATGCCATGTCTCCTGATCAAGGCTGTCGAGATCGGGAAAAGGCGAGCGCTGATGCTTTGGCGGAAACGGAGCAGCTCGTAGAGCTCGCCCGCCGTCAGCGCCTCGAAGCGGTGCCATTCGATCGAGATTCTCGGCGGGATCATTGGCATCCTGGTCCCACTCAGAGCCTAGTCCTAAGCTTAGTGTCTCACTCAAAATGCATTCCGTCGTAGCAATGGGTTATCGTCACCCCGCGAAAGCGGGGGTCCAGAGCGTGCTCCTGGCTCGAACAGGGGGCAACCACCGCGGCCTTGGCACCTCTGGATTCCCCGCTTTCGCGGGAATGACGAGAAGGAGCGGCAACTCCTCGAGATTGTTGGATTCATTCTTGGCCAGCCTGCTAGACCCGTTCGTAAGTTTCACGAAGCGGCTCTTGCATTGCTGGAGCACGGCTCCGCACGCGCCGATCCACCGCAAAAAAGGCGATGTTTTGGGGTAGTGTCGGATCAGTCATCTGTTGTGTTTTATTGGATTTCGTTGGGATCGAGCGATGGGCCTCTTTCTGCTTCTGGTTTGGTGCGCGGCTGTCGCGCGCGGCGTTCTGCGAGACAATTCCCGGTTCGGCATATTTAATTCCCGATTAGCCGCGAATAAATTCCCGTTTAGCCGGCAACGGGAATTGCCCGGCAAGGGATTGATTGGCATCGCTATTTTCGATGCCGAAACCGGACTTTTCGGACACAACCGAGAAAATTCCCGGTTCCACGGGAATAACCGGGAATTTCGCTCCCCGGCGAAATGGGCGGTGGCGCAACCTGCAGGCGCCGATCTGCGCCGCCCGCTTCGCCACCATCACACCTACTTCGCGACTGTGCTATCTGAACGCGTCCGAGCAAGGAGGCAAACGCCATGCAGCCGCGCGATTACGGCCCATTTCCATACGTTCCGATCAACGAGCGCCCCAAGCTCGATTGGCCCGACGGCGCCCGGGTCGCCGTCTGGGTCATCCCCAACATCGAATTCTTTCCACTGACCCGCGGCATTTCCGGTCTTCCTGGCGCGCTCCCTGGCAACCCGCCCACGGTGCGCGCCTGGGCGCAGCGCGACTATGGCAATAGGGTCGGCATCTGGCGGCTGATGGACGTGCTGAGCAAGCACGGCGTCCGTGCCAGTCCGACATTGAACAGCGACATCTGCGACCATCACCCGCAGATCGTTCGGGCTGCGGTCGAGCTCGGCTGGGAGATTCTCGGTCATAACCAGACCAACAGCGTGTGGCTCGACACGCTGGGAGCCGAGGAAGAGCGTCGGACAATCGCGCAGACGCTCGCGCGCATCGCCGAAATGACCGGCAGAAAGCCGGTCGGCTGGCTCGGCGCCGGTCTCGCCGAGACTTGGCACACGCTCGATTTCCTCGCCGAGGAGGGCTGCCTATACGTCGCCGACTGGGTCAATGACGACCAACCCTATTTCATGGATGTCGGCGGCGAGCGCCTAGTCTCGATCCCGTATTCCTACGAGATCAACGACGCGCCGCATTTCCAGTATCGGAACGGCACGATCGACGAGTTCGAAAAGATGATCCGGCGGCAGTTCGATACGCTCTATGCCGAGGGCGCGCAGTCCGGCCGGGTCATGGCGATCTGCCTGCACCCCTATCTGATCGGCGTGCCGCACCGCATCGCCGGGCTCGATGCGGCGCTCCAGTACATCC
>Ga0137359_10005869_pt1 | contig 10154 bp, 17 predicted proteins | sample Mad1_40_16metaG_FD_108281 | JGI IMG/M metagenome (GOLD analysis project Ga0137359, IMG submission 108281) | Vadose zone soil microbial communities from Angelo Coast Range Reserve, California, USA - Mad1_40_16 metaG | ecosystem: Environmental > Terrestrial > Soil > Vadose zone | place: USA...
ACTTGCTCCCATGCGCGACCCAAAGATCGCGAGCGCACCGCAGCGCGAACATGCGCACGCGCGCGTCATCTGAACGCGTGTGCATCAGCACGTCTAGGTTGAGCCGTTTGAGCAACGTGTCGTCCATCACGGCGTCGCAGAGCGCTACGAGAGCCGCTGAGAGCGCCTCGTCGCCCGTGGCGCCGCTCCCGCCGGGGTGCGCGACGAGGGGCACTAGGGCGGGCAGGACTTGTTCTAGGCGGTCTTCGCGCCAGAAAACTGTTTTGGTTTGTTTGTATGTTAGCATCGGCGTCATAAAATAATGGTTGCTCATGCCTCCTTCGTCTACGCTCATGCTCTTGGATAGTGCCTGGACGACTGAGAGCTGTTCTGGTCCAAAGGGATGGGCTGGGTCATCGGGTTGTTGGAGTAGCTCGACGAAGGGAGCGAAAAGGATGGAGAGGTATGGCGTCATCAGCAACTATTTTATGATTCGCAGTTAGCGCGCACACGACATGCTCATTTTGAGTTGGTATGTCACCTTGAAGTAATCCAAGAGACCCATATAGGCATTGCAAAATGCGATCTTCCTCTTCGCAGAGGCGTCTGGGACTTCAAGACCATAACTCCTGATTAGGGTGCAGATGCATATCTGATCGCAATAGCTTACCTCTAAAAGCCCAATCGAACAGCCGGCGGAACAGTGGCCTGAACGCCGTGTCGTTCAATTTCGTGACAAGCTGAACAAAAGCGGTGATTGTCGCACCCTCCACCTGCGTTGCAACAACACGCTCAGCTGTTATGCGCGCAGAGAAGCGGATGATCGAACCGTGCATACCATCGGAATGTCGACATCGCCACGTTTATTTCGTAAGTCGAATCCTTCGAGGAAGACTTTGAACGCGGGACGAAGGTGCTCGAGGAGAGCCGGTCGAGGTGCAGCACGAAGACTTCGACTGAGCAACTCGAAATAACGCGTGATATGCTGTTAGACGACAGATATGAGCGTACTGATTCATTCATTGATCTTAAATAACGCTCACCTGGGCTTCCGCCCCTGAAATGGAGGGCCAAATCTCAAAATATGTTGAAAGAAGGGCGGTAGTTGGCGCTTTAGATGCAATACGTCTCACACAGGAGCCAATTTCGTCTGTGGGGCCAAGCACCAAGGCATCAAGGTGGAGTCGGAATACACTGCCTAGTTCTGAGGTTCCCCAGAACGTAGGAATGATATCGAAAACTGAGCGAATCACATCTAGGGAATCTTTGACAAGCAACGGGGTCTCCCCTAAAAAGGGGGATATACGTTAAAACCATAGATACCACATCAACGCCACCCACCTTGCTTGACGGGGAAGGAAGCTCGAAGGATACCGACGGCCAACTGAACGATGACCCGAAAGAAAGGGATGATCCTAGGTCCTAATCCAATACTGAAGCGAGCGATCAGTCAGTGGCGGTGGTAATTTCCGCATATAACCTACCATAAGGGCTTCAACGCCGCAATGCCCGACGCTGAGGTGAGTTGATCTGGTTGTGAAGCAGCAAGAACAAGCGGTAAACAATCTACTAGAGGACTCTCCTCTCTGGGAACAACAGACGAGCTGATGACTTGCAGCGCGTGAAGGCTCGCATCAACGAGGCTTTCGCTTTCGTCCCCGAGTGAGAGGAATCGCTTGATTTCGGTGATAATCGTCATGACAGTCGAGGTAACTCCCTCTCGCACGGACCTCGCGACTGAAGGTAGTTTGTCAACGAATATGCCAAGAGTCTCGGTCAGGACGCCGCGCGATATACGTTCATTCGGTCTTCCGTCCTTCAAGATGTTAGCAACGGACAAAACGAAGTGTGTCGCGTGCATCGATTTGATGCATTCGCCGAGTGCGAGGCGAGCAGTTTGCGCGACATCCTCAAGGTCAACATGCTGTCCTGTGGCACTTGGGATGCTCTGAGAACTCGAAATCTCCAGTAGTGCAGAAACGAGTCGGTTCAGGCCTTCGACTTCGGTATCTAGGGAGGACAGGGACGACCCTTCGAACGCTGCTGCCGTAAAGACGACTAAGGCATGAGCTCGGCGTTTGATATGTTGCTGTCCCTGCAACGCTTGTCCGTCATCGCTAGTAAAAAGGCTGTCAGCAAACGCACATTAGGCGACGCATTGACCCACTGAGAGTCCCCGAATAGGATCGAGCCAACTTTCGCATGATCGGGGGACACAAGGCCGATAATAAGACGCTGCGCTTCATTTAAGATCTCGATGAGCGCCTTAGGGAAAGTAATCAGACAAAATGGCGACATTCGACATACCGGCACTCACCGGTAGCTGAACCTTCGAAGGGTAATGCTGCAACAAGGACAGAGGGAGCGCAAGCGCCGCACGAAGGTCGCGGCCCTGAAGTCTCACGACCCGCTTGTCCGCCTTCGCGACAATCAACATGCAGACTATGCTCAGGAATTCTTCTGGCCCAAGCACGTCGACGAGATGGATGAAAAACCTGCCCGGCTTTGGATTCAGAAAGCAAAGGTGCGAGACGAAAAACGTACTTCGTGCGGCGGTGACGCGGAATATGGTTCGTTGCATCCGTAAAAACCCGGAGGAACTCTTTAGATGCTATGAGCAAGCCGTCGCGAGTAGAGTGCTTCTCCTTCAACGAGGAAACAATAAGCGGGATAATGCTCTCGACCGTCTAGAATAACTTTAGTAGATGGATAAATTTATCACAGAACGCTGACCTTCTGAACAACTCGGAAGCTATAATTGTCGTCACGATGAAACACGTTGGAGCCCATGAATGTGAACACGGGCATGACGTTATGTAGGACAGGCTTCGGCGCAACACGAGCGAGGCTGGCAATGAGTAACAACGCTTGGTGAAACAATTGTGGACTCTCCGACACTACGTTGCCGTCGTTAGCACCATTCCAGTCTATATCGGCACTCGCAACAAACCTCGGATAATATCCACCAAGATGTCGAGGCGGATCCCAGTGAAGGATGTCTCACCAGAGGTCTACGAAAAGTTAAACGACATGTTAAGGCTAGGCCGGAGCTCTGAGGTTGCTGAGCAACCTACCTGAGCAGCATTTGACGCGTTTTGTATGCATGACATTAGCAGTTGCTCGACATATACAACGCCCGCTGTAGATCGTTCCTCTGAACGTGAGACGGTACTCAGCGCTTCTAGGAGACACGAAATGAGGTCCTTGTCTCCGGGGAGCGATACGCCGGTAAGAACTTCGGCGAGGAATGTCAAAGGGCCAAGGAAATCAGAGTCCTCAGCACCCGCCCTGGGACGTGTCGGTGCTCAATCAGTAGAAAATGGGAAAACAGTAGCTCACTCGGTGACTTTAGCGCGCTTAGTGGCGCGGCTTGGCGTATCAAAAGACTTCGGTCGAAGATCAGTCATCAACTGAATCAGCAACGGTGCCTCACTCAGAAGCTTTCCTAGTGAAGCGATACAGTATGGTTTCTGAATAGACAGGTGAGCATGCGACAGGCGCGACTGCAGGACAGAAAGTATCTCACAGCCTCGGACGACCCGACGCCAATCGTAATAATCGACTGGCATAGTTCCTTCTGGCGATCGGGAGACAGGCGAGAAAATAAGCCATTTTTTAAGTTATTAGAGAGCGCATCCCTCGGCGAACGGTGTGACCCTAGGAAAAGTAGAAATAAGGACAAGAAGGGCGAGGGTGTTTATGAACCCGTTTCTTGCCTGGCTGGAAGTAAAATTCAACTGCGTTCAGAAAGATTGGCCAGAGGTTGCCAGACGGGTCATTGATGCTCGTGGCGGCAGATGCGTCAAAGGCAGAAACGGTGATCGTGGCAAACTCCTCGAACTGTGGCCCGAACCGCCTTTCCCATTGCGTCACCTGCACTTTATCCGTCAAAGCTTGAACGATAGGTGCCAGGGCTTCGGCTTTGGCACGATCGGACACTTGTTCGAGGAGGGCCACGAGACATAGTTTAACCGTTGGCAGTCCACAGCTCGCAACGTGGGACAACAGGTACTCGGAAACCCGCCTCTTGTGACTAATAAAACTAGAGTTATGGGGTTGTCGGTGAATATAAGACAAGACTCACGCAGCGCTTTTCTTATCGGAAAGATCACGAACCAAATATTGTTGATGGACGGCTCGGATGTACTTGGGATCGTGGATGCAGTGCTCTCGATACCCCGTGATAGCTTTGGTGTATTTTTGGAAGTCGTCCCAATTGAGGTACTTTAGCTGACCTATCACCTGTGAGTCCTGGGCCCGGACCATAGTCCGAATCCAACTTACTGGTGCTTTCCCCATAGATCGTGTCGAAGGCATACACGGCCGCTGCTTCCTTTGCGGTCGAAAGCCGCGCAAGTAGACGCATACATTCGGATGCTTGATGTCTGACTCCTCGATCAGGATCTCCAAGAGCTAAAATGAGCGCCGGAAGCACAGTCTGGAAGTCCATGACCTGCCCTGTGGCCTCGTGCGCCGAAAGGAATGCAAGAGCATGCGACAACGCAATTCTACGAAGCTGCGCATCTCCCTCGGACAACCAGACTCCGACCAAAAAGGCAAGAGTATCATTCGCGAGATTAATAAACTGCGCGCGCAGGAGCGACGCCGGTACTGCCGATAGAGATGACGAAGAATTCGACAATTTGTATATCGAACGCATTAATCTGACATAGCGAACGTTTCGAGAAGCCTCCTTGACCTGGAAACGCATATCAGAAGACAGAAATGTATATTGGGGAATTGATTACCGATTGCGTAGATTCTGTAAAGTCTAGAGTGTGGCCAGGTGGCCGAGGAAGTACCGGGATTCCGCAGAGCAATGAGGTCTGCAGCCATTGCAGCGTGTTGCGACTTTGTGGTTTTAGGACCACGTTGGCACTCAAATTCGTATCGTTCAAGAACTGAATAGGAGTAGGATGAGTGGTTTGCAAGACGACCCACATATGAATTCGCGACCGACCTCTCGTAAACTGTCTGCGCCCTTCATGAAGTTACCGAAGTCCTCTAGTGCCGTGATGTCCATAGCATCAAGGACGCGTTGAGCAACATTCACCTGATCATCCCCGGAGACCAGCCCAAGCAACGCGCGAGTAATTAAGAAACCGAGATTGCGTGTGTGTGGATCCGGATTTGTAAGCTTCAGTAAAAGCGAGTCAAACAGCTTACTGTGGTTGGTTGACATAAGTATGGTTTCTGGAACGTGTGCGCAGTGGGTGTCTCGTCTACAAAGTATATACGAGGGAACACCCACCTGCCATCCGAGACGAAATGGCTAGGTTGACTTTGCGCATCACATCGGTATTCTCAAATGCGGAGGCGTTGTTAGACTTATCCTTCCGCATCTGCCCGTATTCCAAGAACTGCCTCTCTTCCTCCTTCAAGATTTCGACGCAGCCCTGGATGCTCTCGCAGCGCGCGAGGCCAGCGCCCGGTGCGCTTTTCTGCGCAGATTCCACTATTTCCCATGCCGCTTGGGCTGTGCGGAATTTTGGCTTTGAGAACAACAAGAAGGGAAAGATTGCTTGCGCGAATGCCTCCTCGACGACGTCTTCTGGGACTGCGGGCATGAAATGTGATGAGAGGAAGGAAAGGTGCAACCGCAGGATAGCACGGGACGCTTGAACAGGCTTCGAAGTGACCACTTCAGAAACAGCCTTGATAAACGTGGACGGATCGGATAGCAGGATAGGGAGTAGAACAGATGGATCGGAGTACAATGCCTTGAGAACGCCGATAGAAGGATCGTGTACACGTGCAACGAACGCAGAACGTAAAGATTCCTAGAAAAAATGTGACGATTGTGAACGCGCAATGAGTCAAACAAGTTCGCATACCAAGTTCTCGGTATCAAGATCGGTGTCTCGACGGATAGTACGAAGCATACTCGGAACAGCTGCTGCACGCGTCTCTGCATTCCCATCCATGGATGCAACCACCATGTCCACTTCTGGCGCATCTTCCCTGTGCGAAGTTTTCTGCCGAAGGGTATGAGAAGAGTATGACGGGAAAGAGTACACTCTCCGTACCACAGACAGAGATAAGACCAGCTGCTCGACGGCTTCTTGTTGGTCCTCATTCTCCTCGATGAACGAGAGTGACATATCCTGGATTAGATCTGAATGCCTCTGTTGGAGGGATGATAGCAGGCGGTGTAAGTCCCTCTTCGGCGAAGAGTCGGATTCTAGCGCGCGGAGGATCAGGATGTTAGTGACATTTCTCAGCACACTGGTCGGCGTGTTGCTGGACGAAACAAGTGCGCTCAATACCGAGAAACTGGTCGGTTCTTCCAGGCTGCATAAGACCTATAAGCATCTGATCGTTCGGAGTAAAGAAGGTAAGCCCTCACTGGTCAACTAGAGATGAGACCATAGGAACCATCAACTTGTCGAATCCAGACCAAGACATAGTTTGTAAGATTACTTCTTCAGCACGGCTGACAGGCCAGAAGATCAATAACGGTCTTCTTTATGTACTGACAGACTCACGGTAGGCCAAGCACGACTTGAACAAATGCTTGCGGGAAGTTATCGAGTTGGTCTTGCGGGCTAAGAACAGACAAAGCAGCATTTACGAACTGCTGCGGTGCTACTTTCGACGAACAGGATGCCATCACACCGAGAATGACTTTGATGGCAGGACTTTGCAGTACGACTTTTTGTGATAGAGCGGAGAGGAGCACATAACCGGAGAGCTAAGCAGACTTGAACATTCCAAGCTGGGAGAAGGAATGAAACGGCGCACTCACTACTACGTCTCTGGCAACCGCCTGAGCGGTGCTGTCCTGTAACGGTTCCAACATTGCTGGTAGCAAGAATGCCAGAACGCCATCGTCCGGGCTTTTAATTCTTGAGGTGTACTCGAAGAGAGCTGCAGTATGAAACGCGACCAGCGTATGGTGTGCGGTTCGGTTTTTGACTGCTTTTGGGAGGGCAGACGCGACGAAGCGTGCAATGGTGACGTTGCGCACCATCTCTGTAACTAAGCCGGTCCTTGGAACGCTCTGAGCGGCTGACTTGTACGCATTCAGAAAGTTCCAAGGTGCGTCGGGACTGCGGTGGGCGTCAACGACCTAAATTGCCCATTCGGGCAAGAACCACTTACTCCACACGGAGGATGGTGACCATTTTAGCAAAATTGGGGGTGTCGTGATAGGGGAGAAACAGAGACAAGACGTCTTCGACATTAAACTCGTTGATTCTACTGTTCGTTAGTGCCTCGACGATTCGAAGCGAAGCCGGTGAGACGCACCTGAAACGACGGACAAGCCACTCTAGCACTCTCCCAGTCGGGATCTCCATTAGATCTCCCCCAAGGAGAGGCAGAAAACCAGAAATCTTTGCGTCTAGTTCTTTCGCTTCTTCCAAGGGTAAGAGCGTCCTATCTATACCCTTTGCTGCGTCGGAGAACAGGGAGTTCTCATAATTTTGAAGTGCGGGATTCCATTGACGAAGCTGTATAAATGCGTTCAAGGCGAGGGCGTGTATGGATTCGAGGTCATGTTTGTCCGCCTCGCGTTCAGCAAAGAGGTACGATTGAGTGGACTTGCGTCGGGCTCGGTCGACAAGGAAGGCGGAATTGAGAGAAACGGATTGGGCTAATTGGGTGGCGAGACTGGATAGCATGTCGGGATTGGCACCGCCGCTTCAGTAAAACTGGTCATAGAATAATTTTCATAAACCCTCCGTGCAAGCGCGATCCCTGCCAGTGATGTTTTCGAATGTGCCGAATTTTGGCGCTTTCAAAAAAAACTCATCACTCACGCACCAAGCGGCCCGGTCCCCGAGTCAAACTCAGACACCTCAGTTACGTCACCCAAAGCCACTGTACGCACTGAGAAAACCCAGAAACCAAGGTAAATATTGTAACTATGTCCCTTCCAAACAAACTACTGCAGTTCTCTAGGAAACTGGAGATTAGAAGAAAGGTATTTATATGGGTAAGACACAGAATCAATCAACACTTGAGCTTGAGCCCACACTAGGGTGTGTAAATGCATTTTTTACCTTCCCTTCAAGCCATAGGCCCCACATCAGTGAATTAGGTAGAGCTGTTGGGTAACCCTAGTTATTAAGTTATCTCCAACTGCTGCTGCCTAATACCACCCATTCATCCAAATATATATATATTCAGTGACGGTAATGACGACACACTTTTCTTTATCCCAGTGATTATCCATGCAACATACTAGTCAGGCACGCCGCCTCAACCTGGGTTTGGGGAACGTAAGCGGGGTCTTTAGGATCGCGTGCTTCTCATTAGCTGCGCTATCTGGGAGCCCAAGCCGTTTCAGGTCCTGTTGGGAGAGCTTGCCAATAGTGCATCCTAAAATCGCATTAATCAAAGTCAGCCGCACCATTATTGACAACATTAGGTGGAACACGTACCGAGCGACTTGAACAAATTATTCACTCTTTCGGAATAAACAATGTCAGTAGATCACCACATGTATCATTTGGAGTGGATACCTTGGAGAGGACATTCTTAGATCAGACGCGATCAACCTTGTGTTTGTCGCATAGTCGTCGACCCTCAAGCAAAGGGAGAGTAGGTGGGTGAGAAGGTTAGTCTCATTTTCGGTCGTCATCTGTGCTCTGGGTACCCAATGTTAGGCAAGATAATGTAATGGGAGGGGGCACCACGCACTTCGTTGACCCTCTTGGCGTCTCAGTGAATCGTGAGAGAAGACCGTCGATCACAGCTTCCGGAGCAGCAGCCAGACGCTCCAAGATCACAGTTCTTTCAGGGACACTTATCCTAACAACCCCATGAAACGCGAACATCAACGAGGCGTAAATCAACGTCTTGCTGTTTTACACCGGAACTCGTCAGCAGAACGAATGGGACAGAAGCACGACAGCACGAACACAAGTTTGGATTTGGGTTTCGAGGTAGTATATGTAAGCATCAGGTGTTGCCGTAACCAATCACTGCGAGCGTTTGGCAAGAGTCGTACTCTCACGTGGTCATCGGGCGCGTTTTTGAGCTTTTGAAACAGGCCATCGAGGGCAGCCCACTCTGGCTCCGGGATGATATTGTGCAAAGGATAGATATCCTCTGGTCTCTGAGCGTCGGCATTGTAAGCCGGGATGAGACGAGCCGCGTTGACTGTATCCGCCATTTTCTCTGACCATCCAGGTAAGGTGGTGCGTTATTGCGCGGAAAGTCTGAGACGCACCTTGCGTCGGGAGATTCTCAGTTCCTTCCTCTATGCGGTCCTGCAACACGTCTACCACGGCCTCCATTACACTGACATCCATCTTGTTGCGCTCGTGCGCGCGTATGGCCGCCTTGGCCTTTTTTGTGCCGAAAGCCTCGCCCAGCACTTTGCGCGCGTGCAAACGCTCTGGTATTCCGCGTTCTGTAGGCTTGAAGTTCTTGAGAGCCTTGACCTCGCGGGACATCAAATACAGAGGAGTAGGATGCAAGATAAGTTTCGATGACCCCGGTCGATGCAACGCGAGGAAGTATCTACTCAAAAGGTGAGCACGGCGTTCTGCAGGAACTTCGAGAGCCACACAAACCTGCTTCCAATTCCATCGCTTCCCTCATTCGTGGACCCCGAGAACTCGACAGTATCCGTCTCTCCTACAATAGTACTCAGGCGCTTTACAAACTCCTTTCCCTCATCCTGCTCCCTAACGAAGCTACTGAATGCGGTGTCCTTTGGAGGCGTAAGGGATGGGAAGCTTGCTAAGCCAAGCAAATCAGGAAAGAATGTGCGATGATGTATAAACAGCCCTACTACACACCGAGGGCTGGTCCCACCTGTGTATCTGGCACACTCGAAATCTCCAGAGAAAGCGTTCCTGTTTCATTTGCATCTGATAGACCACGCTTTCGCTTTTTGAGGGAGGACGTTGTTGACGTCATTTCGGGTTGTTTTGTGGTGGGTACGAGGTTCAACAGGTGTGCCTTGGTATATGATTACATAATGGGTTGTACTTACTTTTGCCAGCTTCACAGCTTAATTCTATGTATGCACCACAAAAGCAAGGGGAGCCTGGCACCAACAAACAACTTATCCTATTCCAAACAAATCTCAAACAGATCTCGAACATAGATTTCGAAAGTAGACAGGATTATGGGAAGTCGTCAGTCATCCATCGAAGAATGTCTGCAGACTCAGCCGATATGGTCTTTGGAAACAACATACGGCATAGCTTGGTCTGACTCTA
>Ga0137359_10005870_pt1 | contig 10152 bp, 9 predicted proteins | sample Mad1_40_16metaG_FD_108281 | JGI IMG/M metagenome (GOLD analysis project Ga0137359, IMG submission 108281) | Vadose zone soil microbial communities from Angelo Coast Range Reserve, California, USA - Mad1_40_16 metaG | ecosystem: Environmental > Terrestrial > Soil > Vadose zone | place: USA...
GAGGGCCTACGGCCCGCGAAACCCCATGAAAGCCGAGTGCAGCAATGGGCCCATTCCCGGCACCAACTGCTTTGTTTTCAGGTCGGCTGTGACTGCGGCCATAGTTCTTTCGACCCTGTAAATTGACTGGACTCCGCCCACAATACGCGTGTTTCTTTCGTAGGGTGTCGAAAAAATGAGACAGGCTGCTGTTTTGGCAAGGCGTAAACCGCTTCACGCAATTTTTGTTGAACTCCTCAAAGCTAATGTGGCGGGGCCACCAAGACTCAATGTCCCGCCCTGAAATCCGTTTCAAGGAAAGTTGTAGATGGTCCTGGCGCCCACTGCGATACTGTCGGCTGTGCATTTTAGAATGCCGGCTGGGTGCTTTCGGCTGCATGTCCTCGCCACCAATGTGCCCAGTTTTCCACGATTGAACTCTGCTACTCTTGCATTTGAAATCGCCTGGAATTGTCTATTGTTGATCCTTATATTGCGGGTTTCTTTATGACCATGACCGCATCAACACCACCGACCGAAACCGATTTACTCCATTTGCGCCGTTGTATCGCTTTGGCCAGCCAAGCCCGCGACGCTGGTCAGCTCCCCTTCGGCGCCCTGGTAGCGGACGAAAACGGACAAGTCCTGATGGAAGCGCAGAACCACGCTCGCCCACCAGACGGTGATCCTACGCAGCATGCCGAATTGCTCGCCGTTAGCAAGGTGGCAAAACTCATTCCGCCCGAGCTGCTGGCCAAGGCGACCCTCTACACCAGCGCGGAACCCTGTTGCATGTGCGCGGGCGCGATCTACTGGGCCAATATCGGGCGAGTCGTCTATGGCCTTTCCGAGCACAGGCTGCTCAAGCTGACCGGCTCCAACGAGGAAAACCCGACCTTTTCACTGCCCTGCCGCGAGGTGTTTGCCCGCGGCCAACGACGTGTGGAAATTGTTGGCCCTCTCTTGGAAGACGAAGCCGCGAAACCGCAAGAAGGGTTTTGGAATCGATCGTCCAGCGGCCTACCCGACTCACAATGAACGAAATCGTATTCGCGTCCGGTGCCTCTGGATCGTCAGTTAGAAGCACGTTTGTGCGGACTTTAAGAGGAGAGACAGAATGCAAAGATCATCCGATCTCGTCGCTCACGGCGCCATGTTCTCACCGGTTGCGCAAGCTCCGCCCGAGTCTGCAGGCAAGAAAAAACTAATCTATGACCAAGACCACCGCGGTCCGCTTTCCACTGATACGGTCGCTACGCTGATGCTCCTGCAGGCGGATAATATCGATCTGCTTGGCATCTGCACCGTGACTTGCGATATGTGGGCCAAACAGGAAACCGCCTACGCGCTGCGACTGCTCGAAATAATGGGTCGTCCTGAAGTGCCGGTGTACATGGGAGCCGAGGAACCTTTGCTCAACACAAAGGACGAGGCGCAGATGCGCTACCAGATGTTTGGCTCGAGGACGCTCGGAAATGAAGGATATCTGGGATGCTTCGCTAAAGACGGGGGAAGCCGCGACGAAGTAATGCCGCTGCCAGCACCGTACAGCCGGTTTGCTCAGATCAAAGCACAGCCCGAGCCCGCCGCGGACTTCATCATTCGCACGATTCGTGCCAACCCGAATGAAGTAACCATGTATTGCGGCGGTCCAATGACGAATCTGGCGCTTGCCGCCATGCTCGCGCCAGACATTGTGCCCATCACCAAGGAAGTGATTTTCATGGGCGGAGGCATTCATCACTCCACCAGTTCCGTGAACGTCTACTTCGATGCCGAAGCCGCCAAGATCGGTTTTCGTGCAGGTTGGCCGAAATTCACTCTCGTCACCACGGACCTTGCCGAGGAAGTCCACATGGCGGATGACGGCAAGGTGGATTACATCGTGGATCACGCCCACTCGCCGATCGCCGATCTATTCCGCAGATTCGAACAGAAGCCGCAACGCGATAATTCGCGAAGACAATCATTCCGTATGCCGGATGAAATGATGGCTGCTCACGTCATCGATCCTTCAATATTTGGCGGCTTCGATGAAATGTACATTGATATCGTGACACACAATGACGGTCACTACGGCGACACCTCATTTTGGGAAGGCGATTGGAAGGACGTCGGCGAAGGCACAGAGCTTTCAGGTCAGAACAATCCTTCCGTCAAGGCTGGCCGCGTTCAGGTGCTGAATGGGTTGGACAAACGCCGCTTTCGGGAGCTCTTCATCGATTTAATGACGCGGCCTATCAATCGTTCAAAGACATAACATAACAAGAATTGCCAAGCTCAGGAGGGACATTTAATGACCACGACGCGCCGAGAATTTATCAAGACGGTGGGAGCCGCTATAGCCTCGTCACAGATTCCACCCGAACCGGCCGCGATGGGAGCAACGTCCGACCCGGTTTTGAAGCCGGCCGCCATTCCGCGGCAGGCGGCCGCGAAACGAAAAGTAATTTATGACCAGGACAATTCCGGCCCGTTCGGCACAGACATTCTGGGAACCCTAATGATGCTGCAAGCCGACAATATTGATCTACTTGGCATTACGCTTGTGACTGGCGACGCGTGGATGAAGCAAGAGATGGCGTTCACACTGCGCTTACTGGAAATGATGGGACGCACGGAAATCCCGGTTTACGCCGGCGCCGAGTTCCCCATGCTCAATACAAAAGAAGAATGGCTGCTTCGGCTGCAACTCTACGGCGGCCATCGACTGGACCCGTGGATGGGGGCTTTCAATCGCACGAGTGGCGGGCCAGAGGAGATCAAGCCCCTCCCGCCGCCTTACGATCGCTTTTCGAAGATTAAGGCTCAGCAGGACCACGCCGCGCGCTTCATCATCAAAACCGTTCGCGAAAATCCGGGTGAGGTGACCATCTATACCGGGGGACCGCTCACGAACTTGGCGCTGGCGATTGCCCTCGCGCCCGACATCGTACCCCTGGTCCCCGAAGTGGTTATCATGGGAACCGGCTTCCACGCGTTCACCAAAGCTTTCAATATCTTCTTCGATCCCGAGGCTGCGCGAAAGGTCCTGCGCGCTAGGTGGCCGAAACTCAGTATCGTCACTGTCGATATTGCCGAAGAGATTCACGAAGGCGACGAGATCGCGCCTGGCCGTAGGATGATCGAGGAAATTGTCAGCCGTGCTCAGAGCCCAATTTCCGATCTTTTCCAAAGGTATGCCGTTGAACCGCTAAGGAATAATCCCAACATGCATTTATTCCGTATGGCTGACGAAATGGTTGCCGCACAGGTGATCGATCCGAGCGTCTTCACGAAATCGGAACACATGTACGTAGACATTTGCTCCACGCCTGGTCCGCGTTACGGTGATTCGATGTTCTGGCCAAAAAATTGGCAACTTCTCCCCAATACAGGTGGACGCCCTGTGAGCCTGGAAGATCGCCGAGTCTTTGTCGACCCGCGGCAATTTTATCTGGGGCCGCCACCGTCTGCGGGATTGGTTAACGTCCTTCTTACGATCGACCACGATCGCTTTAAGAAACTCTTTGTCGATCTGATGACGAAGCCGATCCGCGGAGCCTGATCGTGTATTCTGCATCTTCCACAATTCAAGATGCCGAAGCCGCAAGCTCCTAAGGTTGGCACAGCGGACCGTCAGCGGATTACCAGAATAAGATACACTTTCCGAGAATCCTTACCCAGCGCGCGAACCTGCGCAGGTCGCCGCGTTTGGCCTGCACGCCTGCGTTGTGTATGGGAATACGAAACAAGCCCTCAGCCGTTTTGCGACCGAGGACCTGCCATGTCTCTCTCACTTATGACTTTGCCTTGGGCGCCTTTTGGAAGTGTTTGGCACCAACACCCACCTTGGCTTGGCTGCGGCCACGATAATATTCTTCGGGCAGCAGAATGCAGGTAGACGACCGGTCCGCTTCCGTAATCACCCAAATCTTGGCCCCGGTAATACTGAGTGTGTGCACGGACATCTGCTGACCGCATCACGGCGGATTGATGCCGCCCGCGTCATAAATAGACGACTGCGGGAGCGCCGTTGCGGCCCTGCGCTGCGTGCCTCCCGCCGGAGTCTTCCGCGCGAAATTGAGTCGATCGAATCCCGTCAAGTATCGTGGCGGTTGCCCCGCCTGTTGTCCCTCTATCCGACGCTCCAGCGGTTCGCCCATGAGTTGCAAACTCCTTAATTGGGAGACCCGCGCTGCCCAAAAATAACGATTTTGGATTCTCTTCATTCGTAACTTGAGTTTGCACTCATCGAGCGAGGCAGTGCAAATTATGGGTGACTAAGTAAGTCGGATCTTGCTGCTATTGCCTTTACTTCTCTTTTCCGCGACGAAACGAGGATTTCCCACGCAGTTTCGTACGACTTGAGTACTCCCGGGCACAGTGTTGTGTCCTCATCGAATTCATGTGCTTAGGGGTGTGACTTAAGCGGGGAGTCCGCTTGGAAGCAGTGCAGGTGTTTTGTCAAACGAAAAGGGAGGATATCTGAATGTTAAACCAGCACGTTTTCTTTTTGGGGGATATGCCTGGCGCGGGGCCGAGGCCAAGTGTTGTGCTGCCTCCAACCCAAGCCGCGTCGCCGCAGGCAGTTTTTGCGGATGCGATTTTGGAGGGGAGTTCTGTGCGCCAGAAACGGCACCCGCTAAAATGGGCTGTTTCGCTTGGCGCGCATGTGGGCGTATTGATTTTGCTGCTGCTGATGCCGCTGTATTTTTCACAGGGGCTCAACATGCAGCGACTCAATATGACGTTACTGGTAGCACCGCTTCCGCCCGCTGCGGCGCCGCCTCCGCCGCCTCCGTCGGCTGCGCCGCGCGTCGTGCACGCCGTTCCGAAAACTTTCACGCCGGGAAAATTAACCGCGCCATCCTTCGTCCCGAAGGCCGTCGTCACCGCTCCCGATGCTGCGGTCCCGGAGGAAGCATTCGTGGCCGTGCCGGGCGGCGTGCCGGGTGGAATGGCAGGAGGACAAATTGGCGGCGTAATTGGCGGAGTAATGAGCGGTGTCGCTGCTCCGGCAGCGCCGGCGTTGGCGGAAGGACCAAAAAAACCCGTAACCATTGGTGGCAACGTGAAGCCGCCACGATTGATATCCGGGCCCGCGCCGGTGTATCCGATCCTGGCAAAGCAGTCACGCATCCAGGGCATCGTGGTGATCGAAGCGATTATCGATGAACGCGGCAACGTCATCGAGGAGAAAGCGATCAGCGGCCATCCGCTGTTGATACCCGCTGCGATGAAGGCCGTGTCGCAGAGAAAATACGAACCCACCGTTTTAGACGGCGCGCCAACACCGGTAGACTTGCGTGTGGAAGTAAATTTCCGCACGGACTAGTCGCATACCAGGAGATGCCCCTCTCATCCGGAGATGACATCGTGCATCGAGGAAGAGTTTCCAGAGGATGAACCGCAGTCCAGGGAGCAGGGGACGAAATCGAATTGTGCAGCGTGGATTGCGCGTGGATGAACCTCCCGTCCGGCGCAATCCCTGATCTTAGATCTTATTGCGCCGCGCCAAGCCGGTCGGAGACAGGTGCCATGACGCCGGATTCGGTTCTCATTCAGGGTGAAGGAATAGCGGCTTGTTGCTGCGCCCGCCTGTTGCGCACGAATGGCTTCGTGGTTGCCCTTTCCAAAACGGCGAGGTCCAAGCTTCCGACCATTCTCGTCAGCGAGCGCACGCAACTCCTCTTGCGTGACGTCTTCGAGGACGGTGACTTGTTCAGGGGATTCCCTCAAATACGAAAACGCGTCGTGTCCTGGGGGCGTCAATCGCGGACGCAAACTATCCCGCATTCTGCTGTGGCTGTTTCCGAAGAGGAACTCTTGAGCCGTCTTTGGCCCAAGGTTCCAGCGTGCATTGACGTGGAAAAAAAAGATCCCGGCTGGACGATCGTCACATCTCGCGCGTCAGATTTGTTGCCATACGATTATGAATTTGGTTCAAGGTACGCATTCGCAATTTCGGTCCGGTTCAAAAGCGGCGCGGACCGTGACGCTTGTTGGGTCGAGTCGTTGGATTCGGGTTGGCTGTTTCTGCTGGCCTGTGGGCACGAAAATGGATTTCTGCTTTCCATAGGCGCTCGGCCTGAAGTTCAGCTGGCGAAGAGTCGTCTGGTAGAGATCCAAATCGAGAGTCTCAACGGTCCCCCAACACAATTTCCAGCATATCCCCGCATCCTTTCGGCTTTGTACGGTCCCGGATGGCTGGCGTGCGGGTCTGCCGCGATGGCCTTCGACCCGGTGTGCGGTGAAGGCGCCGCGAACGCCGTTCGTGAGGCGATTCTTGCGTCAGCAGTTGTGCGGGCGATGTCGAAAGGTTTGGCAACGCAAGATGTTTTCGCTCATTATTCTTCCCGCCTCACGGCAGGGTTCCTGCGCCACCTTGAAGCGTGCCGCGATTTTTATGTCCGCGGGAATTCCGGGCAATTCTGGGAGTCAGAAATTGAATTACTTGAAAAAGGTATTGAACGGATGCAAGAGCGCTTCAATCGTGGCCCGCAATCCCGTTATCGTTTAATCGATTTTGAACTTCACGCTGTTGATCCCGCATAAGTAAGTCCACGAATGCTGCGTGCTCCCGCTCACTTGCCTGGCCCCGCGGTGACACGGGCAAGCTGGAATTGGCGTGAAAGATAGCTTTCGCGGGAGAGCAGTTCGCGCGGAGTTCCCGACTCGACGATCCGCCTTCCATCCATGACTACGGCGAAATCAGCCAATTCCACCAAAGACATATGATGTGTGATCAACACGGACGTGCGGCCTCGAAGAACACGGGCAAACGCGCCGGCGACCGCAGCTTCCGAGGCGGGATCAAGCGCGGAAGTCGGTTCATCCATAATAAGGATCGCGGGATTTCGCAGCAAAGCGCGAGCGAGCGCGATTCTTTGCCGCTCGCCGACGGAAATCGTCGATCCGCGTTCCCCGATGATCGTGTCGTAGCCGTCCGGAAGAGATTGAATGAAGTCGTCAATCGCAGCCGCACGGGCGCAGGTCCGAATATCTTGCAGAGTCGAATTCGGCCTGCCATAGGCGATGTTCTCTTTCACACTGGCGCGGAAAAAATAAGGAACCTGTTCGACCACGGCGATGTGGTGTCGAAGATCCGTCAATTGAATTTCGCGCAAGTCGTGACCGTCAACCATAATGCGGCCGGACTGTGGATCGTAAAAGCGCAGAAGCAGGTCCGCCAGGGTGGACTTGCCCGCGCCGCTTGGACCGGCGATGATGCAAAGGGCCCCGGCCGGAATCTGAAACGTGACATCGTCGATGACAGGGACATCTTCCGAATAGCGGAAGCGGACGCGATCGAAGGTGATTTCGCCGCGCACGGAGCCGAGCGCGACGGCGCGTGTAGATTCCCTCACTTCGACGGGAACGTCAAGGATCTCGAACACGCGTCCCAGAGCCACGCCGCCTGTCAGGAGATTCGTATAGATGCCGAGGAGATTCTGCACGGGCGAAAGCAGGCGCATGTGGTAGGCCATGAATGCCACCAGTCCGCCAATGGTAAGCTGGCCCGCAATCACAAGTTTGCCTCCGTAAAAAAAGACGATTGCAGTGGAGAGAGTCAAAGCCGTGCTCGGAAGAGCGCTGGCGAGAAATGAGAGTAGCTGCATAGAGAGTAGCGACTGCACAAACCTCGCATTGTGTTTCCGGAATGCTTCCGCCTCATGTTCCTCATTGCCGGACGCGACGACCAGCCGCATGCCGAACAGGGTTTCGATCAGAAAGCTTCCGAGATCCGAACTGCGCTCGCGAAGATCCCTGGTCTTCGCCGCAAGTCTCCCCTGGTAATGTCGAAGAGCGAAGATCCCGACGGGAAGCAGAGCCACGCTGGTCAGAAATAATCGCCAGTTTAGCGACGCCATGATCGCGATGCTGCCCACGAGAAACAATATATTAGACAGGATAGAAAGCAGCGTATCGGAGCAGACCCGTTGCACTTCGCCGATGTCATTATTGATGCGCGATACGATATCGCCCATTTTCGTCTTCGTGTAGTAGCGGGGAGACAGCCGTTGGAGATGCCGATAGACGGCGAGCCGCATGTCGAAGAGGGATTCCGCGGACAGCTTGACGTAGCGATAGCTGGAAACGGTGTTGAGGATATAACCGGCGACACTCACCAACACCATCAGGATGGCGATCTGACCGAGGGCGCGCGCGTTGTGGCGGAGCAGCGCGTCATCAATCAGCAGCCGCGAAATATACGGCTGGGCGAGCCCCACAACCGTGGAAAAAAGTCCCAGGACCAACACGAGCAGCAACCCGCGCCAGTACGGCGCCACGTACACAAGCGCGCGCCGGTACTGTGCAAATGGGATAGCGGTTTTTTTTGCGGACACTTTTTGCCTGCCAATCTGGAATTCGCGATTCACGTATTACGTAGGAGTGCACAAGCGAGGCGTCGCGGCCGAAGTCCATCGTGTGGGTTATTGCGGCAGGAAGGCAAATTCAAGTTTCGGATTGCAGGCATCGCGAATTTCTTTTCGCGCGCTCAAGAGCCCGGTCACGAAAATAAATTGCGACACGTTTCCACGTATCGATCGACGGGACGAATGCGGTCGAGATTCTTCATATCGATAATCACGATGATCGCAATTTGAAATTTGAGTTTGCATTTTTAGCGCAGACGACGCAGCATTCCCCCCGCGATCCTTGAACGGTTGGTTTTCTCATTCTTCGTGAGAGTGAGATGAAGTGCTTCAAGATCCGTAGTGCGGTTCTTTTGGCAGTCCTTTGGGACACAGAGTTGTGTCCATCCCAATAAATATGTATCGCTCCACGAGGAGCTTACCCAAGTCGCGAGGTAACCGCGAGCAAGTGTAGGGCCTTGATTTCTGGGGGCCTGCCGGCGGTTTCCTGTCTGTAGCGAATGTGTGGTAACGGGTGTGCGCGTGCCGCAGTCAGCGGAATTCGTGTGCTCGAATCTAAATCCTCTCATGGAGCGCTGCAATGACTTGTTCTGGCCGACATGTAAAATCAGGAAAGCGAATTGGGATCGTTTGGGCGATTTTACTGGTCAAAGCGTTCGTGGCCGTCATGGTCGCGCTCTTATTCACCGGCACAGTTTCCGCTCAATCTACGTTTGGGACCATTGTTGGGACGGTGAAGGACGCTGCCGCCAATGTCCTCCCGCACGCCGAGGTTTTGCTGTCCAATAGGGGCACTTCCGCAAGCCGGACAGCTGTTGCCGATCCCACGGGCAACTATTCGTTCAACAATTTGGAGCCAGGAAGTTACCAATTGCTGGTCGAAGCGCCGGGCTTCGAAAAAGCTCAGATTGCAACTCTGGATTTGCAGGCTCGGGAAACAAAACGCGTCGACGTTCAACTTAAAGTGAGCACGCAGACTGAATCCATAGATGTTGTGGAATCCGGCGGCGCCGTGATCGAAACGGACGTTTCCAACATTGCGGAGACGAAGACGGGCCGCGAACTGGTGGATCTGCCGGTCGCAATCACTTCCCACAGTGCAGGCTCGACGAGCCCCATCACGACGCTGACCACGCAGCCCGGCGTGCAGACCGACGCCGCCGGCAACATCTCGGTTTCGGGAACAAAGCCAAGCCTGCTCTCTATCAGCGTGGATGGCATCAGCACGATGGCCATCAATGGCAGCTCTCCGATCAATGAGCTTTTCCCCGCCTTTAGCTCCATCGCTGAGATCCGCGTCAGCGAAGTGAACAATTCCGCCGAATATGGAGGAATCACCGATATCACCACGGTCTCAAAAGGCGGATCGAACGCGTACCACGGCGGCCTTTTTGAGAATCATGAAAACGCCGCTCTCAATGCGGGGAATCCCTTTGCGAAATCAAAGCCCGCGCTGGTGATGAATGATTTTGGCGGTTTTTTCGGCGGTCCGCTGAGCATCCCTCATCTATACAATGGACATAACAAGACATTCTTCTTCGTCAGCTATGAAGGCCTTCGCTTGCCCCGGCAAGTGCCCGTGGTCGAAAGCGTTCCCACCGATGACATGCGTAACGGGAATCTTTGCGGCTATTTAGCATCCAAGGGTATTCATCACATCTATCAGGCGGACGGCACGGAGATCCCGTGCGGCAGCGTACCGATCACTCCAGTTGCGGCGAATGTGCTCCAATATTTGTATCCGCACGCCACTGACCAGACAAAATTCGCGAACAATTATCAGCAGAATTTTGCGGCGCCTATCGCCAGCGAC
>Ga0137359_10005873_pt1 | contig 10150 bp, 6 predicted proteins | sample Mad1_40_16metaG_FD_108281 | JGI IMG/M metagenome (GOLD analysis project Ga0137359, IMG submission 108281) | Vadose zone soil microbial communities from Angelo Coast Range Reserve, California, USA - Mad1_40_16 metaG | ecosystem: Environmental > Terrestrial > Soil > Vadose zone | place: USA...
CGGATTGCCAGGCACTTCCCGGCCAAATCGATTCTTATCGAAACCGCGCCGAAAGCCATTCCTTCTCTCAAAAAACACCTGTGCTGTGGTGTCTAACCTCAGCGGCATCACCAATCCGGTGAACGCCGCAGCGTCCGAGTTCTCATCCCACGCTTCCTGCAATCCTGCTAGCCAACTTGAGTCCACGACAACGTCATCATCGAGATAGGCAATCAGATCCCCGGTCGCGTCCATCCAGGCCCGGTTTCGCGCGAAGTCCAGGCCCGGGCGTTTTTCCAAAACGTACCGAGCCGGTGAGGACCTTTTCACAAGTTTAGCCGTCGTATCGTCAGAAGGCGCGTTGTCGACAACCAGAAGTTCAAAACCGTATTTCTGCTGCAGAGGAAGAACCGAATCGAGACAACGTTTGAGGGTCGCAACGCGATTTCTGGTGCAAATGGCAACCGAGAGCGACGGAAAGGAAACTTTCGTTCGAGGCGGAGGGAGCTCGTCGCGAATCGCCTCCTCAACAATTCTCGTTTTCAGTGCATGACTGATCCATTCGCTCAACTCTTCGGGGGACCAGGTCCGTAGGGCCGAGTTTTGCCGCATAAGAAAGCCAATCGGTCGTCGGTTGCGCCGGATAAGAAGTGCCGCTCCGCTCTCATCGGCTTCGAACTCTAAAGGCTCCAGAGGGCGAGTGATTTCTATCTCACTGAGCCGGTAGCGCATCTGATAAATCCTTCTCCGAAGTGTGACCGATCAACGTCAGCAATTGCTCAGGTGTGCAGCCCCCGAAGATTTCAATGCGGCGAAGCCGCAGCGGGTCATCTCCAAGTCGGCTTATACCGGGCTCGCAACTCGCCGCTGCCCGGAAACCTAGATCCGCCACGACGCGACGGACGAACTCATTCTCCGCACCGTAGGGATAAGCCAGAGTCGTGACGGCCGCTTCCAGCCGTTCTTCCAGAATCGCACGGGCGTGCGCCGTGTCCTCTATCAGTTCCGCCAGATGCATGCCGGTCATCGGTCGGTGTACCGCAGAATGGCACCCGAACTGAGTCCCAGCTGCCTCTAGCGCGCGCACCTCCTGCCATGACAGCAGCGGGGCGGCCTCGCCATAGCCGGCATCCCAGTCAGCGACGCCGCCGATTCGCTCCGCCACAAGAAAAACCGTTGCGGAGAAACCATAGTAACGCAAGACGGGCATGGCCGCGGTCAGGAAGTCCTGATACCCGTCGTCGAAGGTCAGTATGATCGGCTTTCCGGGTAGTGGTTCGTCTCGTTGCATGGCGCTGATCCAGTCTTCGAAGCCGACGGCACGGTATCCGGCTCGATGCAGCGTCACCATTTGGGCAGCGAAAAGGTCAGGTGCCACGCGGAACCGGGCCAGCGCGACTGGGCCGTCGGCTGCGATCCGGTGATACATCAGAATCGGAACGGAGCATGCGCGTTTGGCCGCGGACCTCATCGGAGGGCGGCCCGGCAATCTGGCAAGCTCATGGGCTGCCGGGATCATCTGGCCCATGCGGTCGGATTCCCTGATTTCGGGCGGTCCAGGCGGTTGACCGGGCACAATACGCTGGTAGAGAAGGACGCGGTAAAGAGGGGTGCGCAGTTCCCGACGCAGGGCAATTCCTGGCTGGGCGGTAATGATTTTGGCGATGGATTCAACACCACAGGCTTGGTTCCAAGCGAAGCCGATGCCCCTAGGCTCGTCGATCAATACACGCGAGTGGACCGACAGGAAAAAGCCACCCGGTCGAATCTGAGACAAGATGCGGCCAACCACACCTGGCAAGTCACGTACATAGTACAATACCTCGCTGCAGACGATCAGATCGAATGGCCCCGGAATGTCGTCGGCGTTCAAATCCAACATTTGAAAGGCGACGTTGCGGTGGCTGGAGCAGCGCGCCTGAGCCCTGGCCAGGGCGCGCGGGGAGATGTCCACCGCGGTAAGGCGGCCCACCCGTGGTGCCAAGCGAACGGTAAAATGACCCTCGGCACACGCGATCTCAAGGGCATCAGTAATCACCTCTCCCGGCAATAAGGCAAGCGTCTGCTCGCATTTCACCGTTTCGTAATCGCTCTCGTAAGCCCAGGGATCGGCCAACGCAAAAAGCCGGTCCCACCAGTCGGGGCTTTTGGGTTGGCCAAGCTGTTCTCGCGCGGCTGCCCGGCCCACAGCGGTCGCCGCATCGACAGACTCTTGCCAGTCCTGGTTAGCCTGTCTGGCGGCGGCGCCGGGCGGTGAAGCGAGGACTCGCGATAGGTTAGCTTTGACCACAATGGCGGCTTCACGTTTGACCTGCCTGGCTGCGTTTACCCGGTCCTTAGGCTTCGCCGTCACGGCGCAATAGATCAGGCGCAACACCCGGCGCCGCAGGAGGCCACGCAACACTCTGAGACCAAGGCAAACGCTCCGATCAGGCGTCAGAGCCCGGCGGAACAGCAGGCGCCCGCGTCCTTCCAATGCCGCCTCCGCAATCTTCCGACCGGCCACCACTCCAGCACCCGGCACTTCCAAGGCTCCGATCGGCTCGGCCTTCAGGGTTAGCCGACAGATGAGTCGGTCGGCCTGCGGGGGGAGAGAAACGTCGCGGAGCTGCCTTGCCAAGTCCACGCTCACTCGGTACGTGCTCCCCACCAGGAGCGAGGCGTCGCTGGTGTTCGCCAACAGAATTTTCTTCTCCAGGTATCGCAAGGTGGCGAACGCCAGCGCCGGCACGCGAGCCTTGGCCTCCAACCTGGCGAGAAATGCGGCGAGCGGAGCGCTCACCCGGCTCCAGAGGCCAGGCCAGTCCTCTTCTGACCGGTTGGCGGCCATTGGTACAAGCTCTTGAATCATTTCAGCGACGGCGGCAGCTTGCAGGTCGGGTGCAGGGGGGAGATCCGCGAAGTCCAGCAAGCTCAAACCGTCGCGACCTGCACCGATCTCCTGGATCGCCCAATACATCACGATATTGTAAAGTGCGAGGTCGCGCCCGGTAGCGACCGCTCCTTCTAAATGTGCCTTGGCAGCGGTTCGCACGCGCGGATCTCGTCCGTGGCCGCGGTCCAGGACCACGCGTGCATCGGTCACGCAGCGCCGGCCATCCCGACTCGCGGAGTCGGTGCGGATGTGGTAGAAGGCCAACACCTCCGGCACGCGCCCGAAGCGTGCCCCGCTACGGGCAACACGCTGAAAAAAATCCCAGTCCTCGCAAGTGACGAGTGAGACGTCGAAGCCGCCGACGGCCAATGCCAGATCACGTCGCAGAACGCAGGCGTGAATTGCAAAATGGCAATGAAGGGCGAAGTACTGAAACAGATCCGCCTGGTCGGAACCCAGATGCGGGCGTCCATTCACCCCTGATGCCAGGATGTTTTGCCAGCCGCAGTGGACGGCGTCGAGCGCGGAATCAGCCACCAACGTGCCTACCATGCGCTCCAGATGGGTTGAGGCAATGCGGTCGTCGCTATCCAGAAACAGGACGAAGGGGTATCGCGCTTCCCGCAATCCACGGTTTCGTGCCGCGCAGACGCCCAGTCTTTCCTGGTGCAGCACGCGAAACCGCCGGTCCCGGTGCGCCCAATGCTCTGCTATGGCGCGGGTGCTGTCCGTAGATCCGTCATCGACAATGATCGCCTCCCAAATCCCGCGGGTCTGGTGAACCAGGGATTTGAGGGTGGCCTCAAGGGTCCCTGCGGCATTGTGCGCAGGAATAATGATCGAAGCGCCGCAGGTGCCGGCAGAATCGGCGCCAACCATGGAGCGGCGTAGCGTGTAGCAAATTGTATTATCCAGGCTGGTGGACATGGTAGAAGCCCGCCCCGGCGGACGACTGGCGACCGAATTAATTTCGCTCAATGACTTGATAGCAGAGGGGTTCGCAATTCTTCGCCTGGACGCCTCTTCCGAAGTTGGAGCGCATAGAAACGGGAGAAAAGACCGCCCTTTGATAAAAGCTGGGTTACCGAGCCGCTCTCGACAACTTTTCCAGCATCGAGCACGATCACTTTATCGGCGTGTTCAATCGTGCTGATCCGATGCGCGATAATCACTACGGTTCGGCCCCGTCCGAACTCCTCAAGGGCATCTTGGACGACTGTTTCCGAAATAAGATCGAGCGAATTTGTCGCCTCATCCAGAATCAAAATTTGTGGATCCCGAATAAACGCACGCGCCAGTGCCAGCCTTTGCCGCTGACCGCCCGAGAGCAGCTGACCCCAATCTCCGAGAACCGTTTCAAAGCCATCTGGCAGATCCTTGATGAACTCCAGGGCATGAGCTTTGCGGGCCGCTTCTAATAGTTCTTCGCGGGTGGCATCGAGCTTTCCGTAGATGATATTCTCAGCTACGCTCGCATTAAAGAGAAACAGATCCTGGCTGACCACGGCTATCTGGTTACGCCACCATGCCAGGTCAAGCTCGGAAAGCGGGGCCCCATCAATCAGGACATGCCCGAAAGAAGGATCGTAAAAGCGGCAGATCAAGCTGATCAGGCTAGACTTGCCCGCGCCCGATGGACCGACCAGCGCGGTGGTCTCACCCACGTTGATTGAGCAAGTCACCTTTTCCAGTGCAGCCCTTTTTTCGCAGCCGTAATGAAGAGAGACATTGTCGAAGACGATGCCTTTCTCAATCGCAACCGGTTGACGGGCACCACTGCGTAGATAAGGCTTATCGGTCTCATCAAGAAGGCTCCTGACTTCCTCAACGGACCCAGACAAGGAGTTAAGGGTCACTCGGTCGGCGTCGAGCTGTTTAATGCGCGGCTGAAGCCGGTACAAAAGGATGAGGAAGGTCACCGAGGCTGCCATTTGTCTGGGAGTATGCATCGTCATCACCACCAGGATGCCGAGCAACAATGAGGCCGCGAGAACTTCGGATAACGGGTGGACCAGCCCAGAAACCCTTTCCATCCTCAAGAAGACCTTGCTCACCTGGCGCGAAGCCTCGTCGAACCGGTTCTGCTCGTGGCTTTCACGTCCAAACGCGCGGATCAACCGCGAACCGTGAAGTGTCTCGAGCATTCGTTGAGACAAGTTTGCGTTTGCTTCCGTTGCCTGTTGGCTGAGTCGCTTCACGCAGCGGCTGAGGAACTGAACTATTTGAGACACCAAAAGCAGCAAGCAGCCGGTAATCAGAGTCAACTTCCAAGAAATCAACAGTAACAAAAGACCCAAAGTCAGCGTCATGCAGACGTTGATGATCACGCCGGCGAGCACGGTGAATGCAGAACTGACACGCCAAGTGTCGGTACCCAAGGTGTTCAGTAACTTCCCGGAATCGTGGGTATCCAAGTAACCCTGGCTTACACTGAGCAACTGATGAAGAACACCACACCGGAGGCGATGGCTGATGGATGCGTTGACACGCTGAAAGAGCAACGAGTAGCTGTAGCTCAGAACATTTTTAAGCACCACACACAGAAGAATGCTGAGACCTATCCACAAAAGTCGCGTCTCGGCCGGAATTCCTCGGAAGAGCGCGCTCATCTCCCCAATCATACCCGTACTTCCGGTCCCTATCTGATTCTGTACGAGCGGGATGAAGAGTGAAATTGAAAGACCTTCCGACAACGCGGTCAACACGCCCAGAACGATCATAAGCGAGAGCACCGAGGACCGTAGACGCAGTAAGGGAAAGAGCGCTCTCAGCGCACGCAGAAGAACAATCATTGATTAAGTACCGTCGTCAAGCGTGGCAGACCAGCGCGCGAGCTCAAAACGTCTGAAAATCGCATTCAAAATGAACGAACGCTTCTTTCTCTTTTTGGAATGCGAGTTAGCTTTTTCGCTCCCCTTGCTGGTGTGCCGAGTGCCTAGGTTGAACACACTCTTGATGAGAGTTTTGTAAATGCCGGCTTTCAATAACAAGACCGGATTAGCAAAGACAGCCTCCTTCAAGTAGCGGAGGCACCTGGGGTAATCCCTCGAATCATAGCACTTATATGCAAGGTATAGATAAAAGTAACCATCGGACCAACGGAACGTGGCAGCCGGCAAGTCGTCATGACGCTCACGCACTCGACGCATGGTGACGGCAAACGATCCAGTCATGCCTTCAGCGTTACAACTCATACCTGAGCTCTTCTGCCGATATGCGACCAGATATTCGGGAACGACGCGAATGGTAAAGATTTCGGCAGTCCGAATATAAAGATCCCAATCCTCGCACCCCTGCGCTCCTTCTTGCTCGACTCGTGTGAGATAAGCCCCGATCTTTTCAAGCGCTGCCGCACGAAATAGCGCCACACTGGCATTGCCAAGGAGGTTTTGTAAAACCATGGCATGACCCAAGCGACCCTCAAGGGTGTTACAATGGTTCACATCCACAGGCTCGCCCTCCTCGTTGATCAATTTGGACCAGCAATACACCAGACCTGTTTCGTTGCCCCACCGCTCCATGCAGGCAACTTGTTTCTCAAGCTTTTCTGGAACCCAAAGGTCATCGGCATCCAAGGGAGCAATGTAGTTCCCGCGCGCCTTCCGTATCGCAGCATTGCGTGCGGCGCCCACTCCCGCATTACTCTGGCGCACGAGCTGAAATCTGGTGTCCCTTGTTACGAATTCCTCGACGATGGTAGCAGTGGTATCTGTGGAGCCATCATCGACTACAATAATCTCGATCGCTTGATAGGTTTGAGCGAGGACAGAATTCAGGGTCTGCCGAATGTCTGCAGCAGCATTAAATGCAGGAATAATTACTGATACCAACGCCTTGTCCAACTTCGTCTTGCCTCAGCTCAGGATCTTCCAATTCCTTATTGTGCTTCAGACGAAGGCGTTTTCAAATTTGTTCACGTTTTTAACTTATTAATTACCGGGTGGCCGATGCGGCGATGCTTTACATTTCTTTGATGCGCCCGGGGTGGCAGCAGCCTTGGAAAATATCCTTGAGAGCCAATAGCTGTCCTTTCAGTCGTCCACCCCAATCCAGAGATCGATCGCCCTTCAGTAGATTCGAGAGGCTTGTCAACGTGCTCTTTCCAAAGCAGATCAACCAGAAGCGAATCCACGCCTTGAGAGGGGACAGATGCACCACCCCTTTTTTTAGAAAGTACCAATTGTTCGCTACAAACGAGTATCCCCGCAATACCTCCCGCACCCGACCTCCAGGCGTTTCCAGATGAACCCCGATGCAACCATGAAACCGACCGATGAGCCCGTAACGCTCCAAGCGAATGGATACATCGTAATCCTCCCCATAGGAATAAAAGGGAAGATTCTCGTCAAACTTCTCATAGTTTAGTACATCCCGCCGGATGATCATATTGCAGCCATAAAGAATATGATGCTTTCCCTGGCTGTAGAACATCCCTCTCGGGTTTGCTCCAGGTTTATAACTCGTAATCAACTTCTTTGCTTCGTCTCGGCTAATTCCTCCATCTACGAGAATACGGCCGGAGATCCCCACGACTGAGGCATTCGCGTTCATAAATGCGACAGCTTGCTCCAGATAGTCACCTTTCAGCTCAAAATCGTCATCGAAGAACCCGACGTACGTCACCGGGTTCGAAATTGCTTCAATGCCCTTGTTTCTCTGAACAGTTAGTCCCAGGGGCCCAACGACGTACCTTACGTCATCTCCCCATTGCCCTCTGGGTAAGTCTTCCTTTGAAGGGACAACAATAATGATTTCTTTCGGTTTGAGCGTTTGGCGCCCAAGGTTTTCAATAGTCTCACTCACAAAATCAGGACGGCCTTTAGAAGCGATCACTACACTTATCGAAGTACGCACTATATTGTCGTTCGGAGGCTCACCAGCAATGACCACGCGATTTGTGAGGTTATTCAAAACAATGGAATCCATTTAATCCTCGTTGTTTCCTGAGGCTAGTTTTGGAGTTAGATGACAGTTAGCTCAGTCCTAGGTTGGCCAAGTTTCGTGTATTGGCGCTAGAGATTTTTTACGTCGCTCCTGACGCTCCTCACCTTGCACAAATTGTTCAAGTTGGCTGACGATTTCAGGATCGACAACCTTGCGTACAAAGATCAGTTCGCCGTGACCATAGATGTCATTTGCTATCATCACTTTCTCGGACCGTATCAGTTCGATATGCCGCATTTCGATGTAAGAAGGGCCAGGTCCACCGAGGCTCCAGTCGGTATAAGTGAGATTCCGGCGCACTTTGTGTTTAAAGGGAGAATTGCCGAGAATGGTCTGGAAAATCATTTCGTCCGGGCAATTGGTATTTACGAAGAACTTCATGATCCGCCGATTGCGGACAACGAAATTCTGGATGTGGGCGCAAGCATCGTGCGTCAGCGCCCACCAGGTGCTGCCCGCGTATGGAGTGAGCGCGCCAAGGCAGGTTTTGTAGTCACGAGTCCGAGAGATGATACCCGCTTTGACCAGCACACGCCTAATCTGTGCGCTCAATTTTCCCTTCAGGCCCGGCCGAGGTTTGTACTCGGTTAGGCGTGATAGTGGTTTGGAAGCCGCCTCGGATGGCATCGCGACCATATTAACGAATTCGCTCCCTCGATATTTAGCAAAATGCGCCTCCAACTGTGCAGCGGTCCGCAATGGATAATCGCTGCCGCTGAGAAGAACGAGATAATCGTAACGCTGGGTCGCGGCCATCGCGGTATCAATGAGGATCAGGATCGCCTCTATTTGCGAATAATCGCCCCAATGAACCGGCACGCGTTTCGGAGTGAAATGAACTTCTTCTCCTGCAATTTCCAAGAATGGCCGGATATCCACCTTTTTGTCGATATGGACAAAAATTGCGCTGTTTTCCGTCGACAGAGCTCTCGTGAGGTGTGCCAGATGGCCGGGATTGTTATGTGCGAGAATCAGGTAGGCTATGTTCATGATGATACCCAGGCTTTTGATTGCATATCCGCCGCCGTTAGCGGCGGAAGTGCGACGAAACCCTTCGAGTTGCTGGCCACAGCATCCAGGAAGTCATTGTATCTCTTGTCGTAAATGTCCTGGTGGCTTGCACTCTTGACTGGCGCAACTTTGGACGCTACGAAACGGATCGATCGCGGTCATTCGTTCTCAAAAGGCTCATACAGGCGCCGATGCACATCGCCAGGCGAATTTTGTAATCATGATTTTGAAAACGGACAATCGAAAGAAGTAAAAGAACAGGAAGGGATGCAATCAGTTTGATCGGTCGCAAATGACGCGGAAGAGGCAGATCACGAGACCGAAAAATCCGAATTTCACTGATACCTTCCCAGAACGTTCGCCTTAGAATCCATGAAATCTTTAGTCTTTCCCGGCTAATTTTGTGGTAAACTTTGAAGGCTGGATCAAAGCTTGCTCCCAACCCCGCGTCAAGAACCCTGCTGGTGACGAGACAATCGTCACCGCTGATAAGACTGCCACCGACGCGTCCGAGCTTTTCTGAAAAACCGCCGATATCCAACAACACGCTTCGACGGATAGCATAGTTGGCGCCGTTCACTGTGTATCCTTCTGTGACTGACCCTGGTCGGTCGGCCTCAGCCAGAGAGAGGAACATTTTCCAACGCTTGCCGAGGTGCTCTCCGCTCATGTCGGCCGGCCATCGCGGATATATTCCCCCGCCAATGACAGCTTGGGTCGGAGACGCGGCAGTCACTGTGGCTAATAACTTCTTCAGCCAGTCCGGAAACGGTACAGCGTCGTCGTCCAGGAACACCACCCAGTCGCCAGCCGCCAAGTGCACGCCGCGATTGCGGGCGAGCGACAGGCCAGGCCTGTCCACTCTGGTCAAATTCACAGCCGGATAGAGCATTGCCAGCTTTGCCATTTCGGCCTCATTTTTTGGGTCCGAAGCGCTGTCGACGAGAATGACTTCCGCCTCGGCGCCGATCTGAGGCATGAGCGCTTCGAGGCATTCCGAAACGTCGACGCTACGATTGTGGCTGCAAATTACGATTGAGACGAGCGGGCCCTTGTTCATGGGTAATTGGGGTTGGAAATGTCTCCAGATCAACGAACAGTGAGCAAGTCCGACAGATAACTTTGAATAAGTGCGGCTCTCGCCGCAACTAAGACGTAGCCGAAATTACTGCAGTTCCGAGCTGATCAAATCTTCCCACTCGGCCAGGAATCGTTCGCGAGTGGCACTTTGGGCGTGCATAACCAGTGCGTTCTTCAGCTCTTCGCGTCCGCTTTCGTCGAGCGCGAGAACAGATTCCATTGCTTCGCCAATTTCCGAGACGGAATGGGGGTCCACCTGTA
>Ga0137359_10005877_pt1 | contig 10145 bp, 9 predicted proteins | sample Mad1_40_16metaG_FD_108281 | JGI IMG/M metagenome (GOLD analysis project Ga0137359, IMG submission 108281) | Vadose zone soil microbial communities from Angelo Coast Range Reserve, California, USA - Mad1_40_16 metaG | ecosystem: Environmental > Terrestrial > Soil > Vadose zone | place: USA...
AACCTTGGCCGGCATCTCCGTTAACCTGACAACCAAAGATGGCGCCGTCTTAGTAGACGGAAGCCAAGCCACTTCTTTTACTGTTAACGCAATGCGTGGTCGCACGTCGATTGCAACTAATTCAGGGCTGGCCCAGCTTCGTGCTGGTGGTACCTTGAAACAGATTGCAGCCGGCGAGAGTGCCACTGCGGGAACGCCTACTCCGGACGACAAAGACGATGAGGGCGGAATTCACGGCAGCGCGCTTGCCATTTTGTTATTGGCTGTTGGTGGTGCTGTGGCTGCGGTTATTTTCGCCACAACTCATAATAACGACCTTAACTTCGGCGGCCAGGTCGTCGTAGTTAGCCCAACGAAGTAGTTCGTCGACGGGTGAGCCATTCCGAAAAACACCGCAGCCCTTCTGGCTGTGGTCAACTAGACTAACCTTGCGGGTCGCACGACATTTAAGTCGTGTTTGACCCGCAAGGTTTTGATTGTCGGACCCATCTTTGCTATTCACTCGTAGACAATAACTAAAATGCATATTGCGGTAATCGGTACCGGCTATGTCGGTCTAGTAACCGGCGCATGTTTCGCCGAGTTTGGCGTCGACGTTACCTGCGTGGACGTTGACTCTGGAAAGATAGAACGTCTCCTGGCAGGCGTGATGCCCATCTATGAACCTGGCCTCGAACGGTTGGTTTCAAAAAATACGCAGGCCGGACGATTGAGATTTACGACCGACGTGCGCCTGGCGGTTGAACAAGCCCTAGTAATTTTTCTTGCCGTTGGAACACCACCCAAGCCGGACGGTTCTCCAGACTTGAGCTTTGTTGACTCGGCTGCATCTTCAATCGCCGACCACATGAACGGCTATAAGGTCATTGTCACAAAATCGACAGTTCCTATTGGTACCGGCGAGCACCTTCGCAAATTGATTTCCGAACGTCAGTCCACTCGCATGCATTTTGGTGTCGTGTCTAATCCTGAGTTTCTTCGAGAGGGTGCGGCAATAAACGACTTTATGCGTCCTGATAGAGTTGTTCTTGGCAGCCGCGACGAGGAAGCCATTGCCATAATGAAGGATCTCTACCGTCCTCTCTATTTGATTGAAGCACCGTTTGTAATCACTTCGCTGGAGGCCGCAGAGCTGACAAAGTATGCAGCCAATGCATTTCTCGCTACGAAGGTTTCTTTCATCAACGAAATTGCGAATCTGTGCGAAAAAATCGGCTGCGACGTGCACGACGTGGCTCGTGGAATTGGGATGGATAAGAGAATCGGCGGCAAGTTTCTGCACCCAGGTCCCGGTTTCGGAGGTTCCTGTTTTCCCAAAGACACTAGAGCGCTGGCATCCGTTGCGCGACAATTTAATAGCGACTCTCTCATCGTTGATGCAGTGATTGAAGTCAATCAGCGCCAGCGACGAGAAATGCTTATAAAGATTAAGAAGTTAGTGGGTAAACTGGAGGGTGCGAACGTGGCAGTTCTGGGGCTGGCATTTAAGCCCGAGACAGATGACATGCGTGAAGCACCTGCGGTGGAAATCATTCGCAGTATGCTCGAAAATGGCGCGAAGATACGGGCCTACGATCCAGTCGCTATGACGGAAGCTGCTAAGATTCTGCCCGATGTCGAATACGCCGAAGACGAATACGCTGCTGTTAAGGGGGCCGAAGTCCTGGTCTTCGTCACTGAGTGGAACCAATTTCGCGCGCTTGATATGGCTCGTATTCGGGACTTAATGAAGGTTCCAAGAATCGCAGATCTACGAAATATCTATTCACCAGAAGACATGCGCGAACTTGGTTTCGAGTATGTTGGTGTCGGCAGGTAAAGAAAGAAGCCCCGGTCTCTGCCAGTGGAATTTACCGGCGCGCCTTTAAACCCGACCAAGCCACGCTCCTGCGGGAAAAAACCATAATCATTTCGAACCTAAAACCAATATGGCCTTAACAGGAATAGCACTGGTAACAGGAGGAGCTGGTTTTATCGGCTCACATATAGCTTCCGCCCTCGCAACGAACGGCGCTCGTGTGCGCATCGTGGATGATCTGTCCACTGGTCATCGGGAGAATATTGAAGAGATAGAGGGCGACATTGATTTTGTGCAAGGCAGTATCGCGGACGAAGCTGTTTTGAAGAAGGCGCTTGAGGGTGTCGAATTGGTTTTCCACGAAGCGGCGATTCCATCTGTGCCGAGGTCGGTCGAAGATCCACGGCAAACCCACACGGCTTCCGTCGATGGCACTTTCTCCCTCCTCCTCGCCGCACGAGAACAAAAGGTAAGACGTCTAATCTACGCAGCTTCCAGTTCAGCCTATGGCGATCAGCCAACGCTGCCCAAGGTGGAAGATATGTTGCCAGATCCGTTGTCACCGTATGCTGTGGCAAAGCTGGTGGGTGAGTACTACTGTCAGGTGTTTACGCGCGTTTACGGTCTCGAAACCGTTTCGCTGCGCTACTTCAACGTTTTCGGTCCACGTCAAGATCCCGGCTCGCAATATTCGGGCGTTGTTTCGCGTTTCATCGGCGCATTGTTCACGAATCGGCAACCGGTAATCTACGGTGATGGCGAACAATCTCGCGATTTTACCTATATCGATAACGTTGTGGATGCGAATCTGAAGGCAGCCAGTGCCGCGGGCGCATCAGGCAAAGTCGTGAACATCGCAAACGGCGAACGGATTTCTTTGAACCAACTTCTCCACGAACTGAAGGATTTGACGCACCAGACAGGAATAACTGCCGATTATCAGGAACCAAGAGTTGGCGATGTTCGCCACAGCCTGGCGGATACTTCACGAGCTCGTCAGTTGCTTGGATACGAACCATTAGTCGGTCTTCGTGAGGGACTGCAAAAGACAATCGATTGGTGGAAAGCAAGTCGCTTTGCTGTCTCTTAGCTCACCTTTTCTCCACACTAACGCCGTTACTCTTGACGTCGCATAGCATCTTTAGACTCACCTGGAACGGTGCTCTGGCGACCCCTTGATCTGTAATTATTGCCGTGATCAAATGGTTTGGAGTAACGTCGAAAGCCGGGTTGTGAACCGCCACTCCGTCAGGACCCAATTGGTGTTCGCGAATATGCGTGATTTCTGTGGAGTCACGCTCCTCGATTGGGATCTCCGCGCCCGAGCCCAGTGAAAGATCCAACGTGGTAATTGGAGCCGCGACATAAAACGGAATATTGTGCTCCTTCGCCAGGACCGCAACCATATAGGTTCCAATCTTGTTAGCAGTATCACCATTCGCTGCAATGCGGTCTGCGCCGACAACTACGGCATCGATCTTTCCTTCCTTCATCACGTGACCTGCCATATTGTCGGTGATCACCGTTACGGGAATATTGTCCTTGGCCAATTCCCAGGCAGTTAGTCTGAGGCCCTGAAGGAATGGTCTGGTCTCATCGGCTATAACTGCAACTCGTTTTCCCGCGTCACGCGCACCGCGAATGACGCCCAAGGCAGTACCGTAGTCTCCAGCCGTGGCCAGCGCGCCGGCGTTGCAATGCGTGAGCACAGTTGCGCCGTCCGGAATCAGTGGCTCCCCGAACCGGCCGATCGCACGGTTTGACGAAATATCTTCGTTGAAGATCGCCAGAGCTTCCGCCACTAGTTTTCGTTTTAAAACTTCCACATCCTGAGTCAGTGCCTTCTCTCGATTAAAAGTGGAGCGCATTCTCTCAATGGCCCAGAATAGATTGACTGCGGTCGGCCGTGTTTGGCTCATAACGTCGCAGATATATCCAAGATCGTCTTCTAAATCCGAGACGGAGGTGCCCACCGACTGGTTCGCGCCGAGCGCGATCCCCATCGCCGCAGACACTCCAATCGCTGGTGCTCCCCGCACCACCATTTTTCTTATGGCGTCAGCTACTTCGTCATAAGACCGCAACATCAAATAGGTTTCTTCTGTCGGCAGGAGGCGTTGGTCCAGCATACGCACGCCATCGTTAGTCCATTCTATAGTTTTGATCATTTCTTTTCAGGCACATCCTGAGTCATGGAATGCGAAGCATCTTACTGGACACAGAATGTTGAGGCAACATGTCGAAGTTTGACACTCTCCTCCGTAGCGTGCTAACTCCTTTGCTGGAGGATGGGAGGTCAGCGGGACTTTTTGTTGTCGATACATTTCACACGTAAAAAAATTCGGGACTTGGGTTTTTGGATGTGCCTAGGTCTCACGCTCATTTTGCCGTTTGGATGTTCTCGTCGGGAGAGCTCCACGCCGCAGGCTTCTCAAACATTCCGAGAAGTTACCGACGATGCGGGCAGACGCGTTGCAGTTCCTTTTCGGATCGACAGAATTATTTCGTTGGCGCCGAACCTCACCGAAATTATCTATGCCATCGGCGCTGGCGACAGTTTGGTTGGAGACACCAGCTACTGCGACTATCCGCCTGCCGCAAAGACCGTTGAAAAAGTTGGCGACACGCTACATCCCAGTATGGAAAAAATAATCGCGCTCCGGCCGCAGCTCGTGGTTGTGTCGACAGCCTCTCAGCTGGAAGTATTCACTCACCAGCTGGAAACTCAAAACATAGCAGTTTTCGTGACTGATCCTCATGACCTCGAGGGCGTCTTTCTTTCTATTAATCAACTGGGAACAATTCTGGACCATGACGATCAAGCCAGGCAACTAGTCCGACAACTTCGGTCGAGAACTGCGGCGGTCGAAGCAGCTGTCAAAACCACGCAACCCGTTAGAGTCTTCTACCAGTTATCAGCCGAACCGCTTTATACCGCGGGGCGTGATGCGTTTGTTACAGACCTAATCCGCCGCGCTGGCGGTTTATCTGTTACAGCCGACGTCTCAGGTGCCTGGCCCAAGTACAGCGCAGAATCAGCTTTAGCTGCACGGCCCGAGGCAATCATCTTGCCAACCGGAGGTTCGATGGGCGCTGGCAACGCGACCGTGGCCGAACCGCTGCAACGATCGCCGGCGGTGGAGCAGGGCAAAGTTTATAGAATCAACGACGATCATCTGGTACGGCCGGGACCCCGAGCAGTTGATGGCCTGGAAGAGATGGCCAGGTCACTTCATCCGGATGCATTCAAGTTATGACAACTTCGGAATCAAGTCATAGCCGTGCGAGCACGGTTTACTTTGGATCAAGCAACCGCACAACCTTGCGTAAGACCTTTATCGCCTGCGCGGTCCTCTCAGGGGCGTTGTTGCTTGTTGTCATCTTGATGTCGCTCGTTGGTAGTGAACGGCTTCCGGCTGGCGCTTCGCTCTGCGCGTTGCTCTCGTTTGGAAGATCGCAATGCACTTTGACAAGCGATCAGTTTGACATCCTTTTCCAAATTCGTTTGCCTAGAATCCTGCTGGCGGCTGCTGTCGGCGGATCACTTGCTACCGCCGGCGCCAGTTATCAGGCACTGCTTCGCAATCCTTTAGCGGAGCCATACCTGCTTGGTATTTCAAATGGTGCCGCAGTCGGCACAATGATAGCGCTGGTATTTTTCGGCGCCACCGAATGGAGTCGTCCCTTGCTGGCATTTGTGGGTGCTCTACTGGCTACGCTGGCGGTGTATCGGTTGGCTCGAGGGCGTGCGGGGGCGACTCCCGAACGCCTGGTGCTCGCAGGCGTAATCGTCACGACCTTTCTTTCGTCTGTAATAGTGTTTGTGACAACGCTCATGGATGCCACTCGAATACGTTCTTTCACTTTTTGGCTGCTCGGCGATCTGTCCGGCACAAGCAAGAATCTTTTGCCAGTAGCAATTGCAATCGCCGTTGTGGGTACCGTTGTACTCACAGCCAACGCTCGTTCTCTAAATCTTCTGATGCTGGGCGAGCGCGACGCTTTTGATCTTGGCGTTGAGGTTGGTCGCGTAAGAATAGTCGTATTTCTTGTGGCAAGCCTGCTGGTAGGGAGTTCTGTGGCGGCGAGCGGATCCGTGGGATATGTGGGTCTGGTCGTCCCACATCTGGCTCGCCTTTCGCTCGGCAGCGATAACCGGCTCAGCATTCCTGCCGCAGCACTCGGAGGCGCGCTTTTTGTAATCGTTGCCGACACCGCCGCGCGCACACTGATAGCGCCCAGGGAGTTGCCAGTTGGTGCGATTACTGCGCTTATTGGCGCACCGTTGTTTATCTATCTGTTGAAGAGGACCTGAAGGGTGGAGACGAACGGCAGCGCTTAACCAAAGTTTAGAAGGAAGAAATACTTGCTCGAGGCACGTGACTTAACCATCAAATACGGCGAGCGTGTCGCTGTCGCGAATGTCTCACTGACGTTAGCGCCAGGTCAGATTAGCGCCATCATCGGTCCAAACGGTGCAGGAAAGTCGACGTTCTTACAGGCATTAAATGGTCAGCTTGGACCAACGCCAGGCGTTGTGCTGCTCGATGGCCAGCCGCTTGAAAAGCTAAATAGAAGGATCATTGGCAGGCGGATCGCCGTAGTGGCTCAGGAAGCTGAGCTGCGTTTCCCGATAACGGTGCTCGAGTTTGTGCTTGGCGGACGCTTTGCTTGGGCAGCGAGCGCATCCTGGGGTTGGGAAACCGAACACGATATCGATGTTGCAAGCGCAGTACTGCATGAAACAGAGTTATTCGAACTGAGTGGGCGACTAATGAATGAACTCTCAGGTGGTGAGCGCCAACGAGCGGTCCTGGCTCGGGCGCTGGCGACAGAGGCCGTGGTTCTCTTACTCGATGAGCCGACTGCAAATCTGGATATTTCCCATCAGTCAACATTGCTTGCCCTGGTGCGGGGCCGCTGTGATAACCACGGTGCCTCCGCTTTGGTGGTCACGCATGACATCAACCTGGCAGCTCAGTTTGCTGACAATGTTTTGCTGATGAAAGATGGTCACACCATCAGTTCCGGCAGACCCGAGGAAGTACTTACACCAGGGTTGCTGCGTGATGTGTTTGAAGTAACCGTGTTAGTTGACGCCCATCCGATAACGGGCGTACCGCGTGTAACGCCAGTGCATGAAGCGCACCGGCAAGTTTGATAATCACCGAGCGGTTCTTCAGGGAAGACGGTGAAATGCCGCCACTGCCCACGAGTTTAGAAATTATCTCGTTAGTAAATCTGCCGGAGCGAATTGGAGGAGCAACTGGAATCAATTCAGGTTGCAAGGATTTAGAGTTCGTGGGCGCAATTGCGTCACCTATCGAATTCGTCCTTGCAACCTGAAAACAAGCTCCTAAGAGGTTTTGGTAAACATACCGCCAGCAATAAAGACTACACCCAGAATGCCGTGAATTAGATGGTCCACGTTTCCGAGGTGTAGCGGACCCGCCACCCACATATGATCCGGAGGCGCACCGAGCGCAATACCCAGAACTGCGAGCGCCAGATAAATAACTCCAAAGACAAGCGAGAACCCCTTCGCGCCAGACAACGATCCGGCAAAGCCAAAATAGAGCGCGATGACCCCAGAGACGATATGGACTGCATTGTGTGGAGGCGTTAGGTGGGCTCCCGCCAGATGCGGTAGTGCGAAGCCACAAACGCCGACTAACAGGAAAACGACCCCTAGAATCTTGCAAACAGTCTTTGCCATGATTTGTCTTTAGCTCCTCTGTGAAAAGGTTGAAGGACCGAGCGGCCGCTGCAACGGGTCCGAACCGGGCGTCCGCATTTGTTGACCCGCGAGGTTATTGGTTAGTCGGGCGATTGTATATCAGAGAGCGGAGGAGGTTGCAAAGAATTTCAGGAAAAAAAAACTGGCCCTCAATTGCTTGGAAGTCGCTTTCGGGAGGGTCTATACTGGCCACAATCTTCGGGATTCGTAATTTGGAATGCTGAGGGAGGTACGTATGATTTGTAGCAAAACAAAAATCCTGCATGCTTCGGGTCGATTGTTACTACCGGTTTTGCTGATGTTGCTGTTAGTCTCAGCGGCAAATGCCTATACGATCGTTTTTCGTGATGGCCGACGCGTTGAAATTCCAGACGATTTCGTCACTACCACCACAACGCTTACCTACGAGGTCAGCGAGGGGATTCAAATAACGCTCCAGCTTGCTGCGATTGATATTGCCGCAACGGAACGTGCAAATAGAGAGCCGGGGGGAAGTTTGTTACGTCACAGCGCCAAGGCGTTATCAGAAAGAAAAACAGATAATTCCCGAAGGCGAGTTAGCCAAACCACACCGCGGACAATCACAAATCGCGATCTCGAAACGTTCAGGCGGCAGCGCGTTGAAAGTGAAATGCTCTATGAACGGCGCCGCAAAGAGTTGGGTCTTCCTTCGCTTGAAGAGTCAAAGCGACGAACTGCAGTAGAAGCGGAGGACGCTTTTCAAACGATCCGAGAGATTCGTTCGCGACAAGAGGAGTCGGAAGCCTATTGGCGAACCAGAGCCTCGGATTTAAGAGCTGAGCTGGCCTCGACCAATGCGCGAATATACTTCCTGCAGGGAAGGCTCAATGAACTGCCCCAGCCATTTTCAACGGGCGCGTTCATTGGCGTTTCACCTTTCGGACCTTTTGCACGCACGAGGTTCGGAAATGCATTGCCGAATCCAGGTGTTTTTGTCGCTCCAACTTTTGGATCTCAATTAACAGCGCGCGGCAATTTTGGTAACGGCATGACCAGGGGACAGGTGTTGGTTAACACTGAGCCTTTTCGCGGTAGGCGACGGTTTGGTGGGCAGTCGTTCTTTCCCTTTTCGGGAGCAGCGGTAGGTCTGCCTTATCAGGCTTACGATTATTCTCTTGAACGTCCTGCGCTCATTACCGAACTCGATCAGTTGCTTGCTTACCGTGCCGGACTCGAAGCGCGTTGGCGTGATTTGGAAGATGAAGCAAGACGCGCCGGCGTATCACCGGGATGGTTAAGACCGTAAAAACAGGACGCAGGAGCAGGGGTCAGGAGCAGCGGACTAGAAGGCTGTACAACGGATCACCGACAATGGACCACTGACGGACCACTGACGGACTACTGAGGGACTACTAACAGACCGCTGACAAAACTTATGACTAACGGCTGGGAGACAATTATTGGCTTGGAGATACACGCTCAACTTAACACTGAGTCGAAGATCTTCTGTGGCTGTTCAGCGAGATTCGGCGACGAGCCTAATCAGAACACTTGTCCAGTGTGCCTCGGTTTACCAGGTGCACTTCCCGTCTTAAACCGACGGGCTATTGAACTCGGCGCCCGTGCGGCCCTGGCTCTCGGACTTCGCATCAATCATAAGTCGATTTTTGCCCGCAAAAATTACTTCTACCCGGACCTGCCAAAGGGCTATCAAATCTCGCAATTCGATCAACCGTTTTCTGCCGACGGCGAGCTCGAGATCATGACTGCAGAACGCGACGAGGCAGGCCACCCCGTCGAGTGGCGATCGAAGAAGATCGACATCACAAGGCTGCACCTCGAAGAAGATGCGGGTAAAAATGTACACGAGGGCCTACCCGACGTCGATCGCTATTCTTATATCGATCTAAATCGGGCCGGTGTTCCGCTGGCTGAAATAGTTACCGAACCTGATTTCCGCTCTTCGTGGGAAGCCTACGACTATGTGAATCACGTTCGCCGTTCGCTCCAATGGGTCGGTGCGTCAGAGGCCGACATGGAGAAGGGCAATCTCCGCTGCGAGGCAAACGTTTCGGTCAGACGGATTGGGGACGAGAAATTCGGCACAAAGGTGGAGCTCAAAAACTTGAACTCGGTTCGTTTTATGCAACGCGCTATAGAGTTTGAAGTAGCGAGGCATATCCGCGTGTTGGAGTCTGGCGGCCGGCTGGTACAGGAGACTCGGCTGTGGGACGACCGGTTGAATGAAACACGAACGATGCGGTCGAAAGAAGAAGCCCACGACTATCGCTATTTTCCGGAGCCTGACTTGCCGCCGCTCATTGTTTCAGACGAGTTCATTGCCGGAGTACGCTCGAGCATGCCTGAACTGCCTGAGGATCGCCGCAAGCGTTTCATGGAACAGTACGGCTTAACCTTCGCCGATGCCTCGCAATTGACGTCAGAACGGTCGCTGTCTGACTACTATGAATCGGCCGTGGAAGCCTCAGGGAACCCGCGGGCGACGGCAAACTGGATTCGGTCGGAACTATTGCGCGAGCTCGAGGCCGCCGGGCTTTCTGCTAATGCCTCCCCGGTCCCCGCCCGAGAGTTGGGAGCGCTTGTACGTCTGATCGACGAAGGAAAAATTAGCGGCAAGCAGGGCAAAGA
>Ga0137359_10005879_pt1 | contig 10144 bp, 10 predicted proteins | sample Mad1_40_16metaG_FD_108281 | JGI IMG/M metagenome (GOLD analysis project Ga0137359, IMG submission 108281) | Vadose zone soil microbial communities from Angelo Coast Range Reserve, California, USA - Mad1_40_16 metaG | ecosystem: Environmental > Terrestrial > Soil > Vadose zone | place: USA...
CGAGGTCGGGCGGCGGCACGAGCAGCTGGCGGTCGAAGCGGCCGGGACGGAGGAGCGCGGCGTCGAGATCCTGGATGCGGTTCGACGCGCCCATCACGACGACCTGCTCCGCGCCTTCGAAACCGTCCAGCTCGACGAGCAGCTGGTTGAGCGTCTGATCCTGCTCGCGATTGAAACCGCTGCCGGTGCGCTGCGCGCCGACGGCGTCGAGCTCATCGATGAAGACGATCGCGGGCGCGTGCTTGCGCGCCTCGCGGAAGAGCTTGCGGATGCGCGCCGCGCCGAGGCCGGCGAACATCTCGACGAACGACGACGCACTCGCCGTGTAGAAGTTCGCGCCTGACTCGTGCGCAACGGCGCGGGCCAGCAGCGTCTTGCCGGTTCCAGGCGGCCCGTAGAGGAGCAGGCCCTTCGGCACCTTGGCGCCGAGCCGGTGGAACCGCTTCGGATCCTTGAGGAAGTCGACGACCTCCATCAGCTCGGCGCGTACCTCTTCGACGCCGGCGACGTCGGCCCAGGTCGTCTGCGACTTCGCGCGCGAGTCGACGTGCATGGGCTTGATGCGCGGCATCATCCCGACGGTCTTCCAGAGCAGCCACGCGGTCAGGATGAGGATCGCGAAGAACGCGAGCGGCAGCCAGGTAGTCGCGAAATCCGCCGCAGAAGTGAACCAGTGCCCCACCATTCTGTGACCTCATCGGCAGGAGGGCGGGAATCCCTTAGCCGAGGGAGGCGATCACCTCCTCGGCGGTGGAGAACTCGACTCCGCGGGCGCGCCAATCGGCCTCGCAGGCGGCTGTTCGGGCCTCGTCGAGCCCGCGGGCGGCGTCCTCGACGAAGCGGACGCGACGGCCGCGGAGGAGGAAGCCCCGGATCGCGGCGTCGTCGCAGACGTCGGTGGCGACGCCGAAGACGATGATCTCCTCCGGGTCGAGCGCGTCCAGCAGCGGCTCGGTGTTCGGGTTCGTGAACACGTTGAAGTTCTTCTTCAGCAGCAGGATCTCGCGGCGACCCGCGATCAGCTGCGGGACGAGCCCGGGCGGGAACGGGAGCAGTGCGAGCGGCAGCGGGTCGCGCTGCTTCGTCTCGAGGATCTTCTCCGCGCCGCGCGTGCCGCGGAGGCAGTGGGCCGGGTACGTGTTCTGGAAGTCGGGCGTGTGGGAGATCTCGGGATCGGTGAGCTCGTGATCGTCCGCGGACGCAACGTGCACGAGCTTCGCGGCGCGGGCTGCGTCGACGAGCCGCTCCATCGCGGGCGCGACCTCGTTCGCACCGGGGACGTAGAGCTTCCCGGACGGCTCCATGAAGTCCACCTGCGTGTCGACGTCCCAGAGGATGCGGCCGGCCATGACGGCATTGTTGCGGAAGACGGGGTGGGTATCGTCACCGACGTGGTCGGTTCACTAGCAGGCGAGCGATACATCAGCCTGACGACGTTCAAGCGGGACGGCAGCGCTGTCTCGACGCCCGTTTGGGTCGTCAGCGACGACGGGCGCCGGCTGCTCGTCTGGACCGGTGCATCGGCGTGGAAAGTGCGGCGGATCCGGCGCGATCCGCGCGTGCTCGTCGCGCCTGCGAGCTTCCGCGGCCGAGAGCGCGGCGAGCGGATCGAAGGAGAAGCGCATGTCGTCGAGGACGCCGACATCGGCGCGTTGCTGCGAGCGAAGTACGGATGGCAGAAGCGGCTCACAGATCGGCTGAACCGCAAGGCCGCGCCGGACGCCTGGGTGACGATCGAGATCGTCGATCCGTCGTAGGCGCCGAACTAGGTGACGAGCTCGAGCCGCGAGGTGTCGCGGAGGCGGCGGCCGAACTTCGCTGACGGCTTCCCGTCCGTCATGACGATGTCGCCCGTGAAGTCGTTCGAGCCGCGGATGAGCGACGAGCCGACGCCGTAGGCGTCGACCGGGACGCCGTTCGCCTCGAACTCGCGGATCTTCTCGATCGTGAAGCCGCCGGAGACGACGATGCGCACGCGCTCGCAACCGCGCGCGTCGAGGGCGTCGCGCACCTTGCGCACCAACCGCTCGTTCACGCCCGTCGGCTTGAAGTCGCCCATCTCCGCCCACAGCGAGCGGTCGACGAGCGCCTCCGACGTGTCGAGCCGCACGCCCCAGAGCCGGTCGCCCAGAGCGTCGGCGACCTCGAGCGCAGTCCGCACCGAATCGTTCTCGAAGTCGACGAGCACCGTGACGTTCATGTCGGGAGAAGCCCACTCGGCGAACTTCCGCGCCGCGAGCACCGTGTCGCCGCCGTAGGCCGCGATCAACGCATGCGGAACGGTGCCGATGCCGCTGCCGCCCCACCATGACGCCTGCTCGTCGGTCGTGACGCCGATCTCCGCGCCCACGACCTGACCCGCGACGTACGCGGCATAACCGTCGCCGGTCTGCACACGGTGATGGTCGTGCCGCGCCGGCATGAAGATGATCGGCTTCCCGTTCGCCGCCTGCAACACGTGTACGACGTTCGTCGTGATCAACGTGCGCCGCGCGAGCGTGCCGAGCACCGGCGTCTCGAGATGCGCGAACATCGTGTAGTCGCCCTCGATCGTCAGCACCGGCTCGTACGGCTCGATGCGATCGCCGTCGTGCAGCGCGCGCAGGTCTATGCCGTCGAGCCCGTGCGCGCACAGCTTGACGATCGCGATCGCCTCGTCCATGCCGCCGAGCCACGCATCGTGCTTCTGGAAGATCTGCAGCACGACGTGCGGATGCTGTCCGTCCTGGAGCAGCGCAGCGCGCGCATGATTGAAGTACGCGTCGGTGTACCACCCCGAACGCATCTTCGCGACCGGCAGGTCGAAGAGCTCGGGCGCGAGCCGCGTCCTAACCGTCTGCGCCATGCTCGAGCTCGAGGCAGGCGGCGAGCGCGGCCTCTGCGACCTCGAGTTGCTCCGCCGACGGCTCGGCCGTCGACAACCGGTGCTGCAGCTCGTGACCGGGCTTCGACAGCGCCTGCGCCAGGAGATTGTCCGGATGCCGCGTCATCCAGCCGAAGATCTCGGTCGACGCGGCAAGCGCCCCGAGCTGCGCTGCCGCGCGAGCCCGGCTTCGCGCCCGCTCCGGCGCGAGGCCGGCGAGCACGTTGCCAACCGCCGACGTCGCGACCAGCGGCCCGATCAGATGACCGCCGCAACGCTCGTGTTCCTTCGTCGCCCCCGCGCCGTTCTCGTACGTGCCGATCGAGATGTGCTCCGCGCCGTGATACGCCGCGAGCTCGGAGCCGCGCATCGCGAGCGCGGCCGGCGCGAGCGAGAGCAGGCCCGACAACAGCTCTTGCGCAGCCGGACGCAGGCGGCCCGACTCACGGATTCCCCGCACCGCGATCGCCGCACCGATCATCGACACGACGACGCGGGGACTCTGCATCGGCAGCTGGGCGGCCGGGAGCTTCCGCTTCACGAGCGGCAGGATCGCCATCGCCTCCGCGAGCCGCGCGGGGCCGCGCAGCAGCGGGCTGTTCACACTTGATGCACGGAAGCGCTTGCGCGCGGACGCAACCTCGAGCCGGCCGTCCGGATGCCGGATCGCGCAGGCCCACGAGTTCGGCCCGTGCACGAGCACGCCATTCGGCAGCGCCATGCCTCCGAGCCGGATCTTCTGCTCGCTCATTACTCCGCAGCGTAGCCCGCGACCACGCGCAGAGCGCGCTGCAAGGACTCCGCCGCCGGGCCCGGCAGGCCGTCGCCGATCCGCCGGCCGTCCACCGCGACGACCGGCATCACCTCGCGCACGGACGACGAGAGGAACACCTCGTCCGCCGCCAGCAGCCGCTCGAGTGGAAACCGGCCCTCCTCGACGCCGTAGCCGAGATCGGAGGCGAGCTCGACGAGCGTCGCGCGCGTGACGCCGGCGAGGATCGGCAGCTCGAGCGTGGGCGTGAAGAGCCGCCGCTCCTCGCGCCACCACACGTTCGACGTCGGCGCCTCCAGCACGATGCCATCGGAGCCGACGAAGAGGGCGTCCTCCGCGTCGCGGCGGCCCGCCTCGTCCTGCGCCGCGATGTTCTCCGCGTAGCTCGTCGACTTCGCGCCGGCGATCAGCGGACCCGGCGCCCACGGTACGACCGCGAGCCGGATCCCATGCACGCGCTGCAGGTCGTGCTTGTGCGACAGCGTCGAGACGAGCGCGAGACCCGTCGGCTCGCCCTCGCCTTCGCGCCCCGGCGTCCAGAGCAGGCGCAGCACCGCGTCCGGCTCCCCGGCAGCCGCGAGCGCGTGTTCGACCGCGAGCACGAGCCCGCTGCGGTCGACCGCCGGCAGCCCAAGCCGCCGAGCGGACAGCGCGAGCCGATCGAGATGCGCGTCGAGGCGGAACGGCCGGCCACCGTACACGCGGATCGTCTCGAACACCGCGCGACCGCGCAGCACACCTTCGTCATCGGCGTGCAGCACGGGCTCGTCCGGCGCGAGTGTGCCGCGACCGGCCTCGGCGACGGCGAGCAGCGTCACGACAGCGCCGCCGCCGGCAGCGGTGCGCCGATCGCGGCGAGCAGTGGTCGCGCCTTCACCCACGACTCCTCCACCTCGCCGGCCGGATCGGAGTCCCAGACGATGCCGCCGCCGACCCAGAGGTGGATCGCACCCTCGGCGACGGCGAACGTGCGAATCGTGAGCGCGAGATCGAGATCGCCGTTCGGCTGGATGCGACCGAGCGCGCCCATCGACGCGCCGCGGCCGACCGGCTCGAGCGCGGCGATCAGATCGAGCGCGGCGATCTTCGGACACCCCGTCACCGAGCCGCCGGGCAGCACCGCGTCGAGCAGCTCCGCGAGCGTCGCGTCCTCGCGCAGCTCGCCCTCGACCGTCGCGACGAGATGCGACACGCCGGCGAGCTGCCGTTCCGCGAGCAGCTCGGGCCAGTGCACGCTGCCGGGGACGCACACGCGCGACAGGTCGTTGCGCTCGAGGTCGACGATCATCACGTGCTCGGCCGCGTCCTTCGCGGACTCGATCGGCACCCCTGCGGGACGCGTGCCCTTGATCGGCGACGTGCGCACGTACCGGCCGCGCCGAGACAGCAGCAGCTCGGGCGACGCGGAGACGATCGCCCAGCCGTCGCCCTCCAGCGGCCGCGGCTCGAGCGGCCGCAACGGTGCGAGCGAGCGCGCCAGCCCGGCCGGGTCGCCGTCGAACTCGGCCTGCAGATGCTGCACGAGGTTCACCTGATAGACGTCGCCCTCCGCGATCGCCGCGCGCACCGCCTCGACGGCGACGGCGTACTCCGCCTCCGTCCAGCTTGCGTGCCAGTCGCCGATGCGGAAATCGCCGCCGCCGCGCGGCGCCGTCGCGCGCGGTTCGATCGAGTACGCGACCGCCGGCAGCGGGCACGGCTCAGGCGGCGCAGGCGCTGCCGTGCGGCGCAGGACATCGGAGCAGCCGAAGCCGACGTACACGTGCGCGACGACGTCGTCGCGGCCGAAGAAGCCTTCCGCCGCGAGCGCCGGCTCGAGCTCGGCGAGCGACTCCAGCTCGACGGTCAACCGCAGACGGTCCGGGCTGCGTAGCGAAGCCAGTCGACCCCAAGCTCGAGATCGTCGACCGGAACGCGCTCGTCCGCCGAGTGGATCAGCTGCGCACTCACCTCGGGCGGCATCGCGCGCGCCGGGAAGAAGCCGTACGCGACCGTCCCGAACGCCTCGCGCAGCCAGTGGCTGTCGGTGAACCCCGCGGTGCAGATCGGCACCGCGCGCGCGCCGGGCTCGTTTTCGGAGACAAACGCGTCGACCGCGTCCCAGAGCGGCGACTCGAGCGGCGAGCGCGTGCCGCCCTCCGACTCGCCCCACACCAGGTCGTACTCGACGTCGCCGCCGAGCACCGCGCGCACCATCGGCTCGATGCGCTCCGGATGCTGTCCGGGCAGCAACCGGCAGTCGACGACGATCTCGCACAGCGCGGGAATGACGTTGCGCTTCTGCGACGCGGAGATCATCGTCGGCGCGAACGTCGGCGCGAGCAGCGGCTCGACGAGCTCCGCGGCGATCGGATGCACTGCACGCGCGCGGCCGACGACGGACGCCGCCGACGGCACCTCGCCGAGCACCGTGCGAAGGAACGCCTCGACCTCCTGCTGCAGCTGCGGCTCCGGCCGGTACTCGGCGATCCGTTCCACGAGCCGCGCCGCCTTGACGAGCGCGTTGTCGGCGATGCCCGGCATCGACGCATGCCCTGACCGCCCGTGCACGCGGATCGTGAACGGCGCCGTCATCTTCTCCGCCGTCGCGCAGATGTAGTACACGCCGTCGCCGAGCTCGAGCCGCTCGCCTGCACCCTCGTTGACCGCGAAGTCGCAGCGCACCGCGTCGGGGTGCTCCTCGCACAGCCACTGCAGCCCGAAGCCGTCGCCGACCTCTTCGTCGGCCGTGGCCGCGAAGATGAGGTCGCCCGCCGGCGCGAATCCCTCGCGCGCGAGTGACGCGATCGCGACCGCGTTGGCCGCAACCTGGCCCTTCATGTCGAGCGCACCGCGACCCCAGATCTCGCCGTCGCGCACCTCGCCCGAGAACGGCGGCACCGACCATTCGCGCGGGTCGGCGAGCACGACGTCCGTGTGCGAGAGCAGCAGCAGCGACGGCCCGCCGCCGGAACCCCGGATCCGCGCGACGAGATTGGCGCGCTCCGGTACGCGCGCGTAGTGCTCGCACTCGACGCCGTTCGCCTCGAGGTACTCGCGAAGCAGCTCGGCGGCGGCCGTCTCGTTCCCCGGCGGGTTCGTCGTGTCGATGCGGATGAGCCGGCTGAGGAGGTCGCTCACCTCGGCGCGCAGGCTGGTGACTGCCACGCGCGGAGCATACTTGCGCCATGAGCGACCTCTTCTCCGACGCAGCGACCGAGCGCGCAGGGCAATCGGCACCGCTCGCCCAGCGCCTCCGCCCCCGCTCGCTCGACGAGTTCGTGGGCCAGGAGCAGGTGCTCGGTGAGGGCACCGCGCTGCGCCTGGCGATCGCCGAGGATCGCGTCCGGTCGTCGATCTTCTACGGGCCGCCGGGCACCGGGAAGACGACGCTCGCCCGCATCGTCGCCGTGACGACCGGCGCCGAGTTCGAAGAGCTGTCCGCGGTCTCGGCGACGGTGAAGGACGTGCGCGAGGTGCTCGCCCGCGCCCGCGAGCGGCTCGGGATCTCCGGGCGGCGCACGATCCTCTTCCTCGACGAGATCCATCGCTTCAACAAGGCGCAGCAGGACGCACTGCTGCCCGGCGTCGAGAGCGGACTCCTGACGCTGATCGGTGCAACGACCGAGAACCCGTACATGGAGGTGAACTCCGCGCTGCTCTCGCGCACGCAGGTGTACGAGCTCGAGTCGCTGCCGGTCGACGCTATTCGCGAGGTCGTCCGCCGTGGCGCCACCGAGGTCGACGCGGAGCTCACGCCCGAGCTCGAAGAGCTGATCGCGCGCCGCGCCGGCGGTGACGCACGATCGGCTCTCAACATCGTCGAGCTCTCGAGCGAGACCGCGCACGCGGAGGGCGTGCCCATCTCGGAGGAACACGTCGAAGACGCGGCGCGCAAACGCCCCATCGTCTACGACAAGAACGCCGACGCGCACTACGACTTCACGTCGGCGTTCATCAAGTCGATGCGCGCGAGCGATCCCGACGCCGCCGTGTATTACCTTGCGGCGATGCTCGAGGGCGGCGAAGACGCGCGCTTCATCGCGCGCCGCATGATCGTGCTCGCGTCAGAGGACATCGGCAACGCGGATCCGCGCGCATTGCTCGTCGCGGTCGCCGCCGCGCAGGCGGTCGAGCACGTCGGCCTGCCCGAAGCGCGGCTGAACCTTTCGCAGGCGGCGATCTATCTCGCCCGCGCGCCGAAGTCGAATGCGAGCTACGTCGCGATCAACCAGGCGACCGACGACGTGCGCGAGCACGGAACCGTCAAGCCGCCGAAGTCGCTCCGCGACGGAAGCTACTACGGACGCCAGCTCGGACACGGCAAGGGGTACGTCTATCCGCACACCGATCCGCGTGGCTTCGACGTGGACTGTCTCCCGGATGAGCTGAAGGGCAAGACGTACTACACGCCGTCGGGCAACGGCGAAGAGACCGCCGAGTGAGGCTGCACACGTACGAATGGGGCGACCCGGATGCGCCGGCGCTCGTCTGCCTGCACGGCGTCACCGGTCACGGTGAGCGCTACCTGCAGCTGGCGGAGGAACGCTGGGCGCAGACGTTTCACGTGATCGCGCCGGACCTGCGCGGCCACGGGCGCTCCGGCTGGGAGCCGCCGTGGGACTTCGCAACACACGTCGCCGACCTGGTCGAGACGCTCGACGACCTCGGGCTCGAGCAACCCGACTGGGTCGGCCACTCCTGGGGCGGACGCCTCGTGCTCGAGGTCGCCGCCGCCCATCCGGAGCGGGTGCACCGGGCAGTCCTCCTCGACCCGGCGATCGACCTCCTCGAGCACATCGCGTTCGACGCGGCCGACCGCGAACGGGGTGAGCCCGTCTTCGACTCGGTCGCGGCGTACGTCGACACGTGGGCGACGCCGAGCACCGATCGTGTGCGCATGGCCGCCGATCTCGAGCGCTACTTCGATGCCGAGGACGGCCGCGTGCGACGACGCACATCGCAGGACGCCGTCGTGTCGATTTTCCGCGAGCTCGCGATTCCGGCACCGCCACCGGAGACCCTGACGGTGCCGACGCGGCTCGTGTACGCGCCGGCGTACGGGCTTGTGCGCGAAGAGCAGCTCGCCCGCTACGCCGGGCGGCTCGACGTCGTCGAGGTGCCCGGCATGCACAACGTGATGTGGGACGCGTTCGACGAGACGGCCGGCGCCGTCGAGCGCTTCCTAGAGAATCCGCGCGCCGAGCGCTGACGCGACGAGCTCGACGGCGAGCTTCGCCGTCGCATTCTCGCGGTCGAGCACCGGGTTGACCTCGACGACGTCGAGCGAGTCCATCAGCTTCGACTCCGCGATGATCTCCATCGCCAGATGCGCCTCGCGGTACGAGAGACCGCCGCGGACGGGCGTGCCGACGCCGGGCGCCGACTCCGGATCGACGACGTCCATGTCGAGGCTCACGTGGAGGAAGCTCCCGCCGGAGGCGTGAGCGAGGGCCTCGTGCATGCAGGGCTCGATGCCCAGCCGGTCGACCTCGCTCATCGTGAAGACCTTCGCGTCGAGTCGCTTCAGCAGCTCGCGCTCGCCCTGGTCGAGCGAGCGTACGCCGACGAGCGCGAGGCGGCCCACCTCGACCGCCGGCAGCGTCCAGCCGGCACGCTCGAAAGCAGGCCCGCCGAGGCCGAGCGCGGCCGCGAGCACCATCCCGTGCACGTTCCCGCTCGGCGACGACTCGGGCGTGTTCAGGTCGCCGTGCGCGTCGATCCAGATCACGCCGCCGGGGCCGTGCGCGGCCGCCATGCCGACGAGGGTGCCGAGCGCAATCGAGTGGTCGCCGCCGAGGACGAGCGGCATTGCGCCGCGCGCACGCGCCGCCGCGACGAGCTTCGCGACGCGGTCGCACAGGTCGAGGATTTGCGCGAGGAAGCGCGCACGCTCGTCGCCCATCTCCGTCGATTCCGGAACGGGAGCCTCGACGTTGCCGACGTCTTCCGTGACGATGCCGAGCTTCTCCGTCAGGTGCTGCCGCAGCTCTGCGTACCGGATCGCGGACGGTCCCATGTCGACGCCGCGGCGACCCTGACCGAGATCGAGGGGCGCTCCGATCACCACGACTTCCCGATCGGGTTGCACAGTCACCGCGACAAGGCTAACGTCCCGCCCTTGATGGACCAGGGGGACCGTTCCGCCCAAGCGCCGGTCCGCGTATTGCTCGCGGACGACGACGCGTCCTTCCTCGACTCGTTGCAGCCGTTGATCGAGCACCAGCCGGAGCTCACGGTCGTCGGCGCCGCGGCGAACGGGCTCGACGCGATCGAGCTTGCCGACGACCTCCTGCCCGACGCCGTCGTGATCGACCTGCACATGCCGCTCGTCGACGGCGTGACCGCCGTTGCGCGGCTACGGAAAGATCATCCGCACCTCTGCCTGATCGCGCTCACCGGCGATCCGGACGCCGAGCTGCATCGCGCGGTGACCGAGGCGGGCGCAGACGCCGTTCTGCTCAAGGGCGACCTTGTCGACACGCTGTTCCAGCGGCTCGTGGCGATCAAGACAGCCGCCCGCACCTGAG
>Ga0137359_10005880_pt1 | contig 10144 bp, 7 predicted proteins | sample Mad1_40_16metaG_FD_108281 | JGI IMG/M metagenome (GOLD analysis project Ga0137359, IMG submission 108281) | Vadose zone soil microbial communities from Angelo Coast Range Reserve, California, USA - Mad1_40_16 metaG | ecosystem: Environmental > Terrestrial > Soil > Vadose zone | place: USA...
CTGGCGTTGCAAAGCAGTTTGATATTCCGAGTTCTCGCGCAGGTCGCCAAACTCGCGCGCGCGCTTGATCTCTTTGGGCAGATGAATGAACAACTCGCTTTCCAGCTCGTCCAACTCGCCCTGTAGTTTCTTTTTGATATCGACCGTCAAAGTAACAACCTTAAGCCTGACGATTACTGCTCGCCGCTTACTTCGTCAGGCTTTCCCTTTTTCATTCAGAGCCTCTTCGATCGCCTGCCGCATTAACTGCGGCGTGGAATATGGACTGAATCCCGTGAAGTGTTTCACTATGCGGCCATCGCGGGAGATTACGAAACTCTGTGGAATTTTAGCTTCGCCGCGAACCGCTTGCACCAGCGGGGTGGCCAGCGTTCCATCGTCCCAAATAATTTTGTAGGGGATGCTCTGTGACTTGATAAATTCTTTCACGTGCGCCTGATCATTATGTTCGTTGTAGGTCGTCGCTACTCCGAGCACCACGAGTCCGCGCGATTTGTACTCGTTGCTCATCTTCACGAGCTCAGGCATCTCCTGACGGCAAGGTCCGCACCAGGTCGCCCAGAGGTTCATTACAACGACCTTGTCCGTGTAATCCGAAAGCTTCAAAGAACCGCCATCGAGCGTCTGCAACTTTACCTCGCGTACATCCGAGGGCAAACTCACCACCGCCGGCGGCGAAGGGACGGTTGCCGGCGGAACATTCGCGGGCGGCGCATTCACAGCGCGGTTGGCCGGCGCGTTGTTGGTAGCTACCTCATTTGAGTTACAACTCGACGAGCCCAGTGCGCTCATCAGGACGACACCGGCCAGCGTGAGCCCAATGCGTCCCGGCGTCCAGAAAGATCTCCAGCCGGTTGGTTTAGGGAAAGAAGGATTGGAAAAAGCCATCTGGTTCACGCTCTCTCGGATTTAGTTTGCCGTCAAGATGACCCGGAAGGTGGCAATGCGCGCCAGGTCATCGCCAATAATCGCATACTCACCCGGCACGAGCGAAGTGCGCGGGCGCACTTCCATGAAAACCAGATCGCCGTCCTTCACCAGCCCGCGCACCATGGGCTTGATAATTTCTTCGGACGATATGGCAAAACCCAACATGCCCCGCTCGACGATGGCGGTGACCCGGCGCGCGCCTTTGTGCGGCGTGAGCCAAACCAGAAAAGGCGGATGCACGCCCGGCCGCTGATACGTAAAAAGAAATACCCGCGGCGTCGCCGTCTTGAAAACGGTGGCGGCATGCTCGCCTTTCAGTTCGATATAGCTGACCTTGGTATTTTTCGCGGCCGTCTCTGGCCGCAAAGGCGTCTGCCCCTGCTCAAAGGGCAGCGGCACAAGCTTGTTTTGCTCGTCGAGGGTGTAAATCAAACTGCGATCAGGAGGAGCAGACGGCAGGAATTCCTGGGCCCTTCCGGTTCGCGTTATGGCGAAGGCGGCTCCAAGTAAGGCGGCGATGGCGAGATAGTTTTTGATGTTACGCAAGCTGCCAGCTCCAGTGATAAAGGCCCGAAGGGCCGTCATGGAAATAGCCGCGACCGTTAGGTCGTGGATGACGATCCCCGTTCGTTCAACCGAGGCCCGAAGGGCCGACTCACGTTAGCCCCACAAATACCTTTCGTCGTATTCAATCTCATACCTTCCAAGGAACTCCAGAAGCTCGTCCTTAAAAGTTCGTTTACCATGGTGACGTTCCTGATTGCGAATGTAGCTGATCACTTTCTGCTCTGCCGACTTGCTAACGCTAAATGCAGCGTACCCCTCCTGCCACGCAAACGCCCGTCGCTTAAGGGAGGATTGATGAACCCACCGTGATGAATTAGATTTTACCACGCTGACGAAATCAGCGATTGTGATAGTCGATGGCAGGGAAGCATACAGGTGAATGTGGTCATACATTCCACCCGCACAAATCAATTTGGCATTCTTGTTATTCATGATCCCGCCAATGTAACCGTAAAGATCGTCTTGCCAATCGGCACCGATCCATGGCTCCCGTGCTGCGGTGCTCCATATGAAATGCACCAGCAAGCTGAGGTGCTTCCCTGCCATATTTGGATCCCTTTCGTTTCGGCCCTGCGGGCCTCAGGTATGATTGATTGTGTTTGGTGTCGACGACCTCACGGACGCAGCTTAGGAACTGAGCGGGTTCTTTGCGTTCTGGTCTTAGATGGGAGCGAGAGGTCTTAATATTAACCGCAGAATCGAGTCAACTCTCCCTGCTCACGGAAAAGAACAACGTCGGCTGGTCGGCTTTGGGAGAGCTTTTCATCCAGAACTCGAGCGAGTCACTGGGCGCCCCTCACGGATGAGCGGCCGGCGGCGGCTTCTTGTAGATCAGAAGATAGAGTTGGTTCGCCATTCCCGCATTCATGGGTTGCAGAATCTTGTATTGCTCCAGCGCCGCCTTCTTGTTGCCGGACATCAGATGGTCGACACCCAGATTGAAATAGGCCCCGGCATAATCCGGCTTGAGTTTGATCGCCTGCTGATGGGACTCGATCGCCTCTTTCCACTTTCCCAGACTGCCATAGGCGAATCCCAAATTGTTGTGCGCGGCCGGCCAGTCCGGCTTTAACTGGATCGCCTGCTTGAAAGCCGCGAGGGCGTCGTTCATCTGTTTCAACCACCGGTAGGTAATGCCGATATTGAAATAGCCCTCCGGCAGATCCGGCTTCAGCTGGATCGCCTTTTTGAGCGAATCGACGGCCGCGGTGAAGTTGGCCGTGTTGTTATAGGCCCAACCGAGATTGCTATACGCCTCGGCATAATCGGGCTTCAGTTGAATGGCCCGCTTGAAAGCCTCGATCGCCTCCGGCCAGTGTTTGCTCTTGCCCAGGGCGTAACCCATGTTGTTGTTTGCTTCGGCGTCATCGGGCTTGAGGCGAATCACCTGCTTGTAAGCTTCCGCGGCTTCCGGATATTTGCCCAGGTGGTCGTAGGTCCAGGAGAGATCGCTATAAGCGTCAACTGAGTCGGGCTTGAAGCGCACGGCCTGCTTATAAGCCTCGACCGCATCCGTAAGTTTATTAAGGCGGCGATACGCGTCACCCAGATTGTTGAAAGCTTCGGCGTAATCCGACTTCAAGGTAATCGCTTGCCGATAGTCTGCGACCGCATCTTCATACTTACTGGCATTGTATGCAGCCACGCCTTGATCGTAATACGCCAGACTAAGCGATGCCCGCGTTTCAGTATTCGTGGGATCGAGCGTGAGCGCCTGTTTCAAAGCTTCCAGGGCTTCGGCCGATCGATCCAACTTGAGATAGGCCAGGCCCAGCGCATCAAAAGGAGCAGCCCAATCGGCCTTCTGCTGAATTGCCTGCTTCTCTGCCGCTACCGCGTCGTCATACCGGCCTAAATTGAAATAGGCTTCGCCGAGGTTGAGGTATGCTTCGGGGTAATTTGTCCGCATGCGGATCGCTTGCTGGTACGCGTCGACAGCTTTCTGATACTGGCCGGCGTCGAAAAAATCATCACCCTGCTTGTGGTAGTCGTCGGCGACCGGGACCCGCCTGGCCGCCTCTCCCAGAGGCTTTGAAGACTCGCCGGAAACCGGCTTCCCAGCTTCGGAATTATTCCGCGAATTGTTTCGGGAGTTGTTCCGCTCAGTTCTGTTGCTGGCGGTGGTTTCTCTTTGCGGACGGACCAGATGCGCGGAACGGACGACTGTCTTGTTTTCCAGAGCCTTGGGCGCGTGGGCCCGATTCTGCGGTCTGCTAAAGATGCCTTTGCCCAGTTTGGCCTCGATGTCTGCACTCGCCAGCAGAACATTCGCGCCGCCGCTAATGTCGGTCGCGAAGGAAGCACCCCCGCTGATGTCCTGCGCGAATGACGCTCCCGGTTTGATAAAACCGGACAGGGACAGCATCAGGGTGAAAACGACTACGCGGGAATAAAGCGAATGGTGGTTCATGGTATTTCAACTCCGGGTCGTTAAGTTAAAGGTCGTGCCTCTCTGGAGGAGTTTACTGTGATGCAGTCTTTGGCGACAAGGATGTGGTCCTGAATCAAGACTCGTCAAGCGACGTTATGGAGTCAGTACCGCCTGCGTAAGCGGGCGGGTCAGTGAGTCAACGCTGGTATCGATGGATCCACCCGCTCACGCGGATGGTACTGACCTCGTCACCTTCGCCGATGAATGATTGCCGAGGCTATCGCCGCATCACAAAATATCCTGCGCCCTGAGCGTAATGATGGTCGCGATTACCAGCGAAAAGAACATCAGGATCAGCACGAATGGATCGACCACGATGTTGCCCCACGGATGCAGAAAGTTTATGTAGCTGCTCAAGTCCTCGGGTATCTTTTCCGCAGGATGGACTTCTGGCGCGGGCTTCAACTTTGGCGCCGCGGGCTGTTCAGCCTGCTGCCCGCTTTGCAAGTCCTTAATATAGTCCTTCATCTTGCGCTCGTAATCTTTCGAATCGGCTTCGGCGTCCTTCTTGTAATTGGCCACATCGTCTTTGGCGCTGTTGATGTGCTCGTCATTCAGGTCTTCGTAATGCTTGTAAAGACCTCGTCCTTTGTTCGCGCCATCCGGATCCGAGCCTTCTTCATCCAGAGTGTCGAGCGTTGACCAACGCTTGAGCCCATCAAACGCCCAAGTTGCCGGCATCAACGTCCCGATAACCTTTGCCGTACCCTGCGGCACACCCACCAGGCCCGAAAACAGAATCTGCGGAATCAGGATCAGCGGCACCAGACTGGTCGCCATCTCGGACGTCTTGACCATTGCCGACACTAACAGTCCCAGAGCAATACCGACCATCGCCGTGAACATGACAATGATCAGTTGTGGTATCGACCAGCCCGGCAGATTCATCAAGCCGGAGTAATGGAGAAATTTCAACGAGCCGAACAACAGCAGGCATTGAAATGAAACGATCAAGGCCAGAACAAAAAGTTTCGAGGCCACATAAGGCAGCAGCCGCAGGTTCACCATGCGCTCGCGAGTATACACAGCGCGTTCGCGAATGATTTCGCGAGAAGCCACCGACGTTCCGAACCAGATCGACACCAGCGCCAACATGAAAAAAGGAAAGTCGCGCGGGCTTTTCGAGCCGACGACCAGATAAGTCATGAATGCGATGATCGGCGCCTGCCCGAAAAGAATCAGTAGGTTGAATTTGTCCCGGCTGAGGACTTCCAGATAGCGGCGCGTGAGCGTGCCCCACTGGCGCAGGGCATCGACCGGGGATGCGCGTCGCTTGGGCGGTGCCACGGCTGGTTTATCGCGCGGCAACAGGCTGAGCGGCTCGACCACGTTGTGCCGGTAGGCTTCCGTAGTTTGAAATTTGCGCTTCCAATCTTCGGCTACCTGCTCTGAAATCTGCTCGCGTTGTTGTTTGCGCGCCTGTTTCTGTGCCTTGGTTGCGTTCGGGGGCAGTGCCGGCAGCGCCGCCGTCTGTTGATCGATGGGCCCTTCCAGCTTGTCATATAAATCTTTGAAGCTCTCGGCCTTTACGTGCGCTAGAGCTTCCTGTGGCGCTCCATAAAAAACCAGTTTGCCACGCATCAGCACTACAATCTTGTCGAACAACTTCACGTTCTCCATCGCATGCGTAGTGAGCACGACGGTGCGGCCACTCTCGGCAATCTGACGGAAGAGTTTCATGATCTTCTCTTCGGTCGCCGGATCAAGGCCGGAAGTTGGTTCGTCAAGAAAGATCACCGAAGGTTTGGTAATCAACTCGACAGCAATCGAGACACGTTTGCGTTGTCCACCCGAGAGTTGTCCCACCGGTACGTCGCGGCGTTCTGAAAGCCCGGTGACATCCATCACTTCATTTACGATTTGATCGATCTCGCGGGTGGACACGTCGCGCGAAAGACGCAGCCGCGCGACATAATAAAGCGTGCGATAGACGGTCAACTCGCGATGAATAATGTCGTCTTGCGGCACGTAACCGATCGATTGTTTTAGCGAGTCGAGATGCCGGTACAGATCCAGATTGTTGATGAGCACGTAACCGCTGGTCGCCGGGCGCATGCCGTTCAGCGAATCCATCAGCGTCGATTTGCCGGCGCCCGAGGGACCCAGCAGGCCGACGAACTCGTTCGGCTGGATCGTGAGGCCGACGTCGTCCAGTAACCTGATCGAGCCGCCGCCTGATCGATTGGTAACTACCTTGGCGATGTTGATGCAGTCGATACGCGTCTTTGATCGGGTGTCGTAAACCGCGACACCCTGATGTGCGTCAGCCTGCAGGACAAATGGGCCGATCTGAATTATGTCCGCCAGCTGGACCGGGCGACGGCCGCTGATGCGATCGCCGTTGATGTACACACCGTTCGTCGACCCGGCATCTTCGACGGTCACGCTGCCGTTGGTCCGCGCAAAGCGTGCGTGATGATTAGAAATCTGTAACCCGTCCAAACGGAGATCGTTGTCCGGCGCGCGACCGACCGACAGCTGCGGGCGCGTATCGAATGAAAGCCGAGCGAGCAATTGTGGTTGGGCAGATCCCGGCGGAGTCGTTGCCTGCAACGAACCCGTTCCGGTGGAGACGATCGTTTGCCGGCTGGCTATGGCCGCGATCTGTCCAAAGGCTGACGGAATTGCGGCCTGGCTCGCACTGGGGACGCCGGCAGATCTCTTCGCACTGGCTGGGTGTGCGGGGTCGATCAGGCGCAGGAGCGGCCCGCCCGCGCCCAGTTGAATCTCGTCGCCATCAAACAGGGCCACGGTCTCGGTAATTCTCTTGCCGTTGACCAACGTCCCGTTGAAGCTTTTCAAATCGCTAATGAAAAATTGTTCGCCGGTTTTTTTGATCTCGGCGTGCCGGCGAGAGACCACCGCGGCGGCCGCATCGATCACAACTTCGGCTTCGGGATCGCGGCCCAAACGCGTGACTTCCCGGTTCAGCTCAATACGTTTGACCTGTTTGGAGTCAGGATCGATCAGATCCAGGTGCGCTGGTCCAGTTCTGACCGGTGCCGGCCGCGGCGGCGATGGCGGGGCCGCCGGTGTTTTTGGAAGGTTCGAGGGCGGCTGCGCCGGCGCAAGGTCTCGGGCGCTCCCGCTCGGCTCGTGCAGTGTTTCCATGCGGCCGCGTTCAGAGTCTTTGGGCTCAGGCCGCGAGACCGCTGATTGTTCAATACTAATGACCCGCAGAATCGGACCGCCAGTGCCGAGCTGGACTTGAGAGCCAACCCGCACTTCTACCGCCTCAGTAATCCTCTGGCCGTTTACAAACGTGCCGAAACGCGAGTTGGCATCGGCTACCAAATAGCGCCCCTGGCTGAGTTGAAACTCAGCGTGCTTGCGCGAGACCATCGGCCACTGTTCCTGAGGAAAGAAGTAATGACACATAGCCGGATCGCGCCCGACGCGGATGACGTCGTGAGTGAACGAGTGTTCGCCGTGCAATTGACCGCTGCGATCTTCCGCCAGAACAATTTTCATAGTTGTGTGATTAAGGGATCGGGGCAGCCCTGCGCGGGCTCTGCATTGCTACTTCTTTCCGAAACGAAACGACGCGAGCATCATCGGTAGTTCACCCTTGACCCCCACGTCGTCGACACTCTTTAACTCAGGCGCCAGTGAGGTGGCCAGCATCAATAGCGTGATCCCATTCTTGCCGCCGTTAACCGGTGGCAGAAAGATCAAGCGGCCCCAAAGCTTCAAATCGCCCTTGCTCGTGTTGCGTGACATGCCTTCGAAACGAAACTCGTAGCCGTCGTAGACACCCACCTTGGTTTCACTTTCGGATATTTTCGTGTAGCCCGGAAAACTTTTCTCAAACTGCGCACTTAGCTTCGCCGCCAGAGTGGGAAACACTGAGCGATCAGCTTCGGCGGAACCCGCGGACGAGTACCAGCCCACCGCAAAATTCTCCTGGGTAAAGTCCGGCGGCAGCCGGCGCTCGACTTTCGCAAAGTTGGCGGCGCCTGGCACGCCGGCGCTTGGGTCCTTAAGCCATCTGTTCGGATAGTAAAACGAAAAGTCGACGTAATGTTCGGCCAGCTTCCCGTCAAGCTTCTGTTTTGAGTTCACAAATTCAACGGCATCGGCAGGAGCAGAATAGGCAGGTGGCTCCGCCGGGACACTCGCTTCCTTCTGGGCGACATCGTTGGGCGTCGCTTCAATCGTCGGAGTTGATGTCTGCACCGGCGAGGGCGACGGCTCGATTATCACTGTTCTGCGCGCCAGCATCGGCCGAAGCACGAAGAAGTACGCTGCGCCCAGCACACCGCCTACCAACACCAGCAGTACCACGAGTATTCCCAGCACCAGCGGCAGCCTGGATTTTTTCCTGGCCGGCGGTGCGGCTAATGGCTGTTGCGGAACGGACGCGGACTGCGGTGGCGGCGGCGGTTGCGGTAGTGGCGCTGAAGCAGCAATCGGGCCTGACCCCAGGGCCATTGTGGGCGCCGACGGCGACGATTGGGGTGGAGGGGCCGGCGCAGAACTTTGCGGTGGCGGCGGCGAAGCCTGATCAGAACCGGACAGCGGCGCCGCCGGCTTTGCTGGCGGTGGATATAAAGTCGCCGAGGGAGACGAAAGATCCTGAGTGTTGCGCGATCCGCCGCCGACGGTTCCCTCTGGTCGCGCCATTACCGTCTTCATCGGATCAAAGTCACTGGGGACCAGCTCGCGCGAGATCGCCTTTGTCGGCGCGTCCTGATCGTTAAGCTCTCCAGGTTCTATTCGAACAGTATCGGAGCCCACCTCGGCGTTTTCGAGGACTACGCCATCATGGGTGCAGAACTTTTGCGTGTTAGTCGTATAAGTGCGACTACATTTCGGGCAGCGTTTCATTTAAGTTTTCTCGATTAAGTTTTACGGCTAGAGCTTGGCGCGCGCCGCGGCGATCTTGTTGGGTAATTCAGCATTGCCCGGATCGAGTTGCGATGCCCGCTCGTAAGCGCGCAGGGCATCTCGCGGGCGCCCGGCAGTCATATAGCCGTCACCAACTCCGCCAAAGCCAAACAATCCGGCGAGCTGTCTGCGATCCGCCTCGGAGGCCAACGGCACGGCTTCCTCGTAAGTCCGAAAGGCATCATCATAACGCTCCAGCGCCAAATATGAACGGCCAAGAATGTTACGGACCGGAAAGAATTTCGGATTCACTTCGATGGCACTCTTGAGAACCGGTTCGGCTTCAGCGTATTTGCGGTTAACCGAGAGTAGCCGGCCCATCAGAAAAAGGGCGCCCGGATTTCGGGGATCCAACTGGAGTGCGCGCCGCAGGACAGGATCAGAATCGTTCCATCGCGTCTCTGACTGCATCGCATCGGCAATCAAGACGAGGGTGGGCGCGTCCTTCGCTTGATCGATTGCCGACTTGTAGAGAGGGTCGGCTTCGCTATTGCGATTCATGTGTCGCAGCACACGCGCCAGATGCACTTGCGCAACGACGAAGTTTGGATCCAACTCCATCGCCCGGCGAAAAGTTCCCTCGGTGTCACTGGTAAATATGCCACGAGAGATTAACGCCGCGCCCAGGCGGTCAAAAGCAACGGCGCTGTTGGGCTGGAGTCTGGTGGCCCGTCTGGCGAAGGACTCAGCGTCACTGAAGCGCGTGGCGTTCGAAGAGCCGGTTCGCGGCTGCACCAGTACAAAGCTGAGGGCTACCAGTGCTTCCGCATTGTTCGGCGCGAAGTCGATTGCCTGGCGGTAGATTTTTTCGGCGTCTTCCCAACGTTGCTGATCGGCAAACACGTTGCCCAGACCATAAAGAGCGCGCGGGTCGCGCGGCTTCAATTTGAGAGCCGAGCGATAGGACGCCTCAGCCGCGGTAAACTTACGCGCATCGCGTGCATCGTTGCCGTCGGAAAGCGCGTCTTCAAACTTTTCTTCGATCTCTGCGGGGTTGGGTCGGGTCGGTCTGGCCACTGGCCTCGACGAATTGCCGGTGCGCTTCGCTTCCGGATTCTTGGGACGAAAAATTCCGGCGCCGCCGCTCAGGTCGCCCCCGGTTTCCTGAGCGCGCGCCAGGCCTGAACAAATCAAGAATGAAAATGAAAGCAGGATCGGCAAAAAACTAACAAGGCCGAATTGTTTTCGGGTCCGGTGAAACATTTAGATCCTCCGTCTTCCTCGCGGGACAATGGCGTAGACTTACTATGCTCGAACGAAGCTTAGTGGACAACCTTGCGACTGCGTCTGATTTTGAGGAAACCTGGCCGTAAAAAGCAAGTCGTCTTA
>Ga0137359_10005885_pt1 | contig 10142 bp, 10 predicted proteins | sample Mad1_40_16metaG_FD_108281 | JGI IMG/M metagenome (GOLD analysis project Ga0137359, IMG submission 108281) | Vadose zone soil microbial communities from Angelo Coast Range Reserve, California, USA - Mad1_40_16 metaG | ecosystem: Environmental > Terrestrial > Soil > Vadose zone | place: USA...
CTTAGCAAATCCGCCTTTCAACGACAGCGACTGGGGCGGCGAGCGCTTGCGTGAAGACGTGCGTTGGAAATACGGCCTCCCGCCCGCGGGGAACGCAAACTTCGCCTGGGTGCAGCACTTCATCCATCATCTCGCTCCGACAGGTATCGCGGGTTTCGTACTTGCGAACGGGAGTATGTCGTCCAACCAATCCGGCGAGGGCGAGATTCGCAGGGAGATCATCGAGGCCGATCTGGTTGATTGCATGGTGGCACTACCTGGTCAGCTCTTTTACTCGACACAAATCCCCGTCTGCCTATGGTTCCTCACGCGCAACAAGAAGAACGACCGATTCCGAGACCGGCGCGGCAAGACGTTATTCATTGACGCGCGCAAGATGGGCTCGATGTTGGATCGCGTGCACCGCGAGCTTACCGACTCCGACATTCAAAGAATCGGCCACACTTACCACGCTTGGCGCGGAGACGAGAGTTCAAGGAAGTACGAAAACACCCTTGGATTCTGCAAGAGCGTCTCGCTCGAAGAAATCCGCATGCACAGTCATGTACTCACACCCGGGCGCTATGTTGGCGCTGAAGACGACGAAGATGATGGCGAGCCGTTCGAGCAGAAAATGAAGCGGTTAACGGCGAAACTGGAAGATCAGTTTACTGAATCTGCAACTCTTGAGAACACAATCCGCGAAAACTTGAAGGTTTTGAGCGATGTTGGCTGAAACGGAAAGGCTACCGAAGGAGGTTCATCTTACACAGGCTGGGCTTGGTAACTTGCCCGTCGGGTGGAACGTTGTCGAAATAGGGGAGCTGTTGTGCGACGATCGCGGCATTTCCGTCGGCGTCATGTATCCAGGCGAACATGATCCGATCGGTATTCCGTTGATCAAGGTCGGGGAACATGACCGGCAGCCTCATCAATCCGCGTCCCGAGTTCTGTATTTCCCCCGCTAAGCACGAAGAATACCGGCGAACGAAATTTGAAGGTGGCGAACTGCTGCTTACGCTAGTCGGAGGCCTAGGCCAGTGCGCAGTAGTGCCAAAGTCGATGGCGGGATGGAACGCCGCCCGAGCGGTAGCAGTGCTTCGTTTGAAGGACGCATCGAACGCTCGATTTCTCCGCCTCTGTCTACTTAGTAGGCCGCTTCAATATCTAATGAACGCTTGGGCCAACACGACGGTGCAAGCAACGCTGAATCTAAAAGAGATTCGACAGCTTCCAGTGCCGTGGCCCCCGAAACACGAACGGCGCCTGATCGCACACGCCGTCGGGACCCTGGACAGCAAGATTGAGCTAAACACGCGAATGAACGAGACGCTGGAAGCTATTGCTCAAGGCTTGTATAAGTTTTGGTTCATTGATACTACCCAAGGCGGACCTCCGAATGGTTGGCACGAAGGAAGATTCGGTAATCTGACAGAATTTCTTGGAGGCTATGCTTTTAAGAGCAAAGACTGGATTGAACAGGGCGTGCCCGTGGTGAAGATTGGGTCGGTCAAACCCGGAATTGTCGACTTAACTGAAGTAACCTTCGTGTCCGATCAGGTCGCAGCAGAAGCAAAACGATTTCGTCTTAGTGCGGGTGATCTACTCGTCGGTATGACTGGTTATGTCGGCGAGGTCGGCTTAGTGCCACCTACAGACAATCCTCCACTGCTGAATCAACGCGTCGGAAAGTTCGTGTTAGAAAAACCCGGAACATCGGGCTTAGGATTTCTCTATTGCCTAACGCGAAGGCGAGGATTCAAAGCGGAGGTCGAAGCTAAATCTCACGGGACGGCCCAGGCCAACGTCAGCGCAGAAGGAATACTTTCGATCCCAATCTTAGTTCCGCCGAAAGATCTGCGCGATAAATTCAATCGCATCTGCGAACCAATTCTCAACCGAATCCTCGTTAATCATGCAGAATCGCACACCCTCGCTGCTCTGCGCGATACGCTGTTGCCGAAGCTATTGTCGGGCGAAATTCGTTTGAGGGGGTTGAAGGTTCAAGAAAACATATTGGAATCGGTTCCGATGATGAAATAAATGATCAGCACGATTCAACTAATCAGAAACATCGGAAAGTTCGACTCTGTCGCAGTTGGTGCAAATATTCCTCTCGGGCGCCTAACAGTGGTGTACGCCGAGAATGGCAGAGGTAAGACAACGCTTGCGGCGATCCTACGTTCGCTAGCCACAGGTGATGCCATTTCGATTTCCGAGCGCCAGAGGCTAACCGCGCATCATGCCCCACATGTCATCATTGACTGCGACGGTGGGCCGCCGTTAGCCATGTTTCAGAACAATGCTTGGAACCGAACCCTGTCGAATATGACGGTGTTCGATGACATGTTCGTTGATGAGAACGTTTGTTCTGGGTTGGATGTTCAGCCGGAGCATCGGCAGCACCTTCACGAGTTGATTCTGGGCGTGCAAGGTGTGACGCTGAATCGCGAGCTTCAACGACTCGTTGCGCAGATCGAACAGCACAATACGGAATTGCGAGCGCGAGCCAACGCTATACCCGCCACAGCACTTGGCGCATTGTCAGTCGAGGAGTTTTGTGGGCTTCCTCCGCGTCACGATATTGACGCGGTCATATTGGAAGGGGAACGAAATCTTGCTGCAGCGCGCGAACAGGCCCCCGTTCGTCAGACCCCAGGATTCGAGGTCATAAGTCTTCCGCGTTTCAACATTGGCGAGATTGAACAGGTCCTTCAATTGGATCTTCCAACGCTTGATGCCGCCGCCGCGGCTCGCGTGCGAACACATCTTGCAGGCATCGGTCGGGGTGGCGAAAGGTGGGTGGCTGACGGTATCGCGCGCGTTCCGCAAGCGACGGCAACGCAGATTGCGTCCTGTCCATTTTGTGCTCAGGATTTATCCAATTCTCAATTAATCTCACACTATCAGGCATATTTCGGCACCGGGTATTCCAATTTGAAGCGTCGAGTTTCTGAGACTCTTGAGCAACTAAACCGCGCGCATGGCGAACTGGCAACAGGAGATCTCGAACGCGCTGTGCGAGTGGCTATTGAGCGGCGCCAGTTCTGGTCGCGCTTTGCCGAGGTTCCCGAAGTCGTGGTGAATACTGCGGCCATAACTGGAAACTGGCGAATAGCGCGTGACCGCATTGCGGTTTTGTTAAAAGCGAAACAAGGATCACCATTAGATCGAATCGAGCTATCCAACGAAGCTCGTGCTTCGGTTGCGGCCTACGAAATACAGCGGCAATTAGTACAAGAGCTTAACCGTGAACTCCGAGCTGCTAATGCATCAATTACCGTAATTAAAGAACGAGCCGCCACCGCCCATGCTTCCGCGATTGTCGAAGACCTAGCTCGACTCCAGGCTGTGAGGGCGCGGCATACGCCTGCGATCGCGACGTTATGTGATGCTTACTTGGCCGAGACACGGGCAAAGGCAGTGACGGAACGACAGCGGGAACAGGCGCGAGTCGCACTCGACTATCATAGGACGAACGTCTTCCCTGGGTATGAAACGGCTATTAATCTTTATTTGCAGCGATTCAACGCTGGCTTTCGTCTGACGCGAGTGACTTCCACAAACACGCGCACGGGGCCAACTTGTACTTACAATGTTGTTATTAACAACCGGACGGTAGCAGTGGCAGGTGGGGCCGTGGTTGCCGGCGAACCCTCATTCCGTAACACACTGAGTGCTGGCGACAGGAATGCGCTTGCCCTCGCGTTTTTCTTTGCGTCGTTAGATCAGGATCCGAATCTTGCCAACAAGGTTGTAGTGATTGATGATCCGATTTCTAGTCTTGACGAACATCGATCCCTAACAACCATTCAGGAAATACGTCGCCTTGTTAGAAGTGCCGGTCAGGTAATAGTGCTATCGCACAGCAAGACGCTGTTGTGTGGTCTTTGGGAGGGAACCGACCAGACCTTGCGCGCGGCTCTAGAAGTCGTGCGAGATGGTGAAGGATCGACCCTTGGCGACTGGAATGTGGATCAGGATTCCATCACTGAACACGATCGACGGCATGCGCTGTTGCGAGATTACTTGGCCCAGGGCGTAGCCAATAGACGAGAAGTCGCCGAGGCGATCAGGCCAGTGCTTGAAGCTTTTCTTCGTGTAGCTTGTCCTGAGTACTTTAGACCCGGAATATTGGTCGGGCAGTTCTGCGGTCTCTGTGAACAGAGAGTAGGAACAGCAGAAGAAATTCTTGCACGTAGCGTCGTTCAGGAACTACGGGATCTCACTGAATACGCGAATCGATTTCATCATGATACTAATGCCGCCTGGCAAACGGCGGTTGTTAACGATGGGGAGTTGACCGGTTTTGTGCGCCGAACACTGACTTTTGCCCGAGCCTGAACGAATGAGCAGGTTTACGGAATCGACCGTTGAAGACGCCACACTTTCGTGGGTCAATGAGTTGCAGTACGCATTACTGCATGGCGCAGAGATCGCGCCGGGCGAACCTGCGGCTGAGCGAATGAGCCTTGCGGAAGCTATCTTGCCCGAACGACTGCGCGCGGCCATGGGAGCGCTAAATCGCAATGTCGCCGCGGACTCACTCGATGAAGTATTCCGCAGACTTACACTTCTCGAATCGCCCTCACTAATTGTCAACAACCGCACATTGCATCGCTTGCTTGTTAATGGTATCGCGATCGAATGTCGTCGAGAAGATGGCAGTATTGGCGCGGAGATTGTGCGCGTCATCGATTTCGACGACCCGGACGCGAATGATTGGGTTGCGGTTAATCAGTTCACGGTGATCGAAGGTCAGCGCAATCGCCGGCCCGACGTTGTGATCTTCGTGAACGGCTTGCCGCTGGGCGTGATTGAGTTGAAGAACGCTGCCGACGCAGATGCGACTCTCTGGGATGCTTTCAATCAGCTTCAGACATATAAGCAACAAATCCCTTCGCTCTTTCTTCATAACGCTGTCGCAGTGATCTCTGATGGCTTGGAAGCGCGGGTCGGTACAGTTAGCGCCGACAAGGAACGCTTCATGCCGTGGCGAACGATCGAAGGCGAAACACTCGCGCCCGTTTTCTTACCACAGCTTGAAGTGTTGTTGCGTGGCGTTTTTGACAAGCGAAGGTTCCTCGATCTGATTCGGCACTTCCTTGTGTTTGAAGAAGACACATCAGACGGCACGATCATCAAGAAGATGGCGGGCTATCACCAGTTCCATGCCGTTAACACCGCAGTAGAGCAAACGATCAAAGCGTCGCGTCCGGATGGAACGCGCCAGGCAGGTGTCGTCTGGCACACCCAAGGCTCCGGCAAGTCGCTCACGATGGTTTTCTATGCGGGCCGGCTAGTGCTCCATCCCGCGATGGAGAATCCGACGATCGTAGTGCTCACGGATCGGAACGATCTGGACGAACAACTCTTCGGAACATTCTCGCGCTGCCAGCACTTGCTGAGGCAAACACCCGTGCAAGCGACGAGCCGCGAAGACTTGCAAAAGAAACTACGAGTCCAGTCGGGCGGCATTGTGTTTACGACGATCCAAAAGTTCTTTCCAGACGAGAAGCGCGCGGTTTATCCGACGCTTTCCGAGCGGCGAAATATCGTGGTCATCGCCGACGAAGCGCATCGCAGCCAGTATGACTTTATCGATGGCTTTGCGCGGCACATGCACGATGCGCTGCCGAATGCTTCATTCATCGGCTTTACCGGAACGCCGATTGAACTGAAGGACGCCAACACGCGCGCGGTCTTTGGCGATTACATCAGCATCTATGACATACAGCGCGCCGTCGAAGACAAAGCCACGGTGCCGATCTATTACGAAGGCCGGCTGGCAAAGCTTGGGCTTGACGAGAAAGAGAAACCGAAGATAGATGCGGATTTCGAGGAGGCCACCGAAGGCGAAGAGGTCGAGCACAAAGAGAAGCTCAAGACGAAGTGGGCTGCACTCGAAGCGGTAGTTGGCGCTGACAAGCGTCTTCGGCTGATCGCGGATGACTTGGTGCGGCATTGGGAAGCTCGGCTGGAGGTTATGGACGGCAAGGCGATGATTGTCTGCATGAGCAGGCGAATCTGTTATGAGCTTTATGAAGCTATTCGCAGGCTGAGGCCGGACTGGCACGACGATGACGACAACAAGGGCGTGATGAAGATCGTCATGACTGGCGCCGCCCCTGATCCTTTGGCGTGGCAGCCACATATTCGTACTAAGAAGGTGCGAGAAGACTTGGCAAAGCGCTTCAAGAATCCTAACGATCCTTTCAAGGTCGTGATTGTCCGCGATATGTGGCTGACCGGCTTCGATGTTCCCTGCCTGCACACCATGTATGTAGACAAACCGATGCGCGGGCATGGACTGATGCAAGCAATCGCGCGCGTAAACCGTGTGTTCAAAGACAAGCCCGGTGGTTTGGTCGTCGATTATCTCGGCCTCGCGCAGGATCTAAAGAAGGCTCTAGCCGTTTACACGGAGAGCGGCGGCAAGGGACGCACAGCAGTCGATCAAGAGGAAGCTGTCGAGATAATGCTGGAGAAATATGAAGTCTGCTGTGTTCTGTTTCATGGATTTGACTGGTCGCTTTGGACGAAAGGAACGCCCGCACAGAAGCTGAGCCTTTTGCCTCTAGCGCAAGAACACATACTGAAAGAGGCTGAGGGAAAAGAGCGGCTGCTCAAGTCGGTCAATGAATTGTCGCTCGCCTTCGCGCTGGCGGTTCCGCATTCAGAAGCGATTAGGATTCGCGACGACGTGGGATTCTTCCAAGCTGTCCGTTCCGCGATAGCGAAAGAGACTTTCGAACGCCGGGGACCTGTTGAAGAGATGAACCACGCGATCAGGCAAATCATCTCGCGCGCGATCTCCTCAGATGAAGTGCTGGATATCTTCGCGGCGGCGGGCTTGAAGAAACCGGATATCTCGATTCTCTCGGATGAATTCCTCGGTGAAGTCCGCGGCATGCCACAAAAGAATCTCGCAGTCGAGCTTCTGCGCAAGTTGCTCACCGAAGAAATCAAAGTGCGGTCGCGAAAGAATCTTGTCCAGTCTCGCCTTTTTTCGGAAATGCTCCAGAAGGCGATTCTGAAATATCAAAATCGAGCCATTGAAACGGCTGCCGTCATAGAAGAGCTAGTAGGGCTCGCGCGGGACATGCGTGAAGCTTCGAAACGCGGGGAAGAACTGAACCTGACGGACGATGAGGTTGCCTTTTACGACGCTCTGGAAGTTAACGACAGCGCAGTGAAAGTTCTAGGCGACGAAAACTTGCGGATCATCGCTCGTGAGTTAGTTGATACTGTCCGGCGAAATGTAACCATCGACTGGACAGCGAGGGAAGCAGTTCGGGCAAAGCTCAGAACAATGGTCAAGCGCATCCTTCGCAAGCATGGGTATCCACCTGATAAACAGGAGAAGGCCACGCAGACGGTTCTAGAACAGGCAGAGCTGCTTTGCAAAGATTGGGCGCTTTAGTAGTGCCGCATCGTTCACAGCTAAGTCTTTACAAAAGCAGGATTGCGACCTAGCATGGGGCTCGTTTTCCTCGATACTTCCAAGAAAGCGCCAGACTTCACCCGATATGGCTAACGGCTTTTTCAATTACTTTAAGTTAGGAACTCCCGGACGATTTCTATCTCGTACGATAAGAGTAATGTTCATCGACATTGTTCGTTTTACGCGTTACGGTGATAATGCAGCTTTGAAAGAGGCAGTTAGGGCGCTGGAGAACACGATCAGTGATGTGCTTGAGAGCCTCGAGTGGGATATTGAAGATCAGGATAATGACGCAGTAATGCTCCCAACTGGCGATGGTTATGGAATCGGGTTTGCTGCGGATATACCTGACGGCCATGTGCTAAGTTACGCCGCTGAAATCTCAAACAAGTTGAAAGAGCGGGGCTTTCCGGTCCGTATAGGAATAAATACCGGACCTTGCTTTGTATATAAAGACTTGAATGGGCGTCTGAATCTAACAGGATGGGGGATAGTAGATGCTGAACGCTCAATGTCATGTGGAGAGAAGGACCACATCATCTGTACTGCAGCATTCGCTGAGCCATACAATCTATCCAAATCCGACCGATCCATTCACGACATTGGGGTCTATAAGATAAAAGGTCGTTCGCTTCACTTATACAATTATTACTCAGAGGAATTCGGCAATAATGCCGCACCTCAGCAGAACAAAGTGCACAAGCGGAGGAAGAAGACTGTAAGGAAATCTGGAAAGAAGAAGGCTCGGAAGAAGCCACGGAAAGGGTAAACATGCGTCGCGGAGCTATCAGCACTTCTCATTCTCGTCGAAATATTTCGACGGGCAATCAATTTGTTCACGCTATCACTGTGACTGCGGATTATGACGGGGCACTGACGTCAGAGAAGGAGTTGTGGGATGTCTTCTTATCCTTTGATGAAAGCACGCGCTTTAGCGTGGCTAATAGCCTGGCGTCTGTCAAAAATGATCTGTCTCGAATGCTATTAATGAAGATACTGAAGACTGATCCAAGCCCGTTGGTTCGGCACGAGGCGGCTTTCGCTATTGGTTGTGTTGGAAATGAAGCTTGTCTGCCTCTCTTAACGGGGACTTTGACAAGTGACAAAAGCTTTTTGGTAAGGCATGAAGTGGCAATGGCGCTATCGGAGCTTGGCGGGCAGGAAGAGATCAGAATTTTGAAGAGAGGGCTCCGAGACAGAAGTCGGGAGGTCGTAATCTCTTGCCGGGTTGCAATCCAGCGTATCTCCGAGAGGCTAGTTAATAATGGAACTGGCAATAGCAGTAGAATTCCAACCGATAAATAATTTGCTCACTGGGGCGAACCAGGAAAAACAACGCCGACTCGTCGAGGGTCGGCGAATTTGTTTTTGCGGGTGGTGCTATGCAAGAACCGAGGCATGCCTAAGGGCGGTGAATCGTGAATCGTAAATCGTGAATAGAAGTAAACGGCGAAAAGCCGTAAACAGTGGATCGTAAATCGTGAATGGATAAAAGCGATGAACGGTTACAAGCATTTTTGCATGCGGCCGAGACTGAGGAATTCGAGGAGCACCAAGGTTTTTCCCGATGCCGGATGTAATAATCCGGGTTGTAAGGATACTCGGTTGGCGGAGATTAGAGATCACAATTTGTGATCTTAAAATGACCGGCTAGCGGTTGGGGCAACACTAACCTTGGAGGTCACACTTTGCGACTTCCAAATGATTCACGATGAATCAATCTCTCATAAGAATTCCAGTTGATCGCATTGAGAAATCAATCTATCTCATACGCGGCCAAAAGGTGATGCTTGACTCGGATCTCGCCGCGCTTTACGAGGTAACGACGAAAGTGCTGAATCAAGCGTGCGTCGTAACCGGGAACGCTTTCCCCAGGATTTTATGTTTCAGTTGAATCGTCTGGAGGCGGACGAATTAAACCGGTCACAATTTGTGACCGGTTCGCAGAAGCATCGTAATCCGGAGTTTCGACCTTATGCATTCACTGAGCAAGGCGTCGCCATGCTTTCCAGTGTGCTGCGCAGCGAACGGGCGGCACTCGTAAACATCGCGATCATGCGAGCATTTGTAGCGCTCAGACAAATGATTGCATCGAATGCTGAGCTTGCCCGGAAACTTGAAACGCTAGAAAAGAGATATGACCGCCAGTTCAAAGTGGTGTTTGATGCCATTCGAGAGCTCATGATTCCACCTGAACCGCAGCGCAAGCAGATTGGATTCACAAGGACGACTGAAAAGCCGTAAATCGTAAATCGTGAATCGTAAATGGAAAGAGCAAACAGCAGACAGCTAAACGCCGTGAATCGTAAATCGTGAATCGTGAATGGAAGCGAACAGCAAACAGTAAACGGCAAACAGCACTACAAGACTCTTTGCATAGAAGCGAAGTGGCAGGCGGTATATCGGCCCTGCCCCCTGTACCTGACGCTGTGCTAGCATTTTGGCAATCCGGTAAGACCAGATCAGCTAGACGCTAAGTCAAGCCACGACTATTATTGTCCTATGAAAATTCGTCTGATAGTTGAAAAGGATTCAGCGACCGGCCGGTATTCTTCAGTCTTTCCTGAACTGCCGGGCTGCGCCTCGGCAGGCGACACTGAAGATGAGGCCATCGCCAATGCCCGTGAAGCGCTGGAACTCTGGTTTGAACCCAGCGAAATTCCGCTACCCGAAACCGCCAAGCTGGTTGAAGTCACTGTCTAATGGGCCCTCGCCTTCC
>Ga0137359_10005887_pt1 | contig 10141 bp, 8 predicted proteins | sample Mad1_40_16metaG_FD_108281 | JGI IMG/M metagenome (GOLD analysis project Ga0137359, IMG submission 108281) | Vadose zone soil microbial communities from Angelo Coast Range Reserve, California, USA - Mad1_40_16 metaG | ecosystem: Environmental > Terrestrial > Soil > Vadose zone | place: USA...
AACACCATGTCGGCGCCTTCGAGAGCCTCGATCATCTTCTCGGTGTCCTCGAGAGCGGCCTGCTTGCCAATATCGGGATTCGCGCCGGCGCCGAGACCCTTGGTGAGCTTGGCGCCGATTTGAAGTTTAACGGGAGCTCTGGACTGCTTTAGCGCCTGCACGTCGGTGTTCGCCACGAGGAAATCGACGCCACCGAGACCGGCCGCGATCATACGATTAACGGCGTTTGATCCGCCGCCGCCCACCCCGACGACCTTAATGGACGCTCCGGTTCGCAGCCCTTCGTCGAACAAGAATCTGATGGATGTATCAACAGGTAAGTCGCTAACCACCGTCTCCTTTTTCATAGCAAGCTCCTGAATTTCGAGACAAATTTCTTGAATCCCGAATTCGAATTTTCGTGAAAGTCGTGCGTTTTTCTCCTGCGTTCTCCGTACAGAACCAAACCCGTGACTGTTGCGAATTCCGGCCCCATCAGTTGAGGCATCTTTTCGAGAAACGATTCGCCGAAGCCGGTCGAGATCCCGATCCGGACCGGCATATCCAGAATGTCTTCGGCCAGTTCCACGAATCCTCTGAGCATGGCGCCGCCACCGGTCAGCACAACGCCCGCGCCCGCCTGGCGTTCATAGCCCGCGGCCCGTATTTCGTTTCGGACGAGGTGTACGATCTCCTCGGCGCGTGGTTGAAGAATGTCGCTCAACACCGATTGCGCGACTGCGCGAGGATGGCGCGAGCCCACGCCGGCGACCTCGAAGACCTTATCGTTGTCGGCCATGGAGGAGACCGCGCAGCCTTGTTCGCGTTTGAGCCATTCCGCTTCGGGGATCGAAGTGCGCAGACCGACCGCGATGTCGTTGGTGAACAGTTCGCCGCCGAGGGGGACCACCACCGTGTGCCGGACTCCGCCATGATGGTAGATGGCGAGATTGGTCTTTCCGCCGCCAATGTCCACAAGGACGGAGCCGAGTTCTTTCTCGTCTTCGGTGAGGATCGCCTCACCGGCGGCGATAGGCTCGAGTACCGTGTCGCCAACCAGCAGACCGCTGCGATTCACAGCGGTGATGATGTTTTGCGCGGCCGTCGTCGAGCTCGTGACAATGTGGACATTCACTTCGAGACGGGTGCCGAACATGCCGAGCGGGTCGCCGATTCCATCCTGATCGTCAACGATGAATTCCTGCGGCAGGATATGTATGATCTCGCGGTCCGGCGCCAGCGCCACGGCTCGCGCCGTCTCGATGACGCGGCGAACATCCTCGCTATCGATCTCGCGCGACCGCGTGGGAATGGGCGTCACGCCGCGGCTGTTGAAACTCCTGACGTGCGGTCCGGAAAGGCCGACATAAACAGTTTCGACCTCGCAGCCCGCCATGGTTTCGGCCTCATGAACACTTTTCTTGATCGACTCCACGGCCGCCTCGAGGTTGACGATCGCTCCCCGCTTCAACCCTTTGGACTCGGCAACACCAAGGCCGACCGGCTCGAGGCCGCTTTCCAATTCGTTGCGCTGCGTGCCCCCGCGCACCGCCGCAATCAGCGTGCATACTTTGGTCGAACCGATATCGAGGCCTACAATGTTTTTTTCTCTGCGTCCCATACTATGTTCCCGCCCGCTTCGTCGTCCTTCATCCTGACGATGACCTGGTTCCTGAAACGTAGATCCACACGTGCCGCCTGCGGATATTGCTGGTGAATCTGGCTCTTGAGCTGGAGATACTTGATCCACCGGCTTCGAAAGTCCGTCGTGCCGAGATCGACGACCAGTGGATCGGTGGCCGCCACGATGGAAACCTCGCCGGCTTCGTTGATATGGACCTCAGAAAGCGAGGTCTGACCGAGATCGTCCAGAACTTTTCTGTAAGCTTCGACCTTTTTCCGATTGCCCTTCACGTCGTTGCCGCGAAGCCCATCGAGAATCGGAAAGCTGGAGCCGCCCGCGGCATCCAGGCTGAGGATTTTCGCATCTGCGTCGAACTGATAGATCTCACCGCGAATTCGTCCAAGCCCGATGGGCTCGCGCTCCACGATCTTAATGATGATCTGATCCGGGAGAACCCGCTCGACCATTGCGTGGCGCACCCAGTCCAGCTCTTCGACGCGCTCCCGAATTTCACGGAGTTTGACGTCGAAAACGTTTGTGCCCGCATCGAATCCGGCTTGTGTCAGAACATCGCTTTCGTGCACCCGCTTGAGCCCCGAGACCGACAGCTTCCGGACATCGAAGCGCGGCGCGGTCTTCAGATACACAATGACGGAGTATGCCGCCCAGCAAAGCCCCGCGAGTGACACGACCAGCATTCCAATTTGTATGTAGCGGATCAGCTTCGCTTTCATGCCGTCCTCGAGAATCGCTCGGAAAGAATGTCCGACAGTTTCGTCACACTGCCTGCGCCCATGACGATCACGGCGTCGCCTTCCTTTGCATTGGAGATAACGTAGGACTCGATCATTTCGAAAGTCGGGGCGTACATGGCGTTCTTGTGTCCGAAGCTCTTGATCTTTTCGATCAAAGCCTGTGTTGTGACGCCTTCGATAGGGTTCTCTCCCGCGGGATAGATGTCGAGCATCAGCACCACGTCGGCGAGATTGAACGCGCGCGCAAAGTCATCGAACAGATGCATCGTCCGCGTGTAGCGGTGGGGCTGGAAGATGACGAAGAGGCGGCGGAAATTGCCGGTCTTCGCTGCATTGAGCGTCGCGCGAATTTCCGTCGGATGATGTGCGTAATCGTCGATTACCGTGACGCCGTCGCGGGATTTCACTTCGAATCGGCGCTCGACACTCTGAAACCCTTCCAGTGCCGTTGAAATCATGCCCTGGTCGACGCCCATGTCGCGCGCCGCGGCGAAAGCCGCTGTGGCATTGAGCACATTGTGCATGCCGGGGACGCCAAGCTTGAAAGCCTGCTTCGCGGCGCCATTGAATCGCAGAACGAAGGTTGAACCCAGGCCTTCCAGGTTCACGTCAGTTATCGAAACATCGGCTTGAGCGGCTGTGCCATATGTAACGATGCGGCGCTTGACCTGCGGAATCAGCGACTGCACAGCCGGCTCGTCCAGGCAAAGAATCGCGGCGCCATAGAACGGAACCTTGTTAATGAAGATCAGGAACGCGTTCTGTATGTCTTCGAGATCGCGATAGTGGTCGAGGTGGTCCGGCTCGATGTTGGTGACCACTGCAATGGTCGGAGACAGGAGCAGAAACGAACGGTCGCTCTCGTCGGCTTCGAGGACGATGAATTCGCCCTTGCCAAGACGAGCGTTGCTCCCAAGGGTGTCGAGCAGGCCTCCCACAACGACTGTGGGATCGAGTCCGGCGCGGTCCAGAACCGTCGCGATCATGGAAGTCGTCGTGGTCTTTCCATGCGTGCCGGCGACGGCGATGCTGTACTTCAGTCGCGCGAGCTCAGCCAGCATTTCTGCTCTGGGGATGACTGGAATCTTGTGCCGCTCCGCTTCACGAATTTCCGCGTTATCCGGGCGGACAGCGGACGACGTCACCACGACATGGGCCCCGGCCACGTTTTCCGCAGCGTGCCGCAGATAAACGGTCGCGCCGAATTTCGCCAGCCGATCTGTGATCACGGTGGAGCGCAGATCAGACCCCGTCACCTTGTAGCCGAGGTTCAGCAGTACTTCGGCGATCCCGCTCATTCCAATCCCGCCGATCCCCACGAAGTGAACGTGTTGTATTCGTTTAAGCATGGCGATCGATTGCGGTCTCCACGAGATTGACAATGCGCTGCTCGGCGTCGAGGATAGCGATGCGCCGCGCGTTGGATTCGATTTCCTTCAGTCGCGCGGGATCTTCCATCAATTCACGAATCACGTCCGCCAGCCGTTTACCGTTCAATTCGGCGTTGGGAATCAGGACAGCGGCCTTTTCGTCGGCCATGGCGCGGGCGTTTTTTGTCTGGTGATCGTCGGTCGCGAAAGGAAACGGGATCAGAATGGCGGCGCGGCCTGAGGCCTTGATCTCGGCCACAGTCGTCGCACCCGAACGCGAAACGATCAAGTCCGCGGCGGCGTACTGCTGATGAAAGTCATTGAAGAAGACGCGCACGTCCGCTTCGAAGCCCTTGCCGGCATATGCCCGTTTAACTTCATCCAATTGCCGTTCGCCGGTCTGGTGCACAAACCGAAGCCGGTTTTTCCAGTCGGACAAGTCGTCCAGCGCCTCGATCACAGCCTTGTTGATCGACTGCGCGCCCTGGCTTCCGCCGAAGATCAAAATGGTGTACGGCGCGACGTGTTCCTTCGGTGGTATGGACTTGAACTCTGGCCGTACCGGGTTTCCCGTCACTACGGCACGGTCGCCGAAGTGTGATTGAGTCCCCGGATCCGTAACCGCAGCGAAATCCACCCATCGGCCGAGCACTCGATTGGCGAGGCCCGGAATCGCGTTCTGTTCCATGATCACTCTGGGATAGCCGCTCATGATTGCGGCACTCAGCATTGGAAACGACGCATATCCTCCAACGCCGATGACGACGTCCGGTTTGAAATCCCGGAGGATGCCCTGTGCTTTGAAAAGACCACCTGCCATTGCGAACAAATTCTTCATACGCCGGACCATGCCGACACCCTTGATTCCCCCGAGAGGCAACGTCCGAAGCGGAAAGCCTTCCTTGGGTACGATCCGCGCTTCAATTCCCTGCTCGGCTCCCACGAACAAAACCTCCGAGCGCGAATCGCGGCGCTGGATCTCGCGCGCCACCGCGATCCCCGGAAACAAGTGCCCGCCTGTTCCACCGCCCGCAATAATCGCTTTCATGCATTTCTAGCTCGCCTGCTGCGAGACGTTCAGCAGAATGCCCACTGCAGCAAGCATGACGACGAACGAACTGCCGCCGTAACTCAGGAACGGCAGTGGGATCCCTTTCGTCGGCAAAAGTCCCAGCACGACGCTCATGTTGATGAATGCCTGCACGCAAACCATCATCGTGATGCCCAGCGCGAGGTAAAACCCGAACAGATCGGGCGCGCGCATCGATGCGCGAAGGCCGCGCCACATGAAGAGCACGAACAGTGCCAGCACGGCGTAGGTGCCGATCATTCCCAGTTCTTCACCGACGACTGCAAAAATGAAATCCGTGTGCGCTTCCGGCAAGTAGAAGAGCTTCTGCTTGCCTTCCATGAATCCGAGACCGGTAACGCCCCCGGCTCCAACCGATATCAGCGATTGAATGATCTGAAAGCCGCGGCCCAGGGGCTCTTCCCATGGATCGAGAAACGCAAGGATGCGCTCGCGCCGGTACTTCACACGAAAGACCAGAAGGTAAAAGGCCGGCAAAGCGAAGATGAGCGAAGCAGCGATCCAGCGAAGATCGAGTCCGGCCACGAACAGGAGGATTCCGCTGATCAACAGCAGCGTCACGGCCGTGCCCAGATCCGGCTGAAGGACGATGAGACCTGCGAGCAGCGCGACGATGACTGCGACCGGCACGAGCGTAAAAGCGATGTCGTTCACCCTGCCTTTGCGTCTCTCGAGGAAATATGCGAGGAAAAAGATGAGCGCAAGCTTTGCAAGCTCCGAAGGCTGGATGGAAAATCCCGAAAACTGAATCCATCGATGCGTATTCGCTGCAGCGGCAAGGAAGAACACGAAGACTAGCAAGGCAACGACTAGCGCAAGAGCGGAGAAAACGATGACCGGATGCCGGTATACGTGATAGTCCACCTTCATGACGATGAACATGATCGCCAGTCCAATCGCCGCAAAGATAAGCTGCTTGAACCAGAAATAGTTCGGATCGCCGAATTTCTCCTTCGCCATAACGGCTGACGAGCTGAACACCATCGCGACGCCGAAGCTGATAAGAATCAGTGTCACCAGGAAGAGGATGCGATCCGGTTTCAGTTTTCTTGCCATTTATCTCAGCTTCAATGTCGACAGGCTGAACAGTGCGAAGATCAACGATGCGATCCAGAAACGGATGATGATCTTCGATTCCTTCCACCCCTTCAGCTCAAAGTGATGGTGCAAAGGCGCCATCAGAAAAATCCGTTTTCCGCGAGTCTTGAACGAAATGACCTGAATCATGACGGACAACCCCTCGATCACGAATACGCCGCCAATGAAGATCAGAAGCAGTTCCTGTTTGATGATCACCGACAAAGTGCCGATCGCGCCGCCCAGCGCGAGGGATCCGACATCGCCCATGAACACTTCGGCCGGATGCGCGTTGTACCAGAGAAAGCCGAGACTGGCTCCCACCATGGCTCCGGAGAAGATCGTGAGCTCGCCGACCTGGGGGAGATACTGAATATCCAGATAGTCCGAAAGCGTCGCGTGGCCGGTGATGTAAGTCAGCGCCGTCAGCGCAGCCGAGGCGATCACGGTGCAGCCGATAGCGAGGCCATCGAGTCCGTCCGTCAGATTTACGGCGTTGGAAGCGCCGACAATCACAATCGCTACAAAAATCAGGAACGGGAGATAACCGAGAAACCAGAATTGCGTTGCGAACAACCGGTCGATCAGGAGATCCGGTGTAAAGAATTTGAAGAACGGCACCGTGAGCTTTGTCGAATAGATGCCACGATTCATCAGATAGAGAAGAGAAACGCCTATAGTGACGGCCACTAACGCCTGCAAACCGATTTTTTCGCGCGCCGTAAGACCGAGCGAGCGCTTGTGGACAATCTTGAGGTAGTCATCGGCGAATCCTATGACGGCATATGCGAGCGTCGAGATGATCAACACCCACATGAGCCGGTTTCTCAGGTTCGTCCAGAGCAGGGTCGGCACGATGATCGAAACCACGATGAGGATGCCGCCCATCGTGGGAGTGCCGGCCTTCGATTGATGCGACTTCGGCCCTTCCTCCCGAATCTGCTGCCCGATTTGAAACTCGCGCAATCGCGTGATGAGCCACGGCCCCAGAAACAGGCTGATCAAGAGCGCCGTGAGACTCGCATAGGCCGTGCGGAACGTAATGTAGGTGAAAACGTTCAGCACCTTGAGCGGTTCCCAGAACCGGTTCAGCGGATATAAGAATTCGTAGAGAATGTGATAAAGCATTACGGTTCCATGCTTGAAAACTGCGCTCTCAACGTGTTGAGGACCTGTTCGAGCTTTACTCCTCTCGATCCTTTCAAAAGAACAACGTCACCTTTTTTCAGCGTCCGAGCCAGCAGATCACCGGCCTGCACGGCGTCCGGAACAAACTTCAGCCGCGAACGGTCCATGCCGGCTTCCAGCGCGCCTTCCAGGATCTCCTGGGCCAGTCCTTGAACGCCGACAAGCAGTTCGAGTCCGGCTCGCGCCGCTTCGCGGCCGCAGCCGCGATGAAGCTCAGGGCCTTCGTGGCCGAGTTCGAGCATCTCACCTGCCACGACGATCTTCCTCTGGTAGCCCTGCAGCTTTCCGAGGAAGCGAATCATTTCCGACAAGGCGCGCGGGTTCGAGTTGTAGGAATCGTCGATCGCGGCAAATCCTTCGCGGAACTTGATCACCTGGCCGCGCATCTTTTCCGGTTTCATCTCACTGACCGCTTCGCGGATCTGTTCCCATGGGACCTCGTGGGTCACTCCAACGGCGATTGCAACCAGGGCATTGATGACGTTGTGCTGGCCGAGCAACGGCAGAACGAAATTCACGTCCCTGCGGCCGTGATGGACGATGAAGGCGGTTCCCTCCAAGCCAAGATCCTGGATCTGCTGGACTTTGAACGAAGCGACCGACTTGACTCCATAGGTCACGATTTTTCCGTCGAACTTGCGGGCCATCGATCGCACGCGCGAATCGTCATTGTTGAGATAACCCGTTCTGGGCTCATGCAAACCTTCAAGAAGTTCGGCCTTGGCCTCGGCAATCTCATCGACGGATTTGAAAAACTCGAGGTGCACCGGATTGACGTTCGTGACCACACCTTCGTTAGGCTCGGCAATCGAAGCCAGTTTTCGAATTTCGCCTTTCGCTGACATCCCCATTTCCAGGACGCCGATGTTCTGGTAACGCTCGGCTCGCAAGAGACAGAGCGGAAGACCGAACTCGTTGTTCAGGTTTCCGACGGAGCGGAGAACCGTGAACTTTTTCCCGAGAACGGTAGCGATCATCTCCTTAGTCGTGGTCTTGCCCGCGCTGCCGGTCACGCCGATGAGAGGTGCGCCCCAGCGACGGCGTACGTCTCGAGCGAGTGCCTGAAGCGCCTCGATCGTCGATTTGACTCGAATCGTGGGCTGCGCGCTAACGCGTTCCCCCTCCACAACCGCAGCGGCCGCCTTCTTCTCAAAGGCCTGTTCCAGGAACTCATGTCCGTCGAAGCGCGGGCCTTTGATTGCAAAGAACAGTTCACCGGGGTTCAGGGTTCGCGTGTCGATCGAATAACCCCGAACTTTCACGTTGCCGGGCCCGTCGAGCGTTCCGCCAACTGCTTTGCTAATTTCTTCCAGTGACAAGTTCATCGAGTAACTCGCGTGCTACGACTCGATCATCGAAGGGATAGGACGTATCGCCGACCGTCTGATACGTCTCATGCCCCTTTCCGGCGATGACTACCGTATCGCCCGCCTTCGCCTCGACGAGCGCGGCCCGGATCGCTTCGCGCCGATCCGGACAAACCATGTACTGAGCGCCTCTCATTCCCTCTTCGATTTCGCGGATGATGGCCAGCGGATCTTCCCCACGCGGATTGTCCGAAGTCACGATCGCATAATCACTTTCGCGAGCGGCAACCGCGCCCATCGCAGGGCGTTTGGTGCGATCGCGTTCGCCGCCGCACCCAAAAACAACGAGCACACGTCCGGACGTAATTTCGCGAGCGGATTTCAGAACCTTTTCGAGGGCGTCGTCAGTGTGGGCGTAATCCACGATGACGCGGAAGGGTTGTCCCGAGCTGACGGGTTCAAACCGGCCCGGAACATTTCGAAGTTCCTGAATACCACGTTGGATCGCCTCGGCCGGGATGTCGAGGCCCACAGCCACTCCGATGGCAGCGCCGATATTGTAAAGGTTGGGCTTACCCATCAGGGACGTGCGCAACTCTAGCCTGCCCGCCGGCGTTTCGTAGCAAACTTCGGTGCCGTCCCAGCCAAAGTGATAGCGGGACGGATGGATTTGAGCTGCAACTTGCATGCCATATGAAATGACGCGCGACGGCGCTATCGATCGCAGATCGCTGTACCGTGGGTCGTCCGTATTCAGAACCATCAAGCTCGGCATTTCTCCATTCAAACCGGTGAAGAGTTTCCGCTTCGCCCGGAAGTACGATTCCATGTCGCCATGAAAGTCCAGATGATCGCGGCTGAGATTCGTGAACACAGCGATCTCGAATCGCAGGCCCATAACACGCTTCATCTCGATCGCATGCGACGAAACCTCCATGACCGCGTGATGCCATCCGGCATCGGCGACCTGCCTGAACAACTTTTCAAGATCCGGTGCCTCGGGCGTCGTGCGCTCGGCCGCGTAGTCGAACCCCGGACCCCTATATTCGATCGTACCGAATACCGCCGCCGGATGTCCGGCAGCTTTCAATATCGACTCGACCACGTAGGTGGTCGTCGTCTTCCCGTTCGTGCCGGTTACACCCACCAGGTGCAGCCTTCCGGTCGGATGACCGTAAAAATTCGCCGCCACCCGGGCCAGTACGGCACGCTCGTCATCCACTTGAATCCAGGGCATCGCAAGCGATTCAATGTGGGCCTCCGAAGAGACCACTCCGGCGGCTCCCTTTACGACAGCCTGAGGCACGTAGCGGTTTCCATTCGCACGCGCTCCCCGAATGGCAAAGAAGAGGTAGCCGGGAGACACTTCCCGTGAATCGTAGGCGAGGCCGAGAATCTCTGTATCGAGGTCTCCGCTGGCACGGACGTTCAAGCCGGAGAGTAGCTCACGCAATTTCATAACGGCTTTAAGGAGCCACGCTATCTTCTCTCCACTTTACTCGAAAACCGTACCCGTACGCGCGACCCTGCGCGTACGCTGGTGCCGGGCAATGGCAGTTGCTGCACTGCCGCGCCCGAGCCGATCGATTGCAATCTCAGACCGGCTTTCAGACACTCTTCGGTGACCTGTCGAAGAGACTTTCCGTAAAAATCGGGGATGGGGATGTCGCCAAGCTCCGCCGCATCCGGGACCGAGCGCGGGTTAAAACCCGGGACTACATTCAGGGAGACCAGCTCGACCGGACCTGTAG
>Ga0137359_10005894_pt1 | contig 10135 bp, 3 predicted proteins | sample Mad1_40_16metaG_FD_108281 | JGI IMG/M metagenome (GOLD analysis project Ga0137359, IMG submission 108281) | Vadose zone soil microbial communities from Angelo Coast Range Reserve, California, USA - Mad1_40_16 metaG | ecosystem: Environmental > Terrestrial > Soil > Vadose zone | place: USA...
CGGAGTTGCCGGTCGTACCGATAAACGCAGGCCGAGTGGTGGCTGAAAAGGTTACCGTGGGCGTTACGTTGATACCACCGGGCTGCCCGCGCTGATCGACATGACGATAGAAGCGAAGGTTAATGCCCCCACGAAAGACATGCGCGCCATGGACGACACTCAAATTGTCGAGCAGTTGCGGCGTAGTGACCCAGCGCGCAGTGCGCGGCGTGTTTATGTAGGGTTCACTGATATTGTTAAAATCAAACGGCGGCACGTCTGGCCATGCCGGATTGGCCTCACCTTGAGTAAACAGGAAACCGAAACGTCCGTAACCGGCCGTAAGCTCATTGACAATCCGCGGTGAGATCACCTTTCGGTAACTGACTGCCAGGTTAGACGTGCGCCGGAACACTTCGCCCTGCGGCGGATTGTTAGGATAAACCTGGGGTCTTCCGTTTAGCGGGTCGCCTTTCAACGTGTTGTAATCGGACCATAGATAGCGCACGAAGATACTATTGTTCTCATTGAAATTGTGATCAATGCGGGCGTTGATTGCCGGACCCCGGATTGCTGTCGGTGGATTCCAGGCGAAGGTGGCCGTATTCAAGCCCTCCCCGGCTGAAGCGAAGTTATTCGGTAGAGGGAACGAATTGAGCAGCGTTCCCACGCTTGAATCGAGAGGTCTGGCCAACGTGTTATTACCGCCCGCTCCTGTCGTGCGAGTGTCATAGGCGCGAACGCAGCGTAGGGAAGTAGATGTTGCGCACAACGGAACGACCAATGCGCCGGTGCTGGGATTTACCAGCAATGACGAATTCCGCAAAATCGTGTTGCCGCCTATCACCAGAGGGTTGGCAGGATCCGGCACGAAGTAACGGAAAATCCCAGCGCGAGCTTCTGCCGTGTAAACAATGGGAAAGCCAAACGTCTGATCAATTGGCTGCGTAAAGTCGACGCGATTGTATTGCCAGCTGCCAAAGAAGAAAGTTTTGTTTTTCTTGATGGGTCCGCCCATCTCAAAACCGTACTGACCCATTCTGATCAGCGGTTTTGGTCCCTTCTGTGCATTGGCGTACCAGTCGTTTGAGTTCAATGCTTCATTGCGAAAGAAGCCGAAACCTGTTCCGTGGAATTCGCTTGTCCCGCTTCGGGTCGCTATCGATATCGAAGCGCCGCTATTGCGACCTTCTTCTGCCGTGGCGTTGTTTGTGGTTACTTTAAACTCCTGAACGTTGTCCGGGTTAATCCGATAGAGATTAGACACCGGGTTTGGCACGCTGGATTCATTTGCTTCAATGCCGTCAATTGTTACGTTGTAGGCACGATCGCGCGCGCCGTTGACGTGGACACCTGAACCAGCGCCACCGAACGAACGTTGCACGACGCCTGGCTCGAGCAGCAACAAAGTCAAAGGATTGCGACCATTTAGCGGTAGCGTTTCAATTGCCTTCTGTTCGACCACATTTCCAATTGTGGCATTCGCCGTCTGTAGTTGTTCAGCGCCGCCCTGGACTGTAACAACCTCCGAAACTTGACCAATCTCCAACGCCGCGTCGACCGTCAGCGGAGTATTAACCTCCAGCTGGTTGCCGGTCGATTGAAACTTCTTGAAGCCACTCTGTTCTACGGTGATTGTGTAGTTTCCAACCGGCAGCGAATCGAAAGAGTAGACGCCTGCCTCCGTAGTGGTTTGAGTTTGCGTCACACGCGTAGCCTCGTTTGTGATGGTGACGCTGGCGCCGGCGATGGACGCTTGCTTTGCATCCACTACGCGGCCAGTAATGCGGGACGTGCCGGTTTGAGCGACTGCGACTGTAGCCGCAATTGTCAAAAGGATAAGTGTACTCGTAGCGAGGTGTTTAAAGGTGCGCATCGTTCGCTTTCTCCTAATCGTAGCTCGGGATGGTGGACTAGTAGCAAACTCAAACTGAATTTGCCGCTTGACTGTTTGGATAAATGGCGAGTGACTAGTGCGAAACTAATCCAGAATTAAATCATGACGGTCCCCACGCAACGATGAATGGCAGTATATATCTCGAAGATTTTCCGTCAAGTATTTTGTCAGTTCTCCAAAAATCGGCATCAAACATTCTTATCAAAGTAATAAGAATCTTTAGCTACCATTATTCCAACGCTGCCCCTATAATTCGAATTCTTCTCTTTAGGCAATCAAACGAACACGGGCCAAACCTGTAATCTTTCAAGTGAATAGCATCCACCGCATCTTCTGGCTGAGGCTGGGAAGGTTACGGACCGGAAATCGAAAAGCAGTGAAATCTAGTTTCTTTTCTAAGTCTGCTGTCGTGTTGCTGACTGCATTGGTGCTCGGTGGGGTCCTTCTTCGGCATTTAGCTGTGCCAGTAGAGGCCACACAAGCGACGTACGATCTGCTGATCACCAATGCTCGCATTGTCGACGGTAGTGGCAATCCATGGTTTCGCGCCGATGTGGCGGTGAAAGACGGGCATATCGCTCGTGTCGGGCGGATATCTTCCGCGGAAGCCCGAAAGACAATTGATGCCAGGAATCAGATACTTGCTCCCGGCTTCATTGACGTCCACACACACGTGGAATCAATTTATAGCCTTCCGGCGGCTGAGAATTTCATTCGCATGGGTGTGACGTCGTTGGTGACGGGAAACTGTGGCACATCAACGACTGATGTTTCGGAATTTCTCGGGCGAATAAAGGTCAAGCCGATCGCGGTCAATCTCGGAACACTCGTCGCGCATGGCTCCGTGCGACGAAGGGTGATGGGCCTTGATGACCGTGGGCCAACACCTGAGGAAATGACCAGAATGGAAGCACTGGTCGAGCAGGCAATGAAGGATGGCGCGGTGGGGCTCTCAACCGGACTTATCTATGTGCCTGGAACCTACGCGAAGACGGACGAGATTATCGGACTTGCAAAAGTAGCAGCAAAGTATGGTGGTCTTTATGCCACGCATATGCGGAACGAAGGCGAAAAGGTAGCGGATGCTATTCGAGAGAGCATAGAGATTGGTGAGAAAGCCGGACTACCAGTCGAGATATCACACTTCAAAATCAGTAACAAAAAGCTATGGGGGCAGAGTCCCATGACTTTGGGTCTTGTTCGTGAAGCGCGCGCTCGTGGATTAATGGTGACCGTCGATCAATATGCCTATACCGCCAGCTCGACTTCGCTCGATTCGCGCTTGCCTTCATGGTTGCGTGCCGGTGGATTGGAAGAGGCAAAGAAAAGACTCACGGACAAAGCGACTCGGGATCGTGTTGTCGCTGAGATGAAAGAAGGATTAAAGCGCAGCGGGTTCAAAGACTACTCATATGCAATGGTGGCGGACTACGAACCCGATCGATCCTTTAATGGAAGGTCGATTGCCGAAATCACAAAGCAGGTGCAAGGCAAGAGCGACACTACTAGTCAGATCGAACAGATCGTAGCGATGTACGAAGCCGGTGGCGCCGGAATGGTCTACCACGGAATGAGCGAAGACGACGTCAAGCGAATTATGCAGGAGCCATTTACGATGATTGCTTCTGACAGTGGTGTGCGCCAGGCAGACGAAAGTGTTCCGCATCCGCGTGGTTACGGCAACAACGCGCGAGTGCTCGGCCATTACGTTCGCGAGTTGAAGCTAATTTCTCTGGAAGACGCCGTGCGAAAAATGACTTCGTTGCCGGCACAAACCTTTGGCTTTCGCGATCGCGGACTGATTCGAGAAGGATTCGCCGCGGATATGGTTATCTTCGATGAGAACACAATAATAGATCGCGCGACCTTTGATAATCCGCATCAATTTCCAACGGGCATTAGCTATGTGATTGTTAATGGTGAGTTGGTTCTCGGGAATAATCAAATGACGGACGCTCGTCCTGGTGTTGCGCTTCGCGGTCTGGGAAGCGCGACTACTATTGCGAGCAACTGATTTCACCTTAAGAGATTGATCGCGAGCAACGAAATGATTTGTTTGTGAGGGTTTAGTTAGTCAAATGAACAAGGACTGCCGCGCGCCGGCGAGCAGAAAGTCGCGGCAACTGGGCCTCAATGGAGAGTTAAGTGGCCGTTGCCAACCGGGCGGCTAAATTGATCTTGTGAACCAGATAGAGCAGGTGTATAAGTGCAAAGTAATTCCAGCGGCAAACCGCATTGCTATCCATCAAATCTTGCTTTGTCAAAGCTCAAGATCCCGCTTTAGGGGTGATGTTGTAGACACTCATCACTCACGGTTCTCAATAACACGTGTGCGAGGAAACTCATGAAGAAACTTAAACAGAAAAGCTTTTGCCTTATGTCTGTAACGTTGCTCCTGCTCGTTTGTGGCATTAGTGCGTTTTCACAGGAAGTAACTGCGAGGATTAGCGGTCAGGTAACCGATGCTACCGGTGCGCTGGTGGCTAACGGGCCTGTGACGCTGACTAACAGTAATACCGGCGAGGTGCGCACGGTGCAAACCGACGATAGCGGTAACTACACGCTGACACAGGTCCAGCCCGGTACTTATGATTTATCAGTGAAAGCACCGGGTTTTAAAGAGTATCTCAGCAAAGGTCTGCAGATAAGCGTCAACGACCACAAGACCATCAACGTTTCGCTGGAAGCAGGTGCCGTCAGTGAAACAGTAACGGTCATTGCGGAAGCGCCTTTGATCCAGACTACTGCTACGGTAGGAGACGTCGTCGAGAACCGTCGTGTGGTTGAATTGCCGCTCAATAACCGGAACTTCATGCAACTCATGAACCTTGTGCCGGGCGTGACCAGCGACGGTAGCTCTGAAATCGGTATAGGGCTCACCAACACGGTTAACTTTTCAATAAACGGAACGCGGCGCAACTCGATCAACTTTCTGGTGGATGGTGTCAGCAATACGGACGTCGGTTCGGGCATCACGCTGCTTTCGATTCCTACAGTTGACTCGATCCAGGAGTTTCGTGTGATTACATCCGTACCCACAGCGGAGTTCGGGAAGTCGGGTGGTGGAGTAGTCAATCTCATTACACGTGGCGGCGGCCAACAATTTCACGGGGCATTCTACGAATTCCTACGCAACGATCGGTTAAATGCGAACAGCTTTTTCAACAACGCAAACGGCTCTTTTGGTCCAAATGATGCGCAAGTCAGACAAGGATTGAACGTAGTTGGTGAGGCGCGCACGCCGCGTCCGAAGGTGCGCTACAACAATTTCGGCTACCTGGTGAGTGGCCCGGTCGTCATCCCAAAACTTTTCAACACAAAACGAGAAAAAACCTTTTTCCTTTTCTCGCAGGAGTTCCGGCGCATCATTAAGGCGCCGAGTACGGTTTCGCCTATCGCCGTTCCCAGCATGCTCGAACGTCAGGGTAATTTCTCTGAGACGGGCAATGTACCGATCTTCGATCCAGTGACGGGAGTGCAATTCACCGGGAACATTATTCCCGCGGGTCGGATTAACCAGACTGCGCTGGGTTTGTTGAAGCTATATCCCGAGCCAAATATTCCCTCAACGACTGCTGGTCGCGCGCCAAACCGGTTCGCGGTCACCACACCCAACATTCAGAATACGCGTCAGGAGACCATACGCATCGATCATAACTTCTCTTCAACGCAACGGCTCACAGGCCGCTACACCCATGATCTATCAGAGACTCGAGAACTCGGTGGGTTGTTCTTTGGCGCAACGATTCCTAACGTGGCAACCACAAACACACTCGTCCCAGGCCAGGTGCTGGCCATCAGCCTAACCAGTAGTTTCGGTCCAACAATCGTCAACGAGGCTACCTTCTCGTTTTCGGGTAACAAAATCACCTCGCAGTTGCTGGGGCAGTACAACGGCAAGGACGTGACGGTGCCGAACGCCGAGTTATTTCCGGAGAACAATTCAGGCCTACCGCCGATCATAAATGTCACCGGATCACCGCAAATCGGTTCCGGGCAGCTCTTCCACGTTCAGTATAAAAACTGGAACCCGAAAGATAACGTGACGATGATTTTTGGCGAGCACACGGTCAAGTTTGGTGCCGATCTGAGCTGGGAATCGAAAGATGAAAATGCTGCAAGTTTGACCCAGGGTACTTACGGCTTCACCGGCTTACAGACGCGCGTTAGTACCACCTCTTCCGGTATTGGGCTTGCGGACTTCCTGCTCGGGCGTGCGTCAAGCTATACCGAACCGGAACGAGACGTAACCGAACATCTTCGCTTTGGCCGCGCTGAGTTTTATGTTCAGGACACATGGAAGATCCAGCCGAACCTACAGCTCGACTACGGTATTCGGTACTATCGCTATAGTCAGCCTTACGATAAGAACAACGTGCTGGCGACGTTTCTACCGTCGTTTTACAACCCAGCCAAGGCGCCTGTCTGTGCGAATGTGTCGTGCAGTTCCTTCACTACGAGTACCTTCGACTTAACGAATGGCTTCGCCTATGCCGGTACAAACTCGCCCTTTGGTCGTCGAGTGCAGCTGAACGACACGAACGACTGGGGCCCGCGTTTCGGTTTTGCCTGGAACCCGCGCAACAACGCTAAGACAGTTATTCGTGGCGGCTACGGCATCTATTACGATCAGGCCTTGATCGGAATCGTCGAACAGAATTCGTTCACGACTCCACCCTTCAACAACTCCAATAGCCCTGCCGGGACCGTGGCAGCCCCGATAATATTTGGGAGTCCGGCCGCCGTTAACCCAGCAACTCGTAGCAATTTGGGTACGGTCAACGCGACAACTGCTCCGTGGGTTACGCCTGTTATCCAGCAGTGGGCACTCTCGTGGCAGCAGGAATTGTTCCGTAATGCATTGCTGGAGATTGGTTATGCCGGCTCTGCTGGGAACCATCTGATCAGACCCGTTGACATCAACGCGCCCACTCCGCAGGAGATGATCGCGGCATCGCGCGGCATCGCCGGCTGTGATACAGCTCTCAGCGCTTCCAACAACCCGGCGAACTGTATTAGTCTCGCGCGTCTCTTCCGCGGCGTCGGCGCAATCACTGACCGGCAGACGAGTGCGACATCCCGGTATCATGGATTGCTGACCTCGTTCAGGCTGCGACCAACGCGCGGAATTACCGCGCAGATAGCCTATACCTGGTCCAAGAACTTGACGGACGCGACAAATGATCGCGACGCCATCGACGTACCGCAACTGCGGAACAATCTCCAATTGGAGCGAGCTGTCTCAAGACTGGATCGTACGCATGTATTCGTTGCGAGCTATGTCTATGAGGTTCCGGCTTTCCACTCTGGGTTTGGAAGCTCAACCGCGGGTCGCTTGTTACTGAGTGGCTGGGAACTAGCTGGCATTACCACGGCGCAGACCGGCCTCGCTCTGAACCGGGTCGTGCAAAGTTCGACCACTGTTCCCGCACGCGGTTCGCGTCCGGATCTGGTTAGCGATCCTCTCGCGAATGTTCCCACGAACCCGACCGGCGGCATCCCTTACGCCTTCAATCCGTTCGCGTTCCGAACGACGCTTTCGGGCCAGGCCGGTAATTCTCCCCGTTCGCCTTTCCGCTTTCCGGGCCAGTTCTTCACCGACGTGAACGTGTCGAAGAATCTAAAATTCACGGAGCGCTACCGGCTACAGCTGCGGGTGGAGTTTTTCAATATCTTTAACAAGACAATCTTTAACGACGTGTTCCAGACAATTCCGGACAGGCTGCCGACCGATGCGGCGTTCAGCAGCATTTCGAATTTGGCGGCCATCAGCCAGTACGGACAGTTTTTCGCAACACGTGACCCACGACAGATTCAACTGGGTCTGAAGTTCTCGTTCTAATCCACTGGATTCTGTATTTACAAAGGGAGCCGCTGCAGTGTATACCGCCGCGGCTCTTTTGCATCAGGAATTCGAAGCACTTCTGTCCCCGCCCCAAGTTGGAAAGCCATTGAACCTACAAAATCCAATCTCTCAACTTAGATAATCTCTCAGGTTGGGAAGGCGGACCCTGTCCCCGCCCAAGTTTAAATGCCACTCACCAACAAACAAGCCACTTAACCTCAGCAGCTCCTTTCGAGACGATTTAGTTCTGCCACTAGTTTGGACGAAAGTTGTTTGTGGCGTCAGAGCGGGGACAGGGTCCGCCTTCCCAACCTGAGAGATTATTTAAGTTGAAAGCTTGGGTTTGATGTGAGTGGCTTTCAGGGTGAGGTTGCTGAGGGTGAGTTATTGTGGTCACGGCTTTGACTCAGCTTTTGGTTTGGTCACTTTTATTTCCAAGCGCTTTCGCTCGTCTTCGGCCAGTCGCCGCGAGGTGGCGAAAGCTCTTTGTGCATCGTCGCGTCTGCCCGCCAGAAGGTAGGCTCGACCGAGCAAGGCCTGTGCGTCAGGCCATGTTGGATCGAGGTTAACAGCGCGTTCCAGCATAATAATCGCCTGTTCGCTCGAACCCTTTTTAAGCCACGCCTGTCCCAGTGTTTCGAGAGCAGGTCGGAAATTTGCTTCGACCTCAATAACTTTCGTCAACGCAGCGATAGCTTCGTCCAGTTTGCCACGCTGAAAGTAGGTTTTTCCGAGTTGGTATCTTGCGAGCACCATCGTGGGATTCAGTTTTAGCTCCTGCTCAAATTCCAGAGCAGCCTCGTCCAAGTTACCGTGCTTGAGCAAAGCTTGACCGAGCGCATAATGAGCATCAGGCAGGGTGGGGTCGAGGCTAGTTGCGCGACGGAATGCTTCTACTGCTCGTTCTGACTCGCCGGCATTATCGAGTGCTTCTCCCAGGAGCAAATGTGTTCTTGCCACAGCCGGCTGCAACCGCGCCATGTGTTCCAGATGGAGGATGGCTTTCTGGTACTGTTTGAGACGCAGGTAAGCTTCTCCGAGAGCAAGTAATGTCGCAGCATCCTCCGGATTCAGCTTTAACGTTTTTTCCAGTTCAAGAGATGCCTCTTCAAACTGTTCACGACCAATTAACGATAGTGCTAGTAATTGACGCGCCTGGAGATTCTGCGGATCGATCGCGAGTACCTTTTGCAACGACTCTGCAGCCAACTCGTAGCGAGTGGTGCGAAAGTATGTTATTCCCAGATTAAGATGCGCGGCACCCAGTTGTGGCTTTTGCGCGATCGCCTGTTTGAAGGCTGCAATAGCTTGTTCGGATCGGTTAAGGCGGTTATATATAACGCCAAGGTTCACGAGAGCTTCGGCGCAGTCTGGCGTGATCCGCGTCGCCTCCTGGTAGCGCGCGAGGGCTGTCAACCAATCTGCATGTGCTTCTGCCTCTCCGGCGGCCTTTAGTTGTTGTTCAGCACCTTCGCAATTCTTAGGCAATGAAGCTTGAGCATTTACGTTAGAGAACCAAACTGGTGCCAGACACAACACAGCACAGAGACCTGAGCTACCTTGTGCGATAATCCTTGTCCAGAAATTGATTCGCAGGCGAGACATAGAAGGCGCCAAACGCGTCAAAACAAATTCCCGAGCCGCGTTAGCCATTGAATTTTAACGTAAAGTACCACTTCCGACTAATGTTTATTCGGTTTGCAAAGGTCAGCTGACGTTTGCCTTACTACAACAAAATGATCGATTCAAACTCTCCAAACTCGGACCTCCTCTTGCGCGGGGCGCGTCTGATTCTTCCGTCAGGTATTGACGACTCTAAGGATCTTTTGATCGAAAATGGTCGGATCGCACGCATCCTTTCTTCGAGAGAAAGTTTGAAGGGCTCGAATTTCAAGTCGCTCGATCTTGATGGTTTCTCGCTCTTTCCCGGCTTTATTGATGTCCACATCCATGGGGCGGCGGGGGTGGATACAATGGAAGCGACAATAGACGAACTCCATCGTGTCGCGGACTTTCTTGCTCGCGAGGGCGTAACTTCATGGCTGCCCACGATTGTGCCCGCATCTGATGAGGAATATCGTCGCGTCGCAGAAACGGTCGACCAGCTGATCGTCGAACAGCGGGCGCGTTCAACCGGAGCCCGGGCGATTGGTTTACATTATGAGGGTCCATTCGTTAACCATGCACAGTGCGGAGCCTTACATACTGAGCATTTCAAAACTTATCGCGATGAAGCGCAGCTCGACAGCCTTCCAATTCTGAACACGGAAGGCTCAAAGATGATGATGACACTTGCGCCAGAGATTGAACGTGGTGTTGATTTGGTCCGCACGTTACACCATCGTGATTGGATTATCTCGATCGGCCATACCCGAGCTTTGCCTGAAGTACTTGACCGCGCGCATCAGGCGGGA
>Ga0137359_10005898_pt1 | contig 10132 bp, 8 predicted proteins | sample Mad1_40_16metaG_FD_108281 | JGI IMG/M metagenome (GOLD analysis project Ga0137359, IMG submission 108281) | Vadose zone soil microbial communities from Angelo Coast Range Reserve, California, USA - Mad1_40_16 metaG | ecosystem: Environmental > Terrestrial > Soil > Vadose zone | place: USA...
TCTTGGAATGATCCGGCGATCGCCAAGCTCAACCCGGAGATGATTCTGCCAGAGCTTCCCATTCAGGTTCTCCACCGCAACGAGGGCAAGGGTTCCAACTACATTCTTTCCGATTACCTGGCCAAAGTAAGTCCGGAGTTTCTTGCCGCTGCGGGGCGCAGCGAATCACCGAAGTGGTCCGTGGGTCAAGCTTTCCAGCGCTCGCAGGATTTGGTGGCCAAGCTGCGCAGCACGCCGGGCGCGATCGGTTACACCGAACTTAACATTGCTGTCGGCTCGGCCGTGCGCATGGCTAGCATCAAGAACGCGTCCGGAGAATTCGTCAAGCCTTCGGCAAATTCGATTGCCGCAGCGGCCACCGCCAGCGGCGGCAAAATGAACAATGATTTCCGGGTCTCACTGACCAATGCGCCGGGGAAGGAAAGCTATCCGATCAGCAGTTTCACGTGGTTTTACGTGCCCGCCAGCGCCAAAGATCCCGGCCGGGGCAGCGCCGTGGCCAGTTACTTGAAGTGGGTCTACACCAGCGGACAAAAGATCGCGCAGGACCGCGGCTACGCAATTCTGCCTCCGGAAGTTCTGGAAAAAGTCGTGGCCAAGGCCACAACCGTTCGTTGAACGAAAATCACAACGACTAAACATTTAGAGTGAGACTTACCAGGTCCGGCCGCGTCGGCGGCGGCATCTTCGAGCGGTCGACCGGATGATAGAGTGTGTCGCGCTCGACGGGAACGCGGCCGGCAGCGCGGATCAACCTTTCGAGTTCGTTGCGCGGCGTGAACTCGGAGGTTTTCGCGCCGGCATCGTGATAAATCTTTTCTTCCACCACCGTGCCGTCGAGATCGTTCGCGCCGAAACGCAGCGCGATTTGCGCGATGCTCGGCGAGAGCATGATCCAGTACGCCTTGATGTGTTCGAAATTGTCGAGTAGCAGCCGGGACGCCGCGATGTTGCGCAAATCGGCGTAGCCTGTCGGCTTCGCAATGTGCGAGAGCGCGGTGTTGTCCGGGTGAAACGCCAGGGGGATGAACGCCACGAAGCCATGCGTCTCGTCCTGCAGCTCGCGCAGCTTGACGAGGTGGTCGACGCGCTCTTCTTCCGTTTCCACGTGCCCGTAGAGCATCGTCGCGTTCGAACGCAGCCCGATTTCATGCGCTTGCCGCGCAATGTTGAGCCACATCTGCCCGCTCACTTTGTGATCGCAGATAATCCGGCGCACGCGTGGATGAAAAATCTCGGCGCCGCCTCCCGGCAGCGAATCGACTCCCGCTTCTTTCAGCTTGAGGAGAGTTTCCTTGGTCGATAGCTTTGCGATGCGCGCAAAGTAGCCTACCTCGACCATCGTGAAAGCCTTCAAGTGCACACCCGGGCAGCGCTGCCTCAGCCCGCGAATCATCTCCAGAAAATATTCAAACGGTAAATCCGGGTGCAGGCCGCCGACGATGTGAAATTCCAGCGCCCCTTCGCGCGCGCCCTGTTCGGCGCGGGCGTAAATTTCTTCCAAGGAGAAGTTATACGCTCCCGGCGCGTTGGGATCCCGCCCAAACGCGCAGAGCTTGCAATGCGCGACACAAATGTTGGTCGGATTGATGTGCCGATTGACGTTGAAATAGGTGACGTTCCCGTGTTTCTTCTCGCGCACGCGATTTGCCAGCCAACCAACCGCCAACAGGTCCGGCGAGCGGTACAGCCTGATGCCGTCGTCAATGCTCAAGCGCTCGCCTGCCAGCACTTTCTCGGCAATCGGGTTCAACCGCTGGTCGGTGATCTTAAGTTCGCTCATTTTGAATTCGTCGAAAGCTTCAAACGCGCCAAACCGCTGCCGCAGCGCCCCAGAACACCAGGAACAACATACTAATATAGCCGTTCACGGTAAAAAACGCAGCGTCCAGGTTGCTCAAATCATCCGCTTTGACAAGTGAATGTTCGTAAGCCAGCAGCGATGCGACAATGGCGATTCCCGCCCAAGCCGGCCATGGCAATCCAAAGCTGAACGCCAGCCAACCAAGAAGCGCGATCACTCCGATATGCATTCCGCGCGCGACGCGCAGCGCTTTGGCAATTCCGAATTTTTTGGGCACGGAGAAGAGACCCGCGCTTCGGTCGTACTCAATATCCTGACACGCGTAGAGCACGTCAAACCCGCCGACCCACAGCGTAACCGCGGCGCAAAGAATCAGCATCCGCGCATCGAGCCCGCCCGTAATGGCGATCCAAGCGGCTGCGGGCGAAATGCCCAGCGCAAATCCCAGGAAAAGATGAGACCAGCTTGTGAAGCGCTTCGTGAACGAATAAAAAAACAGGATGGCGATGGCCAGGGGTGCCAGCTTTAAGGCCAGCGGGTTCAGTCGCCACGCCGCGACGAAAAATATCGCCACAGCAACAAGTGTGAAAAGCCATGCAAATTGCAAGCTTAGGGCGCCTGTCGGTAGCGCGCGTTGTTTCGTTCGGGGGTTTTCCCGATCGTAACGGATGTCGACGATGCGGTTCATGGTCATGGCCGCGGAGCGCGCCGCCACCATTGCGACGACGATCCACAAAATCTGGCTCAGCGAAGGCCACCCTTGCCGCGTCGCGCGCGCCGCAAGCAACGCTCCCGTCAGCGCGAACGGCAGCGCGAATACGGAATGCTCAAACTTGATCATTTCGAGCACCGTTTTGATGCGGTTGGCCATCTCTGATTCGCGCGTTACCTTACGCCTCCGCTTTTTTCGATGCTGGTGTGCCCGCCCACCGATACATTTTGTCCTGCGATAGCCCAATCTGCGCAAGAACCCGGCAAACGAATTGCGTAACAAGATCGTCGATCGTCTTGGGTTGGTGATAAAACGCCGGGACGGCGGGCATGATCACCGCTCCGGCCTGTTGTGCCCGCAGCATGTTCTCCAGATTGACGCGGTTGAATGGCGTATCGCGCACGCACAGAACTAGCTTGCGCCCCTCCTTCAGCATCACGTCCGCGGCGCGCGCGACCAAATCGTCACTGATGCCACTGGCAATCGCTCCCAGCGTCCCCATCGAGCAGGGAATCACCACCATGGAATCCACCGCGTAGCTGCCAGAGGCGATCGAAGCGCCCACATCTTTATTTGGAAGCACGTCGATCTTGGCAACCGCATGACCAAGCATGCGGCTGGGAAGCTGCTTCAAGTCGCCGGATGCAATCCCCAATTCTTCAGCAAAGAGCCGCTGTCCCGCTTCCGTCACCACCAGATGGACTCGTGCGACGCGAAGGTCCTCTTCGAGTAATGCCAGCGTCTTTTGCGCCAGGATGGCTCCGCTCGCGCCGGTCACACCCACGGTTACAATCTGTTTTTGCGTGTCAGCCATGTTTTTACGCGGGTAGAATCAGTCTCGCAGCCGCCTTATAGCAAGTCAAGCTAAGGCAATCATCCTCTGCGATGATAGAATTCGCTGCGGCCGGAGTATATGAATCAATCTGCATTGCTGAAAATTCTGGAATCTGTGAAAGCCGGCGAACTCGCTCCAGACAAGGCCATCGAGCGCCTGAAGCATCTGCCATTTGAAGATCTTGGCTTCGCCAAGGTGGATCATCACCGCGCGCTGCGGCAAGGTTTTGCCGAAGTTGTTCTCGGAAAAGGTAAAACGCCGCAGCAAGTCGCCGAGATTGTGCGCGCCATGGTGCGCAAAAAAGATTCGTGCCACAACATCCTGGTGACCCGTGCCGGTAAGAACATTTTTGCCGCCGTGAAACGCGCCGCCGGAAAAGATGCGCGGAACACAAAGTTTCACCAATTATCCGGCGTAATCTCTATCGAGCGCAACTCAGAGATCACCGGTAAAGGAACCATTCTCGTGATCTCCGCCGGTACCAGCGACATCCCGGTTGCGGAGGAAGCTCTTCTCACTTCGCGCATGATGGGCAACCGTGCCGAACCTCTCTACGACGTCGGCGTGGCAGGCATCCATCGCTTGCTCGAACACCGCGAGAGCAAGCTGGCTCAGGCGCGCGTGATTATCTGTGTGGCCGGAATGGAAGGCGCCCTTCCCAGCGTCGTAGGCGGCCTCGTTGCGGCGCCGGTGATCGCCGTGCCCACTAGCGTCGGCTATGGCGCTAGCTTCGGCGGCGTCGCCGCGCTGCTCGGCATGCTCAATTCCTGCGCCTCCAACGTCACCGTCGTCAACATTGACAACGGTTTCGGCGCGGCGTGCGTCGCCTCCTGCATCAACCGGCTTTGAAAGTTTCGCGCAATGTCTCTGCGAGTCTTTGCGCCCTCTGTGTCTCAGCTTTGTTTTTTTTCGTCGCAGCAATGTCTGAACCGTGATCACGCTTTTAGCACTACTTTCATCACTCCAGATTTTTGTGCGAACGCGATGGCTGCTGGCGCATCCAAAAGAGGGAATGTGCGCGTGATGAGCGGCGTGGGATCGATCTTCCCGGAACGAAGAAGCACAATTGCTTTGGCAAATGGCCCGCAGCGCGATCCGACCACGGTGATCTCTTTGACGACGATCGGCCAGGTTTCCACTGGCGCTGCGCCATGAAACGTGGACTTCAGAACGAGCGTGCCGCGCGGCTCGGTCATATACTGCGCAAAAGCTAGACCCGTGCGCGAACCCGTGGCCTCGACCACCAGGCGAAATTTGTCTTGAACGCGCTTCAAATCGCTCGCATCTCCACGGACTTTCTTTGCGGCGATCCCGGCGCGGCGCGCGAGAGACAACTTTTTTTCGTATTTACCATACATCACCACGCGCGGAATGGCTGTGCGCAGCACTCGCGCGATGAGTTGGGCCAGTTTCCCATCCCCCAGCACTGCCGCCTCGTGAATCTTCTTCACGTCAACCTGCTCGAGTATTTCGCACGCTGCGGCCAGCGGCTCGACAAACACCGCCTGCTCATCACTAACTCCGTCCGGCACGATGTGGAGATTTTCCAGCGGCAGCGTTAAGTACTCTGCGTAGGCGCCGGGATGGCCGATGATGCCCAATACCGTCCGCCGCGCGCAATGCGTCTTCAGTCCACGCCGGCAAAAATCGCAGACCGGGCGCCGCCCGAGGACCCTGCAGGGTATATTGATTTCGCCGCAAACTCGCCGTCCCAGCCATTTATTCTTGTCCGTGGCCGATGCGCCGCGCAATCGTTCAACCGTGCCCACGAATTCATGCCCAGGAACGCCCCGGAAGTTGTAATAGCCGTGCAACAATTCCACGTCGGTATTGCAGATGCCCACCAGCCGCACGCGTACAAGCGCCCATTCAAGCCGAAGTTTTGGCACGGGGCTTGACGTCGCTTTCAGTTTTCCATGTTCAATGCGGAAAGAAAGCACGGCGGCATTGTACAGTCTGCCAGGCGTTTCGCGGAGCGCCTCCGCGAACCTCGGAGTACTTTTCTTGAAAGCAGTTCAGCTCTGTGAACTATTCATACCGCAGAGCCACGATGGGATCCACGCGCATGGCGCGCCGTGCCGGAATGTAGGAAGCCGCCAAAGCGACCGCAATCAGCAATGCCGCCACTCCCAGAAACGTCGCAGGATCGTACATACTGACACCGAATAGCATGCTAGTTAGAAATCGCGCCACGACAAACGCCCCCGCAAGCCCGAGCCCAACTCCCATAAGAGCTAATTTGAGTGTCTGGCCCAGGATCATGCGCCGCGCGGAAGACATTTGCGCGCCCAGAGCCATGCGTACTCCAATTTCCTGCGTACGCCGGCTCACTGTATAACTCATCACGCCATAAATTCCCACGGCTGCCAGTACCAGCGCCAATCCCGCGAAGATGGCCACCAGCACCGACGAAAACCGCCGTGGCGAAACGGAATCGGAGATCAGCCGGTCCAGGGTCATCAGCCGTGTAACCGGCAAATTCGGATCGAACCTATGCACCACCTCGGTGACCGCGGCCGCGATGCTCAAAGGATCGGACGTCGTGCGCACGATAAAATATGGCGTCCATCCACCCACAAAATAAACGTCGTACGTAGGTTCGTGGTCGAGTCCGTACTGATGCACATTTCCCGCGATGCCGATGATCGTGGTCCAGCAAGGCTTCGGATCCAGCGAGCACAGATTGATGCGTTTCCCTACCGCGTCGTCTTGGGGCCAAAAGCGCTTCGCCATCGTTTCATTGATGATGGCTGTGTTCTGTTGTTTGAAGTCGTCTTCGCTGAAAGGGCGCCCGGCGAGTAGTGCAACTCCCAGCGAAGAAAAATAGCCCAGGCTCATAGTGCGAAATTCAGCGATCGGCCGTGCCCCCGTGGCCGGTACTGGTTGCCCCTCGATCACGAATCGCGTGGCCTGTCGCAACTCCGTCCCCAGCGGCAAGTCATCGATCCCGCCAACCTCTTTGACACCTGGAAGCGTCCGGATCTGCGCGGCGATGGCCTCGAATTGACGAGCCTGCTTCAGCCCATAGTTGAGTTGTTCTTCCTGAGAAAGCTTGTTGAATTGTGCGAACGAAATCCCCGGCTGCTGTATTTCCATCGCCAACACATGGTCCGGCCGGAATCCCGGATCAACTTCCATCAAGTGCTGGAAACTCCGGAGCAGCAATCCCGCTCCGATGAGGGGCACAAGCGCCATCGCAATTTCCGAAATGACCAGCAGGTTGTGAGTGCGGTGATGCCCAGCAGAGCTTGAACCCTTGCTTCCTTGCTTCAACACGCCAGCCAGGTTGCTTCTCAGCATTCGCACGGCTGGCAATAATCCGCACGCAAGTCCCGTGGTTAGGCAAACAGCGGCCGTAAATCCCAATACCCATGTGTTCAAGCCCGCCTCGCGCAGCACTGCAAGCTCCGTGGGAACAGACTTCAGCAACGCCTTCAATCCAGCAACCGCGAAGAGCAGCCCCAGCGTGCCGCCCGCCAAGGAGAGCAGCGTGCTCTCGGTGAGCAACTGGCGGATCAATCTCCCGGGGGCCGCGCCCAGCGCAGTCCGCACGGCGACTTCCCGTTCTCGCGCGGCGTTGCGCACCAGCAGTAGGTTCACAATATTCGCGCAGGCAATGAGCAGCACCAGCCCCACAGATCCAAACAGCACCAGCAGAGTGCTGCGCAATGCGGCTGCTGACCGATCCTGGAGCGGCTCCACCAGTACGCCAAACCCCTTGTGCGCGTCCGGATAGGCAATGGCCTCCTGCTGATTGAGTCTGCCCACTTCATCCCGCGCCTGCGCTAGGCTCACCCCGGGCTTGAGCCGCGCAATTGCCATGAATTGATGATGCACGTGCTCGGTCAAGTCGTCGTTGTATTGGCCGAAAGGCATCCACAAGTCTGCGGAACGCGACAGGTGTACTCCCGCGGGCAGAACTCCAACGACTGTGTAGCGCTGGTTGTCGAGCGAAATACTGCGCCCCACTACCCGCAGATCGCCGCCAAAACTGCTTTGCCACAATCGGTGGCTCAGAATCACGACAGGTCCGTTTCCCGCACGGTCTTCTTCCGGAAGAAACGATCGTCCCGCGGCCGGGCGAATCCCGAGCATTGGGAAAAGCCCGCAGTCGGCGTAGGCCACCTGAATGCGCTGTGGTTCGATTTCACCAGTTAGGTTGAATCCTTGGATAACCCACGCATACGCCCCCATTTCCGAGAAGCTTGCGTTTTGCCTCCGCCAGTCTGCGTAGTCGCCCGGAGACAAACCACCCTTGGGAACCTAAGGAGATAGGTATTCGCAATCTCCACCAGACGCTCTGGCTCTGGATATGGGAGCGGACGCAGGAGCAGGTTTTCCACCACGCTGAAGATCGCTGTGTTCGCGCCGATGCCCAGCGCTAAGGTCAGCACCGCCACAACCGTGAAACCAGGGTTCTTTGCAAGTGTGCGGATACCGTAACGAATGTCTTGCAGCAGGTTTTCCATAACCCCATTCCTTAGCAGCGAAAGTCGGGCAGTTTGAATCCAATCCGGGCGAACCCCGGCTGTTGCCCTATTCGACGCACAAATTGCCCGGAAAGATATCCGGGAATTTACACCAATTAATGGAGTGCGGCTGAGAGAGTCTTGATCAGCAGCGGTTCCTGTTCGGGGAAGACCGTCCGCAAGTCGAGGATGAGGCGATCATCTTCCACGCGGGCGATAACGGAGACGCCAGCAGGGGCGCGGCGCAGCCGCTGTTCGAGTTTCGTCGCGGAGTAGCGCGCGCTAGCGATTCGAATGATTTTTGTTGGTAATGACTGCGAAGGTGTTGAGCCGCCGCCGGCCAGTGAAGTGCCATCCTTGATTTCGATCTCCACTTCATCGAGCGGAAGTTCGGGGCGCAGTTCGCGGATGAAATTCTCCGCTCGTCGCTTCACTTCCTGCGGCGTCATTCGAATCATACGCATCGTGGGGATTTCGTCCCCGGCGGCGCAAAGATAAGCTCCCAGAGTTGCTTCGAGCGCCGCAATCGTCAGTTTGTCCACACGCAGCGCGCGAAACAGTGGATACCGCCGGATGCGATCGATGAGATCTTTTTTCCCTGCGATGATCCCTGCCTGCGGCCCGCCAAGAAGCTTGTCCCCGCTGAACATTACAATCGAAACGCCAGCATCAACGCTTTGCTTAACCGTCGGTTCGCTGACTCCATGCTCAGAAAGATCGACCAGGCAGCCCGAGCCGAGGTCTTCCACCAGCGGCAGGCAGCTGCGCTGGCTCAACGACACGAGCTCTTCAAGCGAAGGTTTTTCCGTAAAACCTGTTACCTTGAAATTCGAAGGATGCACGCGCAGCAACACACGCGTCTTCTCATTAATCGCGTTTTCGTAATCCGCAAGGCGCGTGCGGTTGGTGGTGCCGACTTCTCGAAGGATTGCCCCGCTCTGCTCCATAATTTCCGGAATCCGAAAGCCGTCCCCGATTTCGATCAGCTCTCCGCGCGAGACGATTACCTCGCCGCCGCGGGCTAGCGCCGCAAGCGTCACCAGCACTGCTGCGGCGCAGTTGTTCACCACAATGGCTGCTTCCGCTCCGGTCAAGCGCCTCAACAATTCAGCAGTGTGCACATCGCGTTTCCCGCGCGAGCCCGCTTCGAGATCGTATTCAAGATTGCTGTATTGCGTGGCACTGCGGCGAAATTCGTCCACCACCGTTTCCGGCAGAGGTGCGCGGCCCAAATTAGTGTGCAGAATCACTCCCGTCGCATTAATTACCGGCTGCAGCGACCGTGAAAGAATTCGTTCGACTTCATTGCTAATCAGCTCTTCGACGGACGCGGCGCTAAGGCCCAGCGCTGTCGAATTCGCGTCACCCGCGATCCGCGCACGCAAGTCCGCAAGCACCGCGCGTGCAACTTCGACGACCAGGTTGCGGTCCGTCCGTTTCGAAAGCGCTGCCAGCCGTGGCTGCGCGAGCAATTCGTCCACCGACGGAATCTGCCGCAACAATTCCGCTTGCTCTGCCGAAACCGTTCTTTTTCCACGCGCTTCCATGCGAACATTTCAGCACACTGTGGACTGCCGGGCAATGCCGGGGCCTCCTCTTGCCGCGGCCTGGCCCAGCGACGCCCGAGTGCCGTACCGCATTAGAATCTTCGCCGATTCCTTCGGTTGACGACTGCCCTCGGCACTCTTAGCATTATGGTTTGAGGTCTTTCCCCGCGCATGGCCACCATTGACGAAGACTTGGCTACACTCGAAAAGGACATTCGACAGCTCAAGGTGGAGTACGATCAGTACTTCGGCGGTGGCCGGAAACGTCCGCCCACAGAAATTGAATGGCGCATCGACATGATGGTTAAGCGCTATTCGGAACGCGGCGGCGATTTGAAATTCGCGCAAAGATTCCGCCTCAACAATCTTTCCCAGACTTACGCGAAGTACAAGGATATCTTCCGGAAGCGCACCGCGCAGAAGGAAGAAGGAAAAGTCCAGCGGCATTTTGGCGCCGCGGCCAAAGAGATCGAAGCCGGGCGCAAGAAAAAAGAAGCTGAAGAGCAGGCAGCGACGGCTGCCGCCGGAGGATCCAAGGCATTTCGCATGACCTGTTCCGAGCCCGAGCGCGAAGCGGAAAAGGTCGAGCAATTGTACGAGGCGTTTCTGCAGGCCAAACAATTGGCCGGCGAACACACGGGTAGGCTGTCGCGCTCCAGCTTCAACGAATTTGTGCTGAAAAAAACGAAAGAGCTGCAAAAGCAGAAGAACTGCAAGGATGTCGAGTACGTTGTGGAAATGGTCGCAGGCCAGGTCAAACTGAAA
>Ga0137359_10005899_pt1 | contig 10132 bp, 10 predicted proteins | sample Mad1_40_16metaG_FD_108281 | JGI IMG/M metagenome (GOLD analysis project Ga0137359, IMG submission 108281) | Vadose zone soil microbial communities from Angelo Coast Range Reserve, California, USA - Mad1_40_16 metaG | ecosystem: Environmental > Terrestrial > Soil > Vadose zone | place: USA...
CAACAACTCGTTCATATGCCTCTCGCGCACGAACGTGCTGAGCGAATATTAAATACCGAGCATCTTTAAAATACATTTTTACTCACATCGCCTTGTTGCTCATATACGTGTCCAATCTGAAACCAAATGTCGGCGTTGGCCAGAGGGCTTGGGGGATTGCGCAAAATGCGATCGAAGCAGCGTAGGCTTTCTTCGTACTTTGTCTGCTGCTTATAGATAATCCCTAATCTGAAAAGAACCTCGTTGGATTTGTCGAATTCTACTTTTCATTCGATAAGAAAGACGTGAAGATAAATACGATCCGTGTGCGCACACCTTTGTCCATCTTGAGGACAGACGAAAATGCCTCCTCGGCATTATCCAAGGAGCCGTAACGGTCGTAAAGAATCCCAATTCCATACCACAACTTTGGGTTCTCCTGCTTGGGGATAAGGGTCATTTGGCGGACTATGGAACTCAGGCACACACTTTGGGATTTGGGAGAGAGTACAACGCGTGCTGATAGGCCGAATATGCTTTCTGCAGGTCATCTTGCATGAGATAACAATGGCCTGTGTAACGGCTGTGAGATCGTGAGTGCATGTATGCACGATAAAGACGCACCCAGGGCACTCCAAATCTCTCCATTGTCCTGCTGTAGATTAAGGACGCGTTGAAAATAATCGACGGCCTGAGAAATAATTAGTCAGCATTGATTGAAGGCTGAAACCAAGGTAGTAAAAAAAATTGCTAACCATCGGATAATTTTCCTTGATCCGGGCGATGCCAGCGACCTGTGTCAGACCTGGGATTGACATGGGATTATGGCGCAACGCATTCTCATAAGCATTTGCGGCATGCTCGAGATCTCCCATTTGCTCAGCAACGCTACCTGATCAAGGGATAAGTTACCAGAACCCAAAAAGGATTAAAGGATGATAAATAAAGTGAAGCGGACCTATCACGAGCCACGTTTGCTCATTCGCATCGACCAACTTTTGTATCGAGGGCGGAAGAGGGCGGCTGGCACTGGGTGCTAAACCGGTGGCGCCCTTTGGAGAGACGTGGGAGGTTGGGTGAGGATGTGGCGCGCCGTTGGGAATTGACGCTGGAGTGGTGGGGACGACACCGTTACCATTGAGGTGGGGCATTGGAGGAGGGGGAGGATGATGAGGAAGAGATTGGAGGGCGTGGGGCTCATGAAGACGAAGGTCCCTGCTGGCCTGAGGGGGGGTGTGTCTAATCGAGGACATGGGGGAAGAGGAAGGACACGTGAATGAGGGAAGGGGGGGAAACGGGGAGGAAGGCGAAAAGATGAATTGAGGCGGACCGAAGGTGATATATAAATGGGGAGGACACTTGATCAGGGCGGTTGGACCAGCCAACCCTCACTCGCACGATCGGCCAGAGAAAGATCCCATCCAACGTACGGAAGCGTCACTGACCTTGTCATCAGATTCAATCCGGCTTTGAATCCCGCTTCTTCTCCTTCTCCTTCCCAACCTCGTGCCTCTTTCACTATACCCGCCAATTTCATTCTCCCCCGTCTTTCCGTTATGATCGAGATACATCGGGTCATGATTAGTCATAAGTTTAAGAGCTTAATGGGTATCCCCCTCCGCTCTTCCACCTCAGTTCCCTGATTGAATGGCCAGAAAAGATAAAAAATAAAATCAACAAAGGAATAGGGCGACACAGCCCATCTCTTTTCATTTCATACGTTGTGGCAGGCGATAATTGCGCCACTTTGCTGCGTGCCCAGCGGTTACCCAACCGCCGTTAGATGTCAATCGAGGGACAGCGTGAGCCGACAATGTGGCTAAAGCCTATAGGCTTGCGTTATCTATGTGACGCACATCCAGATCTAGGCCGGCCTTGGTTGGGATGGAAGAAGCTTCCGCCTTAGCATAGCCTCGTGCGACGAAACTGCTCCCGAACTCCGCGCGTCACCGATTCTCCTTTCTGGTTCCAGGCACTTCCCCTGTGGGGTCGGCGGCTCTTGACAACACGCCCATTGTGCCCCCAAGCAACTGATTAAGTTGCTTCCACGTCAAACTTGGAAACGGCGCCTCTTTCGTGACAGGACGCTCGCTGGGACGTCCAGTTTGAAACCCCCTGAAATGGACCGGTGCTTCTTGTCAAATTCATGTCACCTGTCCATCCTTACTTTTTTTTTTTTGCGCTGCACAGCCGCCGAATCGGGAATCATACATCAACGCTCGCTCCGGCCTGTCGCAAAATTTCATATTCTTTTGGGCCACTCAACTGTCATCTAGATCTAGATCTCAGATCCACCCGGAAACAACCGTCCCGGGCACAGCAAGAGGAAATCACGACTGGATACGTACGTAACACTATCCCGGGTCCTTGATAGAATTTTCGAACCAACGCCGCATCTCAAGAAGTTGTATGACTTACGAGAAGGGGAATCACTTGGGTAGAGGGGGAGTGCTAAGTATGGCATGAAGTGAAGCAAAGGTTGATTAATGTTGATTGGTCATAAGGCTCATGATGTCCCGAAAAAAAAAAAAAGAGAAACTTACCAGCCCATCAAAACCCAAACTGGTTCGTGTGAACCAAGCGGCCAATGCATATAAGGTCAAATGGAAGTCGCCCTTTGCTGCCGAGTCTCGGCGCTGACGTCAGACCACCTAGCTTCCAAGAAGTCTTGTCCCAGGGTCAAGTGTCAGGCCAGGACCCACGATCAATTTTTGGATCGGATCACCAAAGGTTAATATAAAAAGGTTAGAACCATTGTCAGATCGGGCTTGTTGTGACGATGTCACAGACGCATGTGACTTTTCAAACGCCCCCTCGTCACGCTCACGCTTTCGTGTCTCGCCACGTCGCCACGAAACAACCACGAAACAAACATGACTCGTGAGTTTTCAATTCAATCTTCACATCCGAAAATGGTTGCCTGCTTACTTTTGGTCTACTAGGCGGAAACCAGAGAGAAATGGATCGCGTAAAGGCCCAGAAGAAGGTTTCAGCGAACAAATCCAAGCCAAAGGAGAGCAACACCACGTTGGCGAAACGCAAGGAAAGGTAAGCAGATCCGCGGTTAAGGTGGTAATGACCGCTTATTTACTGGTTTGGCTATAGTGACGCAGAAGCCCTGAGAGCTAAACAGAAGGCAAGCGATATTATTCCGCATTACAAAGAACATTTGTCTGATAGTAAGTTCTCAGAAAAAGGAAGAGGAGAAAGCGGCAGCAGCCGCAGCACCGGGCGGCAGTAAATAACATTCGTGTCATCGGGTTAACGCGGTATCGGGGTAGATCTGGCAGATATAGATCCGTTGAGCATGCGGTGGTGTGCCAATTGGCACCCCGCTTGAAGTCGTACAAAGACCAATTACAGCGTCGTCCCTCTATACATGTGAATTGGAATTAGAGTTCAGTACAGGAGTGGTTGCCGTGATGGCACCAACCAAGATTCTAAATGCGGACCGATCATTCATGCAATGCCACTGACTGCGAGGCTAGGACGCCGTTACCAACAATGAACAACGACAATGCGCAGAGCCGATAACCAGTTACTGTTACAGTACATGTCACGCATGGATATATGAAGATGAAGATTGCTGTTGTACATGCTGGGAACCTGGGATCTAACTCCGCGGAAGAGCAGTTCCCGACTGAGGTGATCAGACACCGGTCCTTTTCTCCTCATCATGTTACTCGTATCATCATCCGGACAGCATGAAGGCATGGGGATAATCACGTCAACCAAGGGGTAAGCATCGGCTGTCAATACATTTACTGTTGGAAATTGACGCGCTTAATATCGTGAAGATGAGGGCGCGTGTTTGATCATGTGAAGTCTAGAACAAGGGCACTGGGCAAGGTTTGGGGGGGGAAGGAAGCGAGGGTTCTCGTCGAAGAATTGACGCAATCGAGGGGAGAATCACGATCACTTTTATGCTTGGCAGATACTCTGGTCGGATAAACCCATCAGCTCGTCTCCGATGCCAGGAATCCGAAGCGCGTCGACGCGCAGTCCCTGGATAGGTTGATAAGGCCCCCGATCTGGCTGATCTGCGCCGCCATCCCAACCCACGTGGGAGAGTGAGTGAAAATACGTATTTGGGCTAAATAGCTGACGAAAAGCCCCTGACGACAGGGACAAGTGTCAAAAATAAAAATAAAATGAGGAATCACGAGCCCCGCGCACACACACCATTAGGGGAAAAGTGTGTGTGGCAGGAGGAGGCGAACAAGGATCTTCCCCTTCGTGCCTAAAAGGGGGTAGGGGAAGGACCTGGGAACTAGATTTCCAGTTGGAGTCACGACGGGGAGGGGGGAAAGGCTGCGCATTCTACACGTTTCCAAAGAACACTTGCAAAATGGAAAATAAGCGCGTATGAATCAAACAAAACGCCACCGTGTGTGGTTGAGTGCTGGCTGGCGCAATCAAACTGACAGTCTAGGAAGTTGGTGAGCCGTATGGTTGGAAACGAGTTCTCCTGTCAGAAGGAGGATGTCATACATGTTGCGAGTTGGCCCGAGGGGTAGCTCATCTGCCAAGGAAGAACAAGGATCGTTGTCGTTGACAAGGAATAGAGTCGAGTAAGTATAGCCATGGCCTCCGAGAGAAAAATTATGTTATCACAGATCCACTCGATTTGCGGCGTCATCGAGCACGAGATCAGATCCCCTTAAGTGCTACATTTACTCCGTCTCTCACGGGAGGAACCCCATGTGGAAAGAAGCCCTGAAGATTCTAGAACAAGGAGGGCGCTGACACCATGAGGCCACTAATGCCGACGGATGGGAAACACACGACAGAAGGCACTTGTCGGAAATTGTCTCTCTGATTTCCATAAGAACAGTGTCCTGTCCACTTAGGCACACCAAGTCAAATTAGGCAGTGACGTGATAGGAAAGTCATATGATCAGATAGCAATCTTATCCAACGCTATCCATAACGCTTGAAAACCCTAAGATACCTTGGCCGCCCCTCCATTGTCCAGCCGCCTCCTCCTGCTGGCCGTCTCAAAAGACGACGGATCTTCCCACGTGTCGGGACGCCACCCAACTCGTGTGGGATAAGGCGTCGATGGTGCCAGTGGATACACTTGTTGTTGCTGAGCCGGCGTCTGCTCCGCGGTGGTCGACAGTCTTGAACGGAACAGGGAAAATAGGGAATTGACAAAGATCGTCATGAAGGCCAACGAGGACAACGTAAACGCCTGAGGGGAAGATGGGATTGGTTGCCCGCGATAAGCATTCAGTGCCAACATGTCACAAGGATCCAAATGTGGAACATACCAGAGTTTTCCAGCTGATAGGCTCGACAAACCCATTGATGACTTCAGCAATCAGTTCGGCGCCTACTTTGGCGCGCCCTACCACCGTCGGATCTCGATTCATACACGTCTCCCATGCACCGCACTGACGAAGCATGGCAGGAACCGGATTCGAACCGCATAAATTTGCCTTAAAGTGTGCGGCGCAGTTGGATATCTCTTGTACAATGTCTGCGGGGTAATTGTAACTTTAAACTCCAGCCGGTCGGAAAAACAGACCGGAGTTCTTACCCATCGAGTACTCGGCGATGCGTTGTTCCACGTCCCGTTGTACTGTTAGAATGAATTGCACCAACAAATAGAGGAAGAGGAAGACCAAAGACGAATTGAAGAAGAATTGGAGATATCTTACGGCACACATACAACCAGTCAGAGACAGTTACGCTCACGGGTTACCAGGATGACTCACCCCAAAAGTATATATGGTGTATCTGCTTTCGGTTGTACGGGGGATGGCACATTCAACGTGTAATGGTGCGAGAGCTTCCGTATTCTGGGCCGACCGGAGTTGAGGCCTTCATCCTCGCTTCCATCATCGCTAGGCCAGGACGTCTCACTGTCCTCTTCGTTGGCACGTGTACGGGCTCTGTTTCTGGTTTTCTGCCGAGACCTAAACACTCTTCGCACAGCTCCCAATGCCACCATACGGCGGCCATCCGTCCCAGTCTCCTGAGGCTTCGGTGGACTTGGTTCTGCCATGTCGACATCCCTAATCTCTTCCTGAGGGAAGGCCTTCTCCGGGGAGAAGTTATCCGGCGGGACCCAGGCATGTACATAAGGCGATTTCGGTGGTGGTGACTGGAAGATAAATGGAACATCTGAATTAGTCCCAAAAGTTGGAACGGAAGAGGGCGTGGACGGTGGGTTCATGTCGGTGTGTGTTCCTATGCGTGGGATTATTTAGTCATTCCCGTGAGTGTGTCGCGAAGCGTGCTCACGTTTAAGAGGCGTGGCTGGGGTTTTCCACACTGGAACAACGTCTCCATTTGGACGCGAGGTGAACTGGAAGTCCATCGGTGCTTCGGTGGACCGTTCTGATCTCAGGCGTTGTGACATGGAGTTTGACTGGCTGGCCGACACGCGTCGAGAAGTTGATTAAAGGTCAAAATGAAATATAACACACCTTCCTATGACAATGATTCGAAAAGAAAGGACATCAGGGTTAACAACCGAGGCTTGGGTTGTTTTTGTGTCTGAACGCGCCTCTCACGTGACTAAGAAAAAAAGCCACAAAGCGCCGATCGAGACACGGCGTTCTCGTCCTCATCATGTTGCGTTCAGCTTTCCGTCCTTTGAGACTGTCCTTTCGCACTTTCCACAATTCAGTTCCGAGGTCTCCTTTCGCTACCTCTCAATGGTCTGAGCCCACTGGTGATGGTCTCGTCCCCATCGTCGTCGAGCAAACCGTGTGTTCTGCTTCCCGTTTTACATTCCACATTCCACATTCTTCTCTCACACCAACTATTCTCGCATAGGGAAGAGGTGAACGTTCATATGACATTTTCTCTCGTCTTCTTCGAGAGCGTGTGATCATGCTCTATGGACCCGTCCGTACCACCAATCTCGAGTCTTTCCTCACTCGATCGAACTGTGTTTTAGATTCGGGACACAGACGCCGCGCTCGTCGTCGCACAACTCCTCTTCCTCGAAGCAGAGGAAACGTCTAAACCCATTCATCTATACATCAATTCACCAGGCGGCAGTGTGACTGCTGGGTTGGCCATATATGACACAGTAGGTGCTTTCATCGCAGTCCGTGTGAGGGAAAGTACACATTCACCACTGTAGATGCAGGTCAGGCGTTATCACTGTCATGGTTTTGGAAATCCTTGAACGTGACAGTTTATATAAGTACGTTTCATCGCCCATACATACCTATTGCGTGGGCCAAGCGGCATCCATGGGGTCCCTTCTACTCGCTGCCGGTTCGTTCTTTCTCTAAATGGTTTCGAGCATTGGGGTTGATACTAACACGTGCGTTCATCTTCGCAGGTGAAAAGGGGAAACGGCATTGCCTCCCCAATGCGAGTATCATGATACATCGTGTGTTGGCTCCTTAAAACCGGTATCTCCGCAGCTGAACAAATGGGACAGAACCCTCTGGTGGGGCATCTGGACAGGCTTCTGATATCGCAATTCATGCGAAAGAGATTCTGCGAATCCGTAAAGTCCTCACGGGTGTTTACCAACGGCATTGCTGTCAACCTGCGGAGTCGCAGGAACAGGGTTTGCACCGCTTCGGTACGCGCTTACGGTGTTTCAGTGGATATATGCCCATCTTGATGCTTTTTACCTTCTCTTTTTTTCTGCTCCGATAGAGACGGCATTGGAACGTGATTACTTTATGACTGGTCGGTTCCTTATTCCGAGTAGCCCCCGGCGCTCGATTTACTTCATATTGACTTTCATTCGCAGCCCAGCAAGCTCTGGACTTCGGTATTATTGATGGCATATTGGAAAAGAGACCAAAACTCGACGTCGAAAGTATCTAATAAAAGCACCTGTGCTAAACATAATTCCATGATGTCAAACAAAGTTAAACGATCAGCGGCTATCATCTGTTCTCATACGAGGGACCTCGAATAGCGGGCGATGGTATGGGCACATAGGGTGCAGTAGCTGGTCGGTTGTAGACGCTCTGCGTCATCCGTGGCGTGTAGGCCGGAAAGGCTATGTCCTTAGAGCGACGACGATTACAACAACAACCTGTATTGAGACACGTATTCAACAACGATATTCTCACGGGGAGATGAACAAGAAGTGGGCGTACTGATGAGACCCCAGAGCATGGCAAGAAGCACTAAGGCTGCCGCTATTGTGATCGGGATCGAGATTTGCAAATTTTGCACGAACCACGCCTACGAACGAAGTGTGGTGAGCAATCGTGCTGAAAAAAAGGGGGGTTCGTGATGTGTCACCTTTGCTGTGTCAAAGACGCTGCCACTCTGGCATGTTCCATTGTGACATGTGCCACCGTAACCTGCCAATGGTTTCAATTAGGAACAATGCACAGCATGGGGGGGAAACACGTAAAACGAACCACAGGGAGAGCCATCGATTAACAAAGAGTCCAATAGCACACATTGATTCGGCGTTGTCGGGTCCTGGCACGAAACCTTACACGTCTGGTCGTTCCGATTTGGGCATGCGGACACCAGGTTCAGGGATGCTCCCAACTGTTGGCATTGTTCTTTGTGACGCCGTCAGTCCAAGTTAATGAGAAAGAGAGAAAAGATTGCATCAACTCACGAGCAATGGAAGTGCAAGAACCAGACGCACATGCCAAACCGTTGGGTCCACAGCTCTTTCTGTCTGGTGCGAATATGTCTGCGGGACAAGAGGAGGAGTTCCCCGTGCAAAACTCTGTCGTATCACAGATCGCGTTTTTGGAGGCTCGACAGGCCTGTGTGGCCGGTGCAAACTGACATCGCGCAGTACAACATGGCGCGCTCAAAGGATCACAAACGGCATTGTTCCGGAATTTGCAGGTGTTAGGATCGCAGCATGTTGAATTTGAGCCTTTGCCAGGATCGCAGTCCTCCCCACTCTCCACGATCCCGTTACCACACATCTGAAGTGTGATGGTATGGCGAGAGGGATCAGGGTCCAGAAGGCAGCTAGTATCTACTCTGTTGGTTGATGAGCCATCCATCAGCGAACCTATATGGGATGTTGGCGTGGATGACGCAAGAAAGGGAAAGGTAATATTGCGTACAGATATTTCCAATCGTACATTGTGAAAAGCTCATCTCTCCACGCAACGCGACTGGACTCATCAAAAAACTTGAGTTGGCATCGCAGGAACTGGTAGACAGTGGACAGCAAGTACTTGTATTGTTGCAATCGTCGGCGCACTAAAATTGTCGGTGATCATAACACATGGCAGGGATGCAAACTTACATCGTGCTAAACGGTCGCAAGCCCCATGTGCCGATCAGAGACATTACCGGTCTCAGGAGAATGTACTCACGATAGCACCGAAATTATGACCCATCTCATGGGCGATGACTTGCCACTCCGTAAGACCCGCCGTTGTAACGGCAGTACCTGAGACAATGGAAGAACCAGAACCTGTTGCATTGGCCTGACAGAGCGTTCCAAGCCATGCAATCCCGACCTCTGAACCGGTGGGGCAATTGCTCATCAGATGCCAAAGCCCTGCCCCGTCTACACCTTTTGCTCCACGCCATTGAGAGAAGAGTGAGAGACGCTCATCCAAGTTGACGTTTGGAGTGCTGCAGTTGATATTCCATGGAAGAGCCGGATCTGCGACTGTTGGACATCTGGTGCCGTCGCATCAAGAGAAGGTCAAAGCTGCTGAAGGTAGTGCTCGCTCACGTTGTGTTTTGGATCTGAAGCTCAACAATCCCAAGGCTGACGTTGAACGTGTTCTGGCGTCGTCGTGAAGGTGACATGCCACGATAGAGCTACTTTTCTCATACCTTGTACAGAACGCTCGCGGTATTCCATATGGTCAGGATCTGTCTCGTTGCATTGGCCTGTGACCCGTATTGGTTCACGTATTCGCAGTCTGCTGCGACGCCCATATAAAGCTGTGGTTGTCAGACAGTCAACCTGATGCCATTCGATGTCACACACCACTTTCTGTTCTTTGGGACAACCACCCGTCTCTCCAATGGTGTTCGCAAAACTGCGTAGAACTGCATGAGAACCACAAAGCGGGCATCACAACGCAACGATGCACAGACTTGGTACCCATGCCAGAGCCAGCGATATCGTCACGTTTCATCAACAGCTCCGTAAATGTACTTTCATGTACGAACGTATTATACCAAGAGTTGGCCTTGGGCTGCCGTAGTACTGAGTTCAGCGCCGGATCCG
>Ga0137359_10005902_pt1 | contig 10128 bp, 6 predicted proteins | sample Mad1_40_16metaG_FD_108281 | JGI IMG/M metagenome (GOLD analysis project Ga0137359, IMG submission 108281) | Vadose zone soil microbial communities from Angelo Coast Range Reserve, California, USA - Mad1_40_16 metaG | ecosystem: Environmental > Terrestrial > Soil > Vadose zone | place: USA...
ACCTGCTTCAGATTGCCGATACTGAGAGACTTGGCGGTAGCGCCGCTGGCCCCGTCGGCAAAGCACCAGATGGCATCGACATCGGCATGCTCGGCGAGAACTTTCATCAACTCGGAAGAGCGGCCGGTTACGATGTTCACCGTACCGGCAGGCAGGTCGCTGGTTTCAAAGACCTGATAAAGATCGCCCGCAATCAGAGGGTACCTTTCCGAGGGAATGACAACGACCGTGTTCCCGAGCGCGATCGCAGGCAATACGAGAGACAAGAATCCAAGCAAAGGCGCTTCCGAAGGGCAGATGATCGCTACAGTGCCAACCGGCTCGTGCATCGCCAGTGAGACGTTTCGAAACGGCGGGTTGTGCACCGCTCCATCGTATTTGTCGGCCCAGGCCGCGTACGAGAAAATTCGTTCGGTGCCGCACTGCACTTCGGCTTCTGCTTGTTTTCGGCCAACGACCGCGGCCAGGCGACCGGCGATTTCCTCCGCGCGCTGAGAAAGGTTCTCGGCAATGTAATACAGCACTTGCGCCCGATTGTGCGCTGTCGCTTTGGTCCAACCTTCCGCCTTGCGGGCGGCTTCAACGGCGTTGCGAATATCCTTGCGATTGCCCAATGGGGCTTCGCCTAGCAGGGCGCCATCCGTGCCTCGCACTTCCATGCTATAGCCGGAATCTGGGCGGACCTGTTTTCCACCGATGTACAGCTTGACGGTGCGATCAATTAAGGGCGCGACGAAGTCGACATCTTCGTCGGGGGGCTGGTTGACCGCCGGAGCCGCGGATTGCGCCACTGGAGCTTGCTTGAACCATGTCGGCTCAAGATATTCAAACAGACCTTCTCTGCCTCCCTCGCGGCCGTAGCCACTTTCGCGGTAACCGCCAAAACCGCAGGCCGCGTCGAAAAGATTGGTGCTATTGACCCACACCACGCCTGCCTTGATTTGAGCAGCGACATGCAGCGCGACATTGATGCTTTCGCTCCAAACACTCGCGGCCAAACCGTAGACGGTATTGTTGGCCAACTCCACCGCTTCGCGAGGCGTACGGAAAGTCATGGCCGTCAACACCGGACCGAAAATTTCCTGCTGAGCCACAATCGAAGTGGGATGTACGTTGCTCAACAAGGTGGGCGGAAAAAACAACCCGCGCGAGGGCATCTTCAGAGCCGGCGGTTGCCAGCAGGTGACCCCTTCCGCTACACCCTGGGCGACCAAACTCTGAATGCGCTCAAGCTGCACGCGCGCCACGATGGCCCCGATGTCGATCGCTTTGTCGAGAGGCGCGCCCACGCGCAACGTACACATGCGTTCGCGGACCTTAGCCATAAGTGTATCCGCGATGCTTTCCTGCATGAGCAGGCGCGAACCGGCGCAGCACACTTGCCCCTGATTGAGCCAAATCCCGTCAACCAGTCCTTCCACGGCGCTGTCGAGATCCGCATCTTCGAAAATAACGAACGGTGATTTCCCACCCAGTTCCAAGGAAAGGCGTTTATGGCTCTGGGCTGTTGCTTTGCGGATGGCGCGTCCCACGTCGGTTGAGCCGGTGAAGGCAATCTTGTCGACCCCGGAATGCTGGACCAGTGCTTCACCCGTAACCCCATCGCCGGTCACAATGTTCACGACACCAGCGGGCAAGCGCACTTCCTGGCAAATCTCCGCGAAAGCGAGCGCTGTCAGCGGAGTGAATTCCGCAGGCTTTAAAACGACGGTGTTCCCCGTGGCCAGAGCGGGCGCGATCTTCCAGGCCAGCATTAAGAGAGGAAAGTTCCAAGGGATGATTTGGCCAACGACACCGCAAGCGGTATAGCCCGGGAACTCTTGCGGAAGGAGTTGCGCCCAGCCAGCATGGTAGTAAAAATGCCGCACGACAAGGGGAATGTCGAGGTCGCGGCTCTCGCGAATCGATTTCCCGTTGTTCATTGTTTCCAGGACCGCTAAGCGGCGGGAATGCTTTTGTATCTGCCGCGCAAGAGCATAGAGGTAGCGGGCACGCGCATGGGCAGAAAGCGATTGCCACTCGGGGAGCGCGGTACGCGCGGCTTTGACCGCTGCGTCGACATCCTTCGCCGAGCCCTGTGCCACGGCCGCCACAGGCTCTCCAGTGGATGGATCGTTAGCGTCGAAGTATCCGCCTTCGGCCGGCTCCTCCCAGGTCCCATCAATGAAGTGCATAAAGCGGCGGTCATGACGGTCGAGCCAGACGAGCGCCTCACGAGGATCTTCTAAGGCTGGGCCGTATTCCATGGTGACAAATTTTTCGACGATGCTCATTCCATCCCCTTACTCAAGCTATCGGGTGACGATGCTCGGCGGAGTAATGTCCGGTGGCGTGGAACTCCAGTTGACGTTCAATATCGGCCAGCGTCCCGCTGGCACCTAGACGAAAAAGATCCGCGCTCAGCCAGGAGTCACTAAGCTCTTCCTTCATCAGGGCCAGCCATTCCAGGGACTGCTTTGCCGTGCGGATGCCGCCAGCAGGTTTGAATCCCACGGCCATACCCGTATTGTGCGCGTACTCGCGGATGGCTCGGGTCATGACCACGCCTACCGGGAGGGTCGCGTTAACCGTCTCTTTCCCGGTGGATGTCTTGATGAAATCCGCACCGGCCATCATGGCCACCATGCTCGCGCGTGCGACGTTGCGCAGCGTAAGCAGATCGCCGGTTCCCAGGATTACCTTCATGTGCGCTGAGCCACACGCGGCTTTGAAGGTAGCGATCTCATCGAAGAGCTCCGCCCAGCGCGCGCCAAAAACGTGCGCGCGCGTGATCACTACATCGATTTCTTGCGCACCAGCGCGGATGGAGCGGGAAATTTCGGCAACACGCTCATCGAGCGGAGAAAGCCCGGCCGGGAAGCCTGTCGAAACAGCAGCGACCTTGATGCCGCTGCCTTCCAGGGCTCGTAGTGCGGTCTCCACGAAGGCGTGATACACGCACACGGCGGCGACTTTGATTTGCAGCTTTTCGATATCCATTTGCTTTACAAGATTATGGCGAATGGGATAACGCGCCTTGGCGCAGAGACGCCGGACTCGTTCGTCAGAATCGTCGCCCGAAAGCGTGGTGAGGTCCATACAGGAGATGGCGCGGAGAAGCCAAGCAACCTGCCAGTCTTTTTTCACCGTGCGTCGTGTGACGAGGGTTTGTGCGCGGCGCTCGACCGCGCTGGTGTTGACCCGAATCTCCTCAATCCAATCGCGGTTAAGGGCCACGCCCCGATTCGGTTGCAGGTCGCGTCCAGCGAGCGATGCGGTCGTATTGTTTTCACTCGAGGTAGTATCTTCCGCAGAACGAGCGTCCACGCTTTCCGAGATACCGTACCTTCTGGCGATTTTTTCGGCCATGGAGTTTCTCCCTGAAAGGTTAGGTCGGCGATTGTAACATTACTGGAGATTTCGTTTTTGATTTCTAAAAAACGACTAACATCGATCACGCCTTAGCCAAACCTAAATTTCGCACAAATGCATTCGACGGCGAGGTGCGAGATTAGGTTTCGAGTACCTCAGGATACGAGCGCGTGGTCGAGCAACTCGATGACCTGCATGACACGCTGATTGGTGCTGTGGATTTGCGCGCCAGTGGCAATTACCTGCGCGTGAGTCGCTTGAGCATGGCGCATCTTTTCCGCCGGCAAGTCGAGCAAGGCTTCTGTTTGTGTCATGTTGCACACCCAAGCCGATACGCAACAAATTTCGGAGCATGTTAATTCCACACACTGGAGGCCAGGAATTAAGTGCTGCAGCTTTCGTGGAGCCTCGCGGACTTTTTGCCCGCGAAGCAAATGACATGAATCCTCACGCGAAACGGCAGAGACCTGAGCTGCGCAGACGGTCCGAGTGCGGCGAGAAACTCTGTGACGTCGCTCGTCTTCTTCGCAAAGGCAGTGCATGCACGAATTCGGGTTCATCGGTTGCGAATAGATGATCGTATCCCTTCAGCGTGGAGCCACAGTCGGCTGCATTTGTGACGATGGCATCCACGCCCTTAAGAACGACCCGCCAAGATTCTTGCGCGCGAGGTCACGGGCTACGTCGCAGATGCCCGCGTGTGCTGCAAGCGCGCCGCAACCAAGTTGCCTGTCAGGGACTACAACCTCGCAACCGTTGGCGCCTAACACGCGGATAGTGGCGTCATTCAGCTCCGCAAAGGTGACGTTGGCTACCTATCCGGCGAAAAAAGCGACACGAGCGCGTCGTTCTCCGACTGCTGGAAAAGTCTTGCCGATACGATCATAGAAGAAATGACTATCGAGACGAGGGAGCAAGAGCTCGCGTGCAGCCAAGCCAAAAACTTTGAGAATTCCGGTCGCGCGAGCAAGGGATTGCAATCAGGAGCGCTGGTAAAAAGGAAGGAGCCGCGCTACGACAGCGACGCGATTTGCGTGCGGCAGTAATCGAAGATACGCTTAATCGCGAGCAACCCTGAAGAAAACGGCCGCCGGTAATCCTTTTCGATTCAGCCCGCGCATGTTCGACGAGTTTCCCGTATTCCACTCCGGACGGAGCTCGGCAATCGAGGCATTTGTCAAGGTGATCGACAAAAGAATCGGTGACCCGAACGTCATTTTGCTCCACATGGATTATCTGGTGAATCCGGCCGCGTGGCGAATCCGCTTCGAGATTCCATAGCCGGTAGGTCGGGCAAATATTCAGGGCAGAGGCCGCAATGAATACATCGCGCGTAATCGTGGTAGATCGGATTCAACCCGGGGGGATAGGACCGAGGACCGAGCACCATGGAAGACTAATAATCCATAATAAGGGTTCGCGCGCGTCAAGCAAAATGAACAACATAACGTGAGGTTCAGAAACATTTGCCGCCAAAGCGCATCAAATGAAACGGCTTTCTGCGAGCACAGCCACCGCGGAGGCGCTTTGAGGTTCCGATCATTGAGAATATTCCAACGGCGGTTTGTCCCTTCGCAAAGGTTTCATGCTTCACTAGGCACAGAACGTGGGGAGTGAGAAATTTGCCTCGAGAGTGTAGATGGAACTTAATGTGATTTCGGACTTTAGGGAAGCGGCGCGAAGTACGCTTTAGAGAAAAAAATGAAATGTCGTAATCTGGCGTAGGTTAATTTGATCAGGTTTATGAAGTGAAGGTTGCTCGGAAGATTAATCAGCAATTTGGAGGCTATCATTCACACAGGGCGCCATTTTCTTCAGATTCCCGGGCCAAGCAATGTTCCGGATCGCGTGCTACGTGCCATCGATCGACCGGTCATGGATCACCGGGGAGCAGAATTTGCCACTGTTGTAAAAGAAGCGCTGGACGGCATGCGGAAGATTGTTCAAACGCGCGGCGCGGTGGTGATGTATCCAGCTTCGGGATCCGGCGCCTGGGAAGCCGCGATTGTGAACACTCTCTCGCCCGGGGATCGCGTGTTGATGTTTGAGACCGGACATTTTTCGCGACTCTGGCGACAGGTTGCGGAACGATTTGGGATTCGCGTCGATTATCTGCCAGGCACATGGCGCACTGGTGCGGTGGTGGCGGACATCGAAGCAAGTTTGTCGGAGGACAAAGAGCACCAATACAAAGCTGTGATGGTGGTGCACAACGAAACTTCGACCGGGGCTACAAGCAAAATATCTGAAATCCGCAGGGCCATGAATAGTGTCGGACACCCGGCACTGCTGATGGTTGATGCGGTGTCATCGCTCGGGTCGATTGAGTACCGCCACGACGAGTGGGAAGTCGACGTGATGATCTCGTCGTCACAAAAGGGCTTGATGCTTCCGCCCGGGCTTGCCTTCAACGCCATTTCAGAAAAAGCGCTGGCGGCCAACAAGACGGCGAAGATGCCCCGGTCCTACTGGGATTGGCGAGAGATTCTGGAATTGAGTCGAAATGGATTTTTCCCTTATACCCCATCGATCAATTTAATTTTTGGCTTGCGGGAAGCGTTACAAATGTTGCTGGAGGAGGGATTGCCAAACGTTTTTTGCCGGCACCAGCGCCACGGGCAAGCAACTCGTGCTGCGGTGCGTGCCTGGGGACTGGAGCTCGTGTGTCAGGAGTCAACGGAATATTCCGATGTCGTGACGGCTGTGTTTGTTCCCCAAGGACACAGTGCCGATACTTTAAGAGCGACCATCCTCGATAAGTTCGATATGTCTTTAGGGGCAGGATTATCCAAGTTGGCGGACAAAGTTTTTCGCATCGGGCATCTCGGACACTTCAACGATCTGATGCTTGCCGGGACCCTGGCCGGAGTGGAGATGGGTCTTGGCCTGAGTGGCGTGCCCCACAAAGAAGGCGGGGTGATGGCGGCGCTCAATTCGCTGGCGCCAAAGTCAAAGCCAGTGGCTTTGCGGGTGTAGTAATTGCGTTACAATCCCCCCAATCACAAGCCCGACTTCGTTTCTTTCCTGTGCCGGGGCTGGGAGGCACTCAAAGAGCGACCGCCATGAGGAGTCCTACCACCGACTTGATCTTATTCTTCTGAGCTTTCGCGCGTGAAACGGCCACGTCCGACGCGGTACCGAAAAGGGCTAACTAACACTTGTATCTTAAGTCGCCGACAACGGATGCGATTCATTCGGAATATCTCCCTGAAACGAATCCCTTGAATTACCCGATAAAAAGTAACTGTGCACGATCGTGCTCCATGCGATTCCAGCCTTTGTCGCGAGGAGAGCGCTCAAGTGCAGGAACGTCTTATACATGTTGCCTGAATTCCCTCTGCAATTCTGAATGGCGATGAGAATCTAGTTGCTTCCAGAGCTTCCTGAAGCAGACCCTTTGTCGTGCGATCTCGCTGCGGCCTCGATGATCGCCGCGCGGGACACGGGGATGTTATAAACGTCGTATAGACTTCCGGCTAGCGACAACCCATCCGGAATGCGCTAACTGGTCCTCTGGACTGAGGCGGGCTTGGCGGCAGCCTCTTGGTGGGCTCCTTCTGAGCTGCGGGTCTCGGCGTCATGCTCGCCGTGATGAAGCTCGCTGGGCCGATCGTCGTGCCACCGCGTGCGCTTAGAGGTGCGACCAATGCCTGGATTGAAACAGTTGCAAGGATCAAGGTTTTTGTAGTGGTTGATCAATTCCGACTTTGCGTAGTACAGATGGCCGAAGTTGTGCTCAGCTGGGAATTGCGCGCCACGCGCGTCCAACAATTGCCACATCTGGTGTTCCAGTTCGTGCGTGTTGTGGCCTTTTCTCACAATGTAATCCTGATGGAAGACATGACAGAAAAAGTGCCCGTAATACAGTTTGTGGAGAATCACACTCGCTATTTCATCCGGTAAGGTTTCGAACCACTCCCGGTCGTTGCGTCTGAGCGCCACGTCGAGCGCGACCATGTCCTCGACCTCGCCGCGGTGGAGGGCACGGTAGCGGACCCCCGCGCCGGCGGCAACGAAGCGGTGGAGGAAGGCCTTTTCACCTTCGTCATCCGTACATTCGAAGAAGTCGCCCTGTGCCGAAGGAAAGATCGATTCAAGAAATCGCCGGGCTTCGCGGATACCCTCCCCCGACATTTTGAGGAGCAAGTGATGTGGGTATTTGTCGCGATACTCTTTCAATTTCCTGGGTAAATGGTCGGGAAAAATCCGGCTGATCCCCTGCATAATTTTGTCGCTCAGATTGCGCGGAACAAATTTCAAGCGGCTCGCAAGAGCGTCGAACCGGCCCTTGAGAGTAAACAATCTGGGCAGCCAGTCGGCGCCCAGATACTTGACTACCAGAAAGGTGTCCTTGCCGTACGTTTCGGCGATATCGAACGCACCACGGTGCAGGTATTCAGCGTAAATCGGCAAATCCTTGAAATAGGCAAGCATGTGACAGCGGATTTCGGTGAGTTCGGCCGGATCATTCGTGCCGATATAAAAGACTTTGGTCTGCTCCTCTTTGGCAAACGTGTCGAGGCGGACGGCGAAGATCATGACCTTGCCGGCGCTACCTGAGGCTTCGAAGAGGCGTTTCGGATCAGCGTTATAGCGCGCGGGCGTATCCGCAGCGAAATCGCGAACGTGTTGCGCATACTCTTGATCCGAGGCGGAACGACTCGAGTTATATTCGATGTCCGATTCCCTAATAGCATCGCGATCGAGTATGTCTAGGATCTTTTCGGGATCATTGCCAAGGTTGACCCCGAGATGATTTACGAGATGAATCGCGCCAGTCTCATCGATACGGGCGAAAAGCGCGAACTGTGTGTAGGCTGGTCCGCGACGAATAAGGGCGCCCCCGGAATTGTTGCAGATGCCGCCGAGTACCGAGGCGCCGATACACGAAGATCCGATGACGGAGTGCGGTTCGCGGCCCAGGGGCTTCAGAGCCTTCTCGAGCTGCAAGAGAGTGGACCCCGAATAACAGATTACCTGATGTCCTTCCTTGATTAGGCGGATTCTGGCGATGCGGAGCGTGTTCACGATCACGATGTCGCGATCATAGTCGCTGCCGTCAGGCGTCGAGCCCCCGGTAAGGCCGGTATTGGCAGCCTGCATGATGATGATCTTGTTCGATGCGACGCAGGCTTTGAGCACTCTCCACTGCTCGACAAGGTTTCCCGGCCGAACTACGGCCAGGGCCGAACCGTTCCCAAATCGGAAGCCCATACGGTAGCGGAGCGTGCTTTCGGGCTTTGTCAGTACGTGGCGAGGACCGACGATCCCTTTCAGTTGTTCGACGAACCGCGCATTGTCAGGTGCCGCATTGTTGCCTTGAGCATCGATAACCACCGAACTGTTTGCCATGGTTGCCCTCCTTCCCCTCTGGGATACTCGAATACTCCTGAGCGCATTCCGAATGGCCCAAAGAGATGCGTATTCGCAAAAGTCATTTAACGAACTGGGCACTATTTTAGTCCATCGCTAACATATAACTGATCCAACTAATTCTCGTACGCATACGCCATCCACTTCCCATCCGGAGTGATCGCCACAGGATTAACCATCGGTCGCAGCCCGATCTGGTTCATCGACTTAATCGTCTGCCATGGCTCTACCTTGCCCGTCTTCAGGTCCACCCTGGCGAGATTCGCTCCGTACGTATCACTCTTCTGCGTGAATATGTGGTCCGCATCCCTTCCCCATGCGATCGGTCTTAGGTCTCCGGGAAGCTTCGCAATCTCCTTCGATTCCCCGTTTGTCGTCGATTGAAGCAATCTTTTTCCGTCGTGCAGGCAAATGATCCACGCCCCGTCTGGCGATATACCCGCTCGTCCGAACGCCCTTTCCACAATCAATTTGGGCGGCGTCCCGATGATATCGGCTACGTAAATGCCGCTAGACTTTCCCGGAAGGCTGCTCGCATACAACAGGATGTGCTCTCCGTCCGGATACCACTCCGCCCAGATTGGCTGTACTCCCTCCCAATGCAATACCCTTTTCTCGCCCGAGCCTACAGACACGATTTGCATGCGCATCGGTGACGCGCCGCAGATCGGGATTCTTCGTTCCTCTGATGCGCGCTTTTTGGCGAAGCACTTGCGCAGGCGCCGTGCAAAAATCCGTTACGCCAACGATGGAATACTGCAGACCCAGCACGCAAAGCGCTTCAGTTATGGAGGGAACTAAGCTGACAACGCGAATCATGAGGGCTGCATTCCGTCGCCTTTATTGGAAGTACGCCACACTGGTTCGTCCCAGGCTTTGAGGGTCTGCCGCTCTGGTTGTGCGCCCCTCCCGGACTGACCTTTCGCGAGCGAAGCGCAGTAGACTTCCTCTTGCAGAGCGCAACGCTAGAGCTTCCGCCCTTGCTCGGAGAGAGCCCGGGACTCACGGCGAACGTCTGCCCACTTGATCGGCAGATCCAGTATCGTCCCCGGCTCGTCGCCAGTCTCAAGCAAGCCAAGCGCGGCGAGCACGACGCGACGCTGCAGATCGCGGTGAAAGGGCGCGCCAAAGTGATGACCCATTGGCCAGGGAAGAAACAACGCACGCGGAACTTTGATTGCGTGGGTAACGTCGCGCGCTACGGTAACGGAAACCGTTGGCACGCCGCGTACTTCAATCGCTCTCTGGATCAGTCCGACGGACTGGTGACAGATCGGTCAAGCGGGCGCCAACAAGGCGCAGTCGGCACGCTCCTCTTCCACGACTGCTTCCGCAATTCCAGCAGCAACGGTGCGCTCAAACTTCTCGGGGTTCATGTTGTAGCCGATAAAGCTGAAGAAATTC